>VSKX01049346.1_pt1 | contig 32186 bp, 25 predicted proteins | sample 4799481 | NCBI WGS metagenome assembly VSKX01 (sample SAMN12179537, study PRJNA552185) | sponge metagenome | biome: deep-sea hydrothermal plumes; feature: spots directly above weak diffusing fluid; material: sea water; isolation source: sponge from the Swan site of a hydrothermal vent ...
GTAAAAGTCGTTGGAAAGTAAAAGCGTAACTGCTCGCCTTGCCATTGCAGTAATTGTGCATACTTGATACGAATTATTGCAGTTTCTTGAGCCATTAGATTGCCTAAATTAATGGTATAGAAACCAGGAGCAACTTTACTCAACAATACTGCAGTATTGCCCTCCTCTATTGCATCTTCGTACTTTTGGGCAGCATTGGCTCTTGCTGAAACATGTCCCTTTAGGGTTTCATCATTAATCATCACTTCTAAATCGAGTAACACAGCATCAAGAGGAAGCGGAAAGCTGTAAACCGTTTCAATATTAGCGTTACCGTCATTTAAATAATGTTGCACAATACTGACTTCAGCCAAAATGCCATTGAGATTGGCGTTTACATTCACGGCTTGTAATGGGATCGACGCATGATCAGTCGATGTTAATAACGCTTGCGGCATAAGATTCATTCCTTGATGTTGTTATAAGCGGAAAGAACTGACGAAATCAGCTGTCTCATTTGCTCTGGTGAAAGTCCTGCCTTTGTGGGTTCTATCTGTAGGGTTAACCCATTATCAATGTGAATATGGCTGCACACTTCAATGTCACCAGGCTGTTTAGGTTTGAGTGGCGGAACGGGTTTCGTGTCACTATCCCTGTCAAGTAACTCTTTAATTCGCTCAAGTGATAAGCCTGCATCTTGCCATTTTCGTATTTCAAGCAGTTGTTCAAGGTGCAATTGATGGTAATACGCAGCACGCCCAGTACCTTCAGGTGCTGCAATGAGTTGCTTTTGGATGTAGAACCGCACAGTACGTGGCGTTAAATCCACCAACTGACACAATTCAGTCAAAGAATATTGATTTGATATTTTCATGACACCAATACTAAACAGCACAAGTGTCACAATCAAGTGTTAAGTTATTTTAAATGGAAATATTCCACCATGAAAGTGGAATAAGAATGTAAGGCCAATATCAACTGTTACTTTTTCTGTGTCTTAACTTTTTTCTTATCGCGAACCCAATAGACTGAACCATTGGTCTTTTTCATTTCAAACAAATCAATAGCAAGTAATAAATCACTGAGCTTTTTATAACCATAATTACGCTGATCAAATGATGCTTGATTTGAAATATGACTGCCAATCGAACCGAGCTTTACCCAGCCATCTTCATCATCAACAGCTTCAATAGCCTGTCTCAGTAAGCTTATTAATTTAGTGTCCTTTTTCAACTGGCTTCCAGTCAATAGTCTGACTTGTTCGGCTTTACTAATTTCAGCATCAAGATACAAAAACTTTGAACACGCATTAACAAATGCTGTTGGCGCTTTACGTTCACCAAAACCAATTACAAATTTGCCGTCGGCTAACGCTCTTGTTACCAAAGGCGTGAAATCACAATCAGACGAAACTAAGCAAACAATATCTACATCTTTGGTGTAAAGCACATCCATAGCATCAATTACTAACGCAATATCAGTGGCATTCTTTCCTTTAGTGAGATCAAACTGTTGAATCGGCTGAATAGCGTATTCATGTAACACATCTTCCCAAGGCTTCAAATTAGCACTTTTCCAATTACCATAAGCCTTACGTATATTCACGACACCAAACTTCGCAAGTTCAGATAAAACCACATCAATTTTAACAGCTGGTGCGTTATCAGCATCAATAAACAGCGCGATCTTTTCCTTGTCTTTCATACATCATCCTGACATTTTTTAAATTAAAAAGAAGCCGAACGATTATCCATAAAGAATAATGGTTCGGCTTCACCCACCCCATACCCGATTAACTATGGATCGATTCAGCTACTCAGTGTACTTTTCACCTAGCCAATGGCAAACCACATAGTTCCGAAAATGTTTCAACACGACTCAGCAAAACATACTGAGTGGTGCACTTAAAGTGAACATTTTAATATTAAGTTGTATTTCCAACTTGTAATTGAGGATGAGCTCCTCAGAGGCTTTATTGGGTTATCTTATTATCACTCATTCATGTTTTAATTCAACAATATCTTGGTGAGTATATCCATGTCTTAACATAGCCTGCCTAATCGAGAATTTTAAAATTAATGCTTCGCTATCAAACTTCTTAAAAGCTACGTTGTTTTCTGTTAATAATTTAACGTTGGAGTATTCATCAATTTTTTTTACTAAATCTTCTGGTGTTAAATTTGACTGAATTTCATATACTCTCCAGTTCGCAGACTCATTATCACTATGCACCACTCTTGGATTGAAAGAACTTCCGCGCACCTCTTCACTTAAACCAGTTCTTATTTGATGAAGCAAATGAAATTTTTCACCATCCTGAATTACCATAACTCGCATTACGGCAATCTGTTTCAATTGCCGCATGACTACTTCAGGAATTCGAACTGCAAACTTAAATATTACCTCACCATTAACTTTAAAAAATTGAACTATCTCTTTACCACTTTCATGCTTTTCGAAGCGATAGAAAAGGTGCTCCGTTTTCCTTTTTAACTCTGCACCGAATTCATTAATCAAAAAATTCATTTGACGTTCTGTTGCAAGGCTTTCACCATTTCTCCAACGACTAACTTGTGCAACAGAGTTACCACTTAACCCCGACTTTTCTGCTATATCCTTATTAGTTAGACCATTTTTTATAGCTATACGAACCAGTTGCTTAGTTTGTTTGTATTTTACTGTTGTCATTATTTTTCCTGAGAAATGCTAAAAATTGGCGGTCATAAAACCAGCCAAGAGTTTAGTCACCTAAATAATCATCGTTATTTGGGTTGTGAGTGTCAGACCAATCATCCATATCGGCATCATTATTTGGGTTATTAATATCTGACCAAGTATCAAGTTCATCTTGTGACATTTCTGATGTATCTGGCATAGCGGACTCCTACTTAATCTGATTTTAATTTAATTTACTTTTAGGTTTCTTCTGTACACTTTTGTTATCAAGCACTTTCTGGTACTCATGGTTAGTGCCTGGTGTACCTTTATTTCGGTTAGATTGATTTGCTTTGTGGTTATTGCTCATAAGTTTTGCTCCAATGTATAAAGTCGAGACAAATCTTATTCTGACTCCCAAAAATACTGAAGTGATACAGCGATGATTGTTTTGTGAAAATTTGTGATTTCTTGTGATAGGCACTATTAAAATTACTATTTGACGAAAAAACGCACAAACAAAAATTAGTCATAGATTAACCTTGAGTGACTATAAATATCAGTGGTTATTGTTACACCAGAAACCACACCACCCTATTCTATTTTGATTAACCATCAATAAGTTTTGCACTGCATACCGACACCTACTGTCCACACGTTCACCTTACAGTTAAAAACTTAGGCTTTGATGGTAAGCGATTGCATGTTAAGAAAGGATTGCCGCAAGTATGACGAGAGGGTTTTGCTTATGAGATGGAAAGACAAGGCATAGCAGCAGAGGCTACGCCTAGGTTGAAGAACTTAAGAGACTTAAAACATCAACACAAAGTATTGAACTTAAATGATTAAATTCCAGTAGTTCAGACCTGATCTGACAGTTACCGATTTGAATAATGACTGATAAAAACAAGCTAGAGCCAGTATATTCTGTGTCCTAGTTCTTATGTGTATTCCATAGCCTCAGTTTCGAAGGATTCCTCAGCACTATGAGTTACACTGATATCTATTGCTTGGAGTTCCTTGACAATCACTGATAGTTTTTGTCGGTTTACTTCTAAGTCATTTGATCCCAATTTCATTTGAGCAAGTACTTTTTCGAATTCAATAAGCTGAGGAGCAAAAAATGCAAAAACCTTATTATCATCACTCATTAAACTATACAGTTCTTGAAATGTGTCCTTGAGCATTTTACTAATCTTGTCTTTACTGGTTTGTAACTTTTGTTCTTGCTCTCTCTCTTGATGAGCACCCAGAAGATCTGATGCAATACTTATGACTGCACCAATGGGCCCAGACCACTTACTCAAGTTACCTGCTAGTTTAGATGCTTCCCAAGGTTTAAACTTAATTACCAGCCCCATGTTCCCCAGAATATCTCTAGCTGTAAAAATTGCTGTTTTAATAGATGCAACAGGAACTTTTGATATTCCTTTTGCTATACCGCTGGTAGCATTAAGTGAACTTTGAGAAATTGAATTAATAAAGCTTTCACTTGTATCTAAATGCCTTTTAATATCACTACCGATCTGGTTTGTTATTTGGGCTGACTGCTCAAAATACCGATCAATTGTAGTCTTGATTTTCAAATTTAACTTATAACCAATGTCATCATTATTATAGCCTATTTCATCTTCTAAAAATGATTGAACGTCTTCTAAGGATAAAGCCCTTATTTTAGATAGCAGTCTATTTTCAATAACATTAAGCTCTTCATAAAGCTCTCCAGATATACGTTTAACCTGCTTTTTACCGCTATCTATATCTTGAGCTATGCGCTCAGTTTCTTGTATGTTTTGTTTAAAATACGCATCGAGTGTATCTAACTCATCATTAGCATCTTTAACTTTGTTTGATATAAGGTCTCCAACAACATCCATTCCTGTCTTAGTTATAAGTTCTTGTGGTAAATTATCACTAAGTACTCTATTTGTCATAGACTTGAGATCATTTATTCGAGATCGGCTTTCATAATGTTCAGGCTTAGAAAACCAAAACTCTAACCCTCTACCACCTGGATTAGAAGCTATACATACCATTCTTGTATTATTTACTTCATTAAATGAGAGGTTGGCAGCTCGGATTAGTTTTTCACGTAACGTATTTTTCTTTATGTTGGCCTGTTCATCAAACATGACTTGCTCAGTTAAATCTGTTACTTCATCCATTTTATTAATTACAAATATCGTAGATGAAAGTTTATTTAAATCCCGTAAAATCCATTTAACAATATCATTGTGGCTTTCTTTTAGTGGATTAGTTGCATCTACAACATATAGAACAATGTGAGCTTCAGATATGTACCTTCTTGTAATATCACTGTACATAACTTGACCCCCATCTATGTTTTTTTCTTTATCACCAAACAAGCCAGGAGTATCAATAATCTCACACTTTTCAGGCAACCCTTCAGGCCTATATATCGCAATACGATCAGAGGACTCATTAATATCTATATTCATATCTGCCATAATATGGCCTAACCAAGAAGCAATAACACTTGTCTTCCCATCAGAAAATGCGCCAAGTAGTGCTATTTTCAAAACATCGCTATTTATTGATGTTAAAGCGGACTTAATTTTATTAAAACCATCGTCAACGTTCATACCTAATGAAGAAAGAGCTTCTAAAAGACCTTCTAATTTGATTAGTTTTTCTACGACCACTTTTTTTTCTATATTAAATTGCTTGAACTGTTCCATACGGCATCACTTCCACTTTTTTTGATAAATTAGTCATTATTTTTATTTGTTGATTAATAATTTCAATTGGTGCATCAACACTATTTTTGAGAACAACCATTTGATCTTTAACTGGGAATATTAAGTTTTCACTCACATCGTCAATAACCTTTTCAAGATCATCATTAACCTTTTCTAAGGCTGAACATCGAGCATCATCGATTCTACTTTGCACTTTGGTCTGGGCCTTTCTAATTCTTTTTGCTTTACCAGTAAAAATTGATAAAGCACTTGATAGTAGCCCAACAACCGCCCCCGCAACTGCTCCTATCACATTACCAATACCAGGGAATGCAGAGCCAATGAGAAAGCCAGTAGTTGCGTAAGACGCAATATTAAAAGCAAATTTACCAAAGTCTTTTAGATCAAACCCCATATCGATGTTAGATGTTTGAAAATCTAATTTATTTAACGATTTTATATTTTCTATATCAGTTTGAAACTCAACTCTTTGTATATCTTCAATAAGACGTTGCATAGAAGTTTTTAAATCCTCTAATAAGACATCAATGCACTTCCCGAAGTGTTCTGAGAACTTCTTTTCTAACTGGTCTTTACCCCTGTTACTGGCATGGTTTAACCCACTAGAGATAGCATCTTCATCCCCAAAATCTTCTTCAACAATATCATCAGCTTTATTAGCAAGATCTGAAAAAAACTGTTCTAACAGATTTCGTCTACCATTACGCAAACTTTGCTTAAATAAATCAAATTTGTCATTAATAAAAGTTTCGCAAGCTAAAAATTCTGGCTCAATTTTTCTAGAAAAAGACTGATAATCAGACAACAATGTACTCAAAGTTGATGAGTTATCATTGAGCAATTCTTTTACTTTAACTTTATTGCTCTCAACAATATCTTCACGAAATGTTTCTGATTTTCTTTCTAAAACATCAGCAATATTTTTTATCCCGCTAAAATTTTGCATGGCCTCATATGTTTCAAAATACTTTAAAAAGTTTCGCTGTTGAATCACCAGATCATTCTTTCTTGAAAAGTGAATACTCGATGTATTATGCGTCGTTTTTGCTAACGAACTAAAGGCAAGTAAGCCCTGAGTAATAGATGCTGACAGGATTCTTTTACTACCTATACACTGTTCTAAAACATCAATAGTTTGAGCCAAACCTGTTTCATTATGAGCTGTATTTAATGATATTCGGTCTTCCTCAAACTCATAGGAATCAGCATTTCCTCTAACATTTAAAATAGGACAAACTTGAGTCCCTCTATTTAAATAGCTTTTAATCTTATCCGCTGTAGCTTTTTCTGGCTTTTTATTTGTGCCATTAACATAAAAAACTAAATGAGCTTTTGCTACAGCTTGCTTTACCATCGATTCATATTTTGACTCATCCCCTTCAATTCCAGGAACATCAATTAAATGAAACTTTTTTTCTGATTTATTTAAAACATAAGTTGTATTACCTTGTGTAAAATCAGCCTTACCTGTTCCAATTATCGTGCCATCGACTTGATACATGGCAAAAGATGAATCAAGGACATCTACAAAAGAGTCAAAGAGTAAATCAATTCCAGTTAAGCTTTTATCAACCAGATTTGAGCCATCAAATATACTTTGATCTTCGTTTGAAATAACCTTTGAGATTTCTATCTCTGAGGCATTTAAAGTATCGTTCATTTTAGCCTCCTAGCATCATCCAGCATCCACTCGTGATACTACTTCCTATTAAAATACCTAGAAAAATATTAATTAGATTTTTTTGTTTTACTCTTTTAGATGATTCAAGTTGAACAATAGCTGATACTTTAATCACTTCATGCTGTAAGGATTGATATTGCTTAGTGTGAGCAGCTACTACCTGCTCAATATAGTTTTTAACAACTTCAACATGCCCTTCTAACTTTAACTTTGCAGTCTCATAATCATTAATATTTTCATTGATCAAATTTTTGCGTGACTCTTCGTTAAATAAAATTCGAAGAGACTCTATGATTGTGCTTTTTCCTGCATTAGTTTCACCAAAGAATGCAATAACATAATTTTCCCATTCAGCATTTTCTTGAAGTAATCCCAATTCATCATCAAAATGCTTTTTAATCGAAGATAGCTGTCCAACGATACCACTTAACTTCTCTTGGCCTTCTTGATTATTTAAGTTCAAAGCGGAAAGATTTCCTTTCGCACTCTCTAAACTATCAGAAATGTCCTTATATAACCGATTAAACTGTACCGCTTGTTCCATGCTTTTTCCTTTTTACATTTATCTTATAACTCTGATATAAATTTATATTTATTTATCAATCAGATAAATTACAACTATCAACATTCGCATAATGTCGCTTGAGTAAATTAATCATCTTGTTCTTATGTTCAGTAATTTTATCTTCACTCCATAAACCATCGCCCATAAGGCTAAATACGTGCTTTAGCTTTAATGAATCGTAAATATTCTTAGCCTCAAAATCTATCCGCTTCTTCGCAACATTTTGATTACTGTATGACGAATTTTGGCTGACATTCAATAAAGCTAAGTTACCAAAACTATCTAAATAACCATCCTTTAATTGTTGTTCATACTCTTCATTTTGAGGATGAACATGCTCAACTGAATTGCGTGAAATTATACGGTATTGTTTAATTTTTTTACTTTCAGGCTCAGAAAAATATTCACCTCTATGCTTCCATAATAAGTATTCAATTTTTTGAAACCAGTAATGTTTAAACTTAACACCACGATTTTTATCAAAATATGAATCTATTAATACACTTGGTGATGGTTGTGACTGCACAACTGAAGAGTACTCAATTAAGGCATAACTTTGATCTTTCTGAGAATATAACTTTTGTACTGTCTCAAGTGAAAGATAATTTTCAAAGTATTCTAGTTTAGCTAGTACTTGGTCATATGAAACATCAGTAGATTCAATTAGCCAAGCTAAGTATGGCGATAGCCAATATTGACTCTTTCTATCTGACGTAAAATAACTCACCATCTGCAACATAGATAAAGCAGTATGATCTTTGACAGTACGATTAAAATAATAGTTTTTACCTGATTTCTGTGGGGATTCAGGTATATCACTTAATAAGAGATATTTTTCTTCTTCCCCTGCATTTTCAACCCACTTAATAACCCAACGATCAAATGCAAATCTTACCTTCCACATACATTTAATAAACTTTTTGATACTTGCTCCATCATCATTTTTCGTTATTAATGAATCAAAAAGTTTTAATAAATTTTCAGGTTCAACCCCAATGTTACCAATGCTTGGGTCAAACTTTTTTATGTAAATCCGATAGGAGTGCATCAACAACTGAGAAAAACTAATGATTGAGGTGCAATATACCTCCGATAGTTCATCATCTTGGTTGCTTTCTTTATCGTTACTACCAGCAGAGTTAGCATTTTTGACGCCTACTTCAAGCTTTGATTGCTTAACTATTTCAGCTATAGACAAGCCCCTGTCTTCAGGGTCATCAGGCTTTTCACTAATATCATCGCCTTCAACAAGTTTTAATTTAAAGATTGATGCATTAAATTCAGCGAGGTCATTAGCCTTCAATTTGTGCCATTCTGATTTAGGGAAAACTTGCCGCACATTACGTTCAAAATAATTGTTCATATTCTCACAAGCTTGCCAAATTGCATTGTAAGTCGCTTTATCTTTAGTAATGTTTTTAAATAACAGTGACTTTAAAATATCAGCTTGCTCTAGCTGAACACCTGAATTGTTCATAGTTGCAAACAATTGGTTTAAATCTGTAGAACGAGGAATTTGATTGTTTACCAAACGCATCTTGTTATAAACGTAATTAGCAAAGTTTTGTTGCTCACAATTATTTTGCTTTTTTGTATTACCAGTTTTTTGACAAATCTCACAGTCTTCATCATGGGTTATTTGGTCAAGCAAGTTTTCAAAAGTTGCTAAGCCACCTGCAAGCCTTTTCAAATATGGATTACTTTCAATCTCAACTTCACCAGGGAATTTATTATCATAATCAGTCAACCCTGCCATATGACCAAGATAAGCCTCAACTTGATCTCGAATATTAAAAACCAAACGTAATTGCTTTGTTACGGCTTTATTCTTCTTTTTACTTGATTCGTAATCTTCGCAGGTTGATTCTGAACAAATTAAATGAGTTAACTGTGTATCGATTGCTTTTTTCTTACAAGCCAATGCAAGCAACATCAAAGTCGTTGTTCTTTGCTGCCCATCAATTAACTCGAAAGTACCATTATTACATTTAGACGTTAAAATCGTACCAACATAGTAGTGTGGTTGTTTATTATGATAAGCGTTATATAAATCGTTAAAAAGGATCTTAATCGCTTCATCGTCCCAAACATAAGGTCGCTGATAGCTTGGTATAGAAAACAACACTCCATCTTCAACCAACTGAGCAGGTGTTTTAACTGAAGACAATACACTTTCAAATACTGACATTATCGTACCTCCTGTACTTGGCTTAATTTGTTTTTAATACCATTCACTAATTCTTTATCATAATCACTGCTAACCTTTTTACGATCCAACGAACAAATATCAAAATAAGCTTCAACACGACTAATAAATCCGCCTTTAGCCCCATTTCCTTTTGTATTTTCATTATCACTCTGGTAAGAGAACTGATTTAATGAGTTAATTAACTGAGAATGATTAAAACTTAACATAATCGTATCAAATAGATGGTTATCTCTAACAAAAGCTTGGATAGTCGTTTCTTTTACCGCTTTTTTATTCACTAACCGTGGAGAATACACCATTCTAAATAGCCATAAAGCAGCCTCATATAACCGTGATGAGCCAAATTGGCTGATGTAAAGTAATAAGGCACTATCAAACAGTCGCTTCAAATAAGCTGTACCATAAGTATTTTGTATTACATTGTGAGAGTAAAAATCATTAAAATCAGCTTGGTATGGGATAATACTACCTTTTGTCAAAAGCGTATTTTTCAAACGAGAAAAATACGTTAAGTAATCAATAGAATTAATACCCGAATTTAATGGCTGACGCATGGCATAGCCAGACTCAGAGACATTCATAATCCAGCCAGAGTCAGAGTTTTGTTTAATATGCTGAACGCTACGATAAGCAACATTATCTTTTATCTTACTATTACAGTTTTCTGCTAACTCTCTTACCACTTCATTTTTGATTTGAATAGGCATATTATGCAGCGGCATTTTTTTGAAATTAAATGCTTGCCAATACCTAACTTTCATAACAGCATCTAACAAGGATGACAACTCACCCAAACCTTCCCATTGTCTCGCATAAGCATCTTGCACTTCAGTTGCTATTGCCCTTAAATGGTGAGCTTTAATAATATCGGCACCACTTAACCTCACCCCTCCCGTATTTTGAGTTTCAAAAAAGCGGTAAGCATCATCTTCACTATCCGTTACAACAAGTGTCACATTAATTAATTCAAAATTAATCAACTGTTGTAACTGATACAAATCAAGATCATGTTGCCCTAATATCCACTCATCCAAATAAGCAATATTTTTAGTAATTTGATGCTGAGAACTCGGCGCAATATAACTGATCTCTGGTTGTAATTCGCACTTTAACCAATATGCTAATAACGCTAACGAAGTAAGGCGCTGTTGGCCATCAATTACATTCAAACGTTTATGAGAATGACCATCAATTACCTTAACTTCTTGATGTAAAATAATGCTGCCAAGATAATAATTATGGAGAGTTTTTTTCGACTTTTTAGAGTGGTGTAAATTAACTTCACTAAAGTATTTCAGCAAGTCTTCTAATAGTTTACATAACTGTTTTTCTTGCCAAGTATAGGGCCTTTGATATTCAGGAATAGTAAGTGTGCCTACAATATCCCCCTCGCTAGAATAAATAGGCTTGCCTGAAAAAACCTCTGATACTAAACAACTCGCTACCTTTAATCTGAAATCACCTTCGCTTTGATTCATTTTATTTACCCAATCGTATATGTATCAGAACGAAAAGATGATTCGATAAACTTAAAAGTACCAGCCCCAACAATATGGTTTAACACTTTTACATCTTGTGATGTCGATGTTTCCTGTGATAACGCTCGGTGATAAAAAGCAGAAAAAGCGACAAGCCCTTCACTCCATGATATTTTTCTGGTTGGTGCGACAATCGCATTACAAAATGATTTATGATAAGTGAATATTTCTTCTGCTTCAGAACCGACACTACAACTCGAAAAACATACACAAGTGTTTTTCAGGTGTGGCCATGCTAACTCATCAAAATCACGCCATGTAATAAATTCACCATCTGTCAGTGCAAAGCCACCAGGCGCGCCGTGAGCACTGATATGTACATATTTTATATGTTCTTTCTCAGCAAGTTTTAAAGCCTTTGCCAAAAGTTGTTTATTAACAACTTCTATACGCTTAGAGTCAACATCCTGTAGCTTCAATACTTGCTGAAGTGTTTTTGCTTCAAAAGTGTCGTTGTATATATCACTAGGGCTGCGAGATTCAATTATTAGAATTTCATTTTTTTTCATGTTATTTCCTTATTTATAAATATCTAAAGCTTTAAACTACATAACCCCTAAAGCTCTAAATTTTTCCATTTGAGTATTAGCCCACACATCATCACCACTAACTTTCCGGTAAACTTTTAAATAAGCAACGGCTTTTTGAGGCTGTCTTATTTGCTCATATGCTAATGCTAATCGCTTTAATATTGCTGATTTTCGCGGATATTCTTTATTTAAGTTAACGAGCAATTCAATAGCTTCGTCATATCTAGACTGCAAACCACAAACTGATGCTTTTTTTAATATCATCTCAGGTTTGTCTAATTCGCCTCTAGCTTCAATATCTTCAATCACTTTATTTGCACTTAAAACGTCTTTATTTTTTAGATAAGTATTAACTGCTAACTCTCTAAATTCAGTCCCTAATACGTCATTTAATGTTGAACATTCTGGGTTTTTATTGAGTACACCGACAATTTCAAAGTATCGTCCGCCTCGATATAAAGCTCTAATTTGCGCTAAAAGTGCATGATAATCTTTACTTGAATCAAACTCAGCTCGTGCAACTTGTGCTGCCTCTACATATTTTTCATCTTCTATTAATTTAAAAGCATATGAGGACCAGTCACCTTGCTCTGAACTACACGCAGACAAAGCAACAACAGGCTCAAAATTAGCCTGAGCAATACGCACAATTTTTAAACTTGCTAACATATCATCTATGTTTTCCCATCTATCAGATGGATTAACACTTAAAGCCTTAAAGATAAATTCTTCAAGTTTACTTGATACTGTTTTATTCAATTCACTTGGCTTTGGAAAAGGTAGATTTCTATAAACAGCACTAGGTGTATCATGTGGAGGTCTACCAGTAACTAGCTGGTACATAAGTACACCTAAACTATACATATCTCCACGAATTAATTCTTGAAAACTACCTTTACGCTCAGAACAATCGGCAAACTCAGGCGCGGAATAAAGCACTGTGCCGCCATTTTGTCGGCTACGAGCATATATCTCTTCAGGTAACGCAGAGCTACCAAAATCGGTTAACTTAACCTGATCACCACTAATCAAGATATTATGAGGTTTAAGATCTCCATGAGATACAGGTTTATCTAATTCTGATAAATGCTTAACGCCTAATAGGATTTGTTCGTAAATCTGAAATATTTGCTTATACGTTTTGGCAAAGCCACTTTCTCTATCTTCCAATAACTGAGCCAGGCTTCTACTAGGGAAGTACTCCATTTCAATGCCATACCATTCTCTTTCTGGCGGTATTCTTCCCATCCAATATATCTGCACTACATTAGCGTGTGCCTTTGCATTTAATAAATCATGACCTTCTCGCAAACTGCTATCCGAAGCTGAGCAATCTTTAGGTATCTTTACTGCAACAATCTGATTGTCTTCTAATCGCTCTGCACTCCAAACCCAACCATGTGTACCATCACCTAACTGTTCTAGTAATAAATAGCGATCGCCTAGCTTCATATCGCTGCTAGGCATGAAATAATGTTTCGACTTCGCCATTTTATCCTCTCTTAATCACATCGACTAAACGATGCGTACCTTGTTTATCACTTTGAAATACAAAATTTAAAAGTAATAGTTGCCTTGTATTACTTCCTTCAACAAATTCACCATTAAATAAATTAAAGCCTTGTTCAAATAATGTCTTTAATCCTTTATGGTCTGGTAATGTTTTTAAGCCATTTGTCCAATAAGCTAATACAACAAAGTCTGGTTCTAAGTTCCAACGTCTATGTGCTAGCAATAAATTTTTAACTTTATCAGTTAGTTTTATTTGATCAGAATTAGTGCCTGAGTAACGTTCAAATTCAACCACCAAATTAGGTTTTCGAGTTTTTTTATCAAACCAAACAGCATCTGAGCGAACATCATGATTACTTCTAATGGCATAAGTTAACGGCGCTGGTACTTCAACAACACCTGAATACCCTAAGTGATGGCCCAATTCCATCCAATAACTGCACCCCAAGCTATGAATTAATGTATCTTCATCTTTTACTCCCCAGTCACTCATCATGGGGAAAGAATGTCTAACAAAGTCTTTATCTTCGATGGCTTTCAGGATTAGTTCTTGAAGTGAATCATTCACTAAAGGTACCCCAAACATTTAATACTTCAGGTGATTCACCGCCATGAACAAGGGCTTTTGCACCTACTTTCACTAGCAACGGAGCAGGGATAGATCGCCCACAAATTAATGCTTCACCGGTTGATAAACTCGGTAACTCTTCCAAGTCTGCTTTACTAACCATATCTGAAGCTTTAGTTATAAAACGTTGGTCATCAGGGTTTTTCAAGCGCATTGTGATCAAGGTATTACATTGTGAAGTGACATCAGCATCAAGTTTTGAAGGTCTTTGGCTGACAATAGCAAAGCCAACTCCAAACTTACGTCCCTCACCAGCAATTTTCTTTATTATTCTATGACTAACGGCTTTACCACCTGCAGGCGCAAAGTTATGTCCTTCTTCATAAACTAAAAAGCTCGGACGTGTTTTATCAGTTTTGCTTGATGCCGCTCGCAGTATTTCACTTGAAAGCAAACCACAAATTACTTGTTTAGCTGTGTCGCTTAACCCCTGTAAATCAATAACAACTAAACGTCCTTTTTTATCACTTGGACGACCAATCATTTCATATATATCAGTAGGCCCAGCTAAATCAGATGAGTAGAAGCTTTGTGCTTCATTCAGTACACGTGAAAGCTTCATTGATGCTACAGCCGCTGAGCGACCATTCAATGCTTGAGCTTCAGCACTACTTAAATCGTCCCAGTTTTTAACTTCTTCAATGCCATCGCCTAAGAAATATCTAAGTTTATTAATATCTCTTGGTTCAACGGTTTCTACTGTGCGCCAATAACGGATGGCAACATCTAACACTCGTTGTTGTGGTTCAGTCAAACCAGGCAATATTTCTGAAATATCATCCATTTCAAATTTATCGAATTGTAATGCTAATACATTATTTTTATTGGCATATTTTTCGCGGAAGTTATCCATTTGAGGTGTGTATATTTTAACTCCAGCATTAGAAGCTTGAAGTTTTTCCATCATGTGCTTTATTTCTGGTAGAGCTTTGCTATCACGTTCATCTTCAGTATCAAAATGATCACCAAACTGTAAATTACCACCTTGCAACGCTCTGCCATATTCTCCATGTGGATCAAATACAACAACTGTTCCATTATTCAAAGCAACTAAACGTTCAATAATTCTACCTACGGTATATGATTTACCAGAACCCGTCATAGCTAAAATAGCCATATGCTCGGTCACTAGCTTATTAACATCTAAATACACAGGTACTGTATTTTCGCCATGTTCATAGCCGACTAAATTACCAATATGTAAGCTATTCTGTTCATTAAACTCATAAAAGTCGCTTAAGAATTGGTAATCAACCGTTTCAACTTTTGATCCAGGATCTAATGGTCTGCGTGGTATTTTAATTTGATTGGTTGTCGCATCTTTATAACCCACTAAATCGACAGTGGCATATACGTGTTCACCAGTAACTTCAGCACCGGGTAACAACTCAAGTTCAGATACTGAATTACCAAATCCAGAATTAAATAACATATTTGTGCGTTGAATAGAAACTATTCGGCCAAGTACATAGGTTACAGGCTCATCTTGACGCTCTTGATGTCTAATTCTAACAAATTCACCTCTTCGTCCAGAAAATGAACTGTTTAATACCATGTGTAAATTATGAGGTTCGCCGGTATTACCTACTAATGTCCCTAATATTTGATGCTTCATTATAATTCTCCATCTAAATCTGATAACCAAACATCTTCAACTTCTCTTGATTTTAAAGCTGATTGAATATTTGATTTATAAAACTTCACAAACTGATCTAATTGCTTTAATTCATGCTGAGCGAGTTGAATAGGAAGCGGATATGCTCTGTGACCACCAACAGCCATTAAGCACATCAATTGACCACACAAAATATCTAATGCCTTCGCGTCCCAGTCAGGCTCATCACCAGCCAACTGAACTAAACGAATGCCTGTACTATTCCCACCCTTGAAATGAAAACCAACTAAACCATTTTCAGCAGCAAGCTTTGGCTCCATTCGGTCTTGATTTTCGCCAATCCTAAATGCAGCAGTACGGGTAAAACTACTTAATATCCCATTAATAAAGCGTTGTTCACCAATACTAGAAAGCCCTTTTAAGTGCGAAAGAATATTACCCGCCGCCTGTTGATCTATGTCTTCGCTAGCAAGCAGTTGTGCAAGGCCTTTATCAGTTCTTAAATCTTGTTTAGCTATATACAAAATTGCACCGAACTTTTCGGAGGCAACGCCTGCTAATATTGGTCCTTCTTTATTCCAAGGATAAATATTTTCTTTATGTTCTAGCCAAAATTTATCTATAACTGCTAAGGTTTCATCGTAAGTTTTACGGTACTCAGTATGCTCTGGTGCATCTTTTAATGGAGCCATATCGCGGCCAAGAAACAACGGGCAATCAAGTAATATTAAATCAATTGGCTCGCCATTAAGTAAACGCTGCTCAGCAAGCTGATACGCTTGTTTTATTTGAATTAGCGCTAACCGCTTTGACTGATTTACAAAATCAATATCATCAAGCTCAGTTGTACTGTTTTGCCCTGAGGTCGCCACTGCATTGTCTTGTATTGTTAGTTCAAGACTCACCGCAGCACTTGCATATAAAAATCCACCCAAGGTTTTTTGAGTAGCACTACGTGTTGCAATACCCGCAACCTTAATGTTTAAAGGGTTTGGTCGTTCAACGGGTTTAACTAAACCAGCAGAAACAAACAAAGGCGCAAGCTGCTCTAAATCTCTAATTTGCTGTAAAAGGCGGCCAACGGTTCCAGGCATATGTAATTGCGTCTGTACTGCTAAAGTTTGCGCCAAACTTCTGTTGGTAGAGCCTAAATTACTACTCATGGTGCCATCCTTTGTAATTCATCAGCGTAAAGCTTATAAGGACTGATAATTAAGATTTCTTCGCCCGCTTTAGTTAAGTTGCCATTATTAAGTAATTGGTGGTTATCAATATCTACTAATGCATTTATTAAGGCTTCATCGGCAACGTTAAATAAAGCTAATCGCTTTACTCTTTCTATTAACTGAATGCCGTGTTCAAACGTTTTACCATAAGCGCAACAGAGTAAAACATGGTGAGCTTCGTGCAAAACCAGTTTGTTTTTTTTTGTGGATGAAACTTGTTCACTAACCTTAGCGGCTCCTGCAAATCTAAATAAAGATTTATACCAGTCACTGACTAAAACCAATTCATTTAAACAAGTTAAAGACCACAGTGGTAATGAGGTGACAACAAATTGACCTGATGTAGCGTGTAATTTAAAGAATAATGTATTTAACTCACCACTTTGCCAACTATGACCTAAAGTCCGTTCAGACTGACAAGAAGTCGCATCAAAACTATATTTAATTTCATCACCCAAACTTGCCGCTAAACCCTCACCTTCTTGTATCTCGTTTTGCAACTTAACTTGCCAATCAAGGTGATTAGCAATAAGCCCTTCTTTAAATGGCGGGATTAATAATAGTTGTCTTCCTGGTAGCTTTAACCATTTTGTATAAACATCTTGCTGCTCTTTATTACATTGCTGCCAGTTTTGACCAAACATAATTAAAGAACCACTGTCAGGAAGTTCATCACTTTCGATTAATGCATTCACTGGAAACAAATCAGCGATCACTTTGCCTCGTCGGTGATTAGCTAACTCGCCCGCTAAAAAAACATCTATCTTCAAAATACTTATTCCCCACCTAAGCGATAGGTTCGCACAATAAGCTGTTTATTGACCAACTCTTGTTCTTCTTGAGAAGTTAAATTTGGATTTTTATTTTCATCTAAATCATTAACAATAATGGCCCAACGTTCAGCACTAACCATTGAAGAATCAAGGTAATTATTTATCAGAGTTTTTATTTTCTCTTCTCTTGCATCTAACTCTATTTTTGCTTGTGCAATAGATCCCATATTTTCAACTTCTTTAATCGTTAAAGAAGGAGTTGGCGCTTCACCATTAACGTTTTGTAAAATATGTAAGGCTTTGTCAAAATTACAATTTTGATTTTTAAGTAATTCATCACGATAACCGTTTACATAGTTTTTCAAAGTAGCTATATCACCAGACCGCTGTGTTAATTGCTTTTTAACGCCACTTAACAATGGTGGCACTTGTTCTCTAAGCAATCTAAATTGACCTAATTGCAGTTCAGCATTAATTCTGTCTTTTAGTGAATTAGCATCATCTTGAATATCGTCAAACAAACCATCAAGGTGCTTAATTCCTTTATTGAGCTGGTCTAATTTAGTTAACCCATCTGGGTACTGAGTAGCAAAATCAGCAGGTGCATTATCTAAAGATTTTTTTACGTCTGCCAATCCCTGAACTACATCAGCAGAGCGGGTTTGCTGTTTCTTAAATTCTTGATTGAGATCTTTATAACTTGAAATTACAGCACCATCTATTTCTTCTAGTGACAAGCACTGCTCTGTATCTAAGTTATAACCGACTTCGTCAGCTAACTGCTTTAACCTTTTTAATGCTTGCTCAACATTCAGATTACGCAAGTAATAGCCTAGTGTTCCAGCTTCCGTATGCTGTTTCTCGGGAGTTTCACCAAGTAATGTTCCTGGCCTGATGGCTCCGGCGAGTATCCGCGATATTTTTTCTAGTGATAACGTAAAAATATTGCGTGGGAAAGGCGCTTCACTTCCTTTATCTGCTTTAATTCGCTGAATGAGTGTCGTGGTTTGAGTCGTCACCGCTTTTTCAATTTTATACACTTGATCAGCAAACGACTTAGCTCTAGCTATTCGTTTCCAAAGTGGTGAGTCGTCTTGTTCAAAATCTAAATTATTAAACTGTTGTCGCTTAAGTTCTTGTTGATAACCTTCAGATTGATAAACCCATTGCACAGCGTAATGGTGCGCATACCTTGCTTGGCTTGTTGATGCTAAATGATTGGCATATTCATACCAATCACTTTCAATATTTGGCAATGTTGTTTCTTCAAGTCTTTTTATTTCTGATTGATGTGAGGATGCATTATTTAATTGAGCCCGTGCCATATGGGTTTTAGCGCCAACCTCTTTTTTACCTTCTGGCGCAAATAAAGTATTAATACGACCCTCACCAAACAAGGTCGCTATTTCACTAATGCGCGTAGGATATTCAGTTGTTAACCAATTTTCAGCTTCTTGCAACCGACCTTCAAAAGCACTGCGTTCATAAAGCTCATAAATAGTATTTTTAGGTTTACTAGGATCACTGTGTTCGCTCACTAATAGTGCTGTATTTAGGAGTAACATCCATTCCTTAAATACATCATTAGGTTTTACATGCCAACTATAACCAAAAAACCAATTTTGCTTAGCATATTCTAAAGTGATTTTTGAACGTTTAAATAAACGCTCTTGCATCAGCCTGCAAATAAACGTCGGAAACTGTGCTTGAGCCGTGATTTCATCTGTACTGCTAAAAATTTGGCTCCACTCTTGTTCACTAAAGCCATCATTGATCTCTTTAGTCGGCACTCTTAACTGCTTAATTAATTCATAAAGAGCGCCATCTTCTACCGTTTGCGGTGTTTGGTCATATCGACTTAATTGTTTTACATCGCTACGTACGATTAAATCAGCCCAACCTTCAACCAACAACTCAAGATCCTTTTGGCTCAATCTACTGCTAGCACGCAATGGCATAGCAATAAGTCCACGTTCATGTAGCCCTTGTCGCCAATGAGTGACTGAATCAAGCAAACCTCGGTTTAATGCATTCAGTCTTTGTAGAAACTTAGTGGTAAAATCTTTTCGTTCAATGGTAAACCCATTACAGTCTGCCAATGGCATACCGACTTGCTCTAATACATGTTCCTCATTATGGCTAAGGCGATATAACATCAAATAGTCTTTAGCTTTTTGAAGTACAGGATCAGACGCATTGTTAAATTTATTACCTAAATCTATAGATGAGGTGACAGCTATAACAGGATACTTCCCTTCACCCGAAAATTGTTTAGTGACTTGCGAACATAGTGCTTTTAATTCTTTTTCATTACTCACATAGGCCAAAACTAAACGGCCTTTAGGGTGCAAGTGCAAAGCTTTACAGGTTGATAAACCACTCACTTCTTGCTGATCACGTGTGTGTGATGTGGCAATAGCCACAATCTCAGCCCCACTATTATTATCAAAGCCAGTATCTATTGCATCATATTGCCAATGACTGTCTAAAACTCTCATTAAGCCAGTTAATCGAGCCCGCTGCTTATCCACTGACTTATCACTTTTGGCTTTCATTGCTTCATTGTGAGCAGTAGCAGCATCAGGGGTTTTAAAAATAAGAGAATGCTGGCTTTGTAAACGATATCTTAGGTTTAACCGATTAAGCATGGCGACACTTGGGCCGATATGTGTTGGATCTTGGGTTAAATGCTCTTGATCACCGAAATGATGTAACCATAATGCTCGTGCTACATCTTCTGCTGCGCCGTGTGGGTACAATAATTGTAATAAATCGATAAACTCAGCACGGTTATTAGGAATAAGAAGCTTGTTACTGCCTTCATGAATCGCGTAAGTAGCTAGATTGGCGAGTAATTGAGTAAAATCTAGCTTTTGCTCAATACCTTCAAAACGCCATATGTCGCCCTTGATACGAATAAACTTTGCTTTTTGTAGTGCAGGCCGACAACTATCTTGGTCCCAATCCACTAAGCGATAATAACTGGCTACGGCATCATCATATTCATTAACGGTATCAACTAGCGCTTTCGTTTCAGCCTCCGCCGATTTCAAACTTACTGGTAGTTGGCCGTAAAGCAGTTCGGTGGCAGCATCTTTAACTTTAATATTTTGAGTTTTAATTGCCTTAATAGCACCGGAATCTAACACATACTCACGAATTCTCGCTGAGCTATTAAGGACCGCATTGAACAACTGTCCAATGCTTTTGACTGGTTCTCCACTCATTTTCATGCTGGTGAGTTTTTCATCAAGCGCAGCCATGATCACATTAAACCAACCAAAATTACCGCCACTCATGGCGTAAGCAGCTTCAACAACGCCCGCTAGATAATCCTGTGCCAGACGCCCTTCTTTTTTCAGAATAGCGACATAATCACTCACATCAGAGAATGCATTGTGCTCTAAGTCAACCAAATTAAAACGACGTGCTAAAGAAGCGACTTCTCTTAACTCTTCACCAATAGCGGGTGAACATAAGGTCACGTATCGTAGCCAAGGTAATTTTCGACGTGGATCTTCTTCTTTTATCGCTTGGCCAAGCAATTTAATGGCACGACCATCTAAGCGTTTTAAGTCATCACCTTCTAAACCGTAGGTTGCGGCTTCAGCCGCTGTTTCTAATTCGTCTAAAACAACCAACAAATATTTAATGCCAAACTTATTTAGATACTCATAAGCGGAATTGACTAAACGTGTCGCGAGTAGTTCATCATCATATAAATCTTGGTCAGAATAGTGTTTATCGAGTTCTAATCGACGAGCAAGTTCTTGGTGATCAAATCCCAAAACTTCAAGACGATCAGAACATTGCCTTGCCACTTCCGATTGAATAGAACCATCAAATTGTTTTTTAGCAATGGGTTGCAGCGCCACATATAGACCATATGCAAACCAGTTATCTGAATTTTGAAACTCCGTCGCTATTTGGCTATAGCGAATATACAAACTTAAATACTGGTCACGGTCTGCATCATCCCTAAATAAATTGACTGGCTTTAAATCACCGGTTTCATTCCGACAATACCAACCTGGACTAGCATCGTTCACTTGGGCGATGAGTTCATAACCTAAGCGTGATTTACCTCGACCCCATTCAGCTACCACTGAAAAGACTTGAGTGAACTCGTTTTCTTGTTTATCAACCAAGTGAATAAAGCTTTCAAAATCATTAAAAAACTGGCTTTGTCCTACTAGGGGATCACGCGGAGGATATGATGATAAACCGTCTGACTGCCAATGATGACTATCTACAGTGTACGAAATAGATGATTCTTCAACGCTTATTGGTTGTTTTTTATTAGCGATTGAGTATGCATTATTCATTGTCTATTCCTTTAATATTGTCCTTAACTAAATCATTCATCTTTGTGTACCTACTAATTCATTTGCCCAGTTTTCAGCTTGTTCACGTATCGCAGCGGCAATGCGTTTACCGGGTCTAGCAAAGTAAATGCTGCCAATGCGTGAAGTGGGAATGCGATCAAAATTTATATGGGTTTTATATTGAGGAATATCTTTACTGCTGCCTTCAATAAACTGCCACACCTTGGCTTGAATCATAAGGCCAATCACTGGACTAATAGCCGCATTTATTTTTTCAATTTGTTGTTTGTGTTTAAGAGGGCTAAGAAGGTGAATATCTAAGGTCTCTAATATTCGAAGTATCAGCTCGGCTAAACTACCACAACTCACTTCATGCCCCGCTATCGTGGTGATAACTACTTGAACTTCGCTTGGCTGCATAAAGTGTTTTATTTGGCTTGGTTCTATTTCCAATGCCAAGCCACCCGATATTTGCTCACTACGCCACATATCTTGGGTATAAATGATTTGTGCTAATAAATAAGCCCAAGGGTTATGCACCAACCAATCAATCGTTTGTTTATCATCTAGGTCATTACTAGGTATTAGTACCAAACCATTGAGATGATAATCACAGACTTGTTTTGAGCCTTCAATTTTGGGTAGTTCAATTAAACGTCGTGCCTGCCAAAACGTGGTTATATCGGTTGCTGGTTCGATTGATGACAGTGATAACAAACTAGAGTCATGCACTTTGTTTTTAAGTGCAGCACCTGTCGACAGCGCCCTTAATAATTTAGGATAACTGGCGCTTTGTTCAGCGCCTTGGCCAAATACAAAGCTTTCAACTTCTTTAAAGTCTGAAGGGCTAAGCAAGGCATTATTTGATTGTAATAATACGGCGGTTGCGCCACAACCAAGCAAACTTATTTGTTCACTCAGGGCATGAATATCATTACGAGCAGCGGCATCGTTTAGCTGGGCAACCACTATTTTAGACCAAGCTTGTTGATAGATTTGTTGAGTAGCAAGTATTGCCGCAACGGTAGCTAGATCGCTATTGAGTGATTGGCGTAACAGTAATAGTTTTTTACTCGCAATCAGTGTTTTTCTATCTTCACTGTTCAGCCAAAGGCCGTGGATTTGTAGAATCTCAAGTTCAAGGCTATTAGTACATTGCCCTTGTTGAATAAGCGCTAAAAGTAGCGGTGCTTCCTTGCCCGCAATGCCTATATCAGCATTCATTAACCAAGCTCTCCGTCTGCTTCAGTTGCCGCTTTAGCTTCGTCAAGTAATTCATAGAGTTTATCTAAATCAGCAAATAGTGGATTACCGTCTTTAACCAAATAACCTTTATCGGTTAGTTTGCTTAAGATGACTCTGTCTTTACAATTATCGCCTTCTTCTAAGGACTGTTGAGCTTCAATTAGTTGAGTTTCGGTAATTTGACCTTCGATAAGGGATTCAACTAGCAATGTTGCAGTTTTAGTAAGAGCATTAGACAATACATTCGTGATTCGTTTCTCAAAAGTCAGCATAGCAATATTATTCTGGAAATCACTTCCTGCAATCCAAACAAAAATTGAAGATAATTCCTCAATATTGACATTTTGTTGTACCGCTCCATTTTCCAGTCGCCTAAACTGCTTTTCACCAACCCAGCTGTTTAAGTACCATGACAGATATTCTGGTAATATTTCTGACTGAATAGGAGAGCACTTAATAACAAATGAACCATAGGCAGATTTGTCAAACTCTTCTTCTACATCAGATACATTCCCAACTGTCCCGCTTCGTGTTATAAGTACATCACCTTTTTTTACATAGCAATTAGCTAACTCGTCCTTTAATTTATCGTTAAAATAAACTAAATCATTAGAATTGATCGAGCCATTTGAAATTGCATTTCCTCGAATAAAAGGAATTCCACCTGCTTTAACATAATCAGCTTTTACTGATGCTCCATATTTGAATCCACTAGTAATTTGACTAAGCTTCTCAAACTCTCCTGAGAATTGGCTATATAAATCTAAATACTGCTTCGCATAAAACTTTGCATCTAACCTATTTTCTGACAAGTTGATTGTAGTAGCGACAGAATGCTTTAAACGGCTAACAACTGGTTTTTCTAGTGGTATCTTAGCCTCTAGTTTGCCCAATTTATTCTCTATTGATTTACCCCATTCTCTTAGTAACTCAGCTTGGCGAACTTTATTGCCGATATAGGTTTGAGCAAGCTTATCGACCTTAAATACAGGAATAGAGTAAAGGTCATCCTTTGCTATATAACTAATAATGGTATTGCTTGTAAGTCGAGATTTTAATATTTGTCCATGCTTACATTTTAGAAAAGAAAGAATAAATCTAGAGTCGTAATCTGAAGATATTTTAGCTTTATATAACGAACCGCTTACCATTAAATTTTTTGGAAAGCTTTTAGGTACTATCGCTAATTTGCTAACATTACCTTTAACTTCAATTAGCAATTCATCTTGCAAAGCTAAGCCTTTAGGATACTGATTTTTGTAATAAATAGGTAGAACATCAACTTTTTCAAAATCTATGTTACCGTCCTTATCAATTTGGCTCGGAGATAAGAAGGGCAGTACCTGTTCATCCTCTAATCCATTTGTGCTATCTGTACCATGGTAAACAACACGATAGCCCTGCATAATGATCCCACCTAAACTATCATATTCAGAAAAAGACTTAACTTGCCTTAGACACTTAATAGCCTCGGGTGAATAGTATTCAGCATCCACTCTATTTTCTAAATCGAAAGGAGATATCTTAGTGATAAACATTACTCGCCCCTCGCATAGGCACCCGATATTGCTGCTAAGTCGTTAGGAACACCTGTAGAATAATCCTCTACATTTTGTTTCACAATATAACCTAGAGTATCCGCAACAGCCATAAACACGTCGCCTTGTTCTTGATTGGCAAAAGTATTTTCATCTTCTTGGTGAACATCACGTTTTTGCAGGTATAAAATGCTAGTTTTAGCACCTGTACCTGAAAGCTTGAATGTATCTGAAGGCAATGATACAACGGCTTTTACAATCGCTTTACCCCCACTAAATTTACCCGTATCGTCGTCTTTTTTGCCCATAATATATTCACGGACATAACGGTCGCCTGAGTTACATAAGATACCGTCAGGTAATACCATCAATAAGCGACCACCAGGTTTTAATAGCTCTAGGCAACGGTCAATAAACAACACCGCCATATCAAGGCTATCACTTGCCTGTTTCCATCGGTCTTTATTATTGGGCTTACCACCTAAAGCTCGGCCATAAACCGTTGGTGTATAAATCCAATCCTTACCTTTTGGCGCTTCATGTAAATCAGTGGTGTATTGCTTCAAAATATCAATAATACCAGTTTTAGATTTACCAAAAGGCGGGTTTGTACAAATTAAATCAAAGCTGCCGGCTTTTAATTGTGGCGTGGTTAGTGAGTTATCAGTTTTGAAAATATTGGCTTTTGGCGCACCTAAAAGCGCCATATTGACTCGAGCCAGTTTTACCATGAGTGGTGCGGCGTCTGCTCCAACAAAGCTGTGCTTTAACATGGCTTGAAAATGTTCATCTCGGCGCACATCATCGGCCGTTTCTTTGCCTAACACTTCCATTAATGCGCGTTCGATATGGCCAAGGGCAATGGAGCCAAAGCCGTAACTGCCACACGTTGGGTCACAAAATCGAAATACAGGTTTACCGTCTTTACCTTTGGTATTGAGGATTTCTGGTGATTCTTCTAAAATATCGTGCATCGCCATTTGCAACATACACTGCTTAACCGGTGCTGGTGTTAGGTACACTCCCATACCACCCTTAGATTCAAAATTTCCTCGCAAAAATACATCAAATACACGGCCTAACACATCAGCGGCAACATGACCTAAATTAGGCTTCTCTCTACCCGCAATCACCGCACGTTCATTTTTTTGTTTTTGAAACTCGCTGTTCAAAAACACACCAGGCAAATTCTGAATTAACTGCATTAACGTCAGATAGTTGTCAGGCTTGGCTAGGCGCAAATGGGTTTCAACATCAAAAATCGGATGTTCTTCACCATTATCATCGGTCACTTTATAATCTTGGTGTTCTTTTAGCGCATCAAAGGCTACTTTAATTTGCTTAACGGCGTCGCCTTTATGTTGTTTAACATACTGCCAATCAAACACATCTTTGAATTGGTAAATTTTATTTTCGTAGGTAAACTCTTGGTCTGGATGGTGAATACGAAAGGTTTCTAAAAACAGGAATTTTGCCACTTCTTCAATGATTTCGTTTTTATTGCTGACGTTATCTTTGGTTTTGGTATAAACGGTTTCATGAAAATAATCTAAGCCGTCCATCAAACGTTGATACATTTCACGTGACCAATAGTAAGTAGGGTCACGCTTAATTTGTTTGTAGTTGTTTATTTCAGTAACGCTAGGGACTTGATCCACTTCTATTGGTGGAAAGTCCATTTCAAAAAACTTTTCATTTTTACCGTCTGTAACATGAATAAATTTAGGGAACTCGTGTTCGTCTAAGATACCTGCTGCTTCAATGGCGGTACTTTCTACGCTATCAGCGTTGGCTAATTGCCACTGACCTTCTGGTAATATCCATAACATCACCCGATGCGTATCTTCACCGTTGTTGTCTTGACCGTAAACCAAACTGACTTTTTGATCACTTGCATTTATTGTTAAGCAGGCTTGTTTATCAAACCTTTTGGCTGAATACGATTTATTTTGTTGGTCAAGTGTGTCGTTCAACTGAGCTTCAAGCGCCTCTGTTTGGTCCAATTTTTCTTGTTCTGCTTTTGTAAGCTTTTTAGCTTTTACGTCTTCAGTCATGATTTTTTACTTCTAAATTCGATTAATGGTGGTATTGGTGATAGTCAAGCTCGATACAAAATGGCTCGACCACCAATCACGGTCATATTTGGATGATTTCTCGCAATGGCTAACAGTTGTGGACCACTGGTGTTAAATTCGTTTAACTGCTGTATTAACTTTGCAGTTGATAATGGTTTATTTGCTTCTTTTAATAACGTTTCAAGCGCCAACTCTAAGGTGATTTCTACTTCGCCCATACTGACTTGGCTTTCACCGCTTTCAAGCTGTGTAACCGTAAACTCGGATAATACTGTCAAAAATAACGCTAATTGCTCTGGTAACCACTCAAGTTGTTTAATTAGTTTGCTGTGTTCCTGCATCAGTTCGCTCAGTAGCATTGGCGCAGTGAGTTGATGTTTTATGTCGCTTAATAGTCGGGTTGCTAGCATGATAATTACTCAAACAAACTTAGGTTGTTGGGTTGTTCGTTTTTTTTGTTCGCTAATGGGGCATTACTTAGCTGAACAGCATTTAATGTTTGAGCTAACCAAGGCTCTGAATTTTGTTGTAGCTCAAGCGAGTTAGCACCATTTTTTAACAGCACGATATTGCCACTGGCATCAGATTGCTGCTTAACAAACAAAGGCACCCATTTATTTTCGTTATTTTCTTTAGCGCCAGCCCAAGTACCACCTTTGCCTTCATCAGCACGCACAACTAAAGCTGTATTAGCTACTGTATAAATATATTTGTTACGAGCCATTGCATTACCGACATTAAAACCTGCTTCAGGATAAAAACTTGAAATTAAAACCAGTTGCTCATTTTGTAGGTGTTTACGCCATTTACTTGCCGTAGCCGCTTTTAAAAGACTATCTGCCATAATGCCAACCGCTGTGCCGCCAGCTTCTAATGACGCTAACATTGCGGTTTCATCAACGCCTCGTGCTGCTCCAGAAACAATATTGATATTTTCTTTTGCGGCCTGTTGCCCTATAGCTTGTGTGAATTTTTCATCAACATCATCAATACTACGAGAGCCAATAACGGCTAGCCCACCTTTTTGTAATAATGCTTTATTACCTACACCAAAAAATATCGGCGGTGAAATATGACGAAGTTGTTTTTTAAGTAACTGAGGATATTCACTATCTTGACGAGTGATCACCCAAACACCAGTAGCTTGCCATTTTGCGAGTGCTAAGCCCATAGCAGCTTTGCGGCTTAATATTTGAGCTAGCCGATCTGCAGTAATTTTACCTTTAGGATCTTTCCACTTACTTACTATTTCATCGAAATTGTGAAGTAACGAACTTGGCGTATAGTTATATTCATGTAACCAACGAGCAAATCGTCCATATTCAATAACAGTTAATGGCCCAGCTTCATCTTTTTTAGGTTTACTAAAAAAGGTGGAAAGCAATAAAACTACTTGGGTGTTTTCACTATAGTGATTGCTTTGATTATTCAATTTCACACTCTTTAGTTTGATTTCGTTGACATTACAGCCATTGGAAATACTGGGCCACTTTCTTCACGCCTTAACAATGCGGCAATAACAGCAAAAGTCCAACCTGAATCTGATGCATCATCAATCAATAATACTGGCTCGCCTTCACGCACATTTTGAATAGCGAAAGCACCATCAAGATTTTTACATCGAAAATCACTATTTTCCATGCGTTTTTGAGGCTGGTTTTGATTAACTTTTACCACAGTTTCAATACATACAAGCCCTAGTTTTTGAGCTACTAACTCAGCAAAGTCTTTAACCAATTTAGGATAGTTTTGTGATGGAACATAAGTTACCCATGTAGGCATGGGGTTTGGTTGCCAACGCTCGTTTATCATTTTGATACATGCGTCAGCTAATCTAGGATCGAATGCATGCGCTCGTTTGCCTGCAGCAGCAATTTCACCCCAGCCAGCTTCTCCCCAATGACATAACGCAGCGCCTGGTTCGTGAGCTAATGCGCCAAATTTATAGCCAAAGTCATACACTGGAAATCTTTCAGCCGCTTGAGCATGACCATTACCGACTTGTTTCTTAGGCTCAATTTCAATCATGGTATTACTCAAAAACTCGAAAGCTTGTTGTCCCAGTTCTTGAGGGTATGTTGCGTCAAACGCATTATCAGGATCACAGTTAGCACATTTACCGCATGGAGCTGCTAGATTATCGTCAAGTGCTGAGGCTAATACTTGCATTAGGCATTGACCGCTTTGAAGGTAAGCTTGAATTTCTTGCCATTCACCCGTTTTTCTTTCAGATAAACGCTGGATCATGTCTGTTGGCAGAGCGTAAGGGTTGATTGTACGCTTATACAAAGTGCCTTCTTTGACAATTGGTGTTGGGAATTCTGCTTGTAGAAATTTAAGCGCAGCCTCTATTTTCTTTGGTGCATAATTTAGCTGGGCTTCTAAACCTGCTTGTTTTAGTCCATCGCAACTATCTTCTTCTAATAGCATTAACATATCACGAACTAACTCTTCTTTAGGAAACGCTTCCCTAATAAAGTAGTTCTGGATTTCTTCGTCTTCATCACCAGAGAGCAATACACCATAAGCATCATCAATACTACGGCCCGCACGACCTACTTGTTGGTAATAACTAACAACTGACCCTGCACTTTGGTAATGAAAAACAAAAGCTAAATCACCTTTATCAAAGCCCATGCCTAGCGCTGATGTACTAACTAATACTTTAATTTCGTTGTTTAATAGTTGCCGCTCTAATTGTTCTCTTTTTAGTGAACTATCAGCTTTACTAAGATCAGGGATTGAGCCAGCATATCCTTCGGCTGCTATACCGCAACTTCTTAGCCATTCTGCAACAAGGAAAGCATCATTAATAGTTGTTGCGTAAACTATACCCGTACCTTCAATCTGTGGAATTGTATGGGCGAGCCAAGCTAACCGCTTTGAACGTTTATCGAGGTAGATATTTTGCAAGTGAATTGATTCTCGTGTTAATTGACCACGTAATAATTCTATTTGTTGGCCTTCAACTCGCAGTTGTTCAACAACATCTTCAACAACACGACTAGTTGCAGTTGCTGTTGTTGCTAACACTGGTGTATCAGCAATGTTACCAAGCACTCGTGAGATACGACGATAATCAGGCCTAAAATCATGCCCCCAATCAGAAATACAATGAGCTTCATCTATAACAAAAAATCCAGGGTTGGATGGTATTATTACGTTATCTATAAACTCTTGATTAGCCAGTTGTTCAGGCGCAATAATTAATGCGTCTAAATTACCTGCTAACAGTTGAGCTTTATTAACATCATTTTGAGCACGTGTTTGAGAAGAGTTAACCGTTCCGAGTGCTACTCCATATTTAGCAGCAGATTCAATTTGGTTACGCATTAAGGCCAGTAAAGGAGAAATAATAATTGTAGGACCATGACCTTGTTCACGCATCATCTTAGTTGAGATAAAGTAAACCGAACTTTTACCCCAACCAGTACGTTGAACACATATCAATCTTTTACGATGGTTAACTAAGGTATCAATAGCTTCCCATTGATTATCATGAAAATTTGCCGTATTGACACCGACTCCCTGTCTCAATAATTCAAGAGCTCTTTGGTGGCTCATATATAAATCCTTCTATAACTATCTTGAATACAAATGGTAATAAAAAACTGGAATCTTACGGGATAGTTAACGGTAAGTATTCTAAGTACAAAGAATATTCTTCTGGTATCTCGTATGCAACTATTAGATGGGAATAAACTAATAAAGCTAAAGAGCATTCTTAGACGTAAAGTGAGTGACTACTTTAACTACAGATATGTAGCTCATATTTGCGAATAATTTAAACTAAAAGCATCTGTTCAGTAAGGCATAAGGCATAAAACATAATGTTATCTAGTAGCTCAATCTAATTACTGCTTTATCACTTGTCTTTTATTTTCTCATTCATCAATGCTATTTGTTCGAGTATGAAAAACCATTATATGAGGCAAATAATCAAATATATATGAACAAAATCAAATAAGTTGCACCTCCTTAACTGATTGCACAAACATCAAACAAAACGAGGTTTGCATCCTTGCACTCAAAAAATCAATCGTAGTTCCAACCAGCGGCAAATGTCGAATTTTCACATTTCTTATATGCTTCTAAGGCGAATGGCATTCCTAGTTTGAAACAATCTAACATTGTGTAATCTTTACCCGGCTCGGCACCAGCTTCCAAAAATGAATGTTCGATGTTGTTTGCCATTATATAAACCAGATCTTCTAGCGTAGTTGGATCGGTAATTTCGACATTTCGGATAAGTTTCTTTCGCATTATAACCTCTACTATTTATGGTTTATGTTAATCAAGCTCTGCTTGGGTTTGCTGTTGTGGAATGAGTTGCTTTGATGTTTGGATGCTGTAGGTTTCGTCAGTTGCAGTTTGAACTTTAGATTGGACTGTTTGGTTTTGATGTTCGTACTCCAGCACAAACTTATTGATCTTCTCTGCATCTTTTGAGGCTCGTAGTATTTCTTTGGGATCGTCTTGCAGCACTTTAATCCAGTGGTCGACATAGGCAGCGTGTTGACCAAAGTCGTGACCTATTTGCAGTTCGTCGCCGAGCATGAGTGAGCCTATTTCTGCTCGTAACTCTTCTTTGGCGTAGGATTCGTCACCAAAACGGCCTGTCATATCACGGTTGAGTCTGTGCGCAGCTCCGGTTGAATGGCAAAGCTCATGCAAAGCTGTGGCGTAAAATTTATCATCCGTTTCGAACTGGTTTCGTTGGGGTAAATGTATATCGTCCGTCGATGGGCAATAATATGCATTGTTGTATTGGTCATGATGAATGGGCACGCCTGAGTTTGTTAAGATTTTTTCAGCTCGTTCTAGCCTATCAAACGTTGGTAGAGCTTTAACTTCTAGCTCTGGCAAGCCATCAACTTGTTCGGCATTAAAGACTACCGATGAAAACACTCTTGGTTTATCGAGTCGTACATTGACTTTAATTGGCTTGCCATCAGCGCCTAATATCTTCTTTCCGTTGTCGTCCTTCTTGTCGATTAAATCAAATAGCTTCCAATATTGAACTACAGTGCCATGCTGCCCTTTTCGCACTTGAGCATCTATTGAATTGGCTTGTTTATAGGTTAACCAGCGTGGATCATTTCTATCTTGCATTGCTAACCAAATAGCATTTGAACCTTTGTAGCGAGTTCCACTGATTGGATTGTGAGGTAATCTTGGTACGCCTGGTTCCCAAGGTAATTGCCATGGTGCTGTACCCTCTGCAAGTTGCAGGATGAGCTTTTTGGCAATTTGTACATGATAAGGCGGCTTTTTTTCTTGTTCAGGCATAGTTTAGTCCTCATCTTTTGTTGCAGTTACTGATTCAGCTTCAGTTTCTAGTTCATTTGCGGCTAATGCCTCGACTTCTGTGA
>VSKX01002964.1_pt1 | contig 32051 bp, 29 predicted proteins | sample 4799481 | NCBI WGS metagenome assembly VSKX01 (sample SAMN12179537, study PRJNA552185) | sponge metagenome | biome: deep-sea hydrothermal plumes; feature: spots directly above weak diffusing fluid; material: sea water; isolation source: sponge from the Swan site of a hydrothermal vent ...
AACAATTAAGCCGTTCATTGAAAAAATGGTAAAAAAAGGGGCGTTAATTTATACCGACGAGTACGCTATTTACAACTCACTTGAAGAGTGGGGTTATGAGCACAAAAGCGTTTGTCATAGTAAACACGAATACGCCAGAGATGAGGATGGTGACGGGTTCTATGAGGTTCATGTGAACACAATGGAAGGGTTCTGGTCGTTACTAAGGCCATGGTTAAGACCACATCGTGGAATATCTCAAGAAAAACTTCCTCTATATCTGGGGTTTTTCGAGTTTGTTCATAATGCTGGTTTACGTGGGAAAGGGTTACTTAACCCACTAATTAAATTACTGGTTTGTAGCAGTCTGGAATAGGATAAGAGCATAGCTGATTTGCCTATGATGTCATTTTTGATCCAGTCTCCAAAAGCAGGCGCTGTTGAGTTGAATAGAAGGATTGATACTTTCATTGCTGACTATAAAGCTACGTTGACTAAATTGACGGCTGAAGAGTTTACAAATCATAAACAAGGTGTTGTTAAAAACTTAAGGACTAAACATAAGAACCAAAGTGAGCGTACTGGTTTTTATTGGTCAGAGATCAGTAACCAAGAGTTTGACTTTAATAGTAATGAGCAATTAGCGAAGGCAGTCGAAGGACTTGACCATCAATCAATGATTGAATTTTATGATTATGCTTTGTACTCAGTTAAACCAATCGTGGTTCGTAGTTTTGGTAAAGCACATCAATATTCTCCTGATTATCAGCTATCAATTAAAGAGAAAAGTGCTAGTTTAGATACTGTAGAATTAAATAAAAGTTTGACAAAAATTAAGCTATAAGTTGCTCAAAATAACTGATCAAAAAAGCCCTTCTTGAAAGGGCTTTTTTATTGGTAAATATTTAGAAAACAGTTCCTATTAGTTAAAGAACTTTCGCGATAGATGTTGCTAAGTAGCCAACATTTTCGTTACTGATACCTGCAATACTTATCCGACTCGAATCAACCATATAAATACTGAACTCTGCTTTTAATCGATTTACTTGGTCTTTATTTATTCCTAAGAACGAAAACATGCCTTTTTGAGTGGAGATGAAGTTGAAATCTCTATCAACACCTGAGTTGGCTAGTGTAGAAACAAGTATTTCTCTGTTGCCATTAATGCGATCACGCATTACTTTCAACTCATCAAGCCATTGTTGTTTTAGTTCTGCAGAACCTAATATAGTTTCGACAATTGCTGCACCGTGTGCAGGTGGCATTGAGTAAATGCAACGAACAACATAAAGAAGCACTGAGAACGTGATGTCTGCTTGATTGCTGTATTTGCTGATAATGGAACATGAACCAATGCGATCACGGTAAAGGCCAAAATTCTTTGAACATGAGCTGCATAAGATCATGTTATCGACAGCATCAGCCATTTTGCGTACGCCATAGGCGTCGTTATCAACGCCAGTACCAAAACCTTGGTAAGCCATGTCAATAAGAGGTGTAAAGCCTTGGTCTTTCGTTAGTTCAACAATCGTATCCCACTGCTCAGTTGTTAAGTCCATTCCACTAGGATTATGGCAACATGCGTGAAGTAGCACAAAATCATCTGGGCCAACCTGAGACAAACATTGAACCATCTCATCGAATTTGAGTGATTTGTTTGCATGATCGTAATAAGGATAAGTTTTCACCTCAACGCCTGCAGCTTCAAATAAACCCGTATGGTTAGCCCATGTCGGATCGCTGACCCAAATAACAGCATCTTTTTTACAACGCATGATAAAGTCAGCTGCAACACGCAATGCACCTGTTCCACCGGGTGTGGAAACTGTGCGAATTCGATTACTCAAGATAGCTGAATGTGATTCACCAAAACTTAATTGAGTAATAAGGGTATTGAAATCAGCAGAGCCAGTGGGACCAATGTATACCTTCGTTTGCTCGTTTTCTAAACGGAACTTCTCAGCAATTTTTACACAATCAAGGATAGGTGTATGACCAACGGGATCTTTATAAACACCAACACCTAAATCAACTTTATTTGGGTTCGTATCTTGTCTGTACTGATTAAGTAGACCCAGAATTGGATCGGCAGGTAAAGCGCTGAGAGTATCAAACATTATTCCATACTTCCTGTGAGTTATATTTAATAGGAATTGCTTACCGAAGGTTAACATATCGAACAGATGTGGTGAACAAAGTTAACCAATATCCAGCATAATTATTGGGATAATGTTGATAGTAAATTACTGGCTTGGTGTGTTAACTGGTATTCAGGTGAAATTTAAATAGCTCAGGTCATGTCTACTTAATCGATTGGTTTGTTTGCGCTCAGCAGGACAAAAAACGTTAAGGATTGATATGATTTTACCTATTATTATGGCTGGTGGTTCAGGTACACGTTTATGGCCACTTTCCCGCCAATTATTTCCTAAACAGTTTTTGTCGTTAAACGGTAAACGTTCAATGCTTCAAGAAACTTTTGCACGACTCAATGATATCGACCATCTAGCGGCAACAATTATCTGTAATGAAGCGCATCGTTTTATTGTAGCTGAGCAATTAAGAACTGAAGATATAACAGACTGCAGTATTGTTCTCGAGCCTGTAGGTCGTAATACAGCGCCTGCTATTGCATTAGCAGCGTTTCAATCGATGAAAACAAACCAAGATCATTTGTTGCTAGTACTTGCGGCTGATCACGTTATAAGAGACGAATTAGCATTTAGAAACGCGGTCGAAAAAGCTTCTGTTTTAGCACAACAAGACAAAATGGTGACTTTCGGTATCAAACCAACATCTGCAGAAACCGGCTATGGATACATTAAAGCTGGTGAGATGGAAGGGGCTGGATATCTTGTTGAACAATTCATTGAAAAGCCAAATTCCGAAACTGCTGAATGTTATGTCGCAAGTGGTGACTATTTTTGGAATAGCGGCATGTTTATGTTTAAAGCCAGCACGTTTTTAAATGAACTTGAACGTTATGCACCTGAAATTTACAAAATCTGTAAACAAGCAATTGATACGCCTATGATTGATTTAGATTTTGTTCGCATCAACCAAGAAGTCTTCGAAACTTGCCCAAGTGATTCAATAGACTATGCCGTAATGGAAAAAACTTCAAAAGCAATGATCGTTCCTTTAGACGCAGACTGGAGTGATATTGGTAGTTGGTCAGCATTGTGGGATATCGAAGATAAAGATGATGATGGCAACGTCTGTCATGGTGACGTAATTAGTATTGATACAAGTAACTCATATATTAAAGCTGAAGAAAAATTAGTGACGACGATTGGCTTGGATGATGTTGTGATTGTAGAAACTAAAGACGCTATTTTAGTTTCTAAAAAGTCAGAAGTTCAAAAAGTTAAATCGATAGTTGAAAGTCTAAAGCAAAGTAAACGCAGCGAAGCCACAGATCATCGAGAAGTGTATCGCCCGTGGGGTAAGTATGATTCTATCGACAGCGGCAATCGATTTAAAGTAAAACGTATAACGGTTAAGCCCGGTGCAAAACTATCCGTGCAAATGCATCATCACAGAGCTGAACATTGGATAGTTGTTTCTGGCACCGCCAAAGTTACCAATGGTGAGCAACAAATATTACTTACTGAAAATCAGTCGACGTATATTCCTATTGGTAGTATTCATGCATTAGAAAACCCCGGCTTAGTAAATCTTGAGTTGATTGAAGTGCAATCAGGCACGTACTTGGGTGAAGATGATATCGTACGCTATGAAGATAAATATGGACGATCATAATAATGGCAGAATTAACCTGTTTTAAGGCCTATGATATTCGAGGAAAGTTAGGAACCGAACTTAATGAATTAATAGCACACGATATTGGGCGTGCTTATGCCAGAATTATAAAGCCAAAGCAAGTCGTCGTTGGTGGTGATGCTAGAGCAACCAGTGAAGCGCTAAAAATTGCTGTATCAAATGGGCTGCGATCTGAAGGTGTTGATGTTATTGATATAGGTATGGTCGGTACTGAAGAAATCTACTTTGCAACATCGCATCTCAAATTAGACGGCGGAATAGTGGTGACAGCGTCACATAATCCTATCGACTATAACGGAATGAAGTTAGTTAAAGAGCAAAGTAAACCTATCTCAGGTGATACAGGACTCTTAGATATAAAAGACCTCGCCGAGAGAAAACCGTGGTTGCTTGAACAAAATGTTGAAGTTAAAAGAGGTTGTTATTCACAAGTCTCAAATCTGAAACCTTATATCGAACATATGCTTTCTTACATCAACTTTGAAAATATTAAACCACTGAAGTTTGTTGTAAATGCAGGTAATGGCGCAGCTGGGCATGTTCTTGATGCATTAGAATCTCAATTTGAAACATTAAACATTCCAATCGATTTTATCAAAATTCACCATGACGCTGATCCATCTTTTCCAAACGGTATTCCCAATCCTCTATTACCAGAAAACCGCAAAAGTACTCGTGAGGCTGTGATTGAACATAAAGCAGATATGGGAATCGCTTGGGATGGTGATTTTGATCGTTGTTTTTTGTTTGATGAAAAAGGGCAGTTCGTAGAGGGATATTACATCGTAGGTTTACTTGCGGAAGCTTTTTTACAAAAAGAACCAGACGCAAAAATTATTCATGATCCACGATTGATTTGGAATACCATTGATCTCGTTAATCGCAATGGTGGCTATCCTATTGAGTGCAAAACAGGACACGCTTTCATTAAAGAACGTATGCGTGCCGAGGATGCAGTATATGGTGGTGAAATGTCTGCGCATCATTACTTCAGAGAATTCTCTTATTGTGATTCAGGTATGATCCCGTGGCTATTAGTTACTGAGCTATTGAGCACTAGATATTCAACTCTGTCGCAAGCTGTTGCAGCAAGAATAGCGGCTTACCCATCATCTGGTGAAATAAATTTAAAGTTAGAATCACCAAAGCAATCGATTAAAAAGGTGCTTGATTTATACCGACCCAAATCGACAATATTCAATGAAACTGACGGTATTTCTTTGGAATTTAATGAAAATGGAAAACAATGGCGCTTTAATTTACGCGTTTCAAATACTGAACCAATTGTTAGGCTTAATGTTGAATCTAAAGGAAATTTTGATTTAGTGCAGTTAAAAGTTAACGATATAATAGCAATCTTAGATTAACTATTGTTCATGAATAATAGAATAATGATTCATAATTCAATAATGTGAGTCTGCATAGGTTAATTTGTTACTTAATCAGAATGTTGTATCTATAAATTTACTAGGATATCAAATAATCTTATGCCTTAGAGTGCGAGCAATTTGTAGCACTCTTTTTTAATAAGAGTTGCTGTTAATATTAAGCTTATTACACTGGTTGGTTTGTGCTGGTGTAATTGCAGTCAGATAAAGAACCTCCACTGCAAGTGGTTATCACTTTGCTCAGAGTTTCGCAAAACGCAGCGATTTGAGGGGATTGAACCCTTATAGATTAAATGATGGTGTCTTACTAAATTCTATTAATAAATTATCTTAACAAAATAGTGTAAATTGTAAAAAACTTGACAGCTGTAATATTAACCTACAAATAAAGAGATTACTTAAAATCAGTTAAATTCAACAATTATTTCCTTGTTTTATTTTTAATTAAGAGGTTACATTATGCTAAATAATAAAGTTAAATATTTGATTATGTATCTAAGCATTCTTATACCAAATGCATCAATGGCATTAGATGGGATTGACATAAATTCGCTGGAACGCATTAATAAAGATAACTTTTTAAATGATAACAATTTTAACAGTTCGACAAAAAAAATAGAAGCTGGATTATGCCATGTCCACTATTCGACATATAAATCCTGTTATTATGCTTCTAACACTGGTGATGCTAAAAAAGAGTTGCTGATCTATTTCGGAGGTGATGGACTTCTTCTTTTTGGAGGTCAATGGGCCGCACATTGGAATAATTCAATAGTCATTCCGACTCAACATGCAACAGTTAAAGTTGCTGGGACAGACGAGATACTATTTGATGGTATTCTAAAAAATTTTCAAGGGTTAAATTGCTCTACACATAAATGCAATGTTGAAGAATAATTGATACTTATTTATCAAGATTGTGAATCTTCTTGCCGTGAGTTTTGGCAGTCAAATTTTGGATTGCCATTACTTTATATTTTTTGGAAATAATGTAAACACTTCGTCTCTATCTGACTATATTAATCATAATTAGTTATGTGATTACAGCTCTTTTCTGTTAGTGATTTTATTAATCTTTTGAAAGATATTGGGAAATATAATATGGCTTTTCCGTCAAGTTCAAATACCAGTCCGGCACACTCAAGAAATATAAAATCTATTGATTCATTTTCTGAAGCAATTGAATCTATAGAATCTAGAACTTCTATAAAAACAAAAGACTTCGAAGTTAAAGTAACCATTAGTAATGATGATGTCCGCAGATTAATCGAAACACCATCCACCACAAAGGAAAGGGTATCAAAATTATCCAACATAACTCCTTCGATTTCATTTCCCCAAGAAGTCATTTCAATATTGTCGAAAGGAAGCAACTACTTGCTCGAAGAGGACATAGCATTGATTCGATTAGCTGCAGAAGCTTATATTCCTAAAGGAAGAATAGATGCATGGATAGAACATGGTTGGGGGAGGTTAGCCACTGAATGGGTTAGATTTTTAAAAAATGATGGAAAAAGTAATGATTATATCATTAATGTATTTCTGCAATTAAAGGAAGCTGATATTTTAAAGTATTCGAAATTGTCAGAAACATTAATACGCAATTTAACGTCTGAAAAAGATAAGCCAGAAAATCAACCTAAACCGATAAACTCGAGGTTAAAGTTGATTAAATTTGTTTCTTGGAGTTTGGGTACTGAAGATCGTCGCTCTTTTGTAATTCAGTATTCAGGCAATGACGACATTATGCCGAACCACAGCATTATCTGTACCAGAACAGCAGTAGAGCAAGTTGAATGGTGTATTCGTGCCTGTGCTGAAAACCTGTGCAACATCACTTTTAATTTAATGGTGATAGGTAGAGTCGATATGGCTAGCGACTTAATAAAAAATAAAATAGTTGATTCTAAAGTGTTTATGAAATATTTAAATGATATTCGCCGTATACCTAATGGAATTAACTCTGTCGTCAGCTTACGTGAAATTTCGGAATGTTTAACAACAGGAATTATTTTATTAGGCAATCTTCCAGACACACTGATAGTTAATCTATTAAATAATAAGCATATAAGAAAAAATTTGCTGACAGAGCAGCAGCAACTTCATCTTATTGATCGCTTTGGTGATCTAAATCTTGATATTTTCTCAGATGAAGAGCTTGAAGCCTGGATTGTCAAAAAAAATGTCCGTTTATTGCGTATACCTAGCCCAAGAATTATCAAATTACTAAATAACGAGTCGCAGATAGTCGAGCATATTCCAGATGATATGGTGGCTAATTTTATTGATGGAGGGAATGTAAAAGAAAGTGTAGCTACAAAGCATCAATTGGAAGCTTGGGTAAAAAAACGGTGGATTAGGAGAAGTGATTTATGTGAGCGATATGCGCCTAAAAAAAATAGTCAATCTATCGAACCACACGTTCCTGAGAATCTGAGAAGCACTCACGGGCATGAGCGTCCTCCAGCATATACCCCATTGCCAGCATACACTCAACCACACACTCAACCACACACTCAACCACACACTTACAGGCCGAACCCTCAAACTATCCCCCCACAAGAAAGAATACCTAGTATATGGACGCGTTTTGTTGGTTATTTCTCACGAAGGAATCAATAAAAAATTTACCTTGATGATCATTTTAAAGCTCTTAAATATTAGCGATTAAGTGTAACGCTTGATTAAAGCGACATCATTAAAGCGAAACCATATTGTCCAAAGCTTTATATGTGTTGCTGCTTATTTAATGGGCTATTGACGAAGTTACAATTACTATGTTGAATTGATATCAAATAAACTGGACAATACTTAGGGTTTGTTAATAGAGTTAAATTACTAGCAATATTATTTTAAAAAAAGTCTTTTGGGCTTGGCTTGAGTAGTTAATTTGAAGTAATTTTTAACAGATTTGCTAAGTCGAAGGTGTTTAAAAGTAAAATAGCAAGATTCTTCGAGAAGCTTTTGATCATTAATTACTGATGAAAGTTTATGTTGTAGAGTAATCGAGTATGGAGTTTTATTGCTCGACTACACTACATCTGCTCATAAGCTCTTATACAATTACGCCGATAAAACTTCAAACAAATGCTTTTGATCTTGTGTCATTGCATCGACTGGTGTCAGTACTGCTCTTTCTAAAGCATGATTGCAGCGGCTTGTACAACATGCTGAAGTGCCTTTAATGTATGTTTCTAATACCAATTTAGCTTTCTCTAAGCTGGTACCATAGCGGCTAATCACTTGTTGAACCGTTACATGCTCTCTTGGATCATCTTGCCAACAGTCGTAATCAGTCGCTATACCAATAGTGCAGTAACAAATTTGTGCTTCACGCGCCAAAAAAACTTCTGGCACATTTGTCATACCAACTAGGTCGGCATTTACTGCATTTTTAAGAAATAAGCTTTCTGCTTTTGTACCAAGTCTTGGACCGTCCACACAGGCATAGGTCTTATTGCGATGAATACTTATGTCACAAGCGATTGCAGCGTTAGAAATCGCATCAGCTAATGCGCTACATGTTGGCTCAGCTGTTGATACATGTGCAACTAATCCATTACCAAAGAAGGTTTTTTCACGCGCACCTTTAATAAAATCAAAATATTGGTCAGCAATAGCCAAGTCACCGGGCTTTATTTCTTGCTGTAAACTGCCGACCGCAGAAAGCCCGATAATTTGCTTCACACCTAAACTTTTTAACGCCCAAATATTGGCCTGATAGTTCACTTCTGATGGAGGGAGTGAATGATTGTTCCCATGACGAGGTAAGAAAAGAATCTCCTTACCGTGATATACACCGCGAACGATTTCTGCAGACGGTTTACCATAAGGCGTTTCAACATCATGTTTTTCAATAGTGATTAGACCATCAATATTGTAGATACCTGTTCCACCAATAATTGCTAACATTTTATTTCCCTTTCATATCCGCTTACTTGTGCTGGTAATGTTGTAATCCAATCTTTTATTTCGTCACGTACACGACGATAATGAGAAAGCGCTTCTTCTTGGCTCTTTGCGAATTTAGCAAGCTTTGGCGGATCGTCAAACTGGTGAGTGATGACATTAGTTTGATTCGGGAAAGTTGGGCAGTGACTTGCGGCATGTTCACAAACTGCAACCACGTAATCAAACTTTGCGTCATTTAACTCAGATAATGTATTCGACTGGTGTTGACTAATATCAATGCCAATTTCACCCATAACTTTAACCGCTGATGGATTAAGGCCATGAGACTCAATGCCTGCAGAGTAACTTATGAATTGATCACAGAGTAATGAATTTGCGAGTCCATGTGCCATTTGGCTTCGGCATGAATTTCCGGTACATAAAAACAAGATAGATTTCATATTTGTTCCTCACACTTCACTGCAACTGGCGCCAAACGCGAAACAGCTATAACAGCGATGGTGTTTTAGGTTAACTTTCTTATTCATGCTTTCTACGAGCGAAGTAGCTAAAAAATAATCGTCATCGTCATCGACTAAAGTGCATGCATAAACTTGCATTTGACCATTTTTTTTGATGATCATTTTAGAGTTTGCGCACATGTAGTTTTTTCGCTGAACTTCGGTTTGATACGATGTCATACAGCTTGTTGTGATATGTGGAACGTCGGGTAATGATCCGGGTGTTAGAAAATCGGGAAAGGCGACAATATGCATATCACGAGGTAAACCGTTAAGTTCGAATAAGCTTTGGTATTGTTTATCAACTAATGCAGTATCTTCCCCTTTGGCAATATGACGAGCCAGCGATACGTTGAAGCCTTGATTGTGCAACAAACGCATGCCAATAAAGGCCTTGGCGAAGTTCCCGTCACCACGACCACGATCATGTTCAGTTTCGATAGGTGAGTCGATGCTGACACGAAACGATACTGGATGCTGATTTTTAGCTTGTAACGCTTTAAGTGATTCCAAGCGTTTTAATAATGGTTCAGTGCCGTTTGTTAAAACAAGGCAAGGTTTGAATTGTGACGCGTAATCCAATATATCAATCATATCTTTGGCAAGAAATGGTTCACCACCAGTGAACGAGAATTGATCTACCCCGAGCGTAAGGGCTTCATCAATAAATGGTTTTATCTCTGCCAGCTTTGGTGTTTGTAAGCGTTTATCAGATGGACTCGAACCTTCTAAGCAAAAGTCACATTCAAGATTACATTTTGTTCCGGTATGAAACCAAAGCTCATTTAATGCATGAGGTTGAATATAACCTCTGGTTTCACCGGATGGTGTAATCGACCAATGCTGGTTGTCGTCAATAATGCTCATTAACAGCAACTCTTTTTAACTTCTGGCTTTGGTGAACAACAGCTTGAACTGGTGTCACTTAATGTTGTTTGTTCAGAGGAGAAATCAAATTTATTTGCCAGATCAGAATTAAACAGACCGAAATGTTTATCAAAGCTACCACTGAAATCAAAATGCTCACTAAATCGAGACTGTTTTAATGTGCGAAAAGTATTACCGCTGACTTTTACTTTTTGACCAGCATTAAAAACGGTTGATTGATCCAAGTTAAAACACTGCTCATGTTGTGAAATAGAACCGAGATATATGACTGATTGGCCATAATCTTGTGCATCGGCTTCAAGTTGTGTTGCTTTAAATAAGCGATACGTCGCAGATGTAAAATTAATGTCCTCTAATCGATTGGCCAATTGCTCATTATCGACAGTGATTACACGACTGCTGACTAATCTAGATTCTGTAAAACCTACTGTTCTAGCTAGATTTTCAAAATCATTCCAATACAAAGCGCCACTTAAACATTCACCATACAATAATGGGTCTTCACGCAAATTTGCTGGAACACGTTTATCAGCATAAATATCTGAAAAATAGATTTCACCACCGGGTTTTAAAATCCTGAAAATTTCTTTTAAAACAGCATTTTTATCAGGGCTTAAATTGATCACACAATTAGAAACAACAACATCGATACTGCTATCTGCAATATCAAGTTCGTTTAGTTTCTCAATATATCCTTTTAAAAAAGTGGTATTGGGTTGATTAAAACCAAACTTTTGGCGGTGATAGTCGACATGTTCATTTGCGATAGCCAGTTGCTCGTCAGTCATATCAACTCCGGTTACTGAGCCTTGTTCACCGACCATTTGCGCAATGGCATAACAATCACGGCCAGCGCCACAGCCCAAATCGAGTACATGACAGCCTTTAAGTAACTCAGGTGTGACTAGACCACAGCCATAATATCGGGTTAAAACTTCATCGTGAATATTTGATAAAATTCTCTTAAGTTCTGGTGATAAATCATCATCAGTACAACATGCATTTGTTTGTAAATCGTCAGAGCCTTCTAATACCTTACCGTAATAGTCTTTTACTACATCATGTGTTTCTGTATTGGTATTTTTATCATAAGGTAAACAACAACTTGATGAATCAGGCATGAGAGGTTTCTCCAGAAAATTGAAACAATTCACCGATCAGCTTTACAAGCGCTTTGCGTGCTGGACGATTATCTTTTTGTAAATCAACAAATACTTTTTTAAGGTCGGCAACGTAATCAATGTCATAGCCTGATAAGGTATATTCAACACTCAGCTGTTGCTGCTGACATAGTTCAGCCAACGATATTGATAATGCATCAGTGCTCCAAGGCAAATTAGTCATATCAGGCCAAGACACTCGGTTTGCCATAATGACAACTCCACCATCATCGGCTTTGCTTAGGGCAATATCGCTTGTTTTGAGGGTCGCTAAAGCATCATTAAAATGTGATTTATTAAGAATAGGTGCATCAGTGCCAATCATGAGTAATTGCTGGTGGCCGAGAGTTCTAAGTTGAGTATCGACAAAGTTTAAGCGCTCACCAAGGTTGAATGCTCTATCTGACGATCCTGGTGGGATTTGAGACATAACATAAGCGTTTTCGAATAGTGACTTGACCCATTCGATATCGTTTTCACTTGAACAGGCCACAACCACGTTACCTTGCCAATTATTAGCATCTTCAACGGCACAAGCTAAAAGTGATTCCGCGATTGTGAGTGCATTTTCAGAAGAGGTGCCTTCTACAAGCCTTTGTTTGCCCTGATGTAGCTTGGGTCTTTTGCATAAGATAACGATAGTCGGGAGCGCTGCAATCATAATTGTTATTTATTCGTTTAAATTTGAGTGTTTTTTGTTAATTTAAAAGACCTGAGAGAAGAGAATTTAATTTCCATAGAATTTGTAAAATTGATTTATGACAATAATGACAGAGAAGGATTGATGTGAGAAATAAACGTCGTGTAATAAAAAAGATAAGTTTATGTATGCAAATGATATGATATTTAAAAAATCAAAGGATACACCGTGAAAAGTGAAATTATTCATGAAGATCATAAAGATATTGTCGAAACTTTAATTGCTGGCGTACGTGAATATAATCGCGCAGCATTGGGTGATGAATCTCCAAAGCCTCTAGCAGTAGTTATTCGTAATAATAACAACAAAATCATTGGCGGAGTTTCAGGCCGAACTATTTACAAACTTTTTTTAGTCGATGTGCTCTGGGTTGATGAAACAGCGAGAGGGCAAGGAGTTGCTCGTAAAGTGATGGAGTTGGCAGAAATGGAAGCTAAAAAACGAGGTTGTTTATCTGCCCAAGTTGATACTTTATCAATACAAGCTCCAGATTTTTATCAAAAGTTAGGTTTTGAAATTGTGGGGAAGGCTGTTGGAGTAAGCCAAGATCATGATCGTTACTTTCTATTGAAGCAGTATAAGAGGAACTAATATCGCATTTCAGGAGTAAGTTATCTGTTGTCGATGATAACACTCTAGCAATCTTGTCTGGAAATTTGCAAGCTTCAAAACAATTACAATTACAATTACAATTACAATTACTATTATAGAATATGCATGTTTAATTCCAATCATAATGTAAGTGTGTCCCGACACAATTAAAGTTAGTACTATTAAATAACAAAAATCAAAATAGAAACGCTAACTTGAATTCTATCTACACACCTGAAAACTTCGTTTACGAGTACATTTCGGCAAGAGACCTTTCAGCAAATTGCTTTTCAAACGTGTTTTTTGTGAATTAAGTTTAATCAATCATTAGGTTGAAATTTGTTAAAATTACCAAAGTCGAATTCGATATGTTCATCTTAGAATTTTAATAAAAGCAACTGGAATGCATTATATAAATTATTTAATAATCACTAATGAGGAGTGTTCATGGCCATACAGGGTCAATGTGAGTATCAACCACTTAACTATATGATTAATGAGTTTAATGAAGTAGTTCAAATGTGTAGAGATTTCGTAGTTAAGAAAGACGATTTGAACATAGTACAAGAGTTCCACACTCTTGCTGAAGAACTAGTCAGTCTAAGCCAAAAAAGCACTCCAAGAAAATCAGCAAATAGATTATTAATCAATCATTACTTACTGAAAGAATCAAATGAATTTAATCTAGATTTACAAACAAAAAAAACAAAACTGCACGAAGGAATTAAACGAATTCAGTTTCGCTGTTGTTATTATGGCGGTATAGATCAACATATTGCCGCTGTTTTTAGAGGGTTTTTTCTAAGAAATGGTATTCGAACAGTACTTGAACTTGGCTCAGGTGCAGGGTGGTGGGCTTTGGCTATGGATAAATCACATTCATTTCCCTTCGACAGACTATCAGTTACTGCAACTGATAGTTTTGAGCATTTAAATTTTTCATCAAGAAAAGATGGCTATGAACCTTTTAATAAATACACATCTATGGGTGTTAATTCCACTGACGAAAGCAGAAAATCTATTATCCCTCCACCTTTTGCTAGAATCCCGGAACTTTGTGTTTTCCCTGTAGAGATGTTTGAGGCAAAAGCAGCAATAGATAAGTATGCGGATAGCCATCAAGCTCTATTTATGTGTTGCCCTACTACTGCATATGTAAATTCTCTTGCCCTATGGCCAAGAGGTAGAATAATTGTTGTTATTACAACAATTAAGGGGAAACAAAATATGATCGGTAGCGGGCCAAATGAGTCTATATTTGAATTTATTGAAGATGACCAATTAAATAAACTTTCTATCTATTCTCAACTATCTGAACCATTAGCAATATGCGTAATCAAAACAAAGAAAGCAGTTAAAAAGCTTCATGACTAAGTTATTCTTCAGACTATTATATTGATGTTTATAACGTTTATTGCTGACTTTTTATTAAGTGTAATAAATTGAATTAATTGGATATTACATATCAACGAACACCTTGTTTTAGAATGTTTTTGAATTAGCAAAATCAATGAGTCACTATGCAGATTTGAATTCTTATGCAAATAATTTGTTGTAGTTGTAATGAATTTGCAATTTTTTGCTCTTTTGATCTGATACCTTGAACGCTGCACCTTACTGTTAGATAGATGTAATGCTTGGGCAGTATTCAGGAATTTAGTATTCTATATTTACTCTAAGGTAAGTGTCTGCTTGTTTGCTAATAGAGTGAGTTCTCTAAATTATTCTCATAAAGTACTATTCAATTGCCAGTCATAATCAAACTCTATTTCACCAGAAAAGCCATCAAGATTTGATTTAAGCTCGGGTGCTGCAAACTGCTTTATATGTTCAATAGTGTGTGCATTGCTTTGACCAAAGTCAGCTGAAAACCAACTGTATATACTCGACAGTCGGAGTTTGTTATCAATTAATTTAACACCTTTGCATTGGTTAATAAATCGAATAGCAGCGTTATTTAGCTGTTGCTCAATGTTGTCATCCGAAAATGCCTGTTTTGGAAGATCAGGACAACCGATACTGGCGCAATTGATGACGTAATGAATTCTGTTATCTTGCCATAATGCACGTAGAATACCGTGCTCAATTTGATTCAGGGTTATGGTACGGCCAGTAACAGTGGCAAGCTCTATATTCCAAGGTCCAGTGAATCCGTCTCCGATATTTTTAATTGATTCAATTGGATAGTGCGCAAGTACAACCTGTATCGTTAAAGCATTATACAAGTTAATCCAATAAGCGAGCTGTACATTTTTACTATAAGTTCTTGGATCAATAGACTGTAATTGGCTCAAATAATCATTAAGTACTTGTTTATCTTCATTGGTTACATTTTCATAATTAAAAGTTATAACATTTAAAATTAAATCTTCATGCAAATATTTTGATAGGATTGATTGCCATAATTCATGATCAATTTTTTGGTAATTATTTTCGTTGCTGACCTGCCAATAAGTTATCGCGTTCGGGCTGATCGCCTGATAAAGAGAGTAGGCCTTTATACAAAGCCCCATAAAAACGAAAAAGGTTAACAACAACAATAATATTTTAAACTTAGTCATCGTTATCGAAGCCCATGTTTGCTGTGTGTACTGTAGCTTGTTTAGTTTGACGTTTAAAACGACCTTGGTTTATAAAGAGCTTCGCTATCATGGATAAGATGCCAACTCCTGCTTTAACAGAACCCGTTAAAGTACCGCTGATTTTTGATTGACCAATACGTATTTTAGAATCAACTGGATACTCGTTAACTTGCATACCTAAAATGATTGCTTTGACCTGCATTTCGACTGTCCAGCCAAATGTTTTATCAGTCATACATAGAGTTTGTAATGAAGAAGAGCAGATTGCTCTAAACGGGCCAAGGTCAGTCATTTTCTGCCCCCAAAACAATGTAATTAAATGGCTTGATAACCAATTGCCAAACATTTGAGTGCCAGTAAGGGCACCAACTTCTATTTTGCCTAATGTACGAGAGCCAATGGCTAGGTCATCACCATTTATGATCCCGTCCAGCATTGGCAATGCCTGCTCTACAAAACATGAGTCGTCTCCGTCCACAAATAGGACGATGTCACAATTAGGTAAATGCTTTAAAGCAGTTAAACAAGCGATACCGTATCCAAGAGTTTCTTGTCTGACCGCTTCCGCACCTGCAGATATAGCCATAATGCCTGTATTGTCCGTTGAGCCATTATCGCAGACGACAATGTTCTCTATAACTTTTTCTCCATCAACGTTAAGGTTGAGTAAGTTTCTAACAACGATATCAATGGCAGCTTCTTCATTTAATGCTGGGATCACTACAGCAATTTTCTGTCCTTTATACATTTCTAACCTCGATAATCTGCACACCGTTTAATGAACGTTCAGCCATTTGAACTGGACTCGCAGCTAGCTTGTCTTTACGAATAACGGTGGAAGTTTTTCGGTTGATTTCTGCAAAGGAAAGGGTGCCAGTTGGGCAAGTGTGGACACAAGCAGAGCATCGTACACATTGTGGATCGGTCATGGGCTGTCCCTTGCTTGCAAATGCCATAACATCAATTCCTTGATGGCAAACACTGGTGCATTGGTTACAACTGATGCATTTTGACTTTTCACTAACAATAGCAAAACGTCCAAATCGACTGTAAATGTGCATTAACGCGGCGAGCGGGCAGCCAAATCGACACCATGTTCTACCTGAATATTTAAAGTAAAGTCCGAAACCTAAAATACCGGCCAAAAAGATGTCTACAACCCACTTATAGCTGAAAGCATTAACTAATTGGTACTCTTTGTTCTCACCTTTTAAAAACAAGTTAAACATCTCATTCATCCATGTGTCAGGAAATACCCAGCCTAAAACACGAATTACAAGTAATGCTGCAGCTACAAATAAAATGACTTGGCCTAGCATATTCAATTTGTTCCATTTTGACCCATGAGGCATTTTATGGCGATGTTGGTCTCCCATCGTTTCAGCCATTGCGCCGCATGAGCATATCCAACTGCAATAAGCACCTTTCCCCCATTTCAATACAATTAAAGGAATAATGACGAAAGTTTGGATTGCGCCGATGATCAGCCAAGCGACTTGAGGTGTATCAGTAAATACAGTGTAAACACCTAGTGGCCATGCAAAAATGAAACTATAAGCATGCCAATAAGCGCGTGGATGCCCCCAATCTGGCCAAGTATGTGCCGCTAACTCTTGTGCTGAAATATAGCTTGGGAAAAGGGCGTCTGCTATATCTTTTCCGAGTCCAGCATCAAACACACTGTTGTATCCAAGGTATGGCAGAATAATTTCTGGTAATAAAAATAATGGAAACAACTGAATCAAGAAAAGGACGGTTGTTTGCACGGTTACATATGGGGTTTTGCGGCGTTTGATCCGCTGCCAACCAAATACGGCTATCAATACTGTGTACAACACGGTGTAATAAAAAGAACGACTTTTTAGGGATACAGCGACAGTACCAATTAGTGTGCTTCGATCACTGACTTGTTGCTGCCACCATTCGCCCATACCAGCGATTAGAGTTGGCATTTGATCTGGGTATGAAAAGCTTCCCCAGAATGAATTTAAAAAGCCATAACCTTTCCAATCATAAAGTGCAGTTAACGCGACTAAGAATAATGCAAAGTAAAGCCAACCTAACCAAGAGCTTTCGCCGCTAATGGCCATTTTTGAACGTCTGAAAAAATCCAGTGGCGCTTCACGACCGGTTGCAAGTAATACATTTTCATTTTCAATTGATTCAAGATCACCATTTATGTTCTTAAGCGTAACGGTCTTATCATCAATTTCGGTTAATGTCGTGTTTAACTTTAAGTTAATTTTGTTGTCATCAACCAACTGATTTATCTGGTGTATATTTTCAGATTTAGCTCGGGTAAATTCGTTTTTACGATAGGATAATGTGACTTTAGAGTTAGCTTGTGACGTTGCTATCGCCGCTTCAAGCGCACTGTCACCACCACCAACGATTAGAAGTTCTTTATCGGTATAAATAGATGGATCGATAAAACGATTTGCTACTTTATCGAGATTTTCACCTTTAATATCTAACTTGCGATAATTACCTGAACGTCCAATCGCGACAATAACTCTATGAGCTAAATGGGTAGTTCTGTCAGCCAAAATAACAGTTAGAATATCACCGTTTTTTTTAATGTGACTGACTTCTGCAATTTCAGCCGAGATATTGTGATCAGTCACTTGTTGTTTGAGTTCAGTGAGCAAGTTTTCTTTATGGGTAACTTTGTCTGAAAATTGTAAGTCACCTTGGGGCAGCATATTTGTAGGGTAAGTATAAATAGGCTTTTGATTTGGAAAGTTCTCAATAGTCGAAAACGATTGATTTGCTTCTAGCAGCATAAAAGTAAGGTTGTTTTTTTTGGCTTCAATTGCAGCGGCATATCCACTGACTCCACCACCGATTATGATTACATCTTGAGTACTATCGTTAATTTTTCGGTTTGTGAACGAGCTTTCAGCGACTATATTTCTTAAGGCTTTAGTTCCTGTATCAGAAGAAAACTTGAGTAAAGGCACGCCAGTTAAATCACCAACAACATACACACCTTTTATATTCGTTGTTCCGTCTGAATTAACTAACGGTTGTTTTTCTACTTCGCGATCCGGCCAGCGTCCATGTAACCAGTGCGTATAATTTTTTATTATTCCAATCATGATACTTCCACTATTATTTTTTATTAATTATTGACATTGAACGGCTGAAATTTTTCGTTAAGGTCGATCTATTGAGGAAAAACCAATGAGAAAGCTTAAATACGGTAAAAAGGTAAAGTATTCCAAGTAATACTATGGGCCACTGAGCAGGGCGCCATTGTTGGCTATGTAAAAATGCGTTTAATACTTCATATGTGAATGGCATCAATAGCGACCAAATGATCAAGTAGATATTCGGCTGTAAGGCGAGTAGGGGGATTAATGGCATTAAATACCAAGGAAATGCTACTGGACTGAGTAACAGCGGTAATGCTAATGATAACTGCAAGCAACTGAATATTATATTTTGGTTATTATCTAGAACATTTCGTGCGCTAAAGCAGACATAAGCGATAACACTGCAAACGATAACTGCAATGGTCAGCATTACTGATAAAATTTGAAGGCCTGTAAGAAAGGTGGCAAGAGTCGTAAACAGTGGTGAAGCAAAGCGCCATTTTTCAAAGAATATACTAATACTACCTACTGGTTGATAACCCAAAATCAGTGTGAAACCGTAAACAATCGCCACAATTCCAAAACTGCAAATGAGCAGTAATCCGATTGGCTTTAACTGTTTCTGTATGAAAATAAGCGGCAGCAACATCATCATAGGCAATATTTTTAATGACATGCCTATACCAATTGCGACTCCACACCACGCTAACAATTTCTTCTGCCAAAGAAACGCAGCAGTTATTACTGCTAGGGTCGAAAGAGCGTCGAGATGTAGTCCAATACCGGTTTCCACTATTAGTAATGGTGAAAGAGCAACTAATGGTAAATGTTGAAGTTTACCTATGTGTTGTAAAGATAACGCTGTTACCCAAACGGTTAGAATACTTGCTGTCAGTAAAATCAACTTCCATGCAAGTTGTGCATCATCAACACCAAAAGAGGAAGACAATGAAAATAGCCCTAACGCTAACGGCGGATAGATTGTTACATAGGAGGCATGTTCTTGTGGAGGTTGCCATTGCGCTCGTAAATCAATCAACTGTGGATCGTCGTGACTGACTCGATACGGATCAATTCCTTCATAAGCAATACGTCCATCGAATAGATATCGATCTACATCATTTGAAGTGTAAGGTGCCACATCAATTAATACGACTCGTGTGGCCAAGGCGACAATCAATAGTATTTTATAATCTTTTATTTGTAGCTTTTTAGGTGATAAGGCCCACGCGACCAACATAAATACGGCCATTAAAGAATATTGGACAATAATGTAGCTACCAATACGTTCGATATGAGTTGTATTGCGTGTTGCAACTAAATCAGAAAGTTGGCTACTCAGCATACTAAGTAACAGTACTGCTGTAAGGCTTCCATAATATCCCCAGATTTTAACTTGAGGAGTTATGGTGAATCTTTGAAAAGTGCTAATCATCTTGATAACTGATAATGACTATAGAAACTGTGCAATGCAGAAATTACAAACCCTAATGTCAAAATGAATAAAAATGGCAACATAAACCAGTGTTGGTGCGTAACTGCCCACATAAACACTATCGAATAAATCACGGCAATAGCGATTTCGAATAAAGCACCTTTCGGAGGTATTGCTTTGTAACTTTGTTTTCTGGCAGTTTGTGTTTCAATAAGTTCGATGTGTTGCTCAAGTTCACCCGTTTTAGGCGTTCGGACAAACTCTGTTTTTTTGCCTAGTAAACCTTCAATTCCTGCTTTTGAGTTATTAATTGCTAATTGAATGCCAAGCATCATTAAACTTGGTAGTTTCACAAAGGCACGACTTTTTGATCGACCAAGAACTTGCTGTCCGAAATACAAATAAGCAAGATGACCACCAGACGATAAAAGCAATAAAGGAATATCAATCCACCAAATATTTAGAAAGTCATGTCTATCTCTTAAATACAAGCTTGGAACCAAAAATATCAATGTGTCAATTAGCATAAATAGATAGGCTAAATTGTTGGCTAAATGGAAGCTTGATTCAATTTTTTTAGTAATAGGGAGTTTTGACTTCCAAACTGTAGGCAGTATTTTCATCATTACTTCAACACCACCTTTAGCCCAACGGTACTGTTGGCTTTTAAAGGCGTTCATGTCAGCAGGAAGTTCACCTGGACAGGTGATATCATTTAAATACAACATCTTCCAACCAACAAGTTGCGCTCGATAACTGAGGTCAAGATCTTCGGTTAATGTATCAGCGCTCCAATGACCGGCGTCAATAATGGCTGATGTTCGCCAAATTCCAGCTGTACCATTAAAATTAAACAGCATATTACTGGCACTTCGAACGTGTTGCTCAAGCCCAAAATGAGCATCAAGCATAATAGCTTGAATTTTGGTCAGCAAACTACTTCGGCGGTTTAAGTGTTCCCACCTAAATTGCACCATTGCTATATTAGGCTGACTAAAATGGTTGATACTTTTTAATAAAGTATCTGGAGTAGGAATAAAGTCAGCATCAAAAATAGCAATGAACTCACCAGTAGCGGTATTCATTGCTTCTTTTAATGCGCCAGCTTTAAAGCCTTGTCGATTAGTTCGTTGCACATGTTGAATATCTATTCCTTGTTGCTTAAACAAATCAACACGTTCGGCAATAACAAGACTTGTTTCGTCAGTAGAATCATCAATAATTTGAATTTGCAATTTGTCAGTTGGGTATTCAAGTAAAACAATTGAATCGACAATTCTTCTGGCGACAAGTCGCTCATTGTACAATGGAATTTGTACCGTAACTTTAGGTAACTCTTCAAACATTTTTGGTGTTTCTGGTTTGAAATTCCGGTATTTAAACCAGCGAGCAACCATCGATAAACGATGCAAACCGAACAAACATAAAATCACTAACAACGAGAAGTGAACAGCAATTATGAACGAACTAAGTAACGACATTTTAATCAACCTTTATCTAACTGAGTTTTTTGGAGTGTAAGTTAAAAAACTTTAGTTAAACCAAGCTGAATTGTGTTGCCTTCTAGTATATTTTCACCGTAAATTTCACGAGTATATGTGACTTCTAAACCAAAGCCTTTCAGTGAAGTTGTCTTATCAAAATTCCAACCTGTTGTAAGCTCAAGCTTTCCCGAATCAAACTCAAATGGATTTGATAAATTACCACTTAGTGAACCAGATGCTACGTCAGAATTATTAGCACTTAAAATGCCGTCTAATTTAGTACGGAAATATAAGTTTTCATTTACGCTAAATCCGTATTCCAATAAATATCTATATTCATCAGACGGCTGGCCTAAGCGGAGGCGATAACCAAATTCAGCACCAACATAACCAAATTTATCGAGTCCTTTTCCAATAAGTACTCTTGCTTCATAATCAGTTTGGTGGTTACCAAGACCGTCTTCTGCATCATATAAGAATGGAGATTTAACAAGGAATGATGTTGATAAGACAAAAGGGTCTGCTTGCCACTGATAACGTAAACCAAGTTCGGCATCACCTAACCCACTCGCGCTACTTTTGCCAAGTTCTGTATCAACTTGATCGTATGACTGATGCAGTAAAGATCCAAATAAAGAAAAGCTATTACCTAAACCGTATTCACCATAAAAAGATATGCTATTACTGTCAAAGCTATCAAACGAAGGATTATTACCACGGTAATCATTTGCTTCATAAGTTGAATAGCTGATTTTAGCGTAACCCGTTCCTTTCTCACCAACCCATGCACCAGCCATTGAGTTTGCAGATACAAACATCAAAGATAATGCAGCCAGTGTAGTTTTAATTGGAAATTTATTGTGCGTTAAAATGTTCTTCATAGTTCTCACTCAGTTGATACGATATTTATGCGCAAAAATAATTACTTAAATTTGTAACGTATTTGTTAAGACCAAGTGATTACAGATAATCTTTCAAAAATTTATTTATATTTAAATTTTGGAAGTGACGTACATTATTCGTAATGATTGCGTGATATTTTCGTGATTAATTTGGTGGATGTGTTTTATGAAATACAACCGTATAAGTTAACAAAATAATTACAATTTTAATTTTCTATGGATGTTTTAAGGTAGCCTTTTGTGTGAATTACAAGCCAATAAATAGTTATAAAATTATGAGGGATAAAGCTTGCACAGACAGCGGGAATGAGGGAGTCTATTCTTACTTTTAATTCCAGTACTGACGAAAATTTTAATGAAACAGTTAAGGCTAGATCACATCTCAAAAATTCATGGTGAGATAAATATTCCCGGCTCTAAAAGTATCTCTAATCGAGCACTTTTATTAGCAGCACTCGCGAGTGGCACTACAAGATTATCTAACCTTTTAGATTCTGATGACATTAGATACATGTTGAAAGCACTGCAAGAGCTCGGAATAAGTTATCGACTTAATGAAGATAAAACAATTTGTGATGTGGACGGTCTTGGTGGAGTAATAAATTCTGCAAAACTGCAGTCGTTATATTTGGGTAATGCAGGCACTGCCATGCGGCCTCTGTGTGCAGCATTGACACTTGGACAAGGTTCTTTTGAATTAACAGGCGAACCAAGAATGGAAGAACGCCCAATCAAAGATTTGGTGGACTCACTTTCACAGCTTGGGGCTGACATCGAATATCAAAAGAATGATGGTTTTCCTCCCGTTAAGATAAATGCCAATGGCCTTAAAGGCGGAGAAGTGTCGATTTCTGGCAGCTTATCGAGTCAATTTTTGACCGCATTGCTAATGGCCGCTCCATTAGCTAAATCGTCAGTTGATATTAAAGTAATTGGCGACTTAGTGTCTAAACCATATATTGATATCACATTAGAACTGATGAAGCGCTTTGGGGTGGATGTTAAAAATAACAATTATCAACACTTTCATATTTCTACTGGTCAAAAATATATTTCACCGGGTGATTTTTTAGTTGAAGGAGATGCTTCTTCAGCATCATATTTTCTAGCTGCTGCAGCCATTAAAGGTGGTTCGATAAAAGTTACGGGTGTTGGTAGAAAAAGTATTCAGGGTGATACTGCATTTGCAGATGTGCTTGAAAAAATGGGTGCAACAATTGAGTGGGGGGATGATTATATTATTTCTTCAGTCGGAAAGCTCACGAGTATCAACCTTGACTTAAACCACATACCAGATGCTGCAATGACTGTCGTAACAACCGCTTTATTCGCTTCAGGTACAACTAAAATATCTAATATTTATAACTGGCGCATCAAAGAGACCGATCGATTGGCTGCTATGGCTGCAGAACTAAGAAAAGTCGGGGCAAATGTTACTGAAGGCCATGACTATATTGAAATAACAGCTCCTGCCGTACTCAAGCATGCTGAAATTGATACATACAATGATCATAGAATGGCAATGTGTTTTTCGTTACTGTCATTTTCAGATGCTGGAATCACCATCAATGATCCAGATTGTACAGCGAAAACATTCCCATCGTACTTTAAACAACTTGAAGCGCTTTCATCTCATTAATTGACTAAATAGTGATTATTCACGTATTTATTTTACTTGTAATGAAAAATCCACAGATTTTTCATTACCTCTGGTGTACAATCCGCCGCGCTTAAATTCGTAAGCCTGATTATTAAATTTTTGAAATCTGCAAATTGATTTTTGAAATTTCATGGCTACATTATTCATGGAAGATGTCTTTTTTGTAGGAGGATTTATGTCTGAACGGACTCCTGTTGTGACGATCGATGGGCCAAGTGGTGCAGGGAAAGGTACTATTTGCTTTTTATTGGCAAAGCGTCTTGGGTGGCAACTTCTCGATAGCGGTGCGATATACCGCGTTTTAGCTTTAGCAGCGATGCACCACGACGTAGAATTAGATAACGAAGAAGAGTTAAGCTTATTAGCTTCGCATTTAGACGTACAGTTTTTGCCTGGGACAGACACTGATGGCGTTAAAGTTGTTCTTGAAGGTGAAGATGTTACTACCGAAATTAGGACTCCAGAATGTTCTAATTCTGCATCTAAAGTTGCAGCATTTCCAAGAGTTAGAGAGGCGCTATTAAGACGTCAACGTGCGTTTAAAACCGAATCAGGGTTAATTGCTGATGGGCGCGATATGGGAACGGTTGTATTCCCTGAGGCGCCAGTAAAAATATTCCTTACTGCATCTGCTATAGAAAGAGCTGAAAGACGCTTTAATCAGTTGCAGGGCAAGGGCTTCGATGTTAGTATCGATCGCCTTTTGGCCGAAATCATTGAAAGAGATGACCGTGACATGAATCGTTCTGTTGCGCCATTGAAACCAGCTGATGACGCTTTAGTAGTTGATACTACAGGTATAAATATTGAAAGTGTGCTTGATATTGCTATCCAGCACATTGAAAAGAATATACCGAACCTTTCGTAATCTACGTTTTGTTCGGTAAACAATCATATCAAGGATGATATGAATTAAATTAACTGACTCCTCGTTCATGGCTGAACTTGGTTTATTATATAAGTAACTAAACATGACTGAATCTTTTGCTGATCTGTTTGAACAATCCTTAGAACAACTTGAATTCCGCCCAGGCTCTATCGTACGTGGTACTGTAGTAGCTATTGAAAATGGTATGGTTCTTGTTGATGCTGGCCTAAAATCTGAAAGCCCAATCCCTGCTGAAGAATTCAAGAACGCTGCTGGCGAACTTGAAATTCAAGTTGGTGATGAAGTTGACGTAGCTCTTGACTCTGTTGAAGATGGTTTCGGTGAAACTCAACTATCTCGTGAGAAAGCTAAGCGTCATGAAGCTTGGATTGTTCTAGAAAAAGCTTACGAAGATGCTGAAACTGTAATCGGTATCATCAATGGCAAAGTTAAAGGCGGTTTCACTGTTGAATTAAACGGTATCCGTGCATTCTTGCCAGGTTCTTTGGTTGATGTTCGCCCTGTACGCGACACATCACACCTTGAATATAAAGAACTAGAATTCAAAGTTATTAAATTAGATCAGAAACGTAACAACGTTGTTGTTTCTCGTCGTGCTGTTATCGAATCAGAAAGCAGTGCAGAACGTGATACTCTTCTTGAGAATCTACAAGAAGGTCAATCTGTTAAAGGTATCGTTAAGAACCTTACTGATTACGGAGCATTCGTTGATCTTGGCGGTGTTGATGGTCTTCTACATATCACTGATATGGCTTGGAAGCGTGTTAAGCACCCATCTGAAATCGTTAATGTTGGTGATGAAATCGACGTTAAAGTTCTTAAGTACGATCGTGAGCGTACCCGCGTATCACTAGGTCTTAAGCAACTAGGCGAAGATCCATGGTTAGAAATCAGCAAGCGTTACCCTGAGAGCACTCGTTTGAGTGGTCGTGTAACTAACTTGACTGACTATGGTTGTTTCGTTGAGATTGAAGAAGGCGTTGAAGGTCTTGTTCACGTTTCAGAAATGGATTGGACTAACAAGAACATTCACCCATCTAAAGTTGTTAACTTAGGTGATGAAGTTGAAGTTCTAGTTCTAGATATTGACGAAGAACGTCGTCGTATCTCTCTAGGTCTTAAGCAGTGTAAGACAAATCCATGGGATGATTTCGCTACTCGTTTCAACAAGGGCGATAAAGTTTCTGGTAAGATCAAGTCTATCACTGACTTCGGTATCTTCATCGGTCTTGACGGTGGAATTGATGGTTTGGTTCATTTGTCTGATATTTCTTGGAATGGTACTGGCGAAGAAGCTGTATCTGAATACAAGAAAGGCGATGAAATCCACGCTGTTGTTCTTTCAGTTGACCCAGAGCGCGAACGCATCAGCTTAGGTGTTAAGCAAACTGAAGATGATCCATTCAACGCATACTTGGCTGATAAGAAGAAAGGTACTATTGTTAATGGTACTGTATCTGCAGTTGATGCTAAAGGTGTTACTGTTGAGTTGGCTGAATCTGTTGAAGGCTACATTCGTGTTGCTGACATTTCACGTGAACGTATTGAAGATGCTTCTACTGTTTACAGTGTTGGTGAAGCAATCGAATCTAAGTTCATGGGCGTAGATCGTAAGAACCGCTCTATCAGTTTGTCTATCAAAGCGAAAGACGAAGCTGACGAGAAAGAAGCTATGGCAACAGTGAACAAGCAAGAAGATACTGTTGTAAGTAATGCGATGGCAGAAGCGTTTAAAGCTGCTCGTAAGTAATCATTGTTTGGAGTGCTGTTATGCACTCCTTCTTGATGATTAAGTTTGGCTTGAAAATAGGGGATAGCTAGGATGACAAAATCCGAACTGATCGGTAAGCTCGCCAGCAAGCAATCACTGCTGTCGGCGAAAGAAATAGAACGTGCTGTGAAAGAGATGTTAGAGCAAATGGCTGTAACATTAGAAGGCGGAGATCGAATAGAAATCCGTGGTTTTGGCAGTTTTTCTCTACACTATCGCGCACCACGTATTGGTCGTAACCCTAAGACGGGTACTTCTGTTGATTTAGAAGGCAAATACGTTCCGCATTTTAAGCCAGGCAAAGAGCTTCGTGAACGAGTTGATGCTCATAATTCTTAATTGAGTTTGAAATAAAAACCTCCTTTAGGAGGTTTTTTTATGCCTATGAATAAATTTAGGGCAACCCATCGGTTTTTTAAATATTAATAAATTTATATTTTCAGCATGAAGATAATTTAGTGATAGAATTATCTAATTAGTTTTATATTGTATTAAGAATTACTTGAGCTCTATTTTTACGTTTTGTGTAGGAATGAGTCTTGTATTGAATCAGTCATTCTTAGTAAAACGCAGACGATTACTACTGCACTCACTGGTCTATATGGAGATACAAGTGAAATCATTTTTAGTTACTGTTGTCGTAGCCTTGGTTTTCTTCTTGGCGATTATTTTTGGGGCTCGTAATGAGCAGCTAGTAACTATCAGCTATTTTGTAGCGAAAGGTGAGTATCGATTGCCTCTAGTGTTAGCTATTGTTTTTTTACTTGGCTTTATTATAAGCTGGTTATTTGCTGGCTATCATATTTTAAAACTTAGGCTCAATGTCAGACAATTGTCTAAACGTTTAGCGCTAGCTGAAACCAAAAATAATAATGATGTAGACGCTTAAATGGTTGAAGTTTTATTTTTACTCCTCCCTATAGCAGCAAGTTATGGCTGGTATATGGGACGACGTAGCATGCGTCATCAGCAAAACAATAAGCAACGTTCTAGAGATAAGGACTATTTCACTGGACTGAACTTTATCCTATCTAATGAATCAGATAAAGCTGTCGATTTATTCATTAATATGCTTGATGTTGATGATGACACCATCGACACACATTTATCCTTAGGCGCGCTTTTTCGAACACGGGGTCAAGTTGATCGCGCTATTCGCATTCACCAAAGCCTTGTTTCTAGACCTAGCCTTCCTGCAGAACAACTTGAAATTGCCATGATGGAACTTGGTAAAGACTATATGGCCGCTGGGTTTTATGACCGTGCTGAAGAAATGTTTTCAAGTTTAATAGAGCGATCTGACGAAACCGATGAAGCAGAATCTCAGCTCATATTAATTTATCAAATAACCCGTGAATGGCAACAAGCGATAAATGTAATTAAAAACATGAGTCGTCCTAAAAGAAAAGAATTTGCGACCAGTCATGCGCATTATTATTGCCAATTGAGTGATGAAAGCAAAACAAATATAGAAAAAATCAAACTGCTTAGACAGGCTTTGAAACAAGATGACAAATGTGGTCGTTCTTTAGTTCAATTAATTGAAATATATTTAAAAAACAATCAAAACAAAGAGTGTAAACAATCGCTCACTCAATTGATTTCAACAGACCCAGATCTTGTTGCTGAAGTATTAGTAAGTGCACGAGAAGTCTATTTACGCGATAAAGATTTAGATGGTTACAAAGATTTCTTACAACAAGCACTTGCAAACGGCGCAGGAGTCTCAGTAACTGTAGCACTGGTTCAGCTGTGTTTAGATATAAATGAAATTGATGATGCTGAATCTATTTTGTTAGGTGCTATGCAACGTCATCCGACGATGAAAGGCTTTCATCAATTAATGCAAATTCACGTGCAACAAGCTGAAAACGGAAGTGCAAAAGACAGTTTAACCATGTTGGAAAAACTTGTTCAACAGCAAATAAAACATAGACCAAGTTATCGATGTCAAGAATGCGGTTTCCCTTCACATGCACTATATTGGCACTGCCCATCATGTAAAAACTGGGGAAAAGTAAAACGTATTCGTGGCCTCGATGGTGAATAAACCGGAGTAACAATGTTAGATAAACCAATTCTTGTAGCGTTAGATTTTGACAACAAACATAAAGCATTGGAGTTTGTATCCAAACTTGACCCCAAAAAATGCAGGTTAAAGATTGGCAAAGAAATGTTTACCTTATTTGGCCCTCAGTTTGTTACAGAAGTCCAAGATAAAGGGTTTGATGTTTTTCTTGACCTTAAATTCCATGATATTCCAAATACTGTCGCAAAGGCTGTTACTGCTGCTGCTGAATTAGGTGTTTGGATGGTTAATGTTCATGCTAGCGGCGGTAAAGCAATGATGGAAGCCGCAAAGTCGGCTCTTCTGCCATACGGTAAAGATGCACCGTTACTGATTGCTGTTACGGTTCTCACATCCATGCAAGATTCAGAGTTGCCGCTTATTGGCGTAAACCAAACGGCTAATGAGCAAGTACAATTACTTGCGAAATTGGCCAAAGAATCTGGGTTAGATGGAGTTGTTTGTTCTGCACAAGAAGCAAGTATTTTGAAATCAGAACTTGGCATTAATTTTAAACTCGTTACGCCAGGCATAAGACCTTTGGGAGCCGATGCTGGCGATCAACATCGTATAATGACACCAGAAAAAGCGATTGCAGCTGGATCAGATTATCTGGTGATAGGCCGACCTATTACTCAGGCTATTGAACCATTAAAGTCGTTAGAAGCTATTTATAATTCAATTTTCTAGTTATATTGCTGGCAAAAGCATTCGTGTTGATGGAGGTTGGTTATTAGGTGGCGCTAGTTTCGCTTTACTTAAATTGAGCCTACTTTCGATATAATAGTATTAACCATAAAGTTAGAGAGAATAAATAATGGCAAACGCATTACAAGAGCAATTGCTGAAAGCCGGATTATCGAGTAAACAGAAAGTCCGTGATGTAAAAACTCAACAACGCCGTAACCGTAAAGCTAAGGTTGATGATGGTTCTGCTGAGTTAAAAAATCAAATTGCAGAGCAGAAGAAACAACAAGCGAAAAAAGATCTGTTATTGAACGAAAAACGATTTAATGAAGCGATGGAGAAAGGTCAAGTAAGATCACTCATTACTGAATTTACTCGTTTCGGCATAACAGTAAGTGGCTATGCAGAATTAAAATTCAATTACACAATGAACAATAAAGTTTTCGCTGTTTACATAACAGATGAAATACAACAACAATTGCTTCGTGGTGTTTTAGGAATTGTTCGGCATGAAGAGAAAACACACATTGTGCCATTTAAACTTGCAGAAAGAGTTAAATTGCTCGTGCCTGAGTGGTGTGGTTATCTTGCTACAGAACAAGCTGTTGAAGTATCTTCAGAAAACGATCCGTATTCAGATTATGCAATTCCAGATGATCTGATGTGGTAGTTTTTTTTGTATCCTGATAAAAAGAGTGGCATTGCCACTCTTTTTATTTAGAAATTATTATTAACTGCTTATTTTTTCTTTTTCTTAATGCCTAAACCTAATTCTCTACCTCGGTATCGAGCGTAGTATGGAAAGCCAATAAGCAAAGCACCAATTAATATCGATTCTATAACTGCAAACAGAAATGCACCATCAGCGACGTAAGCAAGCGTTAGACTATGTAGAAAATACAAACAGAGAATAAAACTTCCCCACGCATAAGTGTACGGATTGCCTGTAATCACACCTTTTAGAGGTAAAAGCAGTGGCACAATCCAGAGTAAACTGAACAATACGCTATAAGTGCCATTCAGCCCTAAACGAACAAAATAGCCTGTAAGGAGTAAAACTAAAGCAATATAACCAATGCGGCATAATTGAAACAGAGTTTGAGTATTCATTTTTGTTCCATTATAAGATGCTTAATACATTTTCAGGTGGACGACCTATGGCTGCTTTGTCATTGGCCAAAACAATCGGACGCTCAATTAATTTTGGTGTGTTAACCATGGCCGCAACTAGCTGCGCGGCACTGAGTAACTCGTCATTTAAACCTAATGCTTGGTATTCTTTTTCTTTAATACGCATTAACTCGCGAGGGTTTATCGATAATTTATTCAGTATCTCATTAATCATCTCAACCGAAGGCACGTCTGAAAGATACTCAATAATCGTAATGTCGCAATTTTGTGAGTTCAATAATGCTAAAGTCTCACGGCTTTTAGAGCATCTAGGATTGTGAAAAATTGTTGCTTTAGTCATTTATTAACCTGTATTTATTCTTATAAAATTACAATCAAGTCATGATATCAAATATGATAAATTACTTCAGTTTTTCTAAGTCTCTATCTGCTTGTTTAAATTGTCTGATTCTGGCTTCGATTCTTGCAAGTTGAAGCGGATCGTCACCGTTTTTTTGGTGCGCGAAATTTAACTGATCGATTGCCCCTTTATAATCCGCATTTAGTGCGAGTATTTCAGCTTTTGAATAGTACTCTAATGCTGAATTACCGACTTTTTGATACGCCGTAAAGAGTAGCTGAAATGGTAAAGTATTTTCTTTATCTAAAAATATACTTTCTTGTAGTAATGGAATGGCTTTATCAGATTCTCCCGCTTCGATATACACATTGGCAAGATTGATATTAATGACTTGCGAAGTAGGCTTTAGTTCATATTGTTTTACCAAAAAACTAATGGCTTCATCATATTTACCAGCTTCGAGCAGTAAATCAGTTTTAGTATCAATATAAAATAAATTACTTTCATCATTTGATAAAAGTGCATCAACTATTTTTGATGATTCATCAAATCGGTCCAAACGGAATAATGCTAACGCTTTACCGTATTGAGCGGCTTCTTTAAATGTGTATTTATTTTTTTTCAATTGCGACTCAAAAATAGAAAGGGCAGATTGTTCACTGTAATTCGAGAATCTAACCTGTATACGAGCCTTTGCTAATTGAAAATCTAAATTGTCAGGTGTGGATCTATTGGGATACTGCGCAGCTCTATTTCGCGCCTCTGAAATACGTGACTCTGGTAGTGGGTGGGTGAGCAGCATTTGTGGTGGCTTTGTTGTAAAGCGGTAGCGTGCTGACAGTTTATTAAAAAATGAAGCAGCCGCATTAGGATCAAATCCTGAATTGACTAATACTTGCATGCCAATTCGATCTGCTTCTTTCTCGTGGCTTCTTGTGTAATTTATTTTGGCTTGTGTCGCTAAAGCTTGTGTAGTCGCTAATGCTGCAATGCCAGCTTGCGGCACAGCTATAGTAAGCAGTATCGCGCCCAACATACCAACAATAGCTGCTGGCCCTGTTTTTTCCGCAGCTTCAATTGAACGGGCTAAATGTCGTTGAGTGACA
>VSKX01076465.1_pt1 | contig 31887 bp, 37 predicted proteins | sample 4799481 | NCBI WGS metagenome assembly VSKX01 (sample SAMN12179537, study PRJNA552185) | sponge metagenome | biome: deep-sea hydrothermal plumes; feature: spots directly above weak diffusing fluid; material: sea water; isolation source: sponge from the Swan site of a hydrothermal vent ...
TGCTGCTCGTCCACCAATGGGGATTCTTTGCCTGTGGACAAGGTAGAGACTTTAACCGCCTCTCTATTAAGTCTGAATTGGTGCTTTACAGTTGCCGCCAGCGCTTCGGTCTTATCGTCCTCTGTCATATCGGCCCCAGCATAATTGTCCAGTGCGGACTTAGGGGCCATGAGGTGGATACCTGAGTACTTACCTCCATAGGAAGGGGTGTCTCTAACCATCTGTTGGTAGTCCTTAGAAACTCCCTCCATAGAGTCTTCGGGGGACATCCCATTTTGCACCCGCATGATTACTTGTGTCGCCATAGCGTTGACTACTCTTTCAGCCTTAAACCCATATGCCTGCATCTGCTCCACAGGAAAATCGGAACTATTCTGGTATATGGAAGTTTTTAAAGTCCTCATATTAGATATGAATTCCTTTTTTCCCGCCGCATTCTCGTACTTACCAAAAGACTTAGGGTCTTTAATAAACTCTTGAGAACTCTTGATATCCTCTTGCACCGACGGAGAGTACGATTGACTCATCTGTAGAGCGGACTGAGGAAACGAGAACTTCTTGGTTCCGCTGGCGCCATCTCTAGTTTCTTGGAGAGACAAAACCCTCAAAGCATCGGATTGCGGGGTACTATCAGGCATATACCCACCTTTTCTAGGAACTACGGTATTAAGGAGACCCGTTAGGGTGGATAAGTGGGAAGAATTTAGCTCTGGGTCTCGGTTAGATATCTCGTCTACTTTATCATTCGCCCCGTCTGGAAGAGTTTGCAGGGAGTCTATCGGGAGGTTATGAGTAAGAACAAAAACTTTTTCCGCGTGAACCAAATTGCCTTGAGCTTGTTGCCGCTGCACGCTACCAATAGGCATAGCCCCCATCTTAACGGCTAAAGAACGTATCTGAGGGTCTATGCTCTGTGCCAGCACGTCAGCCCTCCCCGTATCAAGAAGGTTGTTAACCAGAGTGTTGACATGAGAGATAACGGGGTTTCCGGAGGCGCTAAAGTTAGACATAGTACTTTTTATATCGTGAGACGAAGATAGAGCGCTACGGTATAGCTGTGTCTCTTTGGCGATACGGGCATTCTCATCGATGTACGGCTGCTGGCTACTCATAGCCCCCATACCTATAACTCTTGGGTCCTCGTTAGTGTACCAAGCTTTTTGAACAGTGTTTTTAACGTCTGTTTTCCGGTGGTATTGGTCTAAGGTTAGTTCGTTAAAGAACTGTGTATTAGGCTTGGGTGTCTCCCCATAGGGATCAGTAGCCACTTTTATAGCTTGCTGAATCCTAGACTGGATACCGGCCTTTTCTTTATCTTGTCCAGTGGTTAAAACAGGCATTTCTTCTATCTGTTGGCTGTATGCATGCAACTGCCCTATAACTTCGTTACGCTCCTCATCGGTCTTGGCGTTAATAAAACTGGTGGCCATAGAGGTTAGGAGAGGTGCAGAAGATATAGAAGCCTTTTTCCACGAGTTGTCATACCCTATAGTAGTAGCTCTATTAGTTGCTACCTGTCGTATGGAAGAACTGTAGTTACCTAGCGCCATAGAAAGGGCTGCTTTCTCCCTCTCGGGTACGAAAGAGAGAGAACTTGACATCCCATCTAGTGTGCTACTAGCAGAGGACGCAATACTGTTTATTTCGTCAGGGTCTATGGAGTTTTTTATGCCATCCATGGCGTTCTTATGCACGGAAGACGATAACATAATCGTATCGCTACGGACATTACTGTTATACTGCTCTTTGGCCCTAACTGCTAAGCTGGCGCCTTGGACTAAGTTATTAGCCATAGACCTAGCGGCGGACCCTTTATCTTCAGCCTCCTGAACGCCCAATTGCTCCGCCTGCTGAACAGATTCCGCTCCGCTCTGTATGCTAGTATCTCTACGTTGCTCCTCAGTCCGAATAGGCTTAGACGCGTATAGGGGAGTAAGAACCTTTTTAATTCTGTCGAACATCGTCTGGCGCTCCCCCATCAAGTAAGGAGTAGTCTTGGTTACTGAGTCCACTGGCATAGGATAAATATGACATGCCTACAAAACTAGACACCTGAGCAGAAGACAGCTGTACCCTTTCACCCATGGAAACACCCTCTTCAAAAGACGGGCTGCTATCTTTATCTTGGTTGTTATTAGGCATTAAAAAGCCCCCGCTGCTTTAGCACCCAGCTGAACCACATTAGTGAAGGCGCTCCAATAAGCTTGTTCATTATGTGACTTTCTTTGTGCTTCTATCGATAGCAGCCCACTTTCCCTAGAAAGAGCTGTTAGGTGAGAGTCTATTTGACTGTTTTGCAACACCTGTGCTCCTCGATTATACGTACTCATCTGTATAGCATTGAACGAAGGAGAAGACCCTGACAGCCCTCTGTTGTAGTTTATGGCCTGCTGAGCGCTCAGGCTTTTATGCATTTCGTCTATCGTAAGACCTCTTCCCTTAGACTGGGCGTATTGTTTGGATAGGGTTTGTGTTTTCAGTTGCTCGCTCCTTAGTAATGCCGCTTGGTTAGTAGCCGCTACCTCGTTGGCGCTTATAGCGGAGGCGAGCAAGCCCACACCGGTAAACGATAGGGCGCTACCTAGAAAGTTACCTATGCTCATGGCTGTATTCCTGTAGGTGCGGGGGAGTTCCAGTTTAGACCACCCTGAGATTTAACGATGTTAAACTCCTGCTCACTTAGAGCCTTCAATTTTTGCTGCTCTTGACTTTTTTGTTGGTCTACTTGTAACTGTAAAAGGGCATTTGACTTCTTGGCGGCGTCTGAAGCCGCGCTACCTGCGCTGTGCCCTCCGCCTTTTCCTCCGCCTCCCATATTCTTAACCTCTTTCTAGTTGGACTATGTCGCAATACTCATTTCTACCTGTCGTCTTAAAACCCAGTTTAACCATCATCATTTTACATGCTTGGTAGTTACCGCTATAATACGGATGTCGAACCATAACGTGGCTTATAAGCTTAGACCCTAATGGATGAGACAGTATAAAGTCTCTAGCCATCGGGAGTACCTCTTTCATATACCCCCGCTCAACGGCCCAAACAGGAACGTAGCATCGTCGGTCCCCCACTTCCCACTGCAAATATGAAGCCATCATGGCTATAACTGTTTTACCGTCTAGTATAACAGCTAATGGACCAACTTGCCCGTCCATAAAACCGGCCAAAGAAAAAGACTCCTTATCTTTGTTATCTTCGTATAGAAACAAAGCTTTACAACATGTTAATCTTTCTAGCATGAGACCTCTTTGATAATCGGTTATACGGTACAGAACTAGTCAACGACAGGTGGCCCTCCTCTACAGACTGGCATAAATACTGGAAACAATCAGAGGGGTGTGAGGACCAGTCATGACAAGGTGTGCTACTGAAAGTCTTAGTCTTGTCGTCGTACTTCCTACTATACGCGCTTAACGCCTCTATTAAGTGGGTAAAAGACACATCTATAGTAGTCTTAGCTATATAGTGTTTAGAAAGGTTTATTAAAGAATCTTTATTGCCTACCCTCTTAAGTTTAACCACATCGGCCCCCATATTACGAAAGTCTGAATAGGCGGAAGATATAGAAGACTCGTTAACCTGACGTTTTACACTGTCGTGAGGAAGAACCAGCTTTCCCATTACGGCTGTATTCTTAGAAGAGAACTCTTGTATCTTCCCCCAATAAAACCCGTATGTATGTACTTCGTCGCTAGGTTTTAGATAGAATACTACGGTTATGGCTCCAGATACAGCTACTTGAAAACCTATAATTGGTGTACCGTCACTACCTAAGTCCATAGAGAAATGGACGGGCAACTTATGGTTTATGGTAGTGGGCCTCATACGGCCATCATCTTCCATGTCCTTGAGTTCTTTAGCATAGTATAGCGTATGAGTATCTAGGGCGGGTTCACAGTAAAATTCCCGTCTAACCATCCATTCCGACATGTTACCATCTACAGCCGCCTGACTAACGTCTTCTTCAGTTATATACCTGTTCCCTTTCTCATCCACCAAGGTTTCTACCGTCTCCCGTCTAGTGTACCATTGGTCCGACATAGACAAACGTTTAAAAAGCTTGTGACTGAAACCAAAATCAGAAGGGGTAGTAATTATTATCTGCCACCCCTTAGACTCCGCTATGACAGGCTGAAGAATCTGGTATACTTCATAGGAGGCATAGAAAGCGAATTCCGAATATACTATCCCTGTCACATTGACCCCCCGTAGTGAATTAGGCCTGCTAGCCCCTACAAGGTATATAACGGACCCGTTACGAAGAGTTATTATTTTTTCTTGCCCGTTTATGCTTTTTATCTCTTGTTTAGGTATCATGTCGATGAATCTATTAGCTACTTTTGTAACTTTGTCTATCATCGCCCCACGCCATATAACCTTAGATGCTTGCTCCCTGTCAGGAAGCATATAGGCATAGTTACCTTTTACCCTAAGCGCTTCGTTAACAGCGAGAGGCCAGCAAAAGGAGTCTTTACCTGCACGGCGGTTATACTCCAGGAACATTTTTGGGTGTGACATACCCCTAAATGCTATAAGGTCCTCTTTCTGATAGGGTCGTAAGGTAAAGGGGATTACCTGTTCTCCACCATAAGTGAAGAACTTGTCGTCATAGAACTCCAGCTTAGGACGGGTGGAAGCCCCTATAATATCTTCTATCACCTTAACTCGTCTAAAAAGACTTTCTACTCCCATAAATTAGAATCCTACTCCTGAAATTCTTCCTGCGCCTCCTAACTGAGTGGGGTTGATAGGCTCAGCAGGTTGAAGTGGTGACGGCTCGTGCATAGGTTGCGTTGCCTGCCCTTCTGGCTGGACACCAGTTGCCTGTTGGGCCATGGCTTGCATATTGTCAGTTATACTCTTAACCTGCTGAGGGCTATTGTTGACCGACGCAGGGGTTCTAAGGTTGGTAGCTAAGTAGGAGTATACTTCTTGTGGGTTCATATACAGATTATTAGACCCTTGGCCATTAACCTGCTGAGTAAGTTCTGATAGCTGTAAAAGGGCGTTTATGTTCTCCTGACTCTGGATGTCTACAGCCGGCGAGTCAAATTTGAAATCTATCACTTTTTTAGGATCAACATCTACAATTTCCCAGTATATAAGAATATCTAATACTGTGCGCATTATTCCGCCGAGAGTCTCGTTTGCAATGCGTGATAGGTCTGCAACAGATTGACGTTCTTCGTCCGCCTGACGATAACTGGCTTCGGTGGCGGTCATATTCGGAGGAGCGTTTACGGGTCCTAGAGACTGGACGTTAAAGAACTGGCGTATTTTCTCCTCTGAAATCTGTATCATACTGGCAACTGCCGGTATATTTAGATTCCACACGACGGGCTGAACAATCGGCCGACCCTCTGCGGCTAGGTCTGAGGGTAAGACCGCTCCTCTCAACTCGTCCAAGTGGGTCAGTAGTTGATCAGGTGCTATCAGAGCTGGGTCAGCCGAATACTTAATATAGTCCTTAAGAGACTGTGTTATCTCATTTAGGTACTCTATCTCCTCTAGAATCTGGAGAATTACCCCATGCCCTCTGGCCTCACCGGCACGTAAGGTATCATTAACTAGAATTAGGCGACGAAAAGGGGACTCTTCTACAGAAATAGGTTTAGAGAAGTCATCGCCCATGAACTGGAGGTACACGAATGAATTTATGCCTTTAGTCTCCCGCATGTCTAAGTAGCCACACGTTATGTAGTATTCAGCGCCTTTATCCGCGTATTTATTTGCCTCATCGGGCGATATACGCCTCAACTCGTTCCAGTTCACCACCCTTCTAAACCATACATTATGACATTCGGGGTCGTCTGAGTACTCTGGCATTAGAGTAATACCGGAAATGTTACGGAATGCTACTTTACCTTCCTTGGGCGAGTCTATCCACAAAGCCGCACACCCTATATTAAGGTCCAAGAAAAACGATTTAGCTACTGAGTGAAGATTAGACTTGTCAATAGCATCAAATACTTTATTGGTATACACTTCTTCAAATTCATCGTTCCCGTCGTCTGAAGTGCTGTGAATGCTCCCCCATTTCTTATTTATCGGTAGTAGCAAAGAGTGAAGCTTGTTAGCTCTCGTATTAGAACACCACTTAGGAGTTGGGTTAGCTATATTCTGATTCTCATTTCTACCTGTGTCGTTGAACCCGTATAGAACATTAAGCCCATCAGCTAGAGGGGCGCACAGGTGAACTGCTCGTATCAGAGTCTGTATGAATCTCTGGTTCATACTAAAAGCATGATCATAACGATCTTTTAGTTCTTGTAGGAGGTCTTCGCTAAGGGTCATCGGTATGTAACCTCGTACATAACAGGAGGGAAGTTCATCAAGGTGCCGTGTACTGTCTCATACATTCTATAGTTCTCCCCGTCCTTATCGAACCTAAAAAATAAAGTCATATTGTCTTTATCGCGTATGGTTAAAGGAAACGACCCTGTTACGGAGTCCAAAACATACCTCCTAGCAGTGGACTGTATTATAGGATAAGCCATAAATATGTTTGTCTCCAATCTGCCACCCTGAAACTCTATGTCGAAGGTCCCCGCCATTCCGATGTTACCTATCATCGTCAGTTCTTTTCTTTTGGGGAGTGTTATACCAAACAAAGGGGTACTCCCCTTCCACTCCTCTATAACATTTATGCCTATATTCACTAGTGTTACTTTAGCCCGTCCCATGCCCTACCCCTTTGTATACGCCTTCCAGCTATTAAACGCTTTCATTTCCGCCGCACGATTACCTGTCCTTCTAGCCTCTTTCATTTCAGCATAGGCCTTGCTTTTTCCCTCCGACGCCGAGGTGGACGATAAATAGTTACCCGTATTGGATACCACCGGAGGTGTGTTAGCCACCCCTCTACTAGAAAGGGACTCCTGCTCTTCTGGAGTCAACTTATGATAAGTGCTATCTGATATACCTAAGTCCTTCACTGACTGCGGTACCTCTTTTACCACCGGCACCTCCTCCTTCTCATGTTTTACCAGACTCTCGAACTGCGCCTGCGTAAGTCCAAGCTCTTTAGATTTTTCTGAGCACCTATCTATATGTTCGGCAGAGTAGGGTTCTAGGTCTAGCGTCTTCTCGTAGGAGTCTGGAATGGCCTTCTCTGCCACTAGACCATCATACTTTTTCTGGTAGTTTTCTTTACGCGAATAGTCAGCTTGCAGGTCTTTATACCCTTTAACTAGAGCGTCTGGAGTATTGAACGGTGTGTCTGCTAGGAAATCTTCGTTCACTTCAACGGGCAACGGCCCTTCTTGTCCGTGTTCTACTGTCACTATTTAACCTCTATAAGATTAGAAATAAGAGATACTGATAACCGTAGGCTGTTTATAAACTCCCGTACGCCTTGTTCTTTCCATACTTCATGGTCTGTGGAAGGGTTATTCTTCATATTATCCTGAATCCACTCATTAAGAACTTTGCCACCTTCAGGAGTAGAGAATAGACGACCTACTTCTATGTCTTTTATGTCTACAATCTTAGTAGACCCGTCGGAAAGCGTTACTCTCTTCTTCATATAGGTACCCCGTGATATATGCATAAATTAACTGATCGGTTAACAGGCCTAACCTCTTTTGATACAGGCACGGAAGTAGAGGCGTTAAAAGTATACTTCCCTGCGGAAGGCGGGTTTCCTCCAACATTACTAGGGTTAATGACCGCGTTACGAGTACTAGTAAAGGGTCCCGTACCATTACTTCCCACCCCCCACAAACCTGAAAACGTACCAATTATATTTCGTATAGTATCTCCCTGAAGAGTTCCTAGCACCCTAGAATCTGGCCCACTACCTAGGGGCCTAAGAAATTCTGCAACATCGGTAAACACCATATCGTTACCTGACTGGGTGATAAGTACACTGCCGCTCGCTGCTAGGTCCGCCAGTGTTATCCACCCACCCACCAAGGTAGACCCATTAAGAAGAGAATAACCCATAGGAGCGGTGGGAGTAGACGTATACAACAAGTCACCTGCTCTACCTATTCCTTGTAAGACCCACCCGCTCCATGTAACTCCGTCTACCGAGCTACGCGAAAGGGTAATCCTAGTAGCAATAGGCCTATATGTTTGATAGTAAGAAGAGGTGGTATTTAGCCTCTCTACAGTCAAAAACCCATTAGGGTCTACTGATGCCGGTAGGCCTGACCACGACCCAGAAGATGGCGCCCACACACCCAGAGAGCTCACTGAATCTACAGATTCTCCTGGTGCTACAGACTTGCTAACCCCTGTATTTTGACGGAATAGAAAAGGTACATTACCTAAATCCCTGCTAGCGAAAGTGGTGTCGCCGTTGAATATGGCATTCGTCCCGTCACGTCCCATCAATAAGGAGCCCCCTGTAAAGGTGGCGTTAGAGCTATCTATCCTCATGGTACCGCTGTTACCTTGTGCCTCCGAACGAGCGATTAGTATTTCTACCCCTGCCGCCACAGGAGCTGAGAACGATATATGTGAAGGAGATAGCAGAGTTGGGACCGGTACTACTGTAACTGCATACGTGGGCAAATTCGGCACATCTGTACCTGTGGGAGAATACGATAGAGGGTCTTTAAGCCTGACACCGTCTAAGTATACGGACATGCTGTTCTCTAGCACGTTAATCCATGGTACGGTAGGATTACCCGAGGTATTGTATTTTACTAGGTCTATCGCGGATATCGTAGATACGGCGTCCTTTACTCTTAGCTCGTCTATAACCCCCCCAGCGGCATTGGCGGCAGCGTTAGCCTGATCAGCATAGAACTTAGCGCTATTCCCAGTTCTCCCGTAATCGTCTGCTATGGGAGAAGGAGACACTGCCCACTCTCTAGCCCAGTAAGCCCCCGTAGAAGCAGAGTACCCAGTTATAAGAGGTCCAAGAACTACATTCCCTGACCCATCTACAGTTTTAACGTTGCCACTGTATTCCACACCTACGGGGTTAGACGTTATACTAGCACCTAGATTGGTATTATCTGCCCCAGCGTTGACTTTTTCCGCCACGTTCTGAGAGATATCTGCTTCTACTTCCTCTATGAAAGAACTGTAGTCTTGTGATTCTATAGTTTCTCCCGACCTACGCCAGAATCCGCCATCAGTTAGCGGCTGAAGCCTATTTATATAGTTGAGGTTAGAGTTCCTCTCATTAGCGTTATACCTGATTGACTCCACCAAGAAGTCGTTTAGTACTTCAGATATAGTACTAGATTGTTGACTATACGACCTGTTCAAGTTGTCTTGATTGAGTGGCTGAGTATTAGAAAACGAGTATGTAACGCCTGTCTGATTATCAGGTGTTACCGTTACCGTAGTGTCCGCAGCCGGAGCAACGTTAAGAATTATTTTACCTGTGGACGAAGGATTCGAGGGGTTGTTAAGTACTACTGTATAAGAAGTGCTTACCTGTAGGTCTGTGTCCTCGTTAGGAGTAGACGACACAGGAGTTAAGTACACGTTAACAGATCGACCCTGCACGACTAAGAAAGTGAAGTCGAAGTCTGTTAACACCCCGTTAGCAGTATATTGGTTTTTAAATGGGTTAACTGGCACTGTCATATAATAACCTTCTCTTCTATTACCCATGCGAGTTTCTGCACGTTAACGGGGTAGGGGGTTGATTGTATTATAGTAACATATGTGTCTTGCCTATAGCTAGTCCCAAAACCTATGCGTTTAGTTCCTGTAACCATATAAGGGACCTCGCCAGTCGGCTGAACTCCCGAGGACCCCATTAAAGCGGTTGCAACTCCGTTCACAGTAAAATTATATGAGTTACTAAACTGGCACCAGAACTGCGTAACCCTTCTTTTTAAAAAGCTTCCTGACGCGCTACTGAATAAGGGTAGGCTTCTTATCGTAGTAGTATAGCTTTTACCATATCTAACATGTGCCGATATGTTGGAGTCCCCAATATCTACGCTTTTTGTCCCCGCAACATCTATCACAGGGAATTCACCGACGTAGTTGTGATTAGTATTACCGTTTACCGTCGTCTCGTATGTCACTCCTACTATCTGCGCTAAGTCGTAAGTACCTTCAACCGTGAACACCCCCATAGACATAGTAGAGTCGTGACGGTAGTCGAAATCTACATCATCGCCAGCATACGCCCGTCTTTCCCTAGAGCTAGTTATGTAGAACCTGTTATCCACCGCTGTTATATCCTCCGTCAATTCGTCATTAACGTTAGATACATTATAAGACGAAAAAGACCGCACCCCAGACTCGGGGGCGCTAGAAAATACTACTAGCGTGTGGTCATCATTGTTTAGAAGCGCCAGCACTTGGTCTTGCGTGTTAGGTATAGTTACTACCGCCGCCGCTTTGGGTGACTTAATTAGATGTTGTGAGTTAGTTGATATAATCCCTGTGCTTACCTGCCTATCGCTCTCCACCATCTCTACCACCGCTCGTCCATCGCTAGTAGTGAAGTATATACCGTTCCTATACAGGATAGGCTTAAGGGATGAGGTAGTATACGAGCTGGTAACCTGAGGGCTGAAGTTAGCTGGGTCAATACCTACGTCTAGACCTCCTTGTATTGTCAGCTGTTGTGTAGCAGTGAAGACGTGAAGGTTCTGACCCCCGAATATATGCTTTATCCCTCCGCCTTCAGAATTCTGTAGTATGTACGCTATGGCATCCGGTGACTCCCCTTGCCCGACGTTGAAATTGGCAGGACTGTTCTGTACGCTACCCGATACCATCATAGGAAGCTCGCTTGTGTTAGCGAACCACAAACGCCCCTTAAAAAACGAGGTCTTAGCCGGGTACACCAGGGCACCCGACGACCTAGTTCCCCATAGTGGTTTTCTGACGCTCCATGTAGGACCCGTGGTAGAAAAATGCGCCGTACCAAATGCTTGCAATACCGTAACAGTTAGCCTCTGCTTGGTAGGGTTGGTAGTTGATATAGCTGTTATAATGCCTACACCTATGGGTTGCTCTGCACTAGCTCCAGTCCTTCCTACTATCAACCCTCCTACCCAGTCAGAGGTAAACGTTGGGTCGCCTGTTAGGGGCCGTACAACGTCTATTACGCCGCCAAAAACCGAGGAGGGATTGCATACTAGCGGGTTTCCTGTAGGAACAGAGCCGTTAGAGCATAAAGGGTGGAACGTAAAAGATGAATAGTCTACATCTCCGTAATCTAAAGACGGTAATACCGAGAACTTTATGTCTTCTATGGTGCTACTATCTAGTGCGGTAGCGTTAACTGTTATTTTTCTAGGGGGCTTGGATGGGGTCGTAATAACTACGTAGTTATCGGTGGCTGTGAAGTCATAATCGGTAACCATAACCCCTGTATCAGTTGCTAGGGTCGTTTGTGCCGTAGGTACTAGCACGGTCAAATCATTAAGCGAATACTTTATAAGATGTATTCTAGTAGTGTTGTTCCCTCTCAGGTGTAGTGTATACCACCCTCCTGACTTGTCTTGGAAAGACATAGACCGCCTATCGTGTTCTGTGTCAGTAAGTGATAGTGAGCAATCCACGAACGACGGACGCCTGATAGGTATCGTGTAGCCGCCAACAAAAGCGTTATCCAACTTACTTAGAGCCTGAAGGTACTGGGGCTGGTTGGTATCAAACTCTAGAACCTCATCTACTTCACCCAGCGAGAAGTTAGTTTGCTGTATAAGAGAACTCACTAGTAAATCCTCCGGTTCTTATGCCACCGTCGTTGTTGACCTTGCTGAATGTCATTAGCTCGGGCGATGGACTTATATAGGTTGTACTTCTGTAGGAACTCTTGTTCTAGCTTGGTGTTCTCCATGAGTACTAATGCACACTCTGATGCAGATAAGAAAGATATAGCGTCTATAAACTCTTGGTTCTGGGTAGGGACGTCAACGGTTCGAGTAATAAACTTGATCATTATCCTGTCTACGTTATTAGTAAATACGCTACCTTGACTGGACTCGTACTGCCACACTTGTAGAGGCCTACCTACTCTGGTAACCCCGCTACGCGTAAAGGGTTCAAAAACTTCTAGTACTCTTGATACTTCGTCCCCGTAAGGGAATTCTGTTGTATACTCGGGGTTAGAGATAGTGGTGGATTTAGCTAGCTCCTCATATCTAGTTGCAAAAGACCAGTTAGAGTTGTTAAGTATTATCTGAGTCTTAGCGTCTGCTATCTTGTCTATTATAGGTCCCCAAGGGTCCGCCTGCACTGAAGGTTCTGGGTTTCTTCCTAGCAATGTGAATACTCTACTAACTAGTTGTATTGACGCCATAAGTACCGCTCTCCCTTTTTTTTTAGGTGTTATAGTTAGTAAATGATAAGCTACCAAGGCTCATTTTAGCCCCGTATACCTTCCCATCGTTAGACCCCCCCACCTCCGTGAATATCTGATACTCTCCTATCCATCCCGAGATATACAGGTTAACCTTGGGTAGACTAGTGAGGGCGACATCTACATCCCCCTCATACCTATCCACTTCTATCCTTAAAAAAGACCCTGATACCATAGCTTGTAGGTCCGAAAAGTCTATAGTGACAGGAGACGCTATGGTGCCTATTTTTATATAGAGGTGGGATATAGGGTTAGCGCTGCTGAACGTCAATTTAGGATCTACGACACCATTCCCAGATAAAACGTCCGCCACTAACGTCATATTCTGTCCTAGCTCGCATTTGTCAGAAGGTACGAGCAAGTCTATTTTTCTGACTTCGGTCCTAATCGCGTGTCCTACACTAGACAAGCTATTTATAGTAGACGCTCTAGCTATCAAAGCGCAGTTTGGTACATTGGTTCCGCCTACCGCGTCGTTATTTATTGATCCTAGATTAGACTCCTCGTCAACTACGATCTGTTTATGGCTACCTGTAGGGTAGGTGCCTATCTTACTGAAGGCATCCACTACTAAGCTGAAAGGGGTACTACGGTTATCACCGCTCGTATCTTCTGACGCTAGTCCACTAGAAGTATTTAGGTACGCAGTATTGACTTGAGGCGGTTGTTTCCTAGCGCTAGGAGATATCTGTATATTTCCTGCGTCCCTTTGAGACACCATAGTAGGAGTTGAATCAAATAAGACTATAGTTAAGCTCAACTCCCCTGACCCAAGTGACAGAGCGTCCGCTTGTGATTTAGATACAGAGAAAGTAGCAGAGCTAATGGTGTCTTTTACAGTAAATGTGTCGAATAGCACTGTCTGTACGTTGGCACCGGGTCGAGTTAGTAGTAACCTACCTGTGTCCACATTAGAGCTATTAGTCACGTTAAAAGTACTAGTGAAAGAGCTTACTAACTCGTTAATATCGTTAACTTCTGTCACTGCCTGCAAGGTAGTAGAGTCAACTATATAGAATTCTGAAACGATGGGTGCGGTTTCTAACAACGATAGTTTTATTCTTTCTGAGGCTTCTATTATAGCCCCTGACCCAGCGCTAGAGATATCGCTTAGCGCCGTTACTGACTGTGTAGATAGATCAAGAGCCTCGAAGGTCTGATTGAAGGTACTGACCCAGACCTCGTTCTCTCTGTTTTGGTATTCTGACATGATGTCTTTGTCAGCACCCCAACTCACTACTATAAGCTTAAAAGGGTTGCCGACATACGAGGGCAGTTGTGAAGGGTTAGAGGAGAAATGGCTATCTCTTGCCGTTTCTGCTTCTCCTCTGTCAGCCCCAAAAAAACTGTTTACCCCGTTTACAGGCGGGGAAGGCGTTAATTTGAACCCCTGAGAGGTGGTGAATAGGTTAGACGCCATCACTTACCCCCAGATAATAAGGACACGGATACTGACGTACTACCTGTAGAGTTGGCGAGCACAAAACGGTAGCGGCTGCCGAACGGTATAAGACCCTTCATGATTGATGGAGTGGTTACTGTAAAGTCCGTTAAGGAATAGAAAGGTAGGCCGTCTTGTGACACTTCTAGCGTCAATGTGGCTCCGTCAAACACACCGGCCGCTTGAACAGAGGCCTGCTCAGGAGACGCCTTATCTAGTAACTTCTCGGGGCCAGTCTCCGACACCTGTTGATTAGTCCAATAAATCATTTATTACTATCCTCTAGTTGCTCTATTCTATCTTTAAGGTCTTTTATTTCCGTGTGAGTGTGTATTCTATCACATATGGCAGCAGCTGATTGCGCTACTTGAGCAGTAACTACTTCAGAGCTATCTATCAGCATGGTCAGGAGTCTATCTAGCTTCTCAGTAGGGCTACAATCTGACAGGCTTACGTGATGTCTATCGGCCCTGAACCGAGACTTTAACGCTTTGTATATATTAGCGTCGAAACTAGGCTTAGGATTCATCATCTGAGAAATACCTACTTCTTCGAACGTAGCGGACCCTCTGGCGTACCCTCTATCGTAAGCCTCTTTAAAGCTGGGGTAGCGAGTAAGCCACTCCCTAGCGACCGTAAGGGTTATGTCGGTCCCTAAATACGGGCAAGCGCCTTCCAGCGTCCCCCCTTTAGCTAGAACCTCGTATAACTTAGAACAGTGGAAATCTTTGTGGTATTTGGCCAACAGCTTAACCCTCGTTTAGTATCCTTTATAGGCCTACAGTATATAATATGGATTGTCAAATAGCTAGTTTACATGGTCGTGTAATGTTCGTGTAGTACTTCGAACTATGGGGGGGGGTATGGGGGGGGGTTGATGTAAACATGTAACACCTTTTGCGTTACAAAATCTACTGCAATGGTTTTTTATGTTACACAGTTCAGACTAGCAGTTGTAAGGGGGCTACTAATCTTGTAACACTTGTAACACTATATACTTATATATTAGAGTATATATATAAGTATATAGTATAATATATAAGTTTGAGAAAGTGCCTAAAAAGTGTTACAAAACTTTTGGATTCCTCTGTAGCCCTTTAGTACCAGTGCCTGTAGCTGTAACACTTTGTTTTTTGAAACTGTTACAAAATAGCTACTTTCTGTTACAGAATTTGCTGAAACCCTTTAGTACCAATGCCTGTAGCTGTAACAGAAGAGGAATTATAAAGTGTTACAAGGTTTTTAGACTTACGACCAAGTAACCATATGCAATCCGGACCCCCCTACACCAAAGGCCTACGAGGTAAAACCGGTAAATTGAAAACCTCTTTAAAAGGCTGCTTTTTCACGTTAAAAACCTCCAAAACACATTATTTGTAACGCAAACCCTATTTTAACGTCTTTACACAACCTTTACAAACTCCGCCTAAAATAGGACTATATATTACTTGCTATACAGATAATAACCCGCTACGATAGGTATTCATTGTTGGGGAGAATAGAGCACCATGGATAAGAACGAGATAAAGTACAGATTGCACAAATGCGGCTACAAGACGATAAAAGAGTTTTTAACCGCGTCTGGCCTACAGTATACCACACTAGATAACTGGTCAAAGAACAGGGCAGAATTCCTTGAGTTCCTGCTTTCAACATTAGAAAGATCGGGAGGTGTAGAATGAACATACAGTCGCTAGCCACAGAGTGCCAGTTCGGAGCTTTCTACTGCGTGTGGGACGAAATACGCAAGAAGTATAAGAAAACCCCAGTGCTGGATAAATCGTGCGAGCCGTACAAGCCCTTCAGAGCAGACACCCCCGCAGGAGTCAATCATTTACTATGCGATGGGGTGCTACCCTCTGTAGTATTTTCTGACGATGATGCAGGTGACGGGCGTTTAATATGCATAGACGTAGACACCGATGATAGAAGCGTTGTCGATGACGTAGCCAGTCAGTTCCCCCATTCATACACAGAGAAAAGCGTATCAGGACGATGCCATGTGTGGATCCGTGCCTGTATAAACCACCCTCTAAAGATATCGGATATAAGTTTTTACGGCGGCAAAGTAGAAGTATACTCCTCTGGTAGAGCTATAGCAGTAACTAACGAGAGAGTCGGAAACCATCCTCAAGACGATATAAATGACCCCGCATCAATACTGGATAACACAAGAAGGTTCGAACAGTTTTCGTTCCCGCTACGTCGTCAAGAGGCGGTAGAGAGTAGTGGAGACCCCGCAGATTTGTTAATAGCTCCGGTTAACGCTAAAGAGTCGGCTGCGGTGCTTTCGACTCTGTTATCGTATCTGTCTCCTTCGGATATACAAGAGCCCTACAATAAGTGGATGGATTTTACCTTCTCATGTCACGAGATAACAAATGGCTCTAGTGAAGGATATAACGTATACAATGAGTTCTGCTCTAGGATGTCTAACTACGACGCTTACGAATCTAGTACCAAATGGTATTCTGAAGGGCCGAAGCGCAGAACAGTGACGGGCAAGTTGATATTGGCGTCGGTGTACGGATGCGGCGACCAGAAAGCGTGCTCGTACGTCAAGTCGCTAGGCGACTATTTGGGCGCTGGCAGGTTTCTACGTACTGAAGAGAGTGAGGAGCTGACAGCATTAATGGAGGTCAATGCAGACTGGTGCCAAGTGGAGACGGCAGCGGACACAGTTGCGGCCCGTTGGGTTCCATGCAAAGTGGGATACCGGCTAGAAACAAGGAGAAAGGCATCTTTCTTTGACTACTATCGCGGTGACAGGCACTTGGTAGAACGTAAAGACTCGAAGGGAGAACGTAAATGTATTTCCGTGGGGAAAATATGGTGGTCTAGCGACGACGCCAGATGCGCCAGCAACGGCATAAAATTCGACCCTCTAGATACGCCTTTGAGCGTGTGCAAAGACGGACGACTAAACGCGTGGCAAGGTTTCTTCTCTGAGACTAAAAAGTCTATAAACATGGAGAGCATACAGCTGTACAGAGACCACGTACTAAAGTGCATATGTTCTAGAGACAGTATAGCAGCTGAGTATATCATAAGATACTTAGCTCACATGATACAAAAACCAGAAGAGAAACCCTCCGTAGCCATTTTAATGCGTAGCCCGGAAGGGACGGGCAAGGGCTTGGCTATGGCCCCATTTGCTAACATGCTCGGCCCACAATGCGTGTCTTTAGGAGACCCCAAAGCAATTGTAGGTAAGTACAATACTATGCTGGAGAACAAGCTACTTACGTACTTCGAAGAAGTCTTCTTAGCTACACGAACTGGGGCAGACGGCTGTAAAACGTTCATATCTGAGAGCACGATAACAATAGAGCATAAATATGGGGCAATATATCAAACAGATAATCTATCTAGGGTAATACTCAGCTCTAACAGAGATAACCCTATCAAACTCGACGCTAGCTCTAGAAGATATGTAGTAGTAGACGGAACGTACTGGTCATCAGATTCATCAGAGACAGAAAGTCACACGAAGAAAATAGCTAAAATGTTTAAATCTAAAGACTTCGCGGATGACCTATACACATACCTTCTAAATTACGACATATCCAAGTTTAATCCTTATAAAGCGGTAGATACACAAGCCCTCGCGATGCAAAAACTGAGTTCGTTAGAAGGTGCCGGTGAACTCATATATCGATGGCTACAAGACGGACGAGTTGACTCTCATTACGGTTGGCCTGATACAGCAGAAAAGTCACTAACGAACTCTGAACTACTACAGATAGCTCAAAACCAGATGAAGATCGACATATCGTCTAACGCTTTCGGTAGGATGTTGATGCGCTATATTGGCGCAGAGTCGGCACTGGTACGAAAAGGTTCTGGGGTGACTAGAGTTAAAGTATTTAAGTCCTTAGAAGAGTCAAAACGTATATTCTGTAAGCTGTATGGCGTTCCGTGTGACTGGTAATAACAAATAAATAAATAAAGTTTAAATAAAGTGTTGACATGATGTAAACAATTAGATATTATCAACTCATACCTTGATGGTAACGCTCTTTAAAAACTTGATGAATACTCCGCCGTAGGATAAGTCGGCGAGGAGTGTTTTAAACAATTCTAAGGCCTTCATGCTGTGAGGGTCTTAGGATGGTTTAAAACGGTATAAAAATCATGAAAACTAAAGTATATAAGACGTTTTATCAGTTTTTAAAGAGAACAGATGGTCAAGAGAACGGAGTATCAGAGGAGTTCGCTAAAAATCACCCTGAGTATGAAGAAGATAATCAAACTAATGAGGGTTGTTGGAACTGCGAAAACTGCCGGCACTGCGAAAACTGCTGGTACTGCAAAAACTGCTGGAACTGCAACAACTGCCGGTACTGCATCGGCTGCATCGGCTGCATCGGCTGCAATGACTGCTATGACTGCAACAACTGCCGGTACTGCATCGGCTGCATCTGCTGCATCGGCTGCAGTTACTGCAATGACTGCAATAACTGCAATAACTGCAAGGACTGCAAATACCGTGAGGGTTGCAAACACTGCGACCACTGCGACCACTGCAATGAATGTGATAAATGCTATTCCTCCCGTGCTTGCAGTGGTTGCAAGGGCCACATTGACTACTCACACAACACACCTAAAGGAGAAAAATCATGAAGTACTCAAAAGGCCTAACGTCTTTCATAGTTAAACTGTATATCGGATATGAAGTAGTCATATACGAGCACACGTCGGAACGTGCTAGGGAAGTAGCTGCAATGCTTTCTGACTCGTACGGGTCTCCACTGGTGTCAGTAGAGGTGCAACATGTATAAAGCAACAAAGAAGCTGACAGATCTAGACCTACACGCTACAGACTCTCTAGTGTATCTAGAGAGCACACCAGACATAGTGTATACGGACGTAGTAAGTGCAATAGATGACTACGTAGCAGACAACACGGGGGATGACGGAGTATGCACAGTAGATAGAGATATCTACGACCACCCTTTCGTAGAGGCTACTCTGATAGAGTTATCTCGTATACTGAGCGATGACAATATGAAAGACAGCGACTGGGTGTTAGCGGAACAGTTAGTGAAAGACGGGTTCATCGAAGTAGTTGTTTGTAGTGAAGTAACTATTGATAGAGGAGAAGAATCATGAAACTTTATATTCAGCGAATGGTATTTGAAAATAAAAAGTTCGATGAAACCTTTGTTATTGAAGGATATTCACTTAGGGAGTTATGCAATAAGCTACCGGAAGGGAGTGACCGTTGGAGTATCTGGGCCTGCACGACTGACGACATACGTGATTGCGAGCTATACAATCATTACGATCAAGGTTGGAAGTACAGATACAACCACGATCCGTTAGTAATTCCGGCGTAGGATTAGGAGTAGGGAAATGTACATTGTACTAAGTGTAATAGTAGTTTTGGCTGCGATAGCGATATATCTACTATTCAAGGATGATCGTGTTGAAGTAACTGAATTAGGTGGAGAAGAAGAATGAAATTCTCAATCAATGAGTTCTTGAGGAATATAAAATATATTTAACTGTTGACAGCAGGTAAACAAGGGAGTATTATTATTGTATACATCATGGATACAACGTATTAAGAGTAGCAAAGTAACAGGCATACACTATGGGAAAGCACTCGAAATTATCACCATCATCGTCTGATAGATGGCTAACTTGCACAGCGTCGGTAGAGTTCTCTAAAGGCATAAGCAGTAGGAGCTCTTCTTATGCTAATGAGGGCACCGACGCGCACAGAGAAGCCGAACAGCTCCTTAGTACATACAAACTGGAAAACCTACCAGAGGAGGAAGTAGAGAAAGGTAAAGAGGGGGTAGTTGAGTACTACAAGTTCTTACAAGCCTTCAAGAACTTGGAATACAAGATAGAATCACGGGTGACATACTACAAAGACCAAGGAGGAACAGCGGATTTTATAGCTTACGACCGTAAAAATGGCCACCTACACGTCGTAGACTTCAAGTACGGGCAGTTTATTAAAGTGGACGCGGTGGATAATAATCAGATGAGACTGTATTCATCGGGAGCCTTGGAAATATATCCCGACGCAAGGTGTATCACGGTGCACGTAGTACAGCCCCGTATGTCAAATATCAATGGCTGGACCATAAGCAGAGAGGAGATAGAAGTATTCCGGCAACACGTAATACGCAAGGTAACAGAGATAGAAACGGGCGTAGTAGAGTTTAGAGCCAGCGATAAGGCCTGTATGTTTTGCCCGTCTAAACACAAGTGTACACACTACAGAGAAGAAACTAAACGTAAACTCATTTCTTCTTTCAATGATTAAAAAACCTTAAAACTTAACTAGAGATTAAAAACATGGCTACCTTCAAACATCAAACAAAACAGTTAACAACTCCTGAATTCGTTATTTCTTACCCTAAAATCGGTGAGAGAGTACTGAACGAAATGAGCGGAAAGATGGGGTTCTCCTGCGACGCTCTGGTGAAGAAAGGCACGCCATCGGCTGATAAGTGGCTAGAGCTAGAGAAAACGGCGGAAGAGTTCGGTAAAGAGTGTTTCGGCGTCAGGAAATTTGAGAACTGGGTAACGCTGACAGACTGTGACGAAGAGCATAACGCAGAGGGTGTCCTTCTATCGGATAAGAACCCAGAGTTAAAAGGTATGTTCAAGGTGAAGCTCAAGAACGAGCGTAACGCTTCCTTACCCGTAGCCGACCACGAACTAAAAGAGATAGACGCTAACGACGTAGCCATCATGTATGGCGGATGCGTATGTCGAGCAGTGATCGTACTCAGCAACTATAGTAAACCTAAAGCGGGGATAACTAAGCGTTTGATGGCAGTACAAAAGATTAGAGATGGCGAGAAGTTCGGAACTGAAGACCCTACACTAGTTACGTATCTAGACGACTTCGCAGAGTAACAGGATTGCCATAGGGCCAAGGACGGCCGGCACTTAAAACCCTTACAAGAGAACTAACAACTATGGATAACAAAGTTAAAAAAGCGCTGAAGGCTTTATTTAAGTACATACGATCATTCATGAACCTTACAAGCTGGGCGCTATTCCAGACAGCGTTAATATTCGACGTTAACAGAAAGATATGTCGAGATTGTGGGTGCCGGTGCAAGTCCTACCAAAAAGACGTATGAACGGCAATCCTACTTCAAGGAAAATGATATGGTCTATAGCAGCCTTACAGACGAAGAACTGATAAAACTAGCAGATACGGAGTACAGCAATGAAAGCTTAACATATGAACTATCCACAAGGCTAAAAACAGCGTTAGACGACTGCCGTAACGACGACGTGGTAAAGTCATGCAACCAAGAAGTAGCAGAGATTCTTAGTTCGTCAGGAGAAGGCCCGTGCTAGAGACCGAAACCTCGTACACGCACATAAACAGAGTGGTTAAGATGATAGAAGAGGAACTGAGTAACTTCGAGGAGTCCAAAGATGGGGGGACACTGGAGGCTCTGCTACACATGCTGGAGGAAAATAGAGATACCGCCCTCACTAAGTCCCGCTACCTAAAAAACGCATGTTACCAGGCCAGAAAAAGCATAGATAAGCGCTTACACAAAGACGTATTATCGATACTAGAGACAATCATACTGCTGTCTAGTTTATCAGTAGTTATAGGGTCTCTGACGGCTATCATCCTTTCTGTAGTATAGGACATCTCCATGGAAACGCCACAAGTCAACATCGACGTAGAAACTTACTCCGAAATAGACCTAAAAAAAGTAGGTGCCGCATACTATAGCAGGCATAGATCAACTAAGTGCCGTATTGTTAGGTACTCTATAAACCAAGGTGACATAGGAACCTGGCTACCAGAAACGCAAAATATCCCCGAAGAACTATCTTTAGTCTTAGAGTTCGGATCGCATAAGCTAAAGGCCTGGAATGCAGAGTTCGAGAGAAATATATTCGAGAACGTTCTAAGAATAGCAGTTGACCGGAGTAGATGGTCTTGTACGATGGTTAAAGCTTTACATTCTGGCCTACCACCCAGTCTAGGTCAGACTGCTGAGGTACTGGGCACAGTGGCGCAGAAAGACAAGGAAGGCATCAGGCTGATCAGACTGTTTAGTTTACCTCCGTATATACCAGAGGATAAGAACCCAGAAGACTTTAAGAAGTTCATTGATTACTGCGGCGACGATGTAAGAACAGAAATGGAGATAGATTCTAAGCTTCCTCAGTTGTCTGGAGATGTAGAAGAGGAGTACTTGCTATCGGTAGTTAGTAACGAGGAAGGCCTACCAATAAACAAACAGTTCATAGAGACGTGTTTAAGGCTGGGAGAGTGGGAACGTTCTTCGCGTCTAGCAGAACTTAACAAGCTCACAGGACTGGATAACGCTAACTCGACCCAGCAGTTCAGAAAATGGCTAAAAGATAGGGGCTATGACACGGCAGACTTAACCAAAGACACTATAGCCGACTTAGCAGAGACGGTAAAAGACCCCTTTATTCTTGAGGCGCTAGAGATAAAAAGACAGGTGGGCAAAACCTCACTAACAAAGTATGAAGCACTATCGAGAGCCACGTGTGACGACGGTAGGCTTCGAGGGTGCTTCCAGTTTCTAGGAGCTAGTCGAACTGGGCGGGACGCGGGACGTATATTTCAGCCGCAGAACCTGCCCAGGGGGGTGTTGTCAGAAGAAGAGGTTACAGAGGTTACAAATAAGATAGTGGCTCACGGTAATTTCTCTTCCACTGCCTGTACAGTAGACGCTCTTAGCTCGGTTATACGGTCGTCTATACAAGCACCTGCTGGGTATAAACTTGTAGTGTCAGATTTAAATGCAATAGAGTCAAGAGTTTTAGCGTGGATATCGGGATGCAAACCCCTTCTAGAAGTATTTAATACAGGTAAGGATTCCTATAAGTCTTTCGCCTCTTATATGTTCTCTAAAGACTACGAGGATGTGACCAAAGAGGAGAGAAAGATAGCTAAGCCAGCGGTCTTAGGGTGCGGTTATCGGATGGGGGGTGGCAGGGAGATAATAGAAGGAACTAAGAAGACGTACACAGGTCTATGGGGGTACGCTAGGTCTATGGGTGTAGAAATGTCCGAGGAGATGGCAACAGAAGCAGTAAGGGCGTTCCGATGCTCGTATCCCGAGATTGTCCAGTCTTGGTATACAGTAGAGGACGCCGTAGTTAAAGCTATTAGTGTAGAAAGGAAGTTCGAGATAAAGTCTATGAACTTACAAGTGTATAAAGAGAGTGACTTCTTATGCATAAAACTTCCATCGTCTAGGATTCTTAGGTACTACAACCCGCGAATCCAAGAAGTAAAAACTCCGTGGGGGTCTACAAAGATGGGTATAACATATGAGGGGCTACATACAAAAACCAAAAAGTGGACAACACTAGCTACCCACGGTGGAAAACTGATAGAAAATATCGTACAAGCAATTGCTAGGGATATCCTATTTGCCGGGTTCAAAAACGCGAAAGAAGAAGGCTTCAGGGTGATAGGTAGGGTACATGATGAGCTTATAACACTAGTCAACGATACAAGTAGGTTAACGCATGAAGTTCTATCGGTATCGATGTGCAAGAAACAAAGATGGTTTGAAGACTTGCCGCTAAAGGCGGAAGGGTTTGAATCGTATTTCTACAGAAAATAGGAGGCAGGTAATGCTACTGATTAACTTTGTTATAGGGTCCATCGTTCCGGTGGTAGTAATGCGCTACTTAACGATACCTAGTGTTGTAGGACTCTATAGGCTACTCGCTAATAGGGAGTACGCCAAAGTTATGGACAACCTTCTGATAACGATAGTAACCGTGCTTTTTCCGGTCATTTGGTGGGTGATACTGGTATGTTAGAGAAATACATCGAGAAAGAAGTATCTAAGTTCGCTAGGTCTGAGGGGTGGATATCATATAAGTTTGTAAGCCCATCCCATCGCTCCGTTCCCGACCGAGTATACATAAAAAATGGCGTTGTCTTGTTCGTAGAGTTTAAATCCGCCGGCAAAGTATCTAATAAAGGTCAAGATGCCGAACACAGGAAGATTACAAACGCTGGAATAGCGGTATATGTAATAGATAGTATAGAATCAGGAAAGGAGGTATTCAGATGAAAAGTCATGAGGAGCTAAGGGATAGCCAAAAAAAAGCGGTGGAAGAAATAAAGGCTATGAAAAAGTGCTTATTCACCGCCCCAATGGGGGCAGGTAAGACGGTAGTAACATTGTCCTGCATTAAAGAATGGTTATACACAGGTTCGGCTAAGAGAGTGCTTATAATAGCCCCTCTTAGAGTGGCGCAGACGGTGTGGGCGGAAGAATGCAAACAATGGGAGCATTTATCGAGTATTGGTCCTGTAAAGGCATTAGGGACTAAACTGGAACGAATAAAGGCGTTAAGATCGCAGGCGACGGTCACTATAATAAACAAGGATAACGTTAAGTGGCTAGCAGACGGTTACAAAAAGTGGCCCTTTGACACAGTAGTAATAGATGAGTCTAGCACTATTAAGAACCCCGCTTCTAAGATATTTAAAGCCCTTAAGAAAGCGTCTACGTACATAGAGAGGGTCGTGTTGCTGTCGGGTACTCCGGCACCGAACTCCTACGCAGACCTATGGAGCCAGATATATTTGATAGACGGGGGTGAGAGGCTAGGAAAGAACATAACATCCTTCCGATCTACATATATGGAGCAGAAGCCATATGATATGTATACGTGGTATATGAAAAAAGGTGCTGACAAAGAGATAGACCACAAGGTTAAAAGCGTCTGCTTAAATGCAGAGGTACCTAAAGTAGGCTCACAGGTGATAAATACCACAGTGAAACTCACTGCCCACATACAGAAGATGTATAAGAACGTAGAGAAGGACTTCATACTAGAACTAGGAGCGGGTACTGTTACAGCAGTCAACTCTGCGGTTTTAGTAGGTAAACTCCTTCAGATATGCAATGGCAACGTATACGATGATAATAAGAAGTCTATGTTCCTTCATGACCATAAGCTAGTGGCGCTGGGAGAACTGGTAAAAGAGAACCCTACAGAGAATGTTCTAGTAGGTTACAACTACAGAAGCGACCTAGAGGCGATAAAAAACAGGTTCCCTCAGTCGGAGGTATTGAGTAACGACAACATAGGCAGATGGAACAGGGGAGAGATACGTATGTTGCTAGCATCCCCCCAATCGGCAGGGCATGGGCTAAACCTCCAGTTTGGCGGGTCTATACTAGTATGGTACGGGCTTACATGGTCCCTAGAGAGATACAAACAGTTTAATGCTCGATTGGCTAGAACGGGTCAAAAGCGGCAGGTCAGAATAGTCCAGATAATGGCCGAAGACACTATCGAAGATAGAGTACTGGCGGTGCTGATGAAAAAAGACGAGTCCCAAGAGGGTTTTCTACAATCACTGAGGTGCATAATGAATGAATGATCAAGCATACGAGAATCTAAAGGGTTTCTTCGGCACATATAGTGCCCTTGCTACAAAATTAGGATCGTCTAGGTCTTCGGTGGCGCAGTGGCGGACAAGGGGCGTACCAATTCTTAAAGCCGTAGCAATAGAGTCCATGACTAAGGGGGAGATACCAGCCACAGAACTACTATCTCCGGAAGCAAAACTACTATGGGAGAAAGCTATATCTATAGACGGTAAGGAAATGCGGGAGAATATTCATGACGAGGTATAAAGTTATAAGAGCATCGATACTAGCATACGTTTTGCTGTCTACCGGCGCTTGCTCCCTAGCTGGACTCCTCAACCCTTTTAAATCCGGACCGTCGTTTAGTGCTAGTACCGCGATACAGAAAGGAGATAACAGACTGTACGATGGAACTACTCGGGGCGTGGGGAACACAGCTAGGAATAATCAGCAAGTGGTTAACGGAGCCAGTAAAGTAAGTATCACGCAAGGTATAAACCCCCTATGGACTATATTCAGTCTCATGGGGGTTATAGGAGGTCTACTATTTCTTTTGGGGTGGGCACTAGAGCGTCCTAAGAGGCGCAAGACGTAACCTACTGCACCATCCGGCAGACCTTCGACTTCTGCTGAGCGCTCATGATGTTCACTAGTCTGGGTTCATCGTTATCGCATAATACTCGTAGGGCCGCTATTTGCGCCCCCCATTTATTCTTCTTCCATTCTTCTACTATAGACCCGATATCGTCAGAGTTAGTCGCTACTGACAGTCCGTAGGCTACAACTTTATACGCATAGTCGTCAAAGTTGTAGAAGAGGAAGTGCTTAACCCTTGGAAACTCTTGGTACGAAGTGAAAGACAGAACCAGCACTATGGCGAGTCCCCACTGCTTCCTTTTTAAGGGCGTTAGTATAAACTCCCACATAGTCCACCACACTCTATCCTCACAGGATACCTACCTGTTATCAGGTAGGTCTAGTCACTTCGCATCTCGCAAACCCTATCTTAGTAGCGTCCACAGTGAAAATAACTCCCAAATGACCCCCGTTACCTTCATCGCTAGAGCGAAGAAACAGGCCATCCCCCACATTAGCTCCGATGCTCAATATCCACGCTTTTAGTTCTATGTTCACCCCTGTAGTCCAGTCTGATAGAGGACCATTATAGTGAACTGAGTAAATAGTAGGGCCAGAACTCCGACCACCGCCAACTTGATTATAAAGTTCGACATTTGATTTACTGAAAGCCATCTTGTTCTCACTCCATTACACTGTAGTAGTTGTTATTTTACAGATACCTTGGGGACGTAGAACTGCACTACCTGCTGTAGCAGTAGACAGTACGGTAACTCGGTCTTCCCATTCTTCCTGTAACACTTTAGAAGTAGGTCTCCGGTTATACCCAAGTGCCATACTCTCTCTTTCCACTACATAGTTACTTGGAGTAGACGCCCCACCAGGTAGAGTATTGGCTACTGAAGCCGACCCTAGAACACGAATATCTACGCCGGCATACATGCCAATACTACCCTTCATAAGGGGACGGTCCGAGTTTTGATCCCAAGATTTGAAATCATTATCATTAAAGAAGGATTTCATATTTCTAGCAGAGGAGTACATAGAAAGAAGACTTTCGTCTGCGCCGTTATCAATCAGTCGGAATTTAGCGTCAATGAGATTAGAAACCAATAGCCCACTAGCTACTACCAAGTTGTTATTGCCAGCATTGAAGTCCGAGTCTGCGGCGATAAGAGCATCTAATTTCAACTTGTCGTTAAATCTACCTATAGCATGGGCGTGTTGGCGTACGTGACCCATAACCACGTCGTAGTTGAATAAGGTTTCGTAAGCTAGGCCAATCGTAGTTTTTAAATTGTGGTTCCCTTGAACAATCTGAACATTACGCTGAGCAACATCTTTTACCGCAATGTCTCCAGAGTCAAAACCCGCCTGCTCTAAAGCCAATTGGTCGAAGAAAGGGATATTAAAATTCTGTCCCATAGTGTCGTATTCTCGACATGTAGCCATGAGCCGCTGGGAGTTTTGTAGCTCTTCTTGAACCATGTCATCGAACTCGTCCATGACAGTAGCAAGGGAGATTGTAGCAGGCATAAAAGTACCTTTTAAATTAGTGGATAGTAACAACGATAAATAGGTAATCTTTCTACGGAGCTTACCCTACAAAATATGGGACTCTATAAAAACAAGTAACATCGTAAGTTATCCACACATCTAAAAGGTGCACAGGCCTACCAGTTAATAGTGTACATACTAGCACACGTTTATCACTCAGTCAACAACCCTCTCATAGGAGTTTGTGCCCATGCTGGTATAGTCAGCCGCATAAACTGGTTAAGTACATCCCTTACAGCTTCTTCGTGGCTACCATCCATTATGTCCTGTCCCCCATCCTTAAGAGTTCTAGCGATGCCCCACGCGTCCCGTATAAGAGGAGTACTTACTCCGTATGCTACCTTACTAGGGTCTATAACAGCGGAAAAAAGCTGTAGGGGTCTAGCTAGTACTCCGAGGAAAGACTCGGCCACCCCTTCCACGGAGGTAAGATACTCTTCCGTCTCCTCTAAACTCCCAGTAGACGCTAGTTTGAGAGCGCCACCAACCATCATAGAAGGTATAAACCCTCTAGCCATCACCAGAGCGGCCCACCTACCAGCGTTGAAAACGCCGCCATCGGCATAAGCGCTCTTGAATCCGTACATAGTAGTCCTAATAGAGAACCCCCAGAACATCGTTACCGCTCGGTGTAGCAAAGGGGAGAACTCTCTCAACTGCCTGTTAAATAGCGGAGCGATATCAAAATCATTAGGGGACGCTTGCCGCGCAGCTCTAACTTCCATGCCAGCCACTTTCGTCGCCATAGTTCCAGTAAACTTATCGCTCGTAACAAACTCGTTATCTTTAGCTACCTCCTTAAGTCTAGACCACTCGTAGTCAGTACTTATACCGAATCGGTCCTTTAAGAGCTTTTTATATGCATCAGGAAGACCACTAAACTCTAAGTTCGAGTTTTTACGTATATAGTCGGAGTAATCACGTACAGAGGACACTTTTAAAGCTTTATCTTGGGCTTCTAGGTGACTAACAATGCCTTTATACAGTCTACCATAAGTCCTATCAAATATGTTATTCTCTGACGCGGGGCTGTCCGAAATATCTAACTTATTCTGATAGCTCTCTGCAAAGTCCTCGAATATCTTAGAAGCGTCGTTCATGTGTACTTTACTGTCCCCTTTAAGTAGTATGCGTTTAACAGCCGATGGCAGGTCAGACACGCCCCTAAACAAGGCCACAGGTAGGGAGGATAAGGTGAAAGAGCCTTTTTGAGCCTCTGATATTGCGGTTCCTATGGCTCTATCAGCTAAGGAGGTAAGGAGAAACGATATGGGTCGGGTAGCAACAACTATCTTGCCGTAGTTATTTATCAGTTTACTGCTGGCATACATACCGGCGCTTGAACCCCCCGCGCTCATAAACTTCTGTTTTTGCATCTCTCGATAGGTATTTCTAGCAGAGTCCGTTATGGTCTCGTCTAGTTTAAAGTCCTCTTTGGTTAACGGGCCGCCGGACGACTCGCTAAAAGATAGGTCTACTACCCTCCGGTGGACGAAAGAATTAAGGTTAGACAGGTGGCTCTTACCTGTGTACTTCTTTACCATCCTCTCAAAATCTAAGTCGTTAATAAAAGTACCTTTTTCCAGACGTAACAGAGGAACCCTCCCTTCAGCTAAACTCTTAATGGTGGATGAGAACGCCTCATCTATAGAAGGAGTAACACTTTTATGTTTGTATGCCAACTTAATAGCGTCGGTAATCTGTTCCTCTCCAAAAGCACTAATCATGTCGCTTTTAAACTCTTCTAGCCCTTCTAGGTCTACCGCCTTCTTTTTACCGAAAACCATACCCCTAACTATATCGTAGTCTACAGAGAAAGGCTTTTCACTGTCAGATATACCGAACTTATCCTTTACTCCAAGCGTGGTAGCTAAGTCATTGAGCTTTCCAAAAACTTTTTTCTTATACGCAGTCATCTCAGGGCCGAAATAGTCATCTTGGTTCTTAAATACCGCGTCGGCTTCTTCCGTTATATCGGTAGCCATTGATGTTTTATTCCGCCAGATTATATTATCTATAGACCTCTCAGTAGTTTTAACGGGGTCATAGATATCAGCGAGGGACACTTTACCGTCGGATATACGTTGTTGTAATGTAGCTCTTCGGGCCACGTCAGGGTTATCTTTGACGTAGTTATCGACGATACGGTTCTGTGTATCTTTTACGAACTTCCTCAGTTCTTTTTTCTGCTCTGTAAGCAGTTTTTTGGCCTCGTCTAGCGTTTTAAGAGTCCTTCGGTTGACGTCCCTCTCCTCTTTTAGGGCCTTGGACTTGTCCGCTAGTAGCTCTTTAGTGGCAGACGACTCTTTCTCTATTGCCTGTATATCCCCCTTCAGGATGGCCTCCTCTGAACGGGCATTGATACGAGTGGTTTTTATATCGTCTTTTAGGAACTCTATGTCTTTAGACAGGGACTTCAAAGCCTCGCTGTTATCCATACCCGCTTTTATCTCTCTATCTAAAAGGATTCTCTCGTTGGTACTAAGTCCTAACGCGCTAGCCTCTAGGTCACAAACCGACATAACTATCTAAACTCCCATCACACAAGAAAAGTATTTAAGCGCCGCTTCTGATTTATTGTGTAGCTTGGCAACAGCCTTAACGAAGAAGGCACTATCAGAGCTATCGTCTATAAACCTCATGCCGTCATTTTTAAGTATGTCATCCCGCAGGTTCTTTACTCGGATAGCTTCGTCGGTTAAACCGAATACGCCCCGTCCAGATCGGTAATCAGCGAGCACCTCTTCCGCTTCTTTTGCAGTCATAGGATTCTCTACCGCATTACGTACCTCTCCTACTAGCTTACCCCACTGACCCCGTTGCCAGCCCATATTAGACTCGTCTACTAGCGCCTTGAAATGGTGAGCTATGTCGGGATGGGTTTTAGATAGAGACTCTAAATCTTTTAGCGCCTCGGGGTTATCCGCTCGGCTTTTTAGAGTGTAGTACCATACGGGACTAGAAGACTCACCCATGGCAGCAGTATCAGGGTTTTTAAGAGACCCCGTATTTCGGTACGGTTTTTTAGTGAAAAGGTCGTCTAGTATATTGCCGGCTTTAACGCGTATGTCGCTAGGAAGGGTTTTTATCCCTTCAAGAACTTGTATAGAGTGGGCTACCCTACGGGCGCCGTTGAGTCCTATAGCCGCTTGTATTTTATCTACGTGTATGAGCGCCTCACCCCTTATAAGGGCGTCAGATAGAAGACCTTGGCGGCCGTTTATCTCTATGCCGTTATGGTGTATGTTAGCAATACGTAGTTTTGTGGCCGCGCTCTCCGATATGTACGGTGATATAGCCCTATCAAATAGCGCCCCGTTAACGGTATGCCTTAAGTCAGAAGATATAACATTGGCTGAAAGACCATCCCCTTTTTTAGGGGTTAAAAACCCCTCAGCTTGCTCAGGCGTAAACCTCTTATCGATAAATCTTTTATTCATCGACTCTGTGCTGGCTACGGGCTTATCGGGTAAGGGCTTATCGGGTAAGGGCTTATCGGGTACCGACTTATCAACTACGCTACCCTTCGTAAAAGTTGACCGTCTAAGCATCGCACCAGCACCCTCAAAAAGACCGAACCCAGCCAGAGCTACACCAGAACTTATAAGAGCCTCGCTAGGGTTTACGTGCGCATAACCTTGTTTGTCGTATTCTACCGACGACCCTATAACTTGTGGAGCGGTCAAAGCGGCGTAAGTCCCGAAACGCCCTACTATACCCATTCTTCCAGCGGCTTTTACTCCTAGTGAGTCCGCGGCTCGAAAGATGTTAGTGCTTTTAGACAGAGTGGCGCCTAATTTACCTAGTACGCCGGCAGAAGCAACCTCACCCCCAAAGGGGTCTAAAACCGTTAGCGCTACGGCACCCGCTATCTGGGCCCCTATACTAGTAGGGTAGAATATATAAGGGTTGGGACGGTTTAGCGCTATTTCTTGCTGCTTAGCTTCCATCTTATCATGGAAGTTAAAAGTGTTTACATCTTTAGGTCCGAATATCCCTAGTTTCTGTCCCGTTATAGAACCTAAATCGTAAGCGGCCTCAGCGGTTTCAAAAGCTGCGCTCTTCAATCCGGCAATGAAAGACTGTCCAGATGAGTATTGACCCCCGGAGTACGATATTTGGGTCGTCTCTTCAATGGGGGATACGCTGTTCTCCGTTGGTATGTCGCTTCCTCGGTAGCCGTAAACTCCTCGTAGGGTTTTATCGTCCTCGACCGTCACACCCCACCTCCTATAATAGTCCTTAGTCCTTCTTTAGGGCTGAGTCTACCCCTCTCTTCGTCATAAGCCCTAAGATTGGGATACGTCTTTATTAGGCTCTCAGGGGCATCACTGTTGCGTGTTCGGGTAGCGTGATTCTTATGTTCGTATTTTCTTGCCTCTCTAGCGTATACCTCAGGATTAACGGTTTGGAAAAAGGTGCCAGAAGAGTTAGTAACCATTAGTACGCCGCCCCGAGCAAAAACTCTTAGGTCTTTGCCGTCTCCTAGATGGGTATCTATAGCATCTCGCGTCTGCTGCTCGTCCACCAATGGGGATTCTTTGCCTGTGGACAAGGTAGAGACTTTAACCGCCTCTCTATTAAGTCTGAATTGGTGCTTTACAGTTGCCGCCAGCGCTTCGGTCTTATCGTCCTCTGTCATATCGGCCCCAGCA
>VSKX01007130.1_pt1 | contig 31849 bp, 30 predicted proteins | sample 4799481 | NCBI WGS metagenome assembly VSKX01 (sample SAMN12179537, study PRJNA552185) | sponge metagenome | biome: deep-sea hydrothermal plumes; feature: spots directly above weak diffusing fluid; material: sea water; isolation source: sponge from the Swan site of a hydrothermal vent ...
GCTTCCATTTAAAAATATTCCTTTAGATTTTAATACCAACGCTTTTGACATAACATGTCACGATTACCGAAGAATCAGCGTATAATGTCCCTAATATTAATTAGTTGGACAACAGTTGGATGAATAGTATCAAACGTAACGAACTTGTACGACTGCTACAGGATCAATTTCCTCGTTCGACAGTTGGTTTTCAACACCTAACGGTCGACGAGCTGTTCTGCGTTACTCGACACTTGGGCTCGTTAGGTCACAGCCTTAAACCATCAGATGTTATAGACATTCTTTATTTGGCAAATGTTGAGTTCCCCGAGTCGCTATTCGTTGAACAGAACGCGGCGGTCATTGCTGGTTATGAGCTAAAAGTTAGGCAAGCTGATACTGCGCTACGTGTTGGAGCTGCAAAGCGTGAAGCAGATTCTAAGTGGCGCGATGAACATGGCAAGCAGCTTGCGTTTATTCGTGACCCTGCGAACTCGCGTCAGAGTGTCGGTGTTGTGCGTATTGGTTCGGGTGTTGAAGGTAAGCTCAGCATTGATGACTTCTTATACAGATCGGGTTTAAAGAAAAACCAATTACCTTCGGTACTGACTGGGGCTAGTTATCCTAAACCGCATTGGATAGAATTTGAAGGTCATGAGATTTTGGTTTGGTGTGAGAAAGAAGTTAATGCTATGAAACGCCGACGAGCTGCGTGATACGTGGCTACTCGGCAAAGGGCACCGATATGGTGCCTTTTGCATTGAGGGCTTGTTTTTACGATTAATTATGACCTATATGATGTAGGCGTAGCGTGTCAGAGATGCTCTCTACCTGAGTTTTTTGAATCTTTAATCAGGATCTATTTCCATAAGTACACTTAGAGAAACTATATTTTTTTATAGATGCCTTTCAAACCCCTCCCCTGTAACAGTATGATGTATTGACAATATCTTTTGAATCAGAAAATAGTGAATCAATGCGCTTTGATAAAAACACCTTAAAAACAATTAGAAATACAAAGTTAGAAATCCACTGTTTGTCTGTACGAATCTGGCAAAAAATGGCCAATGGGGTTGAACTAACGGGACATGGAACAATTAAGCAAAATGAGCGTGGCACTTTTTATATTGAATTCGTTGTCACCAATACGGTATACACCATTGCTAGTGGCTCCCGTAAAAGTTTTAACGAACGCATTCCTGCTAACCCCTTAAATCCTTCAGAAAAAGTTTACGCTGAATTTGAAGCCTTAAATAATGAAAGGTTTACATCAGAAGGATTCAACCTGACGATCAATTTATTACAAAAAAACATCAATAAGGTTGTCTACATTCAACTGCCATATGTGCAGTCAGTGACTGAGCAAGAAAGTAGTAGCAATCATCACAACTATTTGTACTATGAATTTTCTGAGAAGGTTGATCTTCCCGCTAATGTTTTGAATGAAACAACTTCTACCAAAGGACTTGAAACAAGTAGTTGGGATGAAGTTAACATTAAATATGATAGTTTCGAGTTGATCATACGAGAAGAAAAAGATCATACAACAGTCAAAATAAGTGGTACTTTTGATACTAACAGCATGATTTTATGCGCTAACTTTTACATTGGATTTTCATGTGGGGTGATGCCCCAACCATATTTTGTAGTTGAGCGTGTTGGTAGCAAATCAGTTACTAAAATAAAAAGTATCGATAATCATAATTCTCGTAAAAAATCATCTAATCCAATACCAAGCAATTATGGTGTCGATGGAAAAGCGAGTGGAATTCATAGCTACGAACTTTTTAAGTTAATTTTTAACCTTCAACAAAGTAAACCTCGTTGGTTCGCAAGTATATTGGGTCAATGGGAACGGGTGTGGCATGGATTTTTATCTTTCGATGAAATAAGAGAATTGGTTTTATCTGTAGCTATTGAAGGGCTTCTCAATGATGTATATATTCCAGTTTTCAAACAAACAAGGGCAGATTCAGAACTTGAGATTGAGATTAAAGTTATCATAAAAATGTTTGATAGCTTGAATGTCTCAGATGCATATAGAAGCCGTTTAAAGGGAAGTGTGTCATATTGGAAGAATATAACAGCGGCAAACTCTCTTGACATACTAGTGAGTGAAGGTGTTATAAACAGTGACGATAAGAAAGTTTGGAATAAGTTAAGAAATGAATCTGCCCACCCGAAAATCAAAGAACTCAATAGTGCAGAAAAAATTAAAAAGGTAGATGATTTACTGGACTGTCTTAATCTATTCCATAAGTTGATTTTAAATGTTATCGGCTACACTGGACCAGTGAATATTTTTGATGCACGACAAGCTCGACCATTGGGTAAAATTCACCATATAGAGGTTTTGAATTAATTCGTTTCATGTACTTCCGTAAACGAGTCACAGAGCATTGTGCATCTCAGTTCTGGAAAATCTAGCCAGAAAGTACTCGGAATAGTTTTGTTTGAAGCTTCGACGTACCGTAAAACTCGATACTTAATATTGTTCTTTAGGCTTCTTTTCGGTGACGATAAAATGAGTGTTACTCATTTATTGTTATGGAGCAAACTGTCAGTAAATATGTATTTGAAGGATTTCTTAGTTAAACAACAACCAATTGGTAATTAAAGCCTTTTTGGCTGATGCAGGATTAAATACATGACTCGTAATGATATTTCAGAACAAATTATTCGTAGATTTAAAGATGATTGTTTTCCTTCTTTAATACTTATCGACGGTGACTGGGGATGTGGTAAAACTTACTTTGCGCGCAATAGTCTGACTCCAAACCTTCGCAAAGAGTTTAATCACGATGTAAGCCACATTTCTTTACAGGGCGTTTCGTCTATTGATGACTTCCGAAATCGAATCTTATCCCTACATTATTCAGGGAAAACTAACGGTCACAAACTGGTTGTCATGGCTAAGAATTTTATCGGGGAAAGTGGAAAATATTTTGGGGACAAAGGTTTTACTGAAAGTATGATCAACACACTTTCTGAGCCTCTAAAACATCATTTTCTATCAAATATAGACGAGAGGATTTTCATTCTTGACGACTTAGAACGTGTTCACGATGAAAAGTTAAGAGTGGAAATTTTAGGAGAGTGTCTTAGTTTTGCTGAGAGTAAATCGAATATATATATCGTTGTTATAGCCGACACATCTAAGATTAAAAAACATGAACCATTAGAGAAAGCATTTGGTGACTATATAAACATGACAATATCAACCAGCGATGTTGTTGAGTTCGTCAAAATAAAAAACAAATCTTGTCTTACTCCCGCAGTGGAATCTGAGATTAACAACCTAGTATCTAGGCTAAAAATTACAAACCTGCGTATAATCAAGCGAGTTCTTCAATTATTTAGCCAAATCAAATATAAGATTGAAAAAAATGATGAAATAGATCAAGAACCTGCACTGGTAATGATGTTGCAGCAAATAATGTGCGTGTGCTATGCCCATTACCATTACGGCTATAGCCTAGAAGAAATCCTAAGTGTTCCTCAAGCCTCAAGCGAACGGTTGAAAAAATTAACTCAAAATATCTATACACACAAAACCCAAGTACAGGCTGAAGAAAAGCCTGTTACAGAACAACAAAAAAGAAAAGATAAACTCTTTGATATTTTTAATTCAAAACCATGCGTAGCCATGGTTAAATTCTGTTTTCACCAAGCAGCGATATCAAGTGACATAGTAATTGAATTTCAACTTCCTCTTTGTAAAACGCTTATAGATAAATTAATTTCCCACAATATTCACGGATTAAATGAAGAGGACTGGGCGAATTTAGATACTGAAATAGAGTCCTTCTTGTTTAATTCAGATAGCAAGACATATTATAAATGGTTTCGTGTTTTAGATTGTTATTTATATCTGATTAATAAGCATTATGTAGAAGCCGATTCAAATAAAATACTTAGCAAAGCAAGAGTAATATGCGACTTACCAAGTAATTTTGATGATAGACCTAAATTAGCCGAATCATCAATGTTACGTAATATTGAACAGTCGGAGGTGCAGAAATTAGAATCCCAAGTTCGTTCAACAATCGAAAAATGGCATATGAAGGGGGATCTAACCCGCCTTGAACAGCAATTTATTAAGTCTTGGAATTCGGCACAAAGTGAAATTTATAATAAATACGACTTTAAACCTTTCTTACACCACTTTGATACTCAGAAAGTACTTCAAGGCATAAAAAAATGGAACAGCTCTGAAGTTATTGTTTTCGGTCAATTTATATCTAAAAGGTATGCTTCAACTAATTGCTATGAATTTATTGGAGATGAATTTTTGTTTGTTAAAAACTTAACCTGCTTAATTAAGACTGACTTAAAAAATGCAAAACCGTCTATGACAACTGGACTGCTCGGAGAGTTATATAATTATTTAGAGGAAGCTATTACAACAATCAAAAATCGTGAGGAGAGTCAACAAGGAAACCCGTAGCCTGTCCATGAAAAGGTTAATCAATAATTGACGTAGCATACGAACTTTTGAGCAGAAACAAGACACTATCCGTTGTGGTTACAAGCATGAGTCGTTATCGCCCTTTATCTCTTTAATTTTGGTATATTAGAAACTACTAACATTGTACTAATAAAGGTCGATAACATGGGGCACGCGTTACGGATCACTGACAGCATTTCTAACGTCATTTCACTACCAAACAGACCAATGGGTCGCTCGGCACATAAAGCAAAACGTATGGCGATGTTGATGCTTGTGGAGCCTACAATCTCACAAGGTGTTGCAGCAGAGAGAGCTGGCTACTCACACGGAATGACCAATTCAAGGAAAACGATAAAGACTAAGGCATTTCAAGTTGAGTATTCCCGCTTACAACAAAAGTTACGTGTCGAATTGCCTTTTGAATGGCTGCGAAGAGAGTAACAAAGCGAAACCTGAAAGAAATTATTCGTCTTGGGATCGGTGTAAACCTGAGCCTTCGGCAAATTCACGTAAGCACCAAAACCAGTATCGGTACTGTGCAACGCACGTTAGCAAGGGCACGAGAATTAAAACTCAACTGGCCATTAGCTGATGAGCTTGATGAGACCAAACTAGAAGCCTTACTTTTCCCTAAAACTAACGCTGCATCACTGGACAAATTAGCTGTACTAAATTGGGCTGAAATTCGTATAGAGTTCAAGAAGAAAGGGATCACCAAGCAGTTGCTCTGGGAGGAGTATAAAGAACAGCACTCCAATAACGGCTACAGCTACTCACAATAATGTGATAGAGACTACGTTTTTGGTCTAAAGGAATTAGTTGTTAGCTATTGATAATATACGTGTTACTGGCTACTGCGGGAATAGCTGCTAAAATTCAGTGTTACTTCAGGTTTGAAAGAACGGCATTAACTTTAGAAGTTGGCATTGCTTATGTTCAATCACTCAAACAATATTCAAGAATATGCTGTTGAGCCGTTAACAAAAGATGTTAGCTTTCAATCTAAAACTGAAAGCATAACTTTATAGCCAGCAAAAATATAAACTTTACTCACAGCTCAACAGTCCGTTTAGACTGATTTCATGAACGCTATTTGTATTACGATAATCAATATTTTCAGCATCCAAATAATAAAGAGCAGTAACAGTTTTGACTAAGCCATATAATGAGCTGGAATCAATTTCTGGCAGTTTTCAACCTCTTGAACGTTCAGATTCATGCAAAGCAATTTAACTTCAAATGTTTCACAAAACTGGTAATAGTCAGGTATTGACAATTTGGTGCTGGTCACATGGGGAAAAGCAGATATAAGATCACGGTGGTGAAACCCCATGAGCAAGAGATAACATTGGGCTTTATTATCCCTAGTCTGTTGTAATAACTCCTTAAGAACATCCTCTTGTGGTGACTCAATTAAGAAAATCGCTTTCATCTTATACTTTTCCACCACATCAAAAGCTGAGCATTTGTAGACATCAATTCCCTGCCATTTTTTATTTTCCTTAGTCTTGCAAAAGCAATGATGCATAGGTGCTCCAGCCCCCTTTAATGCCGCATAAGCAAGACCCATTCGGCTATTAAGCTCTGCCCAACCTAATTTGAATTCAGAAAAGCACAACTTCAAATGTTCCGCAAAACTTTGTGTTATTGGATGATAAGTCTCTATGGCTGTTAAACAGGCGCCATAAGCCATCAAAAAACTCTCTAATTCTGGTTCACAAGACTCAAAAGATTGAAAGTCTCTAATACCGTACTGACCAAAGTTAGGATCTTTTACTGTAAAATGAAAAGCCTTACTAACTTTTGCAACTACGCCCAATTCATCAGGTATTCTTTGTTGATTCAACTCAGAAAATACATGTTGCAGTTTATTAAGTGGTTCAGTAAATTTTCCTTTCAACTCTTGGACTGTCCTTATCTGCTTTACAAGTTTAAACAATAATGCGGGCAATTGATTTAAATTATGAACTTGAGAAGGATCTTGTGATTTAGGAATAATCTCATTATCAATTATTTTAACTAACTCTTTGTATGCCTTTAGTCGCCTCCCCCTTGAGCGGTTCACCGCTACTATCAATTTCTTTGACACGAGCTGTAAATTTAACACCAATCTCAGCTTGACCAGACATTAGTTGACTAAGTTGTAGTGGAGTAAGTGAAGCTGCCATGTTATTTACAATTGGAAAGGAATTTTACTAATAGTAATCAACAATACTTAACGAGAGTTGAACCTTTTACATTTCTATTTGTGAAGTAAAGCACTTCATTATGCTTTCAACTGATTGCTGTCCGTTTTTAATAACTCAACCTGTTGTTATCTAAAGATATAAACGTCTAAAATCAACACGATATAGATTATGCGTAAGGTGGGGTTCTTGACTAACACATCATAATTTATTTAATTGATTAAAAGGATTGAAACAATAAGGTTTAAGGATAACCACTATGAAACTTAAAGCACTTGGGATCATGCTGCATTATCAATGTTGATGGTGCCATCAACACCTCCAACGCAAAAAATAAACAAAAATGAGGCTTTAAAATCAAACTCACCATTGCTTTCATCCTCCGTTCGGCATCCCCAGCAGGTTGCTTTCCTGCTTTATCAATAGCCTTAGCGACTTTAATAATTGCTCTTAAACCAGTTCCTTTTTTCGCCACAAACTGTCCTTATACTTTTAATATCACCAGTGCCATATATAAGCATAAATACGGACTAAAGTTCTACCAACCAAGTAGTAAAATCAATGTTTTATATCAGTAAAATGCCAAATAAATAAACGACTAATTACAGTTTTCTTGAGTTTTAAGCTCCTATTAAGTTCCTGCTAAAGTGTCTCAAGAAGAACTTAGCGATCATCATTTGAAATATTGGATGTCTATTGCGTTCTATTTACAACGAGTGAGTTTGAATAATGAAATTAAGTTGAATAGTGATAAGTTGTTAGTAATGTACTCAATTGAGTGCGTTAATCCAGATATTGCTTTTTATGTACCTAGTAGAGTACGATATGAATCTTATTTGTATTTCGTGCCTTCTAGAGTACAATGTAAGGGTGAATCACATGTAATGTACTCAATGGAGGACATATGATTAGTTCCATTATCATTGGCGAAAGAATCAAGCAATATAGATTAAATCAAAACGTATCCCAAGAATCATTGGCTAATCTTGCAGGGCTATCTAGAAATGCAGTTGTTAATGCTGAAAAAGGGGGAAGTGGACTTGATACGTACATAGCTATTATGAATGCTTTGGGTCGTATTGACGTTTTTGAGGCGGCATTTCCTGAAGAATCCGTATCGCCAGTTCAAATGGTTGAACGCAATAAACGAAAGCGCCAAAGAGCTTACACCAGTGTTAAATCAATAAATGTAAGCAAAAATATTAAGAAATTGGATTGGTAATGGAAACGATTGAAGTTAGATATAAAGGCGAAAAAGCGGCAGCGATAACATTTGAACCTGGAGCAGCAGCTGCACAATTTGAATATTATCCTGAATTTATTGAAAAAGGTATTCAGATAGCACCATTAACCATGCCATTGGAAAATAATCGGATTTATCAGTTTCCAGGATTAGACAAAGGTACTTTCAAAGGATTACCGGGGCTGGTAGCTGATTCACTACCTGATAGTTTTGGTAATGCAATACTAGATCAGTGGTTAGCAACACAACCAAATAGAGAGCATGGCATTACCCCTTTGGAACGTCTGAAATATACAGGCGCTCGTGGTATGGGAGCTCTTGAGTACTTCCCGTCACAAAAAATTAAAGGTTTTAGAGCATCTCATAATATTGAATTGGAAACGCTCACTAAAGTCGCTCAGACAGTATTAGATGAGCGTTCAGGTTTTGAAGAGACCGTAGCTTTTTCTGATGAATATGAAGATAAAAAAATGATAGAAGCGCTTTTGGCTGTTGGAACCAGTGCTGGTGGTGCTAGACCTAAAGCGGTATTGGCATTTAATCAAGATTTCACTCAAGTTAGATCCGGCCAGACTGAAGCTCCTGTTGGATTTACCCATTATCTATTGAAATTCGACGGTGTAACTGAACGAGATCGAAATAAGCAAGCGTTCGGTGATCCAATGGGATATGGCGTTATGGAGTATGTCTATCATCTGATGGCGAAAGAAGCGGGTATAAATATGGCGGTTTGCGATCTTTTATCTGAAGGAGATAGAAGACATTTTATCACTAAAAGATATGATCGGTTCAATGGTAATGAAAAGCGTCATATTCAAACATTAACGGCAATGAGTCATGTAAATTATAATCAACCAGGTTCCTATTCGTACGAGCAATTATTTAAAGTCGCCAGAGAGTTACGCCTACCTAAAGAAGATGCATTACAAATATTTAAACAGATGGTTTTCAATCATGTCGCTCGTAATAATGATGATCACTCAAAAAATACAGCATTTATGCTTGATGGTAAAGATTGGAGAATAACACCTGCTTATGACGTAGCATTTAGTTATGCAGCAGGTAACCCATGGGTAGAACAGCATTGGATGGCAATGAATGGGAAGAGAAAAGGGCATAGTAGAAAAGACATTTCTGCAGTAGCTGAATTATGTTTACCAACGATAAGGCGTTCTGAAGTTAATGAAATGATTGATAAAGTGATTCATGCGGTCTCTTTATGGGATAAGCTATCAATAGAGCACGGTGTACCTGAGAAGCTAAGAAAAAATATTAGTAAACTATTATTAGTTAAAGACTTCGTTTGATTATTGAGCAGAGTGTCCATATTGATATGGTAGTGCTTTTTGAGTAACCCTGTAATCCGGTAACAGGGTTATCAAGATCTATTTTATGTTCTGTCGGCTAAAATGTATGTAATACCTTAATGATTCATCGTCACTCTAATTTCCTGTTTTACCGCACTCGTTATAGCTTGCTGTATTGAGCTTGTCACAAAGCGACTGAAGCTGAATGATTTTTCATTATAATTTTTGAAAGAATCAATTTGGAATTGTGCTTTGAGATCTTTTTGAACCTGATGCGTCGTCTTGATTTCATCAATAAGCCCAATGTTAACACTGTCGCTACCACTCCAAATCATACCGGTAAACAATAACTCATTTTTTAAATCGAGCTTGTCACCCCTACCCGCTTTGACGACGTTAACAAAGTTGGTGTGAAGTGGTTGCATGATCTCTTTACGTACAAAGTCTTTTTCGTTTTCACTTAAGTTACGGTACGGATCTAATAACGCTTTATATTTGCCTGTAGTGATGACTTTTCGTTCAACTCCAATGCGTTTCAATGCATCATCAATGCCCCAACCGTCCATTCTGACAGAGATAGAACCGACTAATGAGTTTCGGTGGGCATATATTGTATCAGCGGCGCTGGTGGCCATGATGCAAGCGCTGGCACATAAGTCTTGCATGCTGACGATTACAGGTACTCTCTCTTCAACAGGCTGAGTTGTGTATTTGGCAATAACATCATTCATCATTTCAGCCTGAACAGGACTACCTCCGCCTGAGTTAGCAACAATAAGGATGGCTTTCACATTCTCGTTCTTCGTTGCCCGCTCAAAAGATTCGGCAAAAATGAGCCCATTTCCTGTTTGGTTCTCCGTGTCGATACTGCCGACTAATCGGATCATTGCAATGTGTTCGGTTGTTTGTGGCTGTATTGATGAACCCAGATAATTAAAAAACATCAAGGCTATACCAAACAAAATCAAACTGGTCTTCAAGGTATTATTAATGTTCATCACTTTGACATAACTACCAAGATGTTGATCTAAAATGGTGGCCATCTTTCTTGGTGATTGCTCTTTATCTGTTTTTTTTCTAAAAAAATTAAATGGCATGTTTAAATCCTTTTATAAGTCTTTGCTAAATGATGTAATGAAGAGTGCGATTGAGAGTGCAACCAGAGTAAGTAACACTGGTGGCGCGTAGATGGTGTATTCACCCACTAAATTTGGGGTGATCAAGTACAGTAGAAAAGTAATAAAAGTGAGCCACATGGACTTGAGCCAAAATCTTGCTTTTTTAGTAGACTGTCCTGAAAGTTGATATTGTTTTATTTTCCAAGATTGATGACCAGTAATAACAATGGCGAACATCAGAGGTGAAACGGTGGTTAACCAAAATTGCATTAATGTCAGACGGAAAATGGTTTGATAACAGTAAAGTTGAAAGTTTTCGAGAAACTGCCACATCCAATTCTCAGAAAGAAAGTTAGCTGCACCTTTACTTTGCCACTCCTCAATATATTCTACTTTTTTTGGTGCAAGCCAGCTGTAGATTTGATCATAAACTCCAGAGTTAATTATCCATTCTTGAAATCTAAATTTTGCCGTTGTCTCTAAATATTCCCTTTCGGCGACACCAAGCAATTCTCTGGCGTCTAACAGCTCTGTTTCAATCGCTAAACGAACGCTGGTGGGATCACGTACAACCATCGCGACGAATAATGTGCAAAAAATCAGACCGATGGCTGAAAATATAAGATTTAACCGAGTACTTTGACTCGTTATTGCGGTCGTCACCCTTAAACCTCTTCCATTGGCAATAAATGAGAATACTCAGGCTGCAATCCCCAAAACTTAAGCTCACTACGATCAAATACTTTACAAGCCAATAGCATTGAAAGTTCTCTGTCTGTCAGTCCATGTTTGACTTTACTGGTATAGATATTCACATTTGTGATCCCATGCTCTTTAATCCATGAAGAAAGCGAAGAATGAGTACAATCCCAAATGAGTGATAAACCAGATGAACCTGCTTTTGCTGTTGAATTCCCCATTACCGTGAAGTCGAGTATCAACGGAAGAGAATCGAAAATGACCTGACAATAAGCTTTGAAAGCGTCCTCGCAGCCTTCATTGATGTACCTTAGATGCCATTCAAGCATGGCTTGAGACAGCGTGTAGTCAAGCAGTGTTTCTTGACCTGCAGGTAACACGGCTGTGACATAGAGTGCATACCTTTTGGCCACATTAAATAAGCCTGGATGATTATTCGACATGACAGAAATATCATCCATTATTGAGCTTTTTATAATAGAAGCAATGGCTCGTTTCGATGTATCACTGGGTGTTCTTTTAAGAACGTATAAGCATTCAACTATTGGGTTTTTATCCGTCATATTATCTGTCCTTCTATTTATCTCTGAGTACATCTAAACGCATTTTTAAGGTTCGACCGTCTGCCAGTCGTGCGATGTACTGCAATATAGGTAACTTCCCAATGAGTTCTTGAGGAAACATTTCTTCTCTGGTTTTTAATAATCGCTCTCCATACGTGGCGTCATAATCAAACATGGAATTATTCGTTGAAGATCCTGTCGCAGACTGGGCTTGCACTTGTGAAATTGAGGTTTTGTTGAATTGAGCAGCAACATACTCTTGGGTCATTGGATCGGTTGAACGCATGGAGATAAAGTTATTACACAATCCAAGAAAACGATTTGCTGTGGGTTTACTGGTTTTGTCTTCTAAGTCTGACACGGTTTGTGTGGCTAATATCATTTGCATGAGGGCTGCACGTCCTTGAGCCAGCATATTCAGTAATGCATCGTTGTTTTCTAAACTGGCGTGCACTTCATCATTAGCAACGGTCACTCTTCTTGCTTGTTTATCGTGATTGTTATATCTCTCACCTGCGACGGCCGCTACTTCAGCCAGTACTAACCGTGAAATAAACCCTGCACTCGTTCCATCCGTGAGTGAATCAAGGGAAATGTAAATACAACCACCTTTTTCCACCAGCGTCCGTATATCGATGATGGGTCTTGTATCCATATCTTCTTGGCTATCCACCGCTGATAGTAGGGTATTTAGGGGTTCTGCTGTGAGTGCTGTCAGTACGGGACGGAGTGAAACCACCATTTTGGTGTAATGATCTTCATTATGTAATGCAACTTCGAGTATGCCTTCTATGACAGTTTGCGCATGTTGATGTTCAGCCCCCAAATTTTCTTGCAGAGTACTGCGATAATATATGGCCATGGCTTGCAATTGGTCTGGACTGAGCTTTTCTAGTATTTTTGTTAACTCTATCTGCCAATTTTGACCAAGTACGTCATCATAAAATTTGCTTAAAACTCGTAAGGCTAATCCTCGTCGATTTCCAGATATGACTTTTTGAATGGTTGTAAGCCGGATTGGATCACCTAAGTAATGAATGCCTTGTGATATGTGATAAATCAAACCATAAGCAAAATCTTGGAAGGCTTTATTACCTCCCTTGCTTCCCATCAGTGGCGCAATTCTGTCTGCAATTTCTGTTACTCGAGTGTAGTGTTTTAAAAGGGAAATTCTTGCCGAAGTAGAAGGCGATGAAGGGTGTAAGTGATAGAACTGATCTTCACTTCCTTGATGTTTCATTTCTTTTTGAATCGTTTTACGCCAATCATCATCGTTTTTAGGATCAAGAATAATTAATACATTTCCTAGATGGAGTGCATTCGTAGTTAGAAGTTTTAACAGAGTGGTTTTGCCAGTACCAACATTCCCAGAGATGAACGTGTGACCAAACCAATTCTCTTCTTGAACCATGATTTTTTTTTCGTCACCCATACCATGTATCCATGGGGCGCCACCCAGTTCTCTTGTTTGTTTAGACATGGCTTTTACTACGGGTCTCAGAAAAAAAGGCAGTTTCACTGATGTCATCTCTGAATCGAGGTCCATTACTTGGTAAGCGCGTTGAGCGTGTTCAGAGCCCCAGACATAGCCTTTTCCAACATAAGTTTCTCTATGAGATGATTTTTTCGCTAATCTTTTATATCTGTTTATTTTTCTCAGCTTTTCTGGATCAATGAATGTCTTTTTATTCACTGACAGTTTTAATTGTCGTTTGAGTAAAGGTAAAGACTGATATAGAAATAAAACACCGACTATGATCATTAAGATAGAAATGGCTCCGCTTGCGGATAATGTGACTGGTGAAAGTCCAACTTGGCTTATTAAGGGGGTAAGTAGTCCACCAGCAATCCAGAAAAATGCAATGTTCAATTCACATATAGGGCGAAATATATGTTCTATTTTTTTATGTATGACGGTCATCGTGCTACCTCATCTAAACTGATTCGAAGTAAATCACTATTGGATATCCACTTATGGTTTTTTATGCTTTCAACAGAACGTGAATATTGTTTAAGTTGGCTATTCAGAGCTGTGAAGCGGAGTACTTTTTTCGCTTGAACGTCGGTTCTCAATAAGACGGTAAGTTTGACTGGATCGTAGTTAATTCCATCTGCTGTAGCGGTAATAGGTAAATCTTTAAACACCTCAAGCTTGCTTAAGAAAAATGGTAATGAGTCTTCAGGGGAGTTTTTAAATACCAATTCGAATGAATACGCTTCTGATGATGCTTCAGAAGGAAGCTCAATTTGTTTTTCTAAAATAGTAAGTTGCTGTTCTTCCTGATATGAAAACAAGCGTGTAAGGCGGCTAACTAAAGGTAAGGTTTTTACTTTGTGGCCATTAATTTCAATAATACGGGTTTTTGTGTAGGGATTATTTAGATCAACGTCTAGCTCACCTGTTTGGCCTAGCTCACTACAGATGTCTTTAAATGATGTGTTTATATTTTCACTTAACCAATCAAGATCCAAAAAGCACTGATTGTTCATTATGTGATATTTAGCATTAGCATCAATCAGAGACTTTATAAATTTACTCGATCTAGGGTTTCTCTTTTTCTTCGCTGCAACATGTGATTCTGTATTACTCTGGTCATTTGTGCTTTCTGATGAAGAACTCAAAGACGGAGCTGCCTCAGTTGGCATATTTTTAAATTTAAGCCCTTTAAAATCTGTGGCATTAAGAGGATGTGTATTTTCAGGTAATTTCTGGATTTCTCTTTTAATGCTCTTTTTCACAACTTGTTTTTGCGGTTTAGCGGCAATTTCTGTCGTTGAAGACGTAGTTTTTGATGCTAACTGTGTTGCTGCAACTTTTGATTCATCGCTTTCGTTGTGTTCCTCATTTTCAGGTTGTTCGGTTTTATCTTCGGATAGACTGCTGGTGGTATGAATTGTTTTGTTTCCGGCGTCATCAACATTGATAAATGTTTCTGTTTCAGGCAAGTAAATTAAACCAGTAACAGGATCAGGCATCGGATCTGTACCGAAAACCATCTCTCGACCGCGCATCTTGATCAAAGAATACCAAACAATATTACGTCTTCCTTTTGATATATCTACGAGATCCTGAATAGAAAATATACCCGGAGTGAACTTGATAATTCGGTTATCTTTGTCATAAGGTGAAGACAAGCCGTTGTTTTCCATTATGGTTAAAACATTTCTTGCATCAGGTGGTAATGACATCTGAGATTTTTGAGCTTGATTAATGATGGAATCAATGGCACTTGTCCACCGAAGAAACACTTCATCGCCAATTATCCAACCATGAGCAGTATCAATGTTCCAGTCCCAGTCCTTCTTGGCCATTTGTATCGATCTGTAAATTCTTGTTGCGGTCGACAAGAGACGTGTTCCAAGTGTTCGGTCATATTGTATTCCTACATTACGACCTGTACTGATTGCATCTCCATAACGAACGGCTTGTGATAAATAATCTTTTGACTTGGTGTAGCCGGAAAGCACACGGCAAAGTTCTGAATATGTTTCGTAATGTAGTGGTGAGCTTAAAATGAATTCTTGTGCAAAAGTTCCTATTAATAGGGGGTTCAGAATCTGAGCTGAGTCAATGTTGTGTCGGTTATGTGTTCGACTGTTAATGAATGAGACACTGTATGCCGTGATGCTATTCTCAGTTGCCCAAGCTATTAATGATTCTTTCTGAGGACGCCAAGATAAAATAGGATCAGTAATCTTAATGGGACGTTTAGTTAAAGGGTGTATGGTTTCAGTTGCATTAATACTGACATCTCGCATAATTTTACCTGCGTCATGCAGTAGAGCTGCTAACCAAACACAGTAATGCATAACGGGTTCTTGTTGTTTATCAATGTCGATCATGCCAGTAGATACGAATTTTCTTTCTTTGGCATATCGAAGCGCTGCAATAGAAGCTTCTAAGCTATGAACTAATAAACCACCTGTCTGTGCATGATGATGATCTTCCGAGGCGGGGATCATATGAATGTATTCTATGTAACGACGGATTACATTCGTGTACAGTTCATCAAACATACTGGTGCCATACTCGGTCTTTCTATGATCTCCAATGTCAGTATATTTCTTAATTTCAGCGATATGAGTTTGATAGTGACGCATAATTGATACGGTATCGAATACAGGAATACCGCGAAACTTTTGTGGGTAAAAAAATTCCTCAGCGTGCTCGATGACACGCCCAAAGATGTCATGATGCGCGTGCTCATCATTTTTCTTGAATGAAGAAATCGCAGAGGTTACATAATGTAAAGCTTCTCTAATCATGTAGATTCACTTTTGGTTTCTACATCTTCAGTGATGTGTTGAAATTGCATCGGAATATCAACAAACATCAACTTATTACCCTCTCGTATCCATTGCGCCAATTCTTTAGGGGAGAATCTTCCTCCGTTTCTTACGCCTGGCTTTGTAGCTTTATAAATTCGATCAACAGAGCCACGTATTATTGACGTCGCTTGTTCTTTAAGACGCGTATATTCATAGTCATCTAATTGTCCAGAATGGTATAAGTTCTCACATGCTGATAACTCGATGTCAACGGCTCGGGCTAAGGTTATCATTTTATGGACAATAGGATGTGAAGCTTCAAAAACAGTTTTATAGCTGTCAGGAATAATGATTTCAGGCAGCTCAACATCCTCAAGGTTTTCTTCAAGACTTTGACGCTGTTCTTGTAATTCTTTTAATTGAACTGAGCAAATTTCAGCATTTTTACTTATCCACTGGCTGACATGCTCGGAGAGTGGTTTATCCCTCGATACCATTCTTAGTAGTGCGGCTAAACGTTCGTATGCCGATAACATTGTTGATTGGTTAAGTTGAAGATAGTGGTGAATAATATCGCTGGTATAAGTCAGAGGAACACGAATTGTTTTTTGATGCCCAGCAAGTCGAGTAACAGGATTAGATTGTTCTTCAATTTTTTCTTGTTGAGTTTTTATGCGTCTATTTTGATTTTTTCGTCTATGCGTCGACTTGTCTATCTGTGACTTAGGTTGAATCTTTTCCTGATTCAACTTTTCTCCAACTATCGATTCATTGTTTTTTTTAATTGCATCAGCTGCTTCATTATCTTGATCTATTATTTTCTCAGCAACAACGACGTTATCATTTGAGTCGATGTTTGAAGCTTTATCTTTCACCTTTATTTGTTTTTTGGCTTTCGGTGCAGGGATTTTTTTAGGCTTGGGGGTGCTGGTTTTCGGAGTAACCTCAACTTTGGTTTCATTTATTGCATCATTATCTGGATACATTTCAGTAGATACATCAGTTTGTGCCACCATTTTAATCACTCCTTTTTATTTAATGTTCTCAATTTTTCTTAATGTTGAACGTAATTTAATTTCGGCATCCCTCAACCCATCTAATGTAATTCTTAAAGGCTTCAACCTCGCTTCGTGTTCGAGTACTTTTGGCAATTCCCATCGACAATGTTTTTCGATAATTGCCATCGGGTTTTTCCCTTTAGATAGTCTTAAGTGTTGAGAGAAGCTTTTATTTATTTTTCGAATTGAACTGTTATCAAATGATTTCCAATTTAAATAATATTTATTGGACTCTCCACTGCGTTTTTTTTCCACAATAGGTGCTACTCGAGCTGGAGATTTATCCGTTAAGCCTGACCTTTTTAATCCTGTAATTGTGTTGTTTTCTTCTGCAAACCAATTCCAATATTCCGCGTTCAAATATTCCGCTTCAGTCGCAATCTTTATTTGTTGTTCTACAAGAACATCAATTTGCGAACTTAATACTTCTATATGCATGCCCACTCCTGATGTCTAAGGGATAGAGAGATTGTTAAAGAAATAAATGTGTTAATTGGTATTTGAGCAATATAAAAGTGATGGTCTAGTAAAACTAAAAGAGAAGAATGGTAATAAAGTAAACAAAAAAGTATAAGTATTATCTTTATACAGATTTAATATTCCGCATAAGGGAGTTATAAGATTAAAAAAAGGTGATGAAAATCAAAAATACATAGTGTGATCGATTCTTTTTTGTTGAGATCGATGACTTGGATTGCTTTAAAAATAAGATGTTTACTGATACTAGGAAGTTTAAAATGAACAGGAATTGCTAAATAAAAAGTTAACTGTATAAATCTAAACAGAATAATAAATATAGGTCGTACAATCTGTTCGAGGTTGTCACAGAGAACATGTGTTCTCCATTGAATTCTTGCTGCTAGTTCTGTTTAATTTATACGAAAATTAAAATTTAAACTAGATCGAAATGGGTTATTAGAACAGTCTATTTTGTTACCTCTAATATATTTTCAACACTATCTCAGCTTTATATTAAAAGCATCTTCATTGTTAAAGAGCCCGAATAAGTCCCTTTCCTTTATTAAGGACCTAATTAGTTCCATTGTGCTGGGCATTTCTGTATTTATCTGCCCATTAAAGTGGATATCAAGGTTATTTAGGGGCAATTTCGGTCTGTAACAATCAAAAATCACGGTTTATCAGTCAGGTGACATTATGGATGTAGTAAGAGCTATAGAAATAGGTTTCGGCACATCAAGCGTAATAACAGGTGTAAACAACGATGGGAAGCCTGAAGTGCTTACGTTTAAGTCTGTTGCAGCTACTTATGATAAAAAGGAAAATGATTTAGCTGGTGGTTTGATTCAAAGAGATACTGTTACCGTATATGTAGATGAAGAGTGTTATGAGGTAGGTCCAGACGCTCACCTCTTGTCTGACAGAAGTTCTGGGCGAGTATTGAACAATGGATATATCGAAAGTCGTCAGTTTAAAGCTTTATTTGCGGGTTGTTTGCATTATATAAACGAAGATGAAATCGATCTGCTTGTTCTAGGTTTGCCAGTAAATAACTATCATCGCAAAAAAGATCTGGAACAAATTTGCACAGGAACACATCAACTCTCACATAATAAAACCGTGTGTGTGAAAAAAGTTTGGGTTATAGCTCAACCGATAGGAGGATTACTCTATTTTGCAGATCAGTTAGGTCAAAATGGATACGAATCACTTAAAGATGAAAATATTTTATGCGTTGATCCTGGTTACTCAACCCTTGACTGGTTATACACACATGGATTGAAGGTAAACAGTAAAAGAAGTGATGCTGTTGATAAGGGCATGAGTGCGATTCTAGAAGGGGTATCTCAGCGGCTTCGTAAAAGTTTTCCAAATCTTGGAACCATATCGCTTGATATCATTGATAAAGCATTTTGGGGTGAACACCAAGGAACCATCAAAATATCAGGTCGTCGTTATCCTTTTCCAATCTGTAGTGGTAGAGACTGTGATGGTAATAAAGTAAAAACAGAATTCGATTTAACCAGTTGTATTAGAGATATTGTTCGTTCAGGTATTACTGACATTCGAAATTCAGCAGGTGATGGTGCAGACATTGATAGAATGATCATTATGGGAGGGCCTTATGAAGTGTATATAAAAGAATTACAACAAGCTTATCCCCATCATAAAATTGAAATTGTCCAACATCCATTAAAAGCCATTTGTTTAGGAATGTATTTAGGTGGCTTGCAATATCAACAAGCTCTGAAGAAAAAAGGAGCTGCGTGATGTTCAAAATGACCGTTCCGAAAGGGACACCTTTATTTGAGGCTGTAATCGGATTGATTCCTAGAGTGAGAAATACTGAAATAAATAAACTTGCCAAACTTGGATTCGAATCGACAAGATTCTCGGAAATCATCACTTACAACACTTCACACGAAAAACTGATTACCGCATTGAGTTCATTTAAAATGTCCATTAATGATAGTGAATTAAAAGATGCCCTACTCTCATTATCTCCAAAGGCTAGAAATATCGAACTGTACAGATTTGCAACCCAAGGTTTATTTGCTCTGCCTAATCAGAGTGTTTCTCAGATAAATGTTAAACAACAATTGTTGAAGCTGAAAGACTCTGTTGATTTTGGTGATGACCTGTTTGAACTCTAATACTAAAGCTGTATTTATTCTTAATAACTCAACAAATTTGATAATTAATATTGTATTTTTTTTGAACTACACATATTCTAAATTCATGATTGGAAAAGGAGAAACGATATGGATGTTATTTCTTTACTAAGAGCTGTCAGGCTACATGAGTCTAAACTGCTCTACAATATGGCCAAGATTGCAGTTGATGATGCTTCACTTGTCGCTAATTATATGGATATTTCTTTTGCTGATATAAGAGAGCTGAAGTCTTACAACCATCTAAGTTGTGATCAACTTAATCTCGCTTTTGAGTGCAATACCTCGACGTTATTCACTATTGATCCAAAAATTCTTTTTGATGACAATGAAAATTCGACATTTAACTTCGCGATAAATGACGATAGTTATGATGATAAAGAGTCTAAGAGTCAGTATTCAGTGGAACAACTACAAAAAATTAAAATACTGAAGAAACATCAAACTAAAATTATGCTGCAGATACAACAGATTACAGCCAATCATCCTTTTTTAGCTTATTCTTCATGCGGACTCAGTAAAGAAAAAGTTGAACAATTAGGTCGAACTCCGGTTTCTCAATTAGTGGATTTAATGGACGAGTACCCCGACAGAGCACTGATCAAATTGAGAGTCAAAAAACAATTCGCACTAAAAAACCTATTCGATAACTTAGCCACCAGCGATGCATTCGGTCTCTATTTGGATGTAGCCACATGTTAATGACAACTAATAATTCAATTCGATGTCTCGAAGCCGCAATATGGCTTGCTGAACAAAAAACCGAAAAAATCATCATTACTAACTATTATTTGCCTGCAAAAAATTACATAAGATCTTACTACCCTTTAAAAAAAGGTGAAGCTAAACACCGAAACGGTACGCTGTGGGTGAGAAGTGATTTGGCGTATACCGCAGATCGAGCTCTACGGGTATTTGAATTTATTTTCTCAGAAATAGCTATGAAGGATAAGGTTCTTTCAATTATTGATTTTATGCATTTTTGTGAGACGTATTTCTGTCGCTACCCAAAAGATGATATGAGCACAACACGACTGCACTATTTAATCGCCGCGATAAGAACTGGAGATATTCATGTTCATCGAGGATGCAGAAAGTGTAATCAAGCTTATGTAACACATAAAGCCGATTGTATTCGTCGTGTTTGTGGAGCTTGCACTCGTAATGAAGTTATCCAGAAAAATAAACGTGAAATTGAATCTAAACGTGATCTGGTCACAACTTAGTTTAGTCTGGAGCGCATAATGAAATCACTTAATGTTATTCTTTTTCTTCTATTTTTTGTTTTTCCTTCGCAAGCGAGTGATGATCCAGACGAGCCATTTTACGATGAAAGAGAACGTGGTTGGTTTTGGCACGAAGCGATTCCTGATGAAGTAGAAAAAAAGCCAGAGGAGATTTCTGCTCTTAGAGCTTCTCCTTCCCCTGATGAAAAAGAAAAAATGATCCCGTTGGATGTTAAGTGGTTGAAAGACAATATTGACAATTTGATGTCAAACGCGATTAACAAGCCAACTCCAGAAAATTTAGCCGCCTATGCTTATGCTCAGAGGTTAATGCTCGATTTGGGTTCACGTTTTTCAACCAAAATTACTCAATTTATAAAAATGGAAGAATCTTTGGATGAAACCAATCGTCGTCCAATGGCGCAGTTTGCACTTAACTCATTTAAAAGTGAGCACAGAATATCAATAAGAGACGTGTTTGATAAAGTCAAAAGCAGGTCTGGCTTTTGGTTTTTCTATTCCTCGGATTGCGAATATTGCATGAAACAAATTTCAGTGATTAGACAAATTAAAGCACAGTACAATATTGACGTGCTTGCTATTTCACTGGATGGAGGAATATTGCCGGGTATGGAAACTTTCGATGTTATTCCAGATGTTGAGCGAATCGTGGCAGATAAATTTAATGTTGAAGTTACACCTGCTATTTATTTGGTTGATAATAAAAATGCCGAAGTGATCAAAATGACCGAAGGATTACACTCCCAAAAAGATATTGAAGACAGGATGATGTTGATTGCTAGAGATAAGAAATTTATTACTGAAGAAGAATTTATGCTTGCTCAGGGAGTGCGAGAACTTAATATCTTTAAGAACTCAAATGGTGAAGTGCTGGCGAGTGCAAAACGTTTAGATCAAGATCCTGGCTACTTAGCCGATTTACTCAGAGAAAAATTGAAAGAAGTCAAACCTTACGGGGCACTCAGAATTTTACCTACAAGTGAAGAAGAGTTGAAAAAGAGAAAATAAATATAATTATTATATTATTGTTTTTTTGCTCATAATTTGAACTAGCGTGTGGTGTTACTTCTTAACGTAGTAATATGATTTTAAATATTTGGAAAAGGAATTACCAAATGTATCAGATCTTTAAATTAGCATTTACTTTGTTACTTATTGCTGTTTTGTGTGCTTGTTCACAAATACACTCTATACCCTCTCCATATGTGACAAAGCTTGATGATAATTTCCAATCATCCCGTTTTTCTAGCCATAATTTTCCTAAATCATCTGATAAAATTAAGTTTCCTAATACTAATCGCTATCTCTTGGATATGACTAAGCGTGGTTATACCGTTCGGTTAGAAAAGTATCCAAGTGCATATCAGCCTCTCGTTCGGTTTAGATCTGATTGGAAATGGGCTACATTTTTAAATTATTCTCAACGTCGAGATCAACATGAGCTAAAGACGGCCTTTGTTAAAGTGGGTTCCATTTTATATTTGAGTAATATAGTCCCTCAGTCTTTTCTTTCGAGTGGAAACAAAATTGAAACCTTTTCAGATGATCTTATTTCAAAACAAAGGCTAAAATATCGACCTGTTTCCAATTAATTTGTCTATCTAAATAAGACCGCCAGAATTGGTGGTTTTTTTTGGGCTATCTAAATTTGATGGCTCTATCAAGAGCTGAAGAATCAAAAATTCATTACAGTTTAGCGATATGTTTCAGGAGTTCTCCTATGAAAAAGCTATTGCTCTCAATCTGTATCGGATTATGTGTATTTATGTGTTCCACTAACACTTCTGCAGATCAAGATATGCGTAAAATCTTTGATTACTATTCAAAAGGGTCTGCAGGTACATACACGGCTGGTGGAATGAAGCATTGGGCTGGCGCTAGCTATTCATATCGTAATAGGTTGACCCAACCAAATCTATATAGCTTTACTGCACCTTCAATAAAAGCAGGTTGTGCAGGTATAGATTTTTATGCTGGAAGCTTCAGTTTAATCACTAAAGATGAGCTAGTGCAAATGGCTCGAGGCATCGCACAAGGCGCACCAGGTTACTTTTTCAATCTTGCTGTTGGTTCTATTTGTTCTAGCTGTCTTCAAGCAATTAATGAATTCATGCAAAAATTAAATAAATTTAATGAGTTGGCCAAGGGTAGCTGTGAAAAGTTTAATCAGTTTGCCTTTGATAATACTCTTGGGCCACTCCTTAAACAAGAAGGGAATAATAAATCGAAAGGTAATATGTTGGACGCTGCAGCGGGCCAGTTAGATGATTGGGGAGCGAGTATGGACAAATACTATAACGAGCTAGAGACAGGCTTAAGTTCTGGAGGCTTATCTACCGACACAGCTAAAACTGTTCATGATGAAAATATTCTCTTTAGGCGTTTGACCGAAGCATATGATAATAACTTTGCCCCGATACCGATACCAGGGATAGGAATAGATAAGCGTGAACTCGCAATGAGCCTATTCGGTACAGTGATCATAAAAAGTGAAGATGGAAACACGAAAATGCCAGAATACATACCAAGGGGACCAACAATCGAAATAGATCAACTCCTTTCAGGAACAAGGAATGAGGCTGGATTTTATGTTTGTGATGATCTTGCATCTCCAACTAATCCACAATGCTTAGGCATGTATCGTGGTATAGACGCCTCTGGTTATGATGGATTGGTTAAATATATGCTTGATAAACTTGATAAGGATTCTGATAGTATTTTGGGAAGAATATATGATCGCCGACAGCTTTCTGCCTCACAAGTCGATTTTATTACCGCATATGATTTACCTTATATCAGTATGGCGGCTGAGAAAAAGAAAAATCGAACTAAAGATCTGGCCAAATATTTTGCTACAGATCTTGCGTATGACATTGTTCAACGGTTATTCAGAGACTCAAAAAGAATGGTTAAAAAGGCGATTATTTACGGAGAAAATCAGGGCCACAAAGTCGATCAAATGGAGAAATTACTTCAAATAATGGCTGGTAAAGAAGATGACTTTGAAGAAAGTAGACAGAAAGCCAATAAAGAAAAAAAAATGATAATTGCCCAGTATTCATTATTTGATGCGTTAGAGAATTTAACTGATAAAAATAGATAATTGGAGTTAATATGGAAATTCGTGTCTTAGGAGATTTCGATTTTGCTCTGAATATCATTCAAGGAGTGACGCGGTTATATGTTTCAGGCAGTCCTTTTGTGACCTATGCTCCCGCGATCATGATTAGTTTGTTTTTATTATGGGCAACCCTAAAATGGGCTTTAGATCAAGACAGAACGCCTTACCCAGCAAAAGAATTCGTATTTGGATTAGTTTTTTGGTTAATTTTTGGAGGTGGAGAGCTCAGTCCTAAGTTTCAAGTGGAGTTAGTGTCTGAGCGTGAAAATCGATTTCAAGTTATTGATGAAGTTCCTTTTTTGGTTGCAGTGCCAAGTTGGTTAGCGTCAAATTTTTTTGGCGGAGCGCGTGAAGAACTCGAATCCAGTTTTTCTCCTATTTATTATTCATTAGGTGATCGTACTCCAGATCCATTATCAGCTCTCGTTAAAATGTATGAACATACCAACAATGCTTATATCAGTCCTGATCTAAATGAATCAATAAAAACCTATATGGTCGAGTGTTATCATCGTCAACTACTATTAGATGGAACACCTATCAGCTCTCTGCCTAAAGATGTTAATAATACACCGATCTATAGTGGTCTTTGGGACTCTGTGAAAGTAGATTATAATTTTATCACGACCACTTACTTTGATGAGTTAAATCCAAGTGGCGTAATTACAGACTGTATTACAGCCTGGTCAAATATAAATACAATAATTTCCAATGTTGGCAGTGATTTTAATATTAAATTAGTTAATTACGAAGCCTCAAAAGGTGTTACACCTCCAGCGATAGCACTCGCAGCTGAAATGATTTTTACGAATTCTACTACAGGTACAGCACCTAACCCGTATTCGGTGATGACAGGACTTTTTCTATCATCGGCAATGCGTGACGGTATTGCGATTGATGGGACGAATCTTTGGGCTGATAAAATGGTCTTTGAAGCGCACCGAAAGCGAGTTTTTGAAAAAGCTGGTGAACGTAATATATTTTTAATGGTCATGATCCCTGTCATTACCGCTATCGAAACTTTTAGTTTTTTTATTGCACCTATCATGATGCTTTTAAGCGTTATGGGTGGTGCAGGGCTTAAGTTTATGGGCAAATATCTATTTTTGGTTTTGTTCGTCAACTTATGGGGATTTGTGAAAATCTTTACGGATTTATTTACGGCTTTGTCAGTAGAAAAAGCATTCGCAACGGCTAGTATCGTTGATCCTTTCGCATTTGGTGCTTATCCAGAAACCTTTGCTGAGATTGAAGGATTGTTAGCCACGTCAGCCAATCTGACGACATCTATACCAATGTTAGTAATGTTTCTGCTTTATGGTGGCATTCACTCTGTGATGGGCGTCATGAGAGGATTAACTCAAGGTTCAGTAGATGGTGAGAATATGGCTCCAAAACTGTCCTCCACGATGAGTGGTGGGCATATGAGCATGGGTGATCGTTCAGCGAGCAATGTTTTTGGAAGTAATGCTTGGGCACAGAGTCAAAGTAACTCAACAGATCATGGTTTAGGAGATTGGTCAATTAATTCAAGCGTTGGAAATGCACGATCTACGTCCGATCAAATTGTATCTTCTCAATCTAGAAATAATGCAGAGACATATATTACCTCTTTAAGTGATGCAGTCACTGGTACGAATACCAGCAGTTTCATGGAAAATGGTCAGTTTTCTAAGAACATAAATGATTTAAATAGCGTAGAGCGTATGGCTGGTATTACAGAGGGTATAGCCAAGAAGTTTGGCATCTCTCAAGGAGAAGCATTCGAATCATTAGCAAAATTACAAGCTCAAGGCGATGTAGGGTTAAATCTTTCTACTCCAGGGGCAGCACCAGGAAGTAAAGGTTCAGCACCAGCAAAGTTTGGCTTTGGAGCAAAATTGTCTGGCGCTATTTCAGCTTCAGGAAAAGAAGGATCTAAAATAAGTGCTGAAGACATGAACAGTTTTTTAAAACAATTCAGTACGCAAAACAAAAACTCGTTATCAGGATCAATTTCTTATGGAGCAGGTGATGCGTGGTCAATTGATGAAAGAAGTCAACGAGCGGACACAAGTCAACAAATCAATCAGTCAACCGCACAGTATAATGACGCTCTGCAGAGACAATCGAACACCTCAAGAGGTCTTAGTGAAGTTGCATCTTCAAATTCTAATTATAGTATTCGTCTTCCAGCACTAAGTGCTGTCTATCAGTCTATGGGAGAGAACTTTCAGAAAATGTATGACAATCTTGTATTAACTAATCCTGAAAGAATGCAGGAGTTAGGATTACCAGAAACTGCATCTGAATTTTTAAGAGAAAATGGTCATAACGGCTCACTTGTCAAAGCACTGCAATCACTAGACAGTACACTCGTCGCATCTTCATCCGGTGCAGGGAATATTGATACGGTGCAGCAGCAAAAAGATGATCTTAGGTTAGCTTCACAAATGTGGAAGTCGGTCGCCGATGATGTTAATCGAGATGATGTTTCGACAGGTTTACGGCAGGTTGCTTCTGGTTATAGTGAAATGTCGAGTGTGCTTGATAGTCATCTCGACGCGAAAACGTTGGCAAATGAAGGGAAAAATATATCGCCTCCTGATGGAGTGATTTCGGCAGCAGAACTTGAAGTTAACAGGGCCAATTTAAATGCTAAAACAAAGGCTAATGAGCAAAATGTAGATGCTGCTGTTAGCGGTTTAGATATCGCGACTTCAACCAGTCTGAATGGTATTAAATCACAAGTCGGTGACTTAGCCGTTCCAGAAAGCTTGCAAAAAGTGTTTGCCGAAGGTGGAACATATCAAGATCTAATGAAAAAGTTTGAAGACAACAAAGAGACAATGAGCACATTCGTGGGTGGAGCGGGTTTAGCAACTAGTGCAGCTTCTGGGGTTAGTGATTTTGTGAGTATATTTACAGGCTCCAATCCAGTTTGGGGGCATGATAGCGAAACAAGAGCAGATGCTTTCGCGTCGTTACTTAATAATCAAGGTAATCGCTCAAATGTGCTGGATGATGGCTTCGAAGCTTTATCAACAATGTCAACATCTGAAATTAAGAATTTGATGAGTAATGGAAATATAGATCCCAAAGCGTATGCGATGAACGATGTGCTCATGGCTTTACCAGCCATTAAAGATCAAATATTTAGCCAGATTGAAGATCCTGAAAAAGCCACACAATTTGTTCGGTCATTGAATGATTTTGCGAACGCTAAAAATGCTCTGACTGAAGAACAACAAACTGATATGGATGTCATGTCTGCAAATCGAGCAAATGGTGTCTTACCCAACTTTGTCGTTGACGAACTCATTGGAAATAAAGCTGGTGATCAAATTGATGATACTTGGATTGGAGATAAAACATCCCCTGCAGCGTATTATTTAAATGAACATCCAGAATTATTAGAAAGTGAGTCAGTAAAAAGATTAAGTGGCATTAATGACCAAAAAGATTTAGATAATGTTGATCATCAAGATTCTCGCTCAGCTTTTGTTAACGCTCTTAATGCTGACACTGCTGAATATTTGAAGTCGACAGGTGGATATCAATTTGATGGTGAAAAATTCATCGGCGGGTACAATAAAGAAGTGAGTGAAGATCAAATTCTAAGTTCTTTAACTTCTTTATCAAATAGTGCTGGTGAACCAAGTGCGTTTATCGATAACTTATACAGTTCAAGTCAAGTGTATGGTTTGACGAGTAATAATGGACTGGAAACTTATGTTCAAAGGCTAGAGGATGCAGGTTTAGTTAGTGATGCTCAAGAAATGATGGACCATGCTGATTTAGCACTTACCCACGCAACAGGGGAAGGGGTTATTCTTAATAAAGCAGATGCTCAAACCAATGTGAACAACTTTAGAGACTATGTTAAAGATCTTGATTTCAGTAAATTAGGTGAAAGCTCCTATGACAGATTGCCACGCGAAAATATTAGTGATATTAAACCTGTAAGCACATCTTCAGATCCGTATAAATCGCATGTAGTAAGTGAGGGAAGCGCTACAGGTAATGACAGTCGTGTTGGCTATCACGCAACAGCTGAATCGGTTATTAGCGCTGATAGAATGCCTAACTTATATATGAGGCAAAATATTGCAACTCAGAGTTCCGAAGGCGCTGTGCAAAGAAAGCTTGAGTCATATGAATTTTATGATCAAATTCTCAATCGTGAGTTTAACGAAGCCAATTCTGATGGTGTGCTTCCACTATCCTTTACACTTGCTCATGAGCGAATGAAAGTAGAACTCCAAAGCGTCGGAGAGGATGGCGTTGCAACCTACTCTGACGGAAAGGGAACGTTCAGTTATACTCCGGGTGATGATAGGCTCATGCCTGTTGATCATCCTCATTACATAAAGCAAAAAACAGATTAGCTTTATTGCCTAAAACTTAATGTGTGATAAAACATGGGTGAGGCTTCATAAAAGGATTTGTGATGAAAAGGTTTATTGGGATTTTTGTTCTCTTTGTTTTTAGTATGACGGCTTTCGCCAATCCCGATAGTGTAGTTGTATCAGTATCAGAGTCGATTAATGGAAGAATGGACAATGAGGTTCGTCAATCAGCACGATTAAAAGCTAAATGGAAAGGGTTAGTTGCTTTACCCATTTTAGTCGCCGGCGAACAAAGAAGCCATAATGGTGACTTTAGTGAACAGATAAAAGCAATAGGACTCGAATTTGTTGAAGTCAATGCTATTCGAGAGCAATGGGATAGAAAAAATAACGTGTTGGTTTATGAAGCTAACGTTATAGCGGATATGGAGCGAATTACGAATGCACTTCAATCAATACGCTCTAATATGTTGGCCAGTAGTCGTCTAAAGCAATTGTACCAATCTCTTGATGCACATTTATCGAAATCTTTGTTGACCAAAGCAACTGTTAATTCAATCAATTTACTTCTAACTCAAGTTAAACTAGATCCGCTCATACGCCGCTCGGCTCAAGAAACAATTTTGCTCAAGAATCAATTAATCGAACAGCTGGCAAATAAAATCACTACGGACTTATACGAGCCCTTCGCAGAAAATGCACAAGTTAACATCGTAGATGTGTCTTTTGCGTCAATTAAAGTGGAGATTGATTTTAATGGTCGTAAGCATCCCCGACGATGCCTAGAAGAACGCTATAGGGCTAGTTGTAAGATGGATGAGTTTTTAGTTTCCCCTATTTTAGCTAATTTCTTTTATCGACATAGAGAAAGCATAAGAAAGAGAATCGGTTCTCCTTGCTTGTTAAAATACGCTTACCTCCCCTCTTATGGTGATGCTTTAGATCCTAGTGCGACCGCAGAAAATTACCATGCTCAACTACCTGTGATGACTGATTTTGAGTCATTAGCAGAGCAATATTCAGCTGATAAATATGAAAATCATGTAGTTAAAAGAGTGTTTGTTGTGAAGGGAATAAGCATTGTCGAAAACCAAACCAATAGCTTAACTTTTGAGTATGACAGAATCGATGATGTCATTAATGATCCTGGTTCTTTCATTGAATTGGCTATTTGCGTTTATCCTGTCAAAAATAATCATGAATGACATACAGATGGTTTTATTCAAGTATTTTGATCAATGTGTCCTTTTGTATAGTTTTGTAGCACAATAATGTGTTTTGTTGTTCATCTTTATCGGTAACTCCCACTATGGTGAGATATTTCCCTAATTCTTTTATTTTCATCTGCTTGAAAATGAAGGTTTTCACTTTAACTCCGCAAAAATAATGTGAGTAATAGCAATAATTAGTTTTTTCAAATCGCGTAGTCCAACACAACATCGAGATCACAATTATTGGGAAAATATGCAGTTCAATTGGGCTGCCGTAACCGTAATATTTGTAGGTGGTGATGAAAACACATGCATCAAAAAAACTGAAGATTATCGCTAATACAGTAATGACTCTACCGATTGGATGTTGCGTGGATGTTTGATATGAGATGAATGTCATAGAGTATATTGTCGAAAGGAGTCAATATACTCATCATAAAGGATTACTTTGGTATTTTGTTCGCTGGAGCATTACTTTTGAGCGACTCTAAGTTCGAATTAAAATCGCAGTACTTATTATCCTATAATATTGATGGAACGAATAAATACTGATAAAAGTTTGAACATTAAAAAACAGATTGTTACAGTTAAATTATTTTATTTTATATAATATGCATAATAATACCTTTACGTGTATTTCTACAGTACGGTTAGGATAATCTTATTGAGTAATTTAGAAATGAAGAGAAATTCTCGTGCAGCTCCTAAGCTTACTTTATTGCAGTGTGCGGTAAAGCTCGTTGCTATGGGAGTAAAAAATTCTTCTCAATTTGAACTACTCTGTCGTGTAAAAAAAAGACCAGATGAGATTCCTTCACGACCAGAAACGTTTTATGCTAACTTCCCAGGCTGGAAAGCATTTATTCTACTTGGATTAGATGGTGAAAGAGCGGGTGTTGAGACTAACGTTATTCCAACCTATGCAGAATTAAAGCGACATTTGAGACGTCAAGGCATATGTACCAAAGACGGATACTTAACGGCGTACAAAAATAAACTTCTCCTTAATAATTCTCCACGCTTTCCAGAACGATATTATTTAAAGCAATGGCAAGGATGGTCAATTTTTCTCGCTCCCAACCTTAAATACGTTCGTTTTGAAGAAGCAAGACGAATTGCGCGCAGTTTTGGTTTAGCCACCAGTACTGAGTGGAAGGCATTCTGTCGAGAGGGAAAAAGGCCTATTTATATTCCAGCAATGCCGCACCGCGATTACAGTGAGTTTACTTCTTGGAATGACTTTCTCATAGAGCCTGAAAATTCATGAATCGTGAACAAACTGTGTTTGCACTTAGTCAAGAAATGTCCAGCTTATTTATGATCTTAGTATTTCTGTTTGTCCTATTGGTTCTTTACGGTTTAATTAAGCGTCTTTATCTTAAGTCGTCAACGAATACATTTCTTTTGCGTCTATTCGGAACGATTGGTGTACCTATACACGAACTAAGTCACTTATTATTTTGCGTTGTTTTTGGTCATAAAATTACTGGTTTTTGTCTGTATAATTTTAAGGCTACTGGTAATTTAGGTTATGTTAAGCACAGCTATAATCCTAAGAATTTTTGGCACCAAATAGGTCGATTTTTTATTGGTATGGCTCCACTATTAGGAGGCGTACTATTCATTTTAGCAATCACTGAGGCTTTATTAGTAAATGGCTCGTCATTTAACACAGAGTTGGTGATTTTTGCTAAATCAGCGAATTTTGGACTCGAAAGCAACTTTAACTTAGTTGAGTTAGTTTATTCAGTTGTCATTTATTTCTTGAACGTTATCCAATGGGAAGGTCGTTATAACAGCTTAAATTTTATAGTGTGGTGTTTGTTGCTAACAAGTACCGGACTTTATCTGTGTCCTTCTAAAAGAGACATTCAGAATTCGATTTTTGGGAGTGGAGCGGTGTTACTGCTAGTTCTGAGTGGTGAATTCTTGTTTGGTACTGAGACATCGCTCACTTTGATGGTCTCCCAAGTAATTCTAGGAAGCTCTATTTTATTGTTGTGCAGTTTGGTCATTACAATAAGTGTATTCTCGCTATTTTTAATGCTGAAATTGATTTTCAAGCGAGATCTTATTCCAGTAGAGCAGCAATGAAAATTTAGTCAAATTATTACATGACCTCAAAGTAAGCGTCTGCCGAACCTCACCTTTTTATAAGTTAAAAACCCTTCAAAGTAGGCATTCTGTTTCAACAAACGGCACATTCACATGCCCAGTACCAGCAAAACCCAAGAAGAATGGCGACATATCGTTGATATTCAGCAATCCTCAGGATTAAGCTGTACGACGTTATTAAAGTGGCTCTTTTCAGATTCCAAACTGTTCTGGTAAAGTAAGTGAAAAATCGTCTTTAAGGTACTTTCAAAAATGGAAATACTCAGTATTGTCGACTTAATCAGTAATCAAAAGTGCTATGACAGAGTTCGTGAATTAAGATGGA
>VSKX01037044.1_pt1 | contig 30753 bp, 35 predicted proteins | sample 4799481 | NCBI WGS metagenome assembly VSKX01 (sample SAMN12179537, study PRJNA552185) | sponge metagenome | biome: deep-sea hydrothermal plumes; feature: spots directly above weak diffusing fluid; material: sea water; isolation source: sponge from the Swan site of a hydrothermal vent ...
TTTCATCAAGACACTCTTCTGATTTGTCTTTGTCATCTGATTTAACATTGCAATCACGACAATACCAGCTGTTAGCAATCTGCTCTATACGCTTACAAAGTGCTGGTAAATCTTTTGTTTTAAACCACGCAGAGCAAAGCATAAAATCTTGCTCTAAACCCCCAGCCCTCTTTACAACATCTAACGCACTTTGCTTGTTATGACTATCAATATACTGCAAAAACAGTGTGTATCTACCAGTGTTATCCCAGTCAACGCCTAAACTTATAAAGTATTCCAGCTTTATAATTATTTTTTCTACCCTCATTTCATTCTCCTGTTGTTATTATTTGCTAAAAGATTGGTAAGGATTTGCAACCGCCTTTTCTCATCTAAGTTTAATTCTAATTTATCCATTATTTATTCTCCTTATCGTAGCCAGCCGAAGCAATCTGTTTACCACCTGCTCGTTTGGCAATATCTAATGCTCTACGATCATCACCACTCCCATTTTCTAAACCTAATTCATCACCCTCTTCATAATCCACATCTTCAAAAATCTCAACATCTGACACTTTTTGGGTGTGAGTCAACTGTTTGCTCAGCTTTTTTATAACCGTCTTTTTGAAATAATCCTCTGGAAAGGCTAAAGCAAACGGTAATTTCATCGGTGATCCGTCCTTATTTTTACCCTTATTTTGCTGCCAAATTATGTAACTTTTTGAGAACCCTTGCATAATTCGAACCACGTCTTGCCGCTCCAAAATAAGCCAGCGATCTCCCTTTGTTAACTCATAATTCACATATACATGAGTTATTATATCGTCTTCTGGGCGTTGTGTTTTACGCTCATGGGCTTTTACGTGCTTTTTTGGAAGCATGCCCAATTCGAAAAGATCACTCTTGTAAACGACTTCTGGGACAGCTATTTCAATCACACTTTCAAGTTGTAATAACTGACGTAACCTACCCATCCAACTGACTTGAAATTGCAAGGTTTGCCCGTAGGGAATTAAATAAGCCTCCTGGTTCACAAGGCTTAACCCCGTACTGGCAAGCGATATAAAAGCACCGTAAACGCTCATTCGTGTACAATTCTCAATGTTTTTATTTTCGTGTACCATCTGCATAAAGGCGTTTCTCTCGCGTTCATAGACCATCTCGCCATTGTTATTTTTATGCGAAAGGTTATAATTTTCTACAAAAGAGGTCTTTACACTATCTAAACTCATCATCTCACCCAAATTTTTAGGGGCAGTGATATCTTCTTGTACTAATACTAATTTATTACCCATCTTTATTTATTTATTTATTTATTTATTTATTTGTTAATTATTAAAATAACCCCTAGAGTCTGATTGATACCTCTCATCAACTAACTCAATTACTTTTTTCTCTTTTTTACTCATAATATTTCGATACCCGTGTTTTTCCCCCCCTAGCTCTATTTCGACTGCATTCTTAATACCCTCAAACATTTTTTGGTCTACATAATTCATAATGCAATTATAGCACGGAGAATTTAGTAAATAGCGTAATAAGCAAAGAAACTTAAGGGTGTCTTATATTTTTTTTCGTAACGTTCTGATTTTCAGAGAGAATCATTTTGATGTTTTTTCAAAAAAATAATGACTATCTATAAATCCGTCAGAAATTAGTAGGTTTTTTATCGTGTTTTTTGAATCACGTCCAAATCTTCCTGCAATAAAATAAGATGATTTTTTCAATATCTTTGACTTCATCGCCAAATAAATCTGTTATCATGCTATATTTGCCTATCCATTTTTATCTGTCCACTTTTAAGAGGAGACCTCATCGTCTCCTTTTTTTATTATCTCCTTATATATCTCAGACCAAACGGGTAAACTAATTTTAAAACTACGCCAATCCTTATCATCTACATAGATATCCGCGCTGATCTTCCTACAATCACCACCGTATAATTCAATCATCTCTGGCAAGTTCTCGTTAAACGCATCAAACGGCACGTTCCTAGCCTCCAAATACGCTTTGGCTTCAGTTGCCTTATCGCCCTCTCGACACGTGCTTATAATGATTTTATAACCCCTCTGGCGTAACTTCTTTATATGCTTTTTAGCACCCGATCGCATTTCGCCTATCGCTGGAAAGGCATTTTCCACAATCGTACCATCAAAATCGATCGCTATTATCATAAACGCAAAGGTAATAATCTCATCTTACCTTTTTTTAATAATTGTACTTATCTGTCATTTTCATTTTCTTCCTTTTGGTAGGGTGTAAAGACGTTAGAGATGATTTTTTACCCCTACAACTAATTTGAGATAAAAAAACCCCCTTGGCAGTACCCTAAAGGGCTATTTTCTAGGTGGTAGGGATAGATGGGTGATTTCGGGGTAAACACCCTAAGAGGTAAAAAGAGTACGCAGAGCTTAGGGGGGCTAACCCCTCTATATATATATCTATATTTACCTTTATATATATATATATATATCTATCCCTACCACCTATATTATATACCTTTAGGGAATTTAAAAACACTTTTTTACCTCAAATTAGTGGTCGGGATGGGATGTAGGGATGATTTTTATCCCGACCGCCACACCCCCTCACACGCCATAAACGCACTTTTCTATAAATCACACAAAAAAAAGACCTATTTCTGTGTGTACGTTTCCCCTTGGAAAAATTATTTTATTTTGTATATAGTAGATATTATGTTAAGTAGCGCTTAGGTTTTCGGGATATTGTCATGATCACCCCTTAGGTTTTCGGTGTAGATCGAAATAACCCGAAACACCCTACTTGATGTTTTTTTTTGGACTTTTCTAAGATTATGGCAAAGGGGGAGAAGCTTAATACCTTTGCTTATTATGAATGAAGTTGTTGTTTTAAAAGGTAAATATGATTTTCTCGCTTTATGGTATGAGTATTTAGCGTGGGCAGATAGTGAGGGGTTTATTACTGTATATGGATTAAGCTATGTAAATCCCCACCCTACCAAGCCAGTAAGGAGGGTTATATCTTATGATGATTTTGTTTGCTGGATGGAGGAAAGGGATATTAATTACTCAGAAATTGAAAAAATGCCAAGCGAATTAAAAGGGAAAATAGCCCGATATTCAAAAAATAATATTGTGCAATATGCCATGGCGGGTAGCTATAAGAGTCTCCCAGCGATTCAGATACTTGAGAAATTAGATGAGGGTGCTAAAAATACCCAGCCTATTATTATAAATTTGCCAGATGAATTATTAAAGAAATTAGATGATGACATATAGACATATAGCGTTTGATAGTGGTGTTAGCTTAGTTTGGCTGGGCAAAGATGGGTGTGTTAGGCAGTGGTTCTTTCACTCAAGAAAAGACGTGCTTTCAATAGCTCACAAAAGCACTATTTTTGAAACGTTCCAAGGTGTTCGTAAGGTACCTTATGAGCAGAGGAGGTCGATGAGGCTAGCTTATGAGCGCTTGAATATTCAAGATTATGAGTATTTGAACACGATATTTGCTAGTCCATTAGTTTTTGAAATATCATCAGGAAAAGACAACAAACGAACGCCAGTAATTGTAAAAGATATAACGACCAATCGAACAAATATCACTAAAAATTATACGTTCAAATGCGAAATAAGCTACCCAGAGGAGAGGGTATTGAATGTTTAGTTTACAAATAAACGGCGTTGAAGTTGAGGTACCGTTAGGCTTTTCTGTTAAAATGAATAGTGTCTTTTTGAATGAAAATGACCTCTCCCAGCGTGGCTTTTCGTTCAGTAACGTAATAACCCTACCCCCAACGGCTAATAACTTACGTGTTTTCAACGACCCCAGCAACTTAGATGGGAGGTTTTTTGAAGACGATTATACTTTTCATTTGCAATTAGAGGGTGGCTTTTCATTTGAGGGTGTAGCCTTGCCAACTTCGTATGACAAAGAAAAGGGGATAAAAATACAGTTGTCTGAATTGTATGATTTCTGGGGGGTGGCAAGTCAAATCAAACTAAATGATTTAGAGTTGTCAAGTTATGAAGTGAGATTAACTGAAGAGGCTATAGCTACTGAACTATTTACAAATCCAAGGCACTTCTCGGGGGATGATTCCTCCCCCCAGCGACCTATGTTCAAAGTAAAAAAGCTATTTGAGTTATTTGGCAAGCGTGCTGGCTACGATGTAACGGTTAGTGATCTGGTTAGTGATCTGGTAATTGCCAGCAATACTAAGAGCTTATACGTAGCATTTGAAAAGTATCAAATTATGAATAAATCGTTTGAAAGTCGAACGGAGTTACAAGGTGTGCCAGCGTTATATAACTCAACTAACTACGTTTTGCAAGCAGATTTGGAAGATTCAAATGCTTTTCATGTTAATGACTTAGAGGGTGTTTTGAATGTTAAGGGGTGTTTTATTGGTAAAGTTGCCAACGGAAGGATCACTTTAGAAATAACCACGGTAGGTGATGATGGTGATACTACAATGAGTGCGGAAGTCGTAGAAATTAACAGAGAAAATGGTACATTTAACCATTTATCACAACCGATGACCCCGATGAGTAGCGTGCAGATATACGTTACTGGTGAGATTGAGATACTGTCTTTTGCTTTGCTGATAGAAGAGGGGGCGTTGTTTGCGTATAATATTGAACGTGTGGAGATGTTAAATGAAGAAGAGCAAGAGCGATTTGGTGGAGAGGGTTATTTATCAAACAGGCAGGCAATTATTGATAGAAATAACGCAAAACTTGCAAGTTATGAAGTGAGATTGGCAAATGTAATGCAAAGAAATAAAGAAATTGCCATAGAAAATATGGAGCCAGGGGCTCCACAAACACCACTCGAGCCATTACCTACCCCTCCCGAATTAAGAGAGGTACCTGAATTAGCACAGGGATTTCCGATCCCCCTATACGACATCACCTATCGAGAGCAGGTACCTTACTTAGTAGCTGACTATAATTTGCCATTAATAACAGCCAAGTCATTTTTAAAAGATATAATGAAAATGTTCTTTTTAGGGGTTAAAATTAAGACCTCCCCCAGAGGGGTGGTGTTTGAAAAAATAGCATTGGATACAATTAACAACGTTGATCTAACGAACAAAATTGACGAAGTGAACGCCTACACTGTTGCAAATATGTACTCAAAATTGAATGTTTTTCGATACGCAAATGATGAAAATGTAAGCAATGAATTAGGAAGTTACTTTTTCAATGGCAAAATACCCACGAATGAGGGTTTTAAAGACTTTATTGTCATTGATAATTTCAGTGCTTCGGTGGAGGATTCTGGGGTGGCAAAACTTGACATTTACAATAACAATGCCCGTGTATCAATTAAGGATAGGGTATTAATAACCGCGAATGGGGTGGCAAGGTTTGCTCCATTATCATTCAATAATTTAGTGCCTTTGCACTATGAGAATTTTATTGAAAGTACGTCTGAACAGAAATTGATTATTTTAAAAGCGGTGATAAATAGTGCTGATTTCAAAGCATTGCAAGCGAGACCTATTATATATGATGACTTTTTGAACAGATTTTTATTAGTTTTATCAATAGATAACTTTGAAGAGGGTTATTTTACACAATTAAAATGCTTAAAATATGGCTGATTATCAACAGGAAGTTGCGATTATAAAATTAAAAGTCGATGATAAAGACCCAAAAAAACAAATTGCAGAGCTATCAAAAAGTATAGTTGATCAAAAAGAAAAAGTAAAGAAAAATAATGCCCAGATCAAACTCTGGAGTAAGGGTACTAAAGGGCAAAAAGAAAAGGCAAAGCAGCTGCAAATTGAGAATTTAAAGCTTACTGATGGCATTAAAAGTTTGAACCAGCAACGCACCCAAGCGGTAAAAATTTCAAAAGTCAACGCTAATTCATTGGATGCTTTGAGGTTGAAAAGTGCCAAGCTAAAAAAAGAGATGAACAATCTGGATCTCACACAAAAGGGTAACGTAAAAAGGTTTAAAGAAATAAGCAAGGAATTAAAAAATGTAAATGAAACTATCCGCACCGCTGATGGGGAGGCGGGTGATTTTAAAACAAATATCGGAAATTACCCTGCCGTTTTAGGGGCTATGCAAGGTGGTCTTGCTGGGGTAAGGGCAGGGCTGAGGGGTTTCATTACAGGAATGAAAGGAGCGATACGGTCATCTTTAACGTTCCTAGCCACACCTATTGGGGCAGTAATAGGAGCGTTAGGGGTTGTTCTAGCCCCTATTATTATTTATTTGACAACGGTTCAAGAGGGCATGGACAAGTTGAACCGCGTGATAAAGCCTCTCACATCAGTAATTGAGGCACTTTTTGGATGGGTACAGCAATTAGGAAAAGCGCTTGTAACTCTTGACTTTTCAAACATGGCGGCGGCGAGCGAAAAAGTAGCGAACTCCGCACGGCTGGGGTATCAAATAGCGTTGTTGGAAGAGTCAATTAGACGGAAAACAATTATTTTGACAAAAGAGGGCGGCAAGATCGAATTAGAAATGCAGGAACTCAAAGGAAAGGCAGAGCAGCGCTCAAAGTTTTCCGCGGAGGAGCGTTTGAAATTCATCAAAGAAGCCCAAAAAAGGCAAGAGGCACATGCAAAATTGGTAACTAAATTAGCAAAAGACGAATTAGCGAAGATAGCTATCGAGGATAGTTTGAATGATACTAGTGATGAAAAAAGATTGGAAAATGCCCAAAAAGTCAATGAGATAAATAGGCGTTTAGCTGGTATACAAAAAAAGAAAAACGGTTTAATTACCAAAGAGGAAAGCATCCAAAACGAGATCACCGCAGAACGAAAAAAACAAGAGAAACTAGCAGACGATGAGTTGAAGAGACTTTCGGAACTCAACAAAAAGCGTTTGAAATATTTTGATTTGAGACTTGAAAAAAGTCAATTAATCAATAGATTCATTCGAGAAGACGAGATTGCAAATTCAAAAGAGATAGAAAAAACTCAAAATTTGAGACTTGAAAATGAAACGATCCTTTTTCAAGAGGGACAAAAAAAACTTGCAAAAATAAGACAACGGGTAAATGCGGATGAACGTATTTCTTTGGAAGACAAAAAAATAGCTATTGCGGAGAATTATTTGGAGCTTGAGAATTTAAACAGAGACCATGAAAAGACTTTAACTGCGATCACTTCGGAATTTCAAACAGCACAAAAAAACATAGAAGATCAAACACGCAAAAAAGCACACGCAACCCAACATCAAATAGCCATAAAAAGTAAAGAGCTGCTTGAAGAGAAATTAGCGAGATCTCATGAGCAAAAAGTAGCGTTTGCGCAGCGAGAAATAGACACACTCAAAGCTACTGAGGGCGTAAAAGAAGAGGCCCTTTTGCAAGCCTACGAGCGTTTGCGTGAGATCAGGCAAGCTGAACGGGCTAGGATTAATGAAGAGAAGCTAGCCGAAATAGACAAAGAAGAGGAAGCATTAACGACTAAACTAGCGAATGATGAGATAACCGAGGAGGAGGCACAATTACGAAGGCTTGAATTACGGCAAATAAAAGAGCAAGAAATCTATGACCACAAGCAGACGATTGAAAATATCGAGTTGGGTCATGCTAAAAAAGTCGAAAAAATCACGGGCGAATCATACACAAATCTTGAAAAAAAACGCAAAGTTTTTCAATCTGCCCAGCAGGTAGGCGTTAACCTCTTGCAGGGAGGAATCACCAAGTCGTATGACAAGCGAATTAAAGCGGTCGATAAGCGTTTGGCTGATGGGTTAATTAGTGAAAAAGAAGCTGAGCGAGAGAAGATAAAAATTGAAAAAGACAAGGCTAAACGGTTGCATCAAATTCAAGTAGCCCAGTTTTTAGTCGAAAAAGCAACCGCCATTAAAGATGTAATTATCAGCACAAAAACAGCGATCGCAAAGGCGATCGCAACAGTCCCCCTCCCAGCCTCCTACCCACTTGTTGCTTTAAACGCAGGTTTTGGAGCGGTGCAATTAGCATCGATCGCCGCGCAAATACCCCCTAAGCCTACTTTCCGAGAGGGGGGCGCCGTCATCAAAGGCAAAGCACACAGCCAAGGCGGGGAGGACATATATGTAGGTGGTAACTTTGTGGGCAACATGCAAGGTGATGAAGGTCTTTTTGTAACAAAAAAGGAAGCCACGCAGGCATTATTGAATGATTATAACGCAGCCTACGGGGGTAGGGCATTTCACGAAAATGAAAGCAAGGTAACAGGTGTAACAAAAGAGCAAATAGAAGAAATAATTGGAGCAATTCCAACTCCAGTAGTCCATGTAGAAGACATTAAAAGCGGTATAACTTCAAACGAAAAAGCGACTATGGTCGGGGTAGTATGACGGATGTAATTAGCAAAGAATTGGGGGCAATAGCCACACATCAAGGTATGAATTATGCGCTATTGGACGATAGCGAATTGAACGTCTATTTGCAAAATAATACAATAGAAAATAGATTAGTTCAATTTCATCCGATTGAAAAGTCAGACGGAAATATCGCGCTTTCAAGTGCTTTAAATTTCAAATTTCAAACGAAATTATCATTTGTTGCCAAGATAGATAAGGATGATTCGCAGAGTATTCAAAATAATATTTTAGGGGATTTGATTCGCAAGGCAGGCTTTTTTGTGCGATCCTTAAACCAACGGGGCAATGGGCTTTTAAAAGGTAACCCCTTAACATTTACCTCCGATATTGATTATCATGCAACAGACCACGTTGTCTTGAGATATAACGTATATTTGACACTAGAAGTAGCCCTTACATCGTGCGATGGAATTAACTAATACATTTTCTAAAATAGTGAATTTAGGGAATTCCCCTATGAAGATCGTACAGGGAGGGCAGGGGGCATCCAAGACGATTTCGATTTTGCAAATATGGATAATCAAAGCCCAGCGCTCAAATAAAAAGCAATATTGTAACATTGTCTCTGCTACTTTCCCCCATTTGCGTGATGGGGCTATGAAGGATTTTATCGAAATTTGCGAGCGCGATAACATCTCGCATTTGCACAATAAAAGCGACCACACTTTTATAATCAATAAATGGATATTTCGGTTTTTCGCTGTTGACAAGGAACATAAAAGTAGGGGAGGGAGGCGTGATAGGCTTTTTTTGAATGAGGCAAATGGCATTCCTTGGGAAATAGCAAGACACCTAATTGGTAGGACGCACGGCGAGACAATCATTGATTTTAATCCTGAAAAGAAATTCTGGGCGCACACATATTTCATTGATCCGAAAAACTGCAGCCATTTAACAGTTACGTATAAGGACAACCACGTTTTGCCAAAAAATGAGATAGATAGGATTGAAATGTACGCGCCATGGGGCAGTATTCCAAACGAGAATTTTTGGCGCGTTTACGGGGAGGGCAAATTGGGCTTTACGGAAGGTACGATATTTCACTATCAGACGTTTAAAGAGCCCCGCACCTCATCGTCCATGCTAGCAGCTTTTGGTTTAGATTTTGGATGGACTGACCCCCTCGCATTTGTAAGGGTAGACTTTGACAAGAAAAGAAAGCATTTGTACTGGCAAGAATTAGTTTATGAAAGGAATCTGAAGTATAGTAACTTAGCTTTGTTTTTGAAAAATCATAAGAAATATAATAAAAATTTCCACACAATTTGCGATAGTGCTGACCCCAGAAGTATCATGGTTTTACGACAATACGCTTGGATGCACCGATTTTGGAAGGCAAATAAAACGAAAATAGCTGTGGGCATCAGGCAATTAAACCAATATAAAATTTTTGTACATGAGGACTCAAAAAATTTATTAGAAGAAATGAACGATTATACCTACAAAAAAGTAGGTGATTACTTTACCGACGAGCCTCAAATGAAATCACCTGATCATGCGATCGATGCGTGTCGTTACGCATCTCAATTTTTAACAAAATAAGACAATGATAACCGATATAACTATACCTAAATTAACGTTCCCTAGCCACAGCGACCATAGTATAACCGCTAAGCGAAAAGACGTGATACCTCTCACCGCAACGCAGGGCATGGGCATTATTAATGTAACGGGCATCCCCGTTGAGATGTTAAAAGTAGGCGATATAGTGGTGTTTGGAGATGATAATATAGCTCCACGCCGTAGTACGTTGGCGTTTGTAGGCATACCCAACAGTAACGGTGTATCAGGGGTACTCGTAAATAGGATAGTAGAGAGGCATATTCCTACAGGCAATGACCCTCTCACTTTATCGAACCCTTTTTTAAACTTTCGCAAACGTTGGTTCATGGAATTGAGATATTTAGATATCAATGGGGGAGAGATTGAGGGATTGCGAACACGAGTACCCTCAAATAATAATGGAGATATACGTGTCGATATCACCTTGCCTAAGGTGTTATTAAAAGCTAGTATCCTTGCGGAAACAGGCTATAACTCCGACTTGGTTACTTCCTTTAAAGTCCAATATCGTGAGATATATGAGGGTAATGAAGTGCCTGAATGGCAAAATTTGCAAGGGGATCCGTTATTTCAAATATATTTAGCGACAGAGGATATGGATGGGTGTGGTATTATCAAATTATTCAATCGAAAATACCCGATTTATGCGAACGAGCTTGTCTCAAATGTCTATTACTCAAATGTTCGAACCCTTTATTACGATGTTTCACAGCAACAAATAGGCAGTAGGCTGGATGATTTATCCTCCGAATCCTCCGAATCCGCAGAAAACCTCGATTTAATACGAATTTTGCAAATAGTGATAACGGCGCCGCACCCAGATAATGCTGTGTTTGCGGAGATTACCCCACTATTACCCACATAAATTAAAAATTTTTCTCGTTGATTATCAAGCACTTACAAAAAAATCTAACTTTTTAATGCTATTTACTTGCACAAGAAAGTAAAGTGGATTAATATTGCATTATGAATATTACAAAAAGCGAACACCTAAAAACAGAAAATTTAACAAACAATAAAAACCAAATAAAAATGGAAAAATTAACAAAAAGCGAACTTTGGAAAATAGCTAACAGACTGATCTTAGAAGGCGGGTGGTATAACAGCGTGGACATTGAGGTTGAAATAAGCGGATCGGAGCGTGTGCCTGATGAGGTTTGTGATAAGGCGCAACTGGATGCGGAGAATCTACTGGAAAGAGCAACAGCTGTGCAGGTAGAAACAGCAGTAACGGAGGTTTTTGAAGGTGGCTTTGACGATACGGCGAACGCTGTGTGTAACTTTATCCATGCAATCGTCAGAGATGCAGAAAGTCAAGGCGATTACGAGACAATTAGCGTGGTGCCGATTATCTCGCAGTCTTTTTTGGATAAGTTAGTTGCGGTGTAAATTAGCCCCGTGAAAATTCGGGTTTGTCAGGAAAAGGCAAGCCCTTTTTTTATGCTTAAAAAGTATTTTCGCTATTTTGCTTTTTTTTATTAACGCAAAATAATATACTTTAGCGAAAATATGGGAAATCTGGGAAATCTGGGAAATTATCAAAAATTTGATATTACGCTACCTCGAATAATTGAGAGCGATGACCGATTTGCAAATCACTTTGAATCTGACTTGAAATATCTTCAAGAATTGCAAGCAAATATCACTTGCAAAGTAACCTGCGAGGGTGGCGATGTGTGGACTGGGGATCGAATTTACAAGGCTATTCAAAAATATCCTTTTGAAACGACAGCGGAGGTTATTGGAGTAGCAGCCTCAATGGGGGCGCTCGCTCTGGGGGCTTTTGACCGTGTAAAAATCGACAAAGATGCGTGGGTAATGTTACATCGTTTACGTGTAGGTGGTGTGAGTGATCCTAAAGAGATGATTCCAGAGCACGCCAAAATATATGAAAATTTCAATAAAATGGCATGCGAACGTCTAAAAGAAAAGGGGGGTAACGCTGATTTTTTAGATGAAGTTTTCGAAAAAGGTGCAAATAAAAATTACTGGCTGACCGCTGATGAAGCTGAAGCTATGGGGTTGGGTATCGTCTTTGACGCGGGTCTTGCACCGACAAAAATAAAACCTCATGAGTATGAGGTTTTTGCAAATCAATTTTTAACTTTAGAAACAATGAATTTTTATAACAAATTTTTTAATAAAAATGAGAATGACGGGGAGGATAGTTCTTTCTTCATTCATAAGTCGATGTCGGGAAAAAATATAATCTCGCCTCAAGAGGAGTTAGCCGTTAATTCGGTTATTGCTATTGAGGGGGCAAAAAAGCCGTTTACTGGAATTATTCAAATTGAAAATTCCAACATTATGATTGAAAATAATGTAATCAAATGCATAAATGAAGTCGAAAAAGACAAGGATTTTATGGAAGATGAGAAAAAAGCCAAAAAAACGAATGAAAAAGGCGAGGATTATGACAAACAAATAGCGGATTTAGAAAGGCAAATTGCAAATCTCAAATCAAAGAAAACGGTCAAAGAAAACCCTTTTGAAAAGGAAAAGGAAAACATTGAAAATACAGAAGTATTAGACATTGTCGCAAAATTAACCCAACAATTGGCTAGTATGTCCGCTAAATTCGACTCTTTGAGAAAGGCGCCGATAGGGCAAGAAACCCCTCAAAATGACCCAATAAATCATTTTGAAAATATTGAAAGGGTTATTTCAGAAGCAGAGGCAGAGGCAGGTGTATCCGATAACGAAGCGTACCACGCTCGTTTGAAAAGAATGACCAGCGGAATGGGTGTAGAAAAAGTAATAGAAACTAATTAAAATTCAAAAAAATGTCAGTAGTATATAATTCAAGTTTGTATCAAGGATCTGTTTCAGAGACTATGATATACATGATTTCTCAAGGTGTTGGATTGCAGTGGGGAGAGCACATGCGAACAGATGTATTGATGGACGGTAAACCCCGCGAACTTACATCTGTTTCTCAATCGGAAAAGCCTTTGATGAAAAATATTAAAAATCCCAGATCGCAAAATTATGAAAATTCACCAGCTGTGACTACCTTTAATTCCCGTTATTTAAGTGTAGAAGAGTTGATTTTTTTAGAAAATTACGATATAAACGAGTTCAAGGAAACGTTCCCCGCTTATCAGCCTAAGGGCTTAGAGATTGATTTGCAAAAAAATATGCTAATCACAAATGCCGTTTTGTCAAGTATCATGCCCTCAATTATGACGCATTTGAATGATTTGCACACGATTGGGGATAAGAGTTTAGCGGAAAGTACAAGGCTTGACTTTTATGATGGTTTAACGACGTTAATATTGAAAAGTGGCTCTGGAGCGACACAAGTTGGCACACCCGCAGTACTTACGACCGACAATATTATTGATTCGTTTTTTGCGTTGCGAAAAGCAATCCCACCAAGATTGAGAAATCAAAATAACTTAAAAATCTTTTGTTCATACTCAGATGCAGATGACTTTGATCAGGCCGCACGAAAAACGCAAGATGCAAGGGTGATAACTGAGTTGAAGGGAATTAGAAGTATCACGAGCGCTGATGGGAGTACAATCCCAGTAATTGCAAATCAATCAATTCCGAAAAACTTCGTAATTTTAACCCCCTGTGGAAAAGACAAATCAAGTAATTTGGTTCAAGGCGTTTGGATGACAAAAGACAAAGACTCTATGGCAATGTATCGAGAGCAACGAGTTGACCAGATTTACAGGATCGCCGCACGGATGAGTGCAGGTGTTCAGTTCGTTTCTGGAAAGGATATTTTTTACTTAAATAATGTTTGATAATGGCAAAAATTACATCAAATTTATCAATATCTGATTGCACGTCACTCCCCAATAGTGGGGTGACGGGTCCCGTTTATCTAGTGGATTATGACGATTGGCTGGCGTGTACTGTTTCGGAGGATGAAACAACAAAAGATATTTCCGATATAACACCCCCTAGTGGTGTTAAATTTGTGAAGTATGATTTAACAAGGGGGGGCGCTGTTTTGACTAACCCCCTAACCGTGAACGCAGGGGGGAAAAGTGGGTTTATTCACACGGCAGAGATGTTTGTCCCTACCAAATTGCAAAAAATGAGGAGTGAATTAATGCCGTACATTAATTTCAAAAGGCTAGTAGCTATCTTTCTTTTGGATGGCTACCCCGTTGCACGGGTGTATGGTCGTGAGTTGGGGTTGGTAGTTTCTGTTTTTGATGAGCCTCAAAATGACCCAGCAATGGGCGGAGGTTTTAAAATGACACTAACGACACCTGGGGATACCACGATGGAAACATTGCCTCCTTATAATTTGTTAAAAACTGACAGAGCTGTTACCTTGGAATTGTTGGAATCGCTTTTAACAGCCTCGTAAAATGGATTATCGAATTAATTTTAGCAGTCGGTTAACCCTAGGAGGGAGGAGATTGCAAGACAAAGATTTGAAAAATCTTAAAAAAGAGATGTTAGAATCACTTTTAAAAAAAGGTCTTATTTCGGAAATTAAACCAATAAAAAATGAAAATAAAAAATGAGTTTTTCAAAAAATCAAACGAACGTAAGTTTATGTTTGATGGTCAAGTTCTTATTTTTAAAAAAGGTGAGCAAGTACACCCCAATGATGAAAGCAAAATCCCTAAAGACTTTGTTAACAAGTGGGTAGAAAGCAAACACTAACGTTTTAAAAAGATGATAATTTCAAGGAAGACACCCATTTTGTGAGTGTCTTTTTTTTGTATATTTTTGTAAAATGGCAAGGAAAACTTTTAAAATAACATCGGCGATCTTGGATGCAAAAGAACAAGGCATCCCCTATTATTACGCGGAAGGAGGTCAAAATATCATTCCTTACGGGTTGGAAAATGATTACCCTAACCGTATTTTAAACGCTATCCGAAAGTCACCCACTGCTAGGGGTTGCGTTAAAAGAGTAGCTGACTTCGTGTTTGGCAAGGGGTTAAAAAACGGTGATATAATCGTTAATCGAAATAATCAAACACTTAACGATGTTATTTTGCAAAGTATTACGAATAATTATGTGCCATTAGGTGGTTTAGCGTTTCACTTTAATTTCAATGTGTTTGGGGAAATTGTAGAAATTTCTGCTGTCGATTTGATTAATTTGAGACGTATTCGAGATAAAAAAGCCTTGCAATTAGGTGTTTGGAATACTTTTAGAACAAACCATTTTCAAAGCAAATTTTACGAAATTGATTTGTATGACAACGCTAATTCTATCCAATATGATAACGAATATCGTGGACAAATTATGTATATTGTAAAAGATGGTTCGATATATCCGACCTCCCCATTAGATGGGGCAACGCTATCTGCGTCTTTTGAAAAAGAGAGCCAAACGTACCAGTTGGCAAATGTAAAAAATGGCTTTTCTGCTACCAGTATTATAAAGATTCCAACAATTCCACAGGCAGAGGTGTATGATGATAATGATGAAATAAATGATTCGCCTATTGGCTCTTTAAGTGGTGAAAGAAAAGAACAAAAAGACAATTACGAGATTGATGGGGGCAGTCAATCAGTAGCTGATGAATTGAAAAAGTTACATGGGGCAGAACACGCGGGGGGTAAAATAGTAATCCCTTTGGCGGTTGATCTTGAAGGCAAAGTATCTGACACGAAATTAGTTGAAACGCTAATGCCCCCCGATGTAGACAAGCTGTTTGTAAACCAAAATAACCACGCTGAGAACTCTATACTAAAGACTTTTACTATGCCAAGCGTTTTGTTAGGTATAGTAAATAAGGGGTTATTTAATTCTCAATCATTCAATGACGCTTTTAATTACAAGAATGCAGATACTGAAATGGACAGGATGTACATATCTCGGAAGTTGCGGGAGATATTAGAAAAGTCCATTTTTTCAGACAGTGCAGGCGATGAGATTGAGCCTTTAGAAATGAAAAATTTGCAACAAAAAACAGTATTCGATGATAAAAAGTGAACCGTTAATATTCGCCCTTTCAGACGTTCAAACAGTGAAAGATGTGTCTGTGCAAATTGAACAAAACTCATTTGAGAAATACGCTCAGGAGGTGCAAAATAACTACGTTGTTAAGTTGCTTTCTCCGAAATTATACAAGGCAGTTATCCATGATTTGGAAAATGAAAAATTCCAAGCATTGCTAAATGGGTGCTATTTCAATGATGATGAAGAGCGACATTTAGGAGTTATTAATTATTGTGCTAACTTATGGTTATATGTATATTTGCTAAACTCTGATGTGCAGTTCACCCCGTTGGGAGCTAGGGTGTTTAAAGATTCGTATGAGACTAACGTCAACCCCCAGCAGGTATTGGGACATTATAGCCGCACGGCTAATGGGATTGAAACAGACCTCGTTCGATATATAAGGCAAAACAAAGACTTTTCACGATATCGAAAAATAAAAACGCCAGCGAAAAACAATGACTTCAGCTTTAGAGTGATGGCAAATAGCTACGCCCCCCCCGATGAATTTACTGATGTTTTATGATAAATCTCACGAAATTATATCTTTTTCAAACAGACAACGATCACCCTTATCATCTGAGGGCGGCATCTGGAATGACCGTTGTAATGGCTGATGTTTCTACGATTGAACGTTTAATTATTTCGGTCGTAGATTTTGAGATTTCTATCAATAACCGCGCTAGGTATGAGGTATCTCAAAGCTTTGGAGGTAGGGTGGATGGCGTTGAAATCGGTGGGGGGGCGTTGTACTTCAAACATACGTTTATGGCTGATTTACCCGTGTTTTCTATTGATTTGCAACCCCTATGGGGGAGGTATTACAGTGCTGTTTTTGAGTTTGAAAATGGTGATAAAAAACTAGTTTTAGCGAACTTAATCGCAAAAGATTTAGGGCTTGATAATAGAGTGGTGCAAGGTGTTACTTTTGAAAGTGCAAAAGAGCCATCACCGCTATTTGATGTTAACAAATTGGAGATTTCGAATGTTCAAAAAACGATTAATGGGGATGAGATTATCAATAATTTTAAAACTAACATTTTGACAACGGAGACAGGTGATGCGTTAAGCCCAGCAAATGACACAATAATAAAAATATAAAAAATATGCAAGATTTTAGATTAGTAAAAATAAGTGAACTTGATCCTTTATTGAATGTAAGAGATAATGATTTAGTAGTGATCAGCAATGGGGCAAATAGTTACAAACTGACGTTTTCTCTTTTCAAAGAAGCGGTTTTGAGTGGGGTTAACCTTACTGGTGGTGTGGTGAGTGTTGACACTCAAGACCTTACCTCTGGGGGTATTGTCGTGGGTACGAGGGTGGAAATGAGGGATCAAGATGGCGTTTTATTGGCAATGTTCGATGTCCTAAATGGTGCTTTGACCGCGGAACAAATGGCACAATTAGCACAAATAGCTGTTAATACTGGCAGTATAACCGATAACACAACGCGGATAACAGGGTTGCGAGACGAGATAGATGCGAATACTAGTACGATAGATCGTGTGATAGATACGATAGAGAGTGGTGCAGCTACGAATGCTGCTGCGATAGCTACGAATGCTATTGCGATCGGTGCGAATGTTCGTGATATCTCTGCGAATGCTGGTGCGATCTCTGCGAATGGTCGTGGTATCTCTGCGAATGTTGTGCGTATCGCTTCGTTGCGTAGTGATGTTGCTGGCATGGTTGCACGAAACTTCGTAAATAACCCTATTCAAACAAATGAGTTAGGAGGCAATGTTGTATCTACCGAAAAAGTAGGGGATTTAGCTATTACGGAGGGTAAAATAGGAAATAATGCAATTACACAAAACAAAATAAGGGATTTATCCATTACAGGAGACAAAATAGCCGTTGGCACGATCACAAGAAGCAAATTAGCCTTTACTATTCCTACGTCGGGAGACGGTACAGGTGGTGGGGGTACGGGATTAACAGAAAAACAGGAAGCGTTTCTCGCCGAAGTAGCCAAAGAAGCTGACGGGGACTTTGCGTTGAGTGCCAAAGTGCTAGTTAACCCTAGCAATGTTGCGAATGCTTCTTTCGAACTTTTGGAACAGGGCCCTGATTTTGCAGATAAAGATGGCCCCAAAGGGCGATTTTCGAGTATAACACAAGATTTAGTAATAAGGAGAAGTATTAGTTTTTTTAGTTTATTTCCTCCCAAAAAATTAATTCCGTCAGGTTTTGATTTTAGTAGTGGTTATGTTAGATTGAAAGTAGGAATTCAAAGAAACCAATATTCGGGGAGTAGTGCTATTTTTACGGCGATTCGTCTTGTGTTAATTCGTGAGGGGTCAGATGATCGTATCGCAACTGTAGGAACTCTTAGTCCAACGGAAGGAATTAACGATCTTAATTTTCCAATAAACGAGGCGTTTTACACGCAATTATTAGCTGGGGGGTATAATTTCCGCGTTGATATATTTTACACCGACAGCGGCACTTTATACAATGGTACTTTTAGTGTGTTAAGCGCCACTTACCATGAACATAGCCCTCTTTTAATGCCTGTTCAAGCCATCGCCACCGAGGAGGCTAACAAGGCACTTTTACACGCACAAGGCTTGGTCTCTGCTTTGGGTATGCTCGTTCAAAATAATGAAACATTGCTTAACTCGTTTATACCGCGAATATCGCCATATCGACAGATTTTTAATAGGAAAGCACAAACAGACGCATATTATAGCGCTACCCCGATCACCCCTAGCACCGATGTATCTACACTATTTTCCGTAAATTCGGAAAGTGGAGTATTTCCGAAAAACACCGAAACCCTATTTGTAGCCGTGCCAGCCAACGCACGCCAGCACCTACTTACCTCCACCGATGGGCGTGTCGGTGTGATTTTAGGGTCCACCAATCTGGTGTCGGTACAGGGATCACTCCATATTAACGGGAGGAATTACTTTGTCTATCGGCTGTCTGGCTTTGGCGCTGCGGCTTTATCTTTTCAAATTTACGACCTCACGCCTGCTCAGGTAGTAGCATGGCAAGCGGATATTGACTACCTCAAAACGCAATTAGCGGAGGTAGTGGCAAAGCTCGCAAATGGCTATGACGCTATACCAAGTAGCATCCTTGACTGGCTTGGAAAAATCCGTAGCGATGAAAACTCAACCACGCGAATAGTGGCTACGGATTTCAATAAATCGTTCGTGGTAAGTGGCACCGCGTTCATTGGTCATAGTAATATAATCGCCCTCCCAAGTAGCGTAACGACTATCCCCCGTTTAGTAATTTTTACCACCCCCCAACGGGTAGAATTAACCTATTTAGGGGCTACTTTGAATAGCATTGTAAATTATAACGCAACTACGCGGCAGTTTTTGGTTACAAAATTAATCCCTGAAGTCCCCGCAAACACCAGCGCTCAAACAAAGTACCCTGCCCCTCAAAGTAAAATAGCTGGCGCTAATATCTGGCAAACAATATTGGAGTTGCATAGGAATGCAAATAATGAACCAGTATTTGAAGGAGGCGAGTTGTTTTTTGTGGCTGACGTCCCAAAAGTAGCCACACAACTGACAATTAGGTATCGTTTTACAGTGTTAGGCGCGACCCGTGATGCGGTCACTATCACCCTTAATGGTGTCGGTGGTAATAGTGATGTGTCGACTGAATTTTTTGAAGATACAGGAGCGGAAAATATACGTGTGAATGTGCGTTGGGACGCTTCTAGAAGGCAAATTATCATTAGTACTGAATTAGTCTCGTTGCGAGGGATTCCAACAATTAATAATTTGCAAGTGATTTTATCATTTGAAAAAATAATTAGAACGGAGGCTATTGATGCACACACCATTTTAACCCCGTTAATAACCGACAGTAATGGGGTTGAGGTGATTGGATTAAAACAAGAAAATGATAACTTGGTTTACATATCAAAAGAGACGGAGATAGACTCTGGCATAGCTGTTAGAGACTTCTTTGGAAGCACCCCCACTAGCCCTACCCGTGCAGGGCTAAATATCTATCAATATGCCAGTGCTTTAACGCTTACCACTAGTGTTTTAACCACTTTAGACACGCAAAAAAGGCTTGATTATAATGGTCTTTTCCATGAGGTAATATTTAATAGTACTATTGTAAATATTCCGAGCAGGTTAATGGTGAGGGATAGTGCTGGCAATGCTTTTGAAGTAAAAAAAGCCCCAGAGGATATGATTATTATACCATACACAGAAGGTGGTGTAAGTGCGCCACGGCGTATTGCGGATGTGGATTTTGATGAATATAAAGAACTTTGGGGGCAAACGGGGAGGGCTGTCGCACCCCACCGACCTGATAGTTTTATGCTCCCATTATCCTTGATAAAAAATGGGGGGACAGCCTCAGAAAACCATCAGGCAAGCTCAGAAAGTATTACAGTTGTAAGAGAAGTAAACGACATAGTTATATCGGGCAATGCTTTAATTCACAGCTTAGTATTGCGAGGCTAAAAATATAAATATTCTAAGTTTTGCGATATTTATTTGGCTTTATGAAAGACACTAAGCTATCTTATTTATACAAAATATTCAGTTAGCTTTTCCACTTTAGAACCAGCGCCGAAACTACCTTTTTACCTTGCTCTCTCGCAATTAGTGGCTGGTATTTCTTCACAGCGCGCGATTTGATCAAACTCAAAATAAGCCCCTTACTTCTATCTTGCAATATTTGCGTACCCTGCTTTGCTATCTTTTGAGAGATAGCAGTCGCCAGTCCGTAACTTTCAGACTTTTTTAAGTTAAATTTCTTTGCCACCCATGGCAAGATGAATGGCATTAAACTTTTCCAATTATCAGGATTTGAGTTTGGTCGTCTGCCATACTCAAGAAATAAAATGCGTTTTATTGCGAAAATCTCAACATTATTCAATGTAGCCGTATATCTCAACGATCCTCTCGCTACTGTCGTATAATTCCTATTTGTGCTATCCATCCTCTTTTGAATGTCAACTACTATATCTTTCCCTATTTGTTCAAAAATGTTCATACGCCATTTAAATGACTTGCAAAAAGCAAGCGCTGTGCGGTGATAATATCTAAAATAAGTACTTCGTTAAAATTAAGATTTGAAGCACTACAAAGCCTTATAGTGTCTATCTCTGGCGTAACTAAATTTCTTTCACTTTTCCAAGGGTCTTCTTTCCTTTTCTTATTCGGAATTTTTCGATAAACATCATTAATTTGTCTTTGAAAGTTAGCCCTTTTCTCAAGTTCTTTTTTAGCAAAAAAAAAGCTACTGGCAACACTTTTACCCATTCATATTGTTCTAATTTCTTCTTTGTTTTTTCAACTTTCTCAATATCAAAAGAGTTGCTTAATAGCACAGCTAATTGGTACATAGCAAGTTGTAAAGTAGTCGTTAAATCACCCTCAGATAACTCCTTTGCGTACTTGGCGGATAGTTTTGAAAACGTGTAATCTTGCCCATATTTTGTGAACTCCATACTTTTTACAAAGTAATCCTCCTCCTCAAATGTGAAAATAATAGGGTGATTAGACATGACACTTGAGTAGTCTATGTCGATTAAATAATTAAGCAAAGATGGGTTATTTACCGCTGCTTTTAATATGCTTTTTACAGGTATTTTTGTGAATAATGACACATATTCTAAAGTGGTTAAATTAGGATTATTCTCAGTAACGGTGATAAATTGACCTACCGTTAAACTAGAAAGTTTTGGTATCCTATATTTTTTTTTGTTAATTTCTACCCTTAAAGTATTAGCCATCACCTTATATTTGACACAAAATTACAAAAATGATACTTCAAAAAATAAAATTATTAGCTTTTTTCATCACATCATTACCTGCCAGCATCATCGTAGCAACCGAATCAAATCAACCCCCACAGGTCTTACTTTTTGTTTTTTTAGTTCTGATGTTCCTTCCAGAAATGCTAATTATATCCGTTAAACCGTTTAGAGAATGGCTGAAGGAGGGGGTAGAAAATAGTGATGGACAATTTCATAAGGACGATTTCAAAGATTTGTTAATTTACTACGCTAATATCTGGTCTTTACGCATTTTCTTGCTGTTTTCCTTTTTCAAAATGTTTTACGGATTTGATATTTCGATCACAATGTATGTAATTCCACTGGTCGGATCGTTCGGAATCACTGGTTTAAATATCATTTCAAAACTAAAAAATAATGATAGGTAATATTTTAAAAAAACTACTTGGAAACGGGGATGGGCTCATTAAAATGGTAGATGGCTTAATCGACACAAAAGCCGAAAAGCAAGAGCGCGAACTAAAAATAAAGCAGTTTTTGCACTCAAAAGAAATTGAATCTGAACGGTTATCTTTTGATATTGAAAAGGAATTTAACAACAGAATCAAAGATTTAGAGGGGACAGCCTCTGACCTCAAAGATCTTGGATGGGTAGGTAAAATAATCCTTTTTTTAAGGGGAGCGTTCAGACCACTCGTAAGCTATGCAATGGCTTATGTCGATATTATGGTTTTTTCAAAGCAATGGGCTTTGCCAGAAGATGAACAGATCGTAAACACTTTTTGGCTTATCAACATGGTAATATTTGTGTTCTATTTTGGCGAGCGGGCGATAAAAAATGTTGCCCCCCTATTGGCTACTTACTTAAAAAAGTAGGTGCTTTCAAAAGATACTTTTCCCCATTCACAAATACGGGATCAAACGCTTTTCGATAATCAAACATCGGGCAGGTTTTTTGAGTATTGCCTGCATCGCAATGTCCTTTTAAAAATTTGAGGTTTGGCAAGACAACGAATAGACTTTCTAGAACCCTTTCGAAAGAAAAGAGTGACAGTTCAGTTGGTTTTTCATCCCATCCTTTTTCAACACCACCATATTCAAAGCAAAAGCCTAAACTATTTCGGTTGTATCCGTAAGTGTGAGCGCCGAGGGTCGTTAAGGTTCGACATTGAGTTATTATACCATCTCTATTTCCATAAAAATGATAGCCAATATCTGCCCAATTTCTTTCAATAACATGCCATTGGTATAAGTCTTTTTTTGTTGTTTTTTTTGAAAATGGGGTGTCTGTTGCGTGGACCCAAAGTGTGTCAATCTTTTCTAATCTTTGATTCATCCTGTAATTTAAGTTTAGAAGAGTTGATAGTCATAAAAAAATGAATTAAATCGTCTTTTTCTTCTGAACTACTCGAAAAAGTGCTTATTTCTATGCTTTGAAAAAGCACGGGATCGGAATCAACTGTAGAAAAACAAGAAGTACCACTAGCTTTCAAACGTAAATTAATAATTTTAGCCGTAAACCCACGCCGTAGTAACTCTTCTTGAATTACGTCTTTTAACTTATCTAGTGATTGTGGTAGTACTTTCATTTATATGATTTAATAATTTTTCTTTTAACTCTTCCTGTTCACCATTTTTTGATTTTATCGTGTTCATAATAATGCTATCTACCGTCTCATCGTCATAATCATCTGCATTATAAGCAGTCAAAACATTACCGCATCCAGTAGCCACCAAGTGATGAACAAATACTTTTTGATCCTGCCCCTGCCGATATAACCTACCAATAAATTGCTGATATAACTCTAATGACCAAGTTAAATTATACCATATAATCGTGTGTCCGCCTTGCTGTAAATTAACACCATGCCCAACGCTTTGAGGGTTAGCAATTAAGAAGTGTATTTTGCGCTCATTCCAATCATTTACATCTTGAGATGTTGCAAATTTTCGAACTACTTTTTGAGGGTATTTTTCAGTCAAAAAATCATAAACACGCTCTTTATCATGTACAAAGTTCACCGCAATTAAATACCTAACACCTACGTTATGTTCAATTATGTACTCCATAGCTCGCAACTTCTCTTCATGCAAATAATCGACACCCTTATCATGGATTATAGCACCAGAGGCTATTTGTACCAACTTTTGAACAACGCCAGCCATGTTCTCGGGGGCTACTACCCCACCTAACTGCAGTACTTTCTCTTTCTTTAATTCGTTATACTTTTTTAAATCAATAGAAATAGGTATCTCATTCAAAATGAGGTCAGGCATTTTTATCCAGTCATCGGCTTTCATCACCTTCGTAATGTCGAGTATTTTATAGTTTATGCGCCCTTTGCTTTCTTCTTTTACACCCCATTTATACACAATATAATCTTTTTTAACAACTGGATATAAATACTTTTTTCTAAACGCTGAAATAGATTTTTCTAATCTCAGCCCTAAATCCAAAATGTAATATTGAGACCAGAGATCATGATACCCATTAGGGCTGGGGGTGGCTGATAAAATCACACGCCTAGGGATTAACGGGATGATTTTTTTTAATGCTAAAAACCTTTGTGAAGTTGGATTTTTAAAAGACGTGCTTTCATCTACGACTAGCATATTAAAATAGCCTTTTGGTAATTTCACTTTTAACCAAGAAACAACATCACGGCTGACTACATACACATCTGCTGGCTCGTGGATTAATTCCATTCGTTGTGTATGCGTACCAATAACCGCTACTACTTTTAAATGAGACGTATGTCTCCATTTCTTAGCCTCTTGCACCCAAACAGTTTCAACCACCATTTTTGGCGCGATAATAAGCACTTTTTTAATACCTAAACGGGCAATAGCTGATAACACACAAATAGTTTTGCCAAGCCCCATCTCTAAGAAAATAGCACAAAAAGGGTTACTTATGATGTAATTTATAACGTCTTTTTGGTAGGGTTTTAACTTCATAATTTAGTGGTAATAATGGTGGTGGTGTTTGCGGAAAGTTTTCTAATTTTCATATTCTAATTCTTCTTTCCAGGAAATAAGTTGGTCTACAGCTTCATAGCTTTTTACCACAAAAGCAACCTGCCCCATTTTTTCGAGACGGGCAATTACTCCTTTTTGAGATAAAGATAAGACACCTGTACTACTTTTGCATTCCACAAAAAAAGGTGGGCAATCTGGCAAAATAACCAGCCGATCTGGTAGTCCAATCTGGCTAGTTTGTTTGATCGTAATACCTCCCCTCTTCGCAACTTGGTCTTTTAAATATTTTTCAATCTTTTTTTCTGACGTAAACTTTTGCTCTTTTGTTATCATATCCTTTTATTTTAATTCTCCCGTAATGGCTTTCTATCCAATCTAACGCCCGTAAACATTTTACTATTATCCTCCCATCTCCTGATGTTATCTTGTATTGATCACCCCCCAATATCTCTGTGTTTACTTCCATCGTAGTAACTGCCTCCCTGTATCGAGTACCCTCTGGCACTTCAATATCTTGATTCTCATGATTTTTATAATGTACTCCTTCTTTATTTATATACATATGTTTTTGATAAGGCGATAATTTATCCCAGATTTCCCGCTCAGGTAACTTAATATCGAGTCCCTCTCTTATGTTGTCTATATTGGGCGGCAAGTCTTTGAATTTTTCTTGTTGTTTTTTCATTTTTTCCCAGTGTTTTTCTAGCAAAACAGTACCTTTTAAGCCTTCTTTCTTCCAAAAAAAGAAGGCTTCTGCAAATATTTGTTTCCGCTCTTTTTCATTCAAAGCATCATCATCAGCTATGTCTTTTTCTCTTTTTTTTGCATCTACAATAAATGGCATGAACCTCCTCTCACCAGATGGATCGTTCAAAAAATCACTTTCGTTACTTGTGCCTATTAAGATGAACTGACGGGGAAATGTACTTGACAGCCGATCGTAAGGCATCCTGTAAGTGTCCTCTTGGCTGGTTATAAAGCGTTTTTTTGCCGCTATGTCCGTCTTTCTAAAAGTGTCTAATTCGGATAGTTCAACTATCCAACTACCCGTTAAGTCTTCAGTTGTTTTTTGAATATCATTAAAAGATATGGGGGTGTCGCTAAACCACGGGGAGGCTAATTTGTTTATAAAAAGACTTTTCCCCACCCCTTGCGAGCCTATTAAAATAAGCACAGAATCGAATTTGCACCCTGGGGAAAATACCCGTGCAACTGCTCCAATTAACGTGACTTTTAAACACGCTCTGGCTAATTCCGTGTCTTCAACACCTAAGTATTTTTTACCTAAATTTTCAATTCGAGGCACGCCATCCCACTCCTCTGCGGTGATAAACTCCCGTACTGGATGAACCCTATCTTTATTCGAAAGTACCCTAATCTCATCCCAGATAGCTTCTTTTTTGCCAATATCATAGTACTTTTCCATGTAACTATTGATAAAAACAACGTTTCTATCGCTTACTTTTGCTGGGTAGGCATGCACATCTGCGTCATTATCACTAAAAAGAGCAAGGGGCCTTTTTAAACAGTCCTCCTTCAAAAATTCGTTATAAACAAAGAGGTCTTTGAAGTTTAAATCATTTTCTAAAATGTAAAAAACATTACTTTGGCTTTTCTTGATACCCCCCATTCTGGTGACCGCTAAATGACTTTTAATTTTCTCAACTTCTGGGGGGACTAATTCCTTTGAAGCATATGCAATTAAACCACTTTTTGGATCGTTTTTTACTAAATTATCCATTTCATTAAACGACCCTTTGCCTTTCCCAAAGAGCGTTAGCCGAACTAAATCATACGAATTAAACGCTTTTACTGACGTACCATCTGCTCTTATTGTATTTTGCAACGGATCAGTTGCATGATTAGAAATGCACTTTTCCCCCTTGCTATTCTCAACTATAAACATCCCTGCTGGGCTAGTACTCTCTGCATAACGCCATCTATAACCCTCCTTTATATATACGTCAGGGAGGTATGTTTCAATGGCATCCGCAATATTGTAAGCCTTGCAAAAAGCACCTTTTATACCACCCATTTGAGAGGGTAATATTTCAGTAGTGTAAATTGTTTGCGTGGCTGTGGGATGATCGTTTTTCTTGTCTTCTAAAAAATTATTTACAATTAAAAACCTGTTTTTTTTGTTGTCGTAAAACTCATAATTTTCCTCATCAGACGCTACCACAGGGTTAAACATCATCCGAACAATGTCGTGACATACCATATCGAAATAGCGCACTCCAATACGCTTTGCCACGTTATCATGAACTAATTTATACTCTTCCTGTGTCTTGATTGAACGACTTAAGGGTAGGATAATATGGTATTTTCCGCGAGCTTCCGTGTGGCTAAACGTCGAGTGAACCACGTGATCAAACTCACCTATAACGGCGTTTACATCATTGAAAAATTCCTCCTTATCGCCCTTAACGTTGTCTGCATCCCAACAAATAATATCACGGTATTCAGTCGTTTTAGAACTGCGAATACCCCCCGCTAAATGTCCACCAATAAACGCACCATTTACCTTTTTTATCTCGTCATATATAGCTTTATCTACCTTACTTTTTTTGTCAAGTTTTGCAATTTGATCACGAGTTTTCATCACACGATGTGGCGTGATAAATTCCTGCACAATTGTTCGCCAATCCCACGAGTTATTAGCGTATTGCCTGGTTAAAAATTGTTTTGCCGTGGCAAATGATAAAACCCTCAAAACGGTAACTCATTAGAGTTATTTTTAGGTGTTTCAAAAATCGCTGACTGCTCGGTGTCTGTTTCAAACACAGGTGGTGGTGGCGTAGGCACGTTTAATAGTTGAAACGCTTTTATTGCACACGTAACTCCTTTTTTAATTTCCCCTGTTTTTTTATCCGTAAATCGGTAAGGCTTAAAGCGGACTTCCGCCTTGCCAAAACACCCAGACACGACCTGCCCCTTGTCGGTTATTAGCTTCTTTTTCGTGTCTACTAAAAGAGGCCTTTTATCAAAAGGTGAAGAGGTTTTCAAGACCCAGCTGCCCCACAAATTTCGATTATTTTGTTGCTCCCCGTCCATCAAAGGGAAGTGAATTGGGTTCTCATTTTTAAATTCAATTTCGCTAAATTCATCAAATACTTCTTGCAATGTGTTCACAGCATCATCATCATCTGGGTTACCCTTTTCAAAAAGTATCCAAGCGCTAAATTTTGGCTTGCCCGTTTTAAAGTGGTCTTCTGCCTCTTCCAAAGAGGCATATTCCAATTCGACAATGCCCGTTACGTAAGTACCTTTATCCGTCTTTTTCATTTTTTAAGTTGCCCCTCAAATTTAATACCGACAATATTTGATACTGTCGTTTTTCTTTTTTTTAATTGATTATCAACATTATCGTAATAGTGCATAATTATAAAATCTCTATCCATCAAATTAGTAAAAGCGTTATCCCCATCAATAAATTTAATATATCCATTATATTTACTACCGTTTTTTAATGTCATAGTGAAAAGACTACTATTTAACCCCATTAAAATACCTTTAATGATTGGTATTCTTTCGTAATCACTTAATTTTAATATTAAATCTTTCATAATTTATTTACAAATTTTATTACGCTTTTCAATTTATTTAAGGGTACCCATTTGATGTCGATCGTTTTAAATGTCGTTATAAAAAATCGGGTTACATCCTTTATTTGAGTGTCTTTTTTTATTTTTTTTGCTAATAATTTATCCACATTTGTATAAATACTTTCAATATCGCCAACGGAGCTTTTTCGTAAAATATTAGCCCATTCACTATCGTCGTCATAAGTAATCACACGCTCATATAACTCATCGGTTGAGATATTTTTATATTCTGCAATTACGGCAAATTCTCGAAAAAGCAAGCGCCGCTCCCCGTTGAAATTACGAGTGAAAAGAGCCTTGTCTGATAACCTTAATTCTTCGAATTTTATACCTAATACTTTTGAACACAATACCCAATCTTTATGTATAAAAGGGAATATTTTTTCTATGTTTTTCTGCTTCATTTTATCTTAAATTTATAAATTAATTCGTAATACTTTTTACACCAATAAACGTATTTCGATTTTCCCTGCTTATATCGGTGACCTCCCCGTTCAATGGCTACTTTGAAAATAACGTCTTTTTTCTTGCTCATGGCAAAAATCATAAACCGATTTATCTCCGCAATATCCATGTAAAAGCTTGCTTGTCGGTCATAATCGAAGTGGTCTATTGCGTTGTAAAAGGTTTTTTCGCTGTCAATTCCAAGGGTCTTAAAATCTAAGCCTATATCAAATCCCTTTGCCAACAAGTCAAATTTGCAACGGCAGGGAAGTGTGAAATTATCAAATTCCAAAATATTAGTTCGCACAACCTGCCCCTCTGCTGTCTTCAAAAGTAACTTCGCAAAAGGATCTTTGTTAGCCATGGCCACCATTCGATGGGCTTTTTCAATGTGTGCGTCAGTAAAATCATACGCTTTCAAACACCCATTAACAACATCTTCATCCTCCGTTAGCATTGCGTCGACTAAACTGCCAAACGAAAAGTGAAAATCTAAATTAGGCGGACTTTCGATGTTATAAATTGCTTTTTTTAAAGCCCCAAGGTCTGAATTAGAGACCTCGGAGCGTTCGAAATAATTCGATTCATTCTTATTACTTTTCATTTGCGTATCACAGTTGTAACGTCTTCAAGCTTTTGTAGACCATCCAAATCCAAATCTATTTTCAATTTACTGGCTTCTTTTAGCCAATAGTCGACTCCAGATTCAAGAACCAAAACACCCTTACCGTCGCGCTTTGGATACCCATTTATGTCCCGTTTGATCACCCCCTTGAAGTTCGGATTTGCGAACACAGTTGATATTATTTTAAGCATAATATCAATAATTTTACTTGGATTTGTAAGAACATCATTATCCAAAGTATAATGCACATTCGTTCGGATGCTTTGAGAGGTAGCTTCTACCTGCCCAGCCATTTGTGCTTCAAAGTGTGCGGTCATTCGCTCTGCATTTGCCTTGCTGTCTAGCGCTTGCTTTCTTTTCAAACGCTCCTTTTCAATCTGTGCTTTTTCTTCAAAACGCGCTCTTTCTTCTTGTACTTTTTTCTCTTTTTCAAGACGTTCACGCTCGCGCTCGCTGGCTTTTTCAAGTGCTAACACGTATTCTTTGTGCTTCGGAAATAACACCTCAACAGCATGATTTACGATCAATTCACGCTCATTAAAAATCTCTTTGCTAATGCTTACAAATTTAAAATCACTTGGTAAGTCTCTTATAATGTCTCCATATTCCTGCGTCGTAATCAAACTTTTGTCATAATCCACAACCAGCCACTCTTCATATTGGTTTTGTGAAAATTTACTTTTACTTTCTTTCAGGCTAAGCAATCGAGGGGCGTAATTGCTCAAATTAACTTCTTTGATATAATCTTCGCACGATTTTTTAATATCGGAGACTTTCTTTTCTACGGTATTAGCTAATTGTGTTTGTATCGCTTGGTTTACTCTAATTATCTCCTCTTTTTTTGCAAGGGCTTTTTGCAATTCCTCCTCCTTTTCTCTTTTCAATCGTGCTTGCTCTGCATTATAAGCATTCAAAACCCCCCTTGCCCTTTTCTCTTCCTCCTCAATAGACCTCTCTGGTATCATGGCACTTTTTTTCAAAGCATCAAAAGGAGAAGTTAACTCTTTCCGCATTAAAACACACGAATTTTTTAACTTCGTAGCCCTTGCAATATTTGCCGTTGCCTCATTTGCCTCATTATCATTTGAGACTTTTACAACCAAACTCAATGCACTTAATGCCTCGTTTGACTGTTTTTCTAAAATTCCATAAGCCGTCTCAAATTTTTTGACAACTTCGTTTATCATTATTTTATCCATTTTTTTTAAATTTAATTCTGAAATCCACGTCCTTAATCTTTTCTTTGCGTTTGTTTCCTGCTTTTTGTTAATTTTTCCATTTTATTTTCTCCTTGCTTATGCAACAATACTTAAATTTCTTACCTGAGCCACATTTACAAGGCTTGTTTATGTAAAGCATTCTTTTGTGCATTTTTTCCATATCATCTTTGTTTTCTGGGTCAAAATGAACTCTACCACCACAAGCCATTGCACAATCAACACAAATTTCATCAAGACACTCTTCTGATTTGTCTTTGTCATCTGATTTAACATTGCAATCACGACAATACCAGCTGTTAGCAATCTGCTCTATACGCTTACAAAGTGCTGGTAAATCTTTTGTTTTAAACCACGCAGAGCAAA
>VSKX01037670.1_pt1 | contig 28247 bp, 18 predicted proteins | sample 4799481 | NCBI WGS metagenome assembly VSKX01 (sample SAMN12179537, study PRJNA552185) | sponge metagenome | biome: deep-sea hydrothermal plumes; feature: spots directly above weak diffusing fluid; material: sea water; isolation source: sponge from the Swan site of a hydrothermal vent ...
CAATAAAATCGAGGACTCTTATATTCTCAGCCCATTTAAAATTACTTTCAATCAACGACAAAAACTCTGGTTTATTAGAAATCACACTCAGTTTACGTTTGATATTTGTATTTTCCTCGTCATCATCAAGTGGTAAAAGGTGTGTTTCAAAAGCGGTGCTTAAAAACGTCTGCAACACTAAAGTCTGACCATTTATTTTTAATGATTCAAAATGGTGTATGAAATAGTCCATTGCCCAATCTGTTGTGGATTGTTCATCTACAATTAATACCAAATAACAGTAGATGACAGGTGATTTGAGTTGACATTTCATTTGTGACAGAACGTCGATATTGTTCAGTTTTTCTCTAAATAGACGCAATAGTGATTTAAATGCAGCTTTGTCAATATGAGTCAAAAATCCGTTCTCAACACATCGAATATAGAATTGAAGTAACTCATCATTGCATATCGTGTTGCGCACAGCTTCTCTTACTAAAGGAACACTAAGGTGACAATGGTAATTTTCGAAGTCTACTTTTTCGAGATCAGCAGTTATTAGTGGTCGCTCACCACTTAATGAGGTAATTTTAAATATTAAATGATCCTGTACCAATATTTTTTCTTGCTCTGTACTTAATCGAACATTTGTTAGAACCAACCAGCCATCATCTCCAGTCGCTGTACAACCACCGATAGCTTGTTCTACTTTCGAACAAATACTTTTTGAATGTTCGTCTTTTTTGATACCTGTAAACGTCATCAATTGAGCACGCTCATCAGAAGGTAACTCATGTTTTTTTTCTGCAATGGTTAACTTGATGAAGTGCTCACTGAGTTCAATAATCAGTTTATCGGGAGCACAATATAGCTGTGAAAAATTTAAAAACTCACGTTTTATTGCATCTGAAATCTGAGGTTTTTTAGGTCTACGCCTTAGTGTGAATTTTTTAGTTGCTGCAGGGGTGGGACATAGTTTATTCGCTGACAACCCTAATACGGGGGCGAGTAGTTCTCCAAATAATATTCTGCACTCAGAGATTAATGGATTGCTGCTTTGTTTTCTTTCAAGATATAAGTCAATGCATTGTTTAGCAATTCGATACTCAGCCTCTTGAACAGTTTCCCAAACGTTTTGTTTTGATGCGCTTAAGGTGAGTAATACTCTGTGGGTATTATAATCTTTACCACTTATACCACCATCGCTTTCAGATATGTATTTTAACTGTTTTAATGCCACCTTTTTGACTTCGATAGGGATAGCTTTAGAACTAAGAAGGGCTGTTATTTCTTCAATATCATATTCGAAACTATCTTTAAATTGCCCAGCTTTAATGAACAACTCGTTATGCAGTGTGTCTGTGACGTGTTTATGTACGGCTTCAAGCTCAGGGTCATCTTTTAAAGCCGTGTTTATTGCGCCATTGAACTCAACTAAGAAAAAAGTTTCTTCTTGGTCATACTCAATACCAACGAAATCTTCGGTTCCTGACTGTATATCAGTGATAGTATATTTTTTTGTACCCTGAATACTCATTATGACCTTCTTACTATTGACTTAGTTAATCTAAAAACACTTATTTGTTTCCCTTCTTCACCGTAACCATTTGAATTCCTTTTGTCATTGAATAAACATTAAGCCTTGTACATTAATTATTATACAAAACAAACAACAATTGATTTATGTCGACTTTAATATCTTAATAATGCGATAGTCTTTAACCATTAAACTGCGTGCTAAATGTGACCATTCATCACCTCTTTTAGCATGTGATGCTTTCAATTATTATTTTAGGTTTTAATCCGTTGCAAGAATCAAAAATCACTCAGCACCTCATAGCACCAAGATATCTAGGTTTGTTTACTCGTCTAATACTGACTTATTGGTTAGGAAGTTGGTTTGGACTGACGGTTGATTCGCAATGGTTGACTTATCTTTTTGCTGCTGAAGTGATCTATCTAATCGTGAGTCATCGACAGCTAATCAACGACTCTAAAACTAACGACAGATTGTTTTGGCTGTTATTAATCGACAATGCGTTTTGGCTTACTTGGTTATACCTTACAGGCGGTGCGACAAACGCCTTTATTTCATCGTTACTGATTCCTATAGCCATCGCGGCTATCGCGCTGCCTATCTGGAATTCTTTACTACTCTGTTTGATTAATTGTGTCGCCTACAGCGTTATGTTGTATTTGACTCAAAGTAATAATCACATGGCCCATATGGATATGAGTGCTCATTACATAGGCATGTGGCTCAACTTCATTCTCTCCGCTATCGTGATCAATACTAGCTTGACGTTAATCAGCCGAAAACTACGACATAGAGATACTCAGTTAAGTGCTTTAAGGGAATCACAGCTCAAACAAGAACAATTGATTGCACTTGGTGCTTCGTCTGCTCAAATGGCACATCAGCTTGCGACTCCTTTATGTAGCATGAGGTTGTGGTTAGATGAAATATCTGAAGATTATTCACATCAAGGCATCGGTGAAATTGACGCTAATTTAGCGCGCTGTGAATCCAGTCTAACCGATTTACGCATGGCAACTGAGGCTATTAGAGAAGGCAACAAGCAATCTTGGCAAATCGATAGCTTCATGAACGATGTGAAAAAGAAAACCCAATTACTGCTTCCACATAATGAAATCACTTGGCAATTATCAGATGGTTTACAGCAAATGATTACCGTCGATCATGGCGTGTTGCCCGCCTTAATCACCTTGATTGATAATGCAGCTAAAGCCAGTTTTGATAAAACTAGTCAAGCTAAAGTTGAATTATCAATTGAATGTACTTCAATCAACTTAGTGATAAAAATTAGAGATTTTGGCGATGGAATTGATAGTGAATTGCAACCTTCTCTAGGTCAAAAAATGATACCAAGCAATAACGGATTAGGCATTGCATTAATGCTCACCAACGCCACTTTAGAACGTAACAGCGCGACCCTGACACTATCACAACACTCAACACAAGGCAGTATTGCAACCGTGCACATACCGGTGACCATAAAATGAATAAATTATTAATCATAGAAGATGATATTTCTCTGGCTAAAGTGCTCGCTCTAAGGCTTGCGGCTCAAGATTACCAAATCCAAACTGCTCATGATAAAACCCAAGCATTGTTGCAAGCTCGCCAGTGGCAGCCTAGCCATATATTACTTGATATGAAGCTCGACGAAGACAACGGGCTTGCGCTTATTCAGCCGCTTAAGCAGTTATTACCTAATAGCGTTGTAGTATTACTTACAGGGTTTTCAAGCATCGCGACAGCAGTCGAAGCAATTCGGCTCGGTGCAGATAATTATCTAGCCAAACCTGCTGACACTCAAACCTTGGTACAAGCATTATCAATGAAGAATGCTAACTTAGATAAACTCGTACCAGAAGAACCGACTATGACGCCTAAGCGTTTAGAGTGGGAGCATATTCAGCAAGTTTTGAATGCCAATAACGGTAATGTTTCAGCCACGGCAAGACAACTTGGGATGCATCGTCGTAGTTTGCAGAGAAAGCTTGAGAAGAAACCTGTAGCTAGTTAATCCGTAGTAGTAAAGTGCTTTTATTAACCAAATTTAACCTTATCAATTACTGTTTCCATTCATGTGCATGATAGGGTTTTACTCTGTGCTTTTACTCTGTTCACAGTTAAAAGATTGGATTTAATAATGACAGCACCTGCTGATGGTTCTCAATATTCATCTCTAGCTTATTTTCCGCCACCAATCCCCGAGGTTGCTTCCCAACATTGCCAGAACTTTCAACAATATTCTTATACTTCTTCTACGCAATCTCATGGATATATGCCTACATCCGATTATTTCAACCAAGGTGGCATAGTTAAAAGCGATAGAGCCGTCACAAATGCTAAATATGCTGAGAAATTATCGCCAACTAAATCACTTGACGCAGCTCGGTTACTTGGCGCTAAATATGAAGCCTCTTTACACCTGCTAAATCGTGGATTTATGAAAAGTGACATGGAGACATTATTATATATGGTAAATGATGTGCTTTCTGTACACGTCCAAGACACAATTAAGAAGTCTGAATCTCCCAATGCAAGTTTGCTTCATTATTGGGTGACTGAAAATGCTGATGACGCGGTACAAGTATTCGAAACATTAGTATTTGAAATCAAACAAATATCTCCACGCACTGGTGAAAAACTTTACTCTTTGAAAGATAAAGTTCAAGTTTTTCAACCGCAAACAATCTCATTAGAACAAGCACGAAATCAAAAAACTTGCGATAGATGCTCAAGCTTTTTTTAAAAAAGCACAGGATATTTTAAATGACTATTTGACAGCTTCTGATCTCGAAGAATTGCTGTACATCACCAAAACAAGACAACTTATTTCTGCGGAAGATTACAAAACATTTCAGATCCAAGATCACGATCTAAAAACCAACTCAGTAGTTGAAAAATGGTTTGAAGGATATCAAAAGCAACAAGTCCATTCTGATGATGCCTTAAAAGAATTAGCAGAAGTCACAAAAGCGTTACGCAAAGTAGTCGTGGGAGATACGTTACTAAATCTATTGAATTCGTCTTGACACTATTTAAAAAAGAGCCAGCTAATGCTGGCTCAAACGACTTTCGGAGTCATAAAACTTTTTACTATCTAACATTCTAAAAACTAAACAATACCGATACCCATAGCTGGCGACCATATCCGGGTAAACGCTCGCCTTGTGGCACTTCTTGTCCTTTCACACGATTTATACCAGCTAAGTGATCTTGATATGCTTTATCCAACAAGTTACTTACACCCGCTTTTACTAACCAATTATCATTTTCATAAGCCGCAAGTACATCGACAACACCATACCCAGCCGTGGTTTGCTCTTTTTGTACCGCAGACACCTTGTCTTGCTTGTCAGCACCACGCCAAATAACCTGTGCACGCCAATCTTGTTGCTGCCAGTTCAGTGACATTTGTCCAGAAAGCGGCGCTAAGCGATACAAGTTATCATCAGTATCGCTGCGCTCACCACGTGTGTAACTCGCTAACATCGTTAACTGTAATTGAGGGTGTAACTGATAACTTGCCTCAACGTCCATGCCATAGAGTTTTGCATCTGTATTGGCGAACATCAGTGGATCGTCGTCACCCATCATCATGGCCGCGACCATTTTTGTTTTTGGATCCGTTAATGGTACACCTTGCACATAGTCATTAATTTTTTGCCAAAAAACTCGTGGGCTCACTGAGAACTTGCGGTCTTGATAATCAAAACCAAATTCAGCTTGGTAAGCGGTTTCTAGATCTAGGTTTACGTCACCAACGTATGTGCGTCCGTCAGCTAATCCACCTGTCGCTTGCATTGGTATCCACAAATAACGTTGCTGATAACTTGGACTCGACTGCTTACGAGCCAAACTCGCACGCCAATCTAAATTATGGTTTTGCTCCATTACCCACTGTGCAACAAGGTCGACACCAAATTGATTGGTACTTCTGTCTTGTTGGTTGAATTTGTCTTGAACGTATTTAATGTTTGGCATCATCATGGCCATTGAGTGACTAACTTCACCTGCATCATTAGAATACTGCTTAACTCTTGCACCTAACTGCCAGTTTTGCTCATTGACTTGCGTTGACCACTGCGAAAAAACACTGATGGTTTGCTGTTCAACTTCATTAAAATTATTCACCAACATCATCGGATTGTTCGGGTTTGTAATCGTTGAGTCATGAAGACTTTGCTGATAATCGATACCGAACTGCCATTCATCCATATCAAATGACATACTCGCATCAATACCAGTACTGTCAGCACGGTTATACCTAGCATCTTCTGGAGCTGAGATTGGTCTCAACAAACTGTTGCTCATACCATGACGAGCATTTTGCCAACCTACATGCCAGTTCATTTCACCCCAATCAAAAGTCGATAACCCCGCGACTTTCAATCTATCAGTATCAATATAATCAATATCCATTGGCAATGCTGGACTTGCTGAGTCACCAGTATTAATGGCTTGGAAGTTCACCATGATTTGGTGGTTTTCAGTCAATTGGTTTAGATATTTAGCCCCGAATTTTTGCTTATCATACTCAGAAGGTACAATTTCGCGCCCTTGCCCATCTTCAACGGCGTCCGTACCTTTTGACTGCTCAATGTGCAGAAGCAATGCTTGCTCCCCAAACGCCACGTTCGTTAATGCACCTAATTGAGTTTGTTTACCATTGTCGGTGCATTGAGACAAGATATGACTAAAACTCTGCTCAGTATCAGCTTCAACTGTGTTGACTTTGAGACTACCACCAATCGTATCTACACCACTGCTAACTGGCGCGATTCCACGTGTCATTTCCAGAGATTCAGTCATTAATGTGCCAGCATAGCTCAGTGGCGTATCCATTGCATTTGGCCCAGCACCAGAAAGCGCTAAACCATCAACCTCTGTCGCAATATGGTCACCATAAAGACCACGATACTGCGCTATTTTACTCACTGGACCATTTGCGTTTACATTGGCTCCAGGAATCGACTTTAATAAGTCAGTAAGATCACTGCTTGGGATGGCATAGTTTGGAGTCGCCATAGCACTTTCATTAACGTCGGTTCTCTTGGAAACTTGCCCTCTAACTTTAATGACTTCGTGCACTTCTTTTGAACTTGAGTCAGCCCAGCTGTAGCTGCTTACGGCAGACATTGAAATCACATTCATAGAAATAAGTGCAACAGTCAGTTTATTTAGGCGCATGTTAATAATTCCTTGTACATTTGTGACTGAATCTTGCGCCTGAGAAATGTAAACAACAATATTAAAATGGCAGAGTGCGACACTATGTCGCACCTTAAATAAAAACAAACAAAAACATAACCTTAAAACAATGTTATTTAAAAATTACATTGACTAAGATCAACTAAATATCTAGGAAAGATCACATTTTAAACATACGACCGAAGATAAATTTTACCTATACAAAGTACAAAGCTACTTATAGATCAATGGCACTAACTTAAGACCTATTACCATAATTTAAATACTGGAATAATTCTTCAATTGGTTGTAAAAAAGTAGCAGTTTTATTCTCATATCAATTTCTTTATGAATACTCATACTAAACACCGAACAGTAGACAGTGCTAGTGAATTACTTCGTCAATTTGCTCAAACCGAAGAAGACGCTCTGTCAGCAATCCTAACGACTCAAAATTTAGAGTATTTTCAAAACCAATCTACTCAAAGAAGTCGTAAATATCCTGCCTGCACAACCCTTTCAATTTTTATGAAGCAAGTTGCTAGCGAAAACAAATCTTGTCGTAGTGCTTTGATCAGTCACGCCAGAGACCAAATCGCTCTTGGACATGAAATAAATGAAACGTCCACAGGGCCTTATTGCCAAGCCAGACAAAGATTACCGGAAAATGCGATAAAATCTTTACTGCGAACATCAGGTAAAAATCTCGATAATTCAACGAGCTCAGACTATTTATGGCATAACCGTCGTGTCGTATTAACGGATGGTTCAAAATTATCTATGCCTGATACTCCAGAAAACCAAATTGAGTATCCCCAGCCAAAATCACAAAAGAAAGATTTGGGTTTTCCTCAACTCAGAATTTTAGTATTAATTGCACTTGGAAGTGGAGCAGTTTTGGATTCAGACGTAGCTGCTTGCAAAGGAAAAGGGACTGGTGAACAAGCGCTTCTGAGACAAATGCATTCAACGTTGAAAGTTGGAGATATTCTTCTCGGTGATGCCAACTTTGAAAATTATTTTTCACTCACTCAATTACTTCAATCGGGCGTTGATGCAGTATTTGAAAAAAACGGAGCGAGAAATGTAGATTTCAGAACATGTCATGAAAAGCTTGGAAAGAAAGATGGCTTGTTCAAATTAGAGCGACCTCCTAAACCAGAGTGGATGTCTGAGGAGATTTACTCTCAACAACCAGAAGAGCTCACCGTTAGAATGGTAAAACATAAAAAGCGTGTAATCGTGACGACGTTAACAGATGCAAAAGCTTATTCAGTGAAAGCGCTTATTGAGCTTTATATTTCAAGATGGCATGTTGAACTCGATTTCAGATCAATCAAGACTATGATGAAAATGGATATTTTACGATGTGGGAGTCCTGATATGGTGCGCAAAGAAATCGATGTTCATTTACTGGTTTACAATATGATCAGAGCTCTAATGGTTCGAGCAGCGAAAAAAAAGGCATGACTCCGAGGGAATTTAGCTTCAAAGCAACACATGAAGCATTGCAGTCATTTCATTTGCTATTATTGCAAGCGGCAGAGGGTGTTATTGAAAACCTTTTGAATTACATACCTAAAATTGTTGGTGAGCATATCGTAGGCAACCGGCCAGGCCGAAAAGAACCAAGAGCAAATAAACGAAGACCGAAACCAACTAAAAGGCTTCAACACTCAAGAAAGCAAGCTCGTAAGCTTAAGATGTATCAGAAGTAACTGCTTAAGTTAGTGCCATTGACTTATAGATAAGCTAATCAGGTTTAAAATTTGCTTTAGACTTATTATTAAACGATATGTACGCCTTAGTATTATCAACACGGTAGAAATGAGTGAATTTCAGCCGCTTGAACTAATTTTATAAATTTCTTACGGTAAAGCGCTTGCCATTCGCAAGGCTGTGCGTATAATTCCGTTCCATCGCAGAGACGACATAAGTTAACGCGATTATTTATTTAAAATGCCTGAGTGGTGGAATTGGTAGACACGTCGGATTCAAAAGCCAACGAATATACCTGCTAACATTATGATTTATAAAGGCTTTATCGAGATTTATTAGCAGCAGTTAATTGTATAATCGTGTATAATTAGTCGCAGTTAATATTTAAATAGATTATATTTGAATACGTGATTTAAAAAGTGAATGTTTAGTGATGTTTTATAAAATTTTCTTAAAATGATTTTATAAAACCTTATTTAGAGGTTTAACAGCTTTGCCGCTGTGGTGAAATTGGTATACACGAGGGATATCGTGTTTAATAAATGAGTCCCACTTGAGAGTAATTTCAAGTTCAAAATCGGATGAATTGCTGGAAATCTAAACATGTGATGATGTAGACAATCAGCAGCCAAGCCTACTGAGTAGGAAGGTTCAGAGACTACCTGAGCAATAGCGATATAGCTTAATAACAGGAATTAGCTAAGAATTAATAGCTTAGTGAAAAAGCGTCCGGCACCAATTTTTAATTGGTTGATGATATAGTCCGTGCAGTAACGTAAGTTACTGATTAACAAGTCAAAATCCCTTTTCGAAAGAAGTGTCGGTTCGAGTCCGACCAGCGGTACCAAATAAAAAGCCCTGATAGAAATATCAGGGCTTTTTTATTTGTAGATTACGTAAGTACCTTATGTAGGCCCCCAATTCTCACGTTCCGCACCTTGAATTTATTAATTTTCAATTTTGAAACAAACTCAACATTTAAGCCTTTTACGGTAATTGATCACAAAACTATGGACAATAGATCACAAAAATAAAGCAAACAGATCACAGACAGCCCCCAAATAAATTGGCATTCTGTAGATTATTATTGTTTTGAAAATCATATTATGAGTCAAACCGACGAACTGATCAGTGTCCCTATCCTGAATTACTGATCCAATTCACCGGAATACGCACATGTACCCATTTATCTTTGGCTTTTTCATCATTAACCCAAGGTGACAAGCTTGGTTTGGCTTGTTCAACTTCTGCAATAATTTTTAAGCCTAAACTGTGAAAGGTACTGGCTTTAATGCTGTCGGTATTCAGTTTTTCTTTAATCCGAACATCCATTTCTTCAGCCGCTTTTTTACCATAAGCCAACAACAAAAAATCGGCAGCGCAAGCTTGCTCACTCTTGATAAGGTAACCTGCTCGTCCAACCATGACGCTGGTTTTGCCCGTTCCAGCGCCAGCTAATAATAAGTTGTTATTATCATCTATCACGCAGGCTCTGCGTTGTTTGTCTGTCAGTGGATTACTTTCAACATTCTCAAAGAAATTTGAATGCTTCATGAGTTGAGACTGAACGTAACGTTCACGGATCTGCTCTATATCCTTTTCTTTCCAGTGATGAATAGCGTTAAGCTTTACGAGTGCTTTCTGTAGTGGCTGAGGGAGACTGTCAGTTTTAGCCTTACTCCAAGGATACCAGCGGCGATACTCTCTAGCGATCCGCTGTTGAATCAAGGTGAGTCTTGAGTGTCGCAAATATTCTTGCGAACATGCCTTATCTACTCTGACCAATAATTCATCGAGCTTTACTGAATTATGCTCAGCCCAATATTGTTTTATTTTTGCTTCGAATTGAGAGCTTGCAAAGTAGGTCAAAAATGGAATTTGTTTTTGCTTTCCACCAGCATTAACGCAAAGTATTAATCCAAACCAACTCCATACAAATTCAGGTGGACTATCGAGCTGTTGCCATGTGAGGTTAACGGTTTGCTCGGTACGATATTCCCAGAATGATAAACCACTTTCGGTAAAGCTCACGGCTTGCTGATTGAATTGGAACAAACGCCCAACCCAGGACAATGAAATTTTATACGATGACAACTGAACACCTACCACTCAATAAAAATAACAATACTTCGTTAATGAAACTCTAAGCATTATGATGCGAATCGGTACTAATGACCACAATGCTGACGCTCGCATGGTTTGCCGTCACCATCGCCATCCATTACTGTACCGGGGCAATTATTGAGATAAAACGTCGCTTCTGCACAAGAGCGCATCTCAGAGCAATGTTGTTTACCGCTGCAACTGAATTTTGATGTGTTAAATGACGGTGTACGTTCAAAAGTTGGAGTTGATTCATACATTGGAGAATTGTCTATAGTCGTTGGTGCCACGGTTACTTTTGCATATTGCTGATAAAGGTAAACGCCACCAGCTAATAGAGCGATAATAATGAGCTTACTCATGAAGCTTGATTTTCTTCTGTACGAAGAATGATTAGAGTGTCGTCTAACTGTTTTCTTTGCAACACCTTCGATGCGGCAATGTATTGCTTTTTGCTTACCATCACTTTGCGTCTCGACATCGAAATGAATTGTGTCACCGACAACAGGTTTACGAACCATATGATTAAGTGCAGAAATGTGAACAAACGTATTGGAATTGAGTGAGCTAGTCGTGATGAAGCCAAAGCCTCGATCATCATTCCATGATATTAATCTTCCTTGGTACATCTGATTCTCTTTTAATAATTGTAATACGTATGATATTTGTCAGCTAATACGAAGAGGGTTTTATATTGTAGTACGTACATAAGCCGCAAACTAGAACCATTAGGTCATTAAAACAAAGCCCACCTCTATCAAGTATGAGCTTTAAGTTACATCCAATTTTGTGCTTTCAAACGTTCAAATGCAGCAACCATATGACTCGGTTTCATGCTTGCTTTGTGACTATTCCAATGGTATTTCACTCAAATTGTCTCAGTAGAGTATCTAGCCGTCTAAAACTATTTTCGTTCACTAACTCAGGCTGTTTTTCAATAATTTTATTTAAACAGTCTCTGAGCTTACTAGGTGGCCTAAACCTTGGAACATTAATGATCACTCTATCAAAAAACTCTAATACTTGAGCAGTATGTAATGAAATAGCTTCACTCTCTAAAGTTTGTCTGACAAGATATTCAGTATCATCAATTTGCCTTAAATTGTATTTTATTATTGAGAAAGCCTCATCAAAGTACTCTTTAGTGTTTATGCATAGCAACCCAAGCTCTTCAACTGTCCGGTCTGTTAAATCAACTCGCCTAGGCCAAATTTTCTTCAGAAAATCACTTACACGATGACTCCAGTATTCACTAAACTTTTCTCCTGAACTTGTTAACGAGTTATTTAATGTCGATGCTACATAAATCAAAGCTTCCTGAGGTAACCTTGCAAATGCATTAGTCAGTTCTTTTACCTTATACTCATCATACTTCTGTAGCACTAGGTAAGTTAAAAACCTTGCATATTGCTCTTTATGTGCTCCAAGATCTTCATAGTGATTAACAGTATCGAGTAAATCATCTTTTATCTTGATTACAAAATCTTTGTAAAGCATTGGTGACCACAGATAACTATGCCAGCACATGCTTGCAAGCTTACTTTTATTCCAATTTAGCCATGGTAAAACAAATTCCTCAGTCCAAGCGGGATCAACTCTATAAAGCGATAATATGTTTGTAGCAATAATAACCTTCCCAAGGATAGATAAAGGACTTTCACTAGCACAAATGCTTTCAAGTCGATTCTTAAAAATCTCAGAGATCCCCTCTCCGTCATGTGGTTCTAATTTATACCAACGATTAAACAAGCTTTCAGTTAAAATTCCTACAGGATGATTAATTGCTGAAGTTATTGGGTCATGAGGTTCTTCATCTTGCTTTTCAAAAGGAAGTGCTATTAATCTATCAAAGTATTGAAAGTACAACTCATCATTTAGGCTTAAAGATAGTTTTGTAAAGTTCGTATTTTTCTTGAGCCAATTCGATAATGCCCATGAAATATCAAGCAATTTTTGATCATTAAAGTCCAATAAGGTTTTAGATAAATAGCGCCAAGTTGTAAATGATAGTTTTTTATTTTCTGACCAAATCTGTAAAGCCTCTCTCCATCGCTCAGCTACCCAGATATTATCTTCCTCTAAAGTAATAAGTGCATTCTTAGTTACTTCAAAATCATTTTTACACCGTTCAGGCCAATCATCTTGATCCCAATGTGTGTGAGTCGACGTTTCTTTTAACCATTGAACTAACTCATTTTTATTGGCTGGGCTCGAAGATAATTTATTTTGAGAAACTCCCATGCTACTCCAAAATGCAAATTCCTCTTTCTCATCATCGCTCAAAGACCATTCAGGAAATTTAATAACTATTGAGTGGTATAATTTCTCAACTTCATCTTTCAGCTCTATTCCTGATTTCTTCAATTTTGTTAAACGTAACCAAATCTTTCTTGAGTTAATTCGATGAAACTCTTTGTCTTCTATATCTTCGCGGTACCACTCTTTTAAAGAACCTTTTGCTATATTGCTCAATAAACGTAAACATTGCTCTTCATCAAACCTTGCTGGTAGCGTAGTTAATAGCTGAAGTAGCTCACGCTGAGAAGAACTACTCCAAAGCCACCAGCAATTTTTTTCTTCTAACCAATCATTGATTTGATCTGGAGAAATAAAGTTACATTCAGTTAATGCAAATAAAGCCAACCTTTTAAAAATTGGGAAAGGAGTTTTCCACCATGTAATAATTCCACTAGCGGCTGCAACATCATCAGACTTTGAAAGCGAAAGCCAAGAGTCCCTTGTAAGCTCGATTAAAGCCGTCCAATCGTAATAATCTTTATTTTGAGGGTGTTCTTTTATGGAAGGCTGTTGAATCGTTGTATAATCCGTGAATTCGTCTGTGTCGCTCAACAGAGCTTTCAGTTCCATTGTTTCTATCAATAGCGCATTGAACTCAGGAAACAATTTTGCAATATCTTTCCCCCAGTCATCTAATTCATTTAGTTCTTTAATTTGAGAATGTACAAATGAACCGTTAAGGCAAATATCCCAATCAAGTTTAGCTCTAAGTCCATTAGAAGTGTCTTTTCCTCTTGAACTATATGGCTTTTTAAATTCAATCTTAGGAGAAAGAATTTTTCTTAATTCACGCTTGGATGCTGTCGATAAGTGTGACAACTTATACTTTTCAGTCCATGAATATAAGTTTATATTGTTTGGTGACAACTCACAGTAACCCGCTAATACCAACTCCCAAACTAGCATCATCTTATCAGAAATAACTGAATCAAGGCTATGTGCTTCTCGCCTTTCAAAATAGTTATTGTCTTCAATAGCTCTTTTAGTACGTTGCTCTTCTATTTCATTATTGATAAGCCGTTGTAATTGACTATGTATAGTTCCTCCACTTTTCAAAAGGAATAGAAGCAAATCTGGGTTATTGAGATGATGTTTAAACCAAACAGCTAAATATTCCATAACTTTGTCCCAACGAGACTCAGAAACATGTAAGGAAGAAAAAGCCATCGCAGGTGAAAAAGCACTCTTCGTTGGCCTTCGAAACAAACTAAATTGAAATTTGTCGTCAAAACCAGAATCATCTATATCAAAACGTAAAAGGTCAGATTTTTTTAATTTGATTCTATTAAGAACATCTAACCACGCTAGCGATGGACTTGGTTGTAAATTTGCAAATGTTCTAGCTGGTATTCCGCTTGGGTCACTCAAAGCCCAAGCTAGTTTTTGAGCATGTTCATTGTACAAGTTAGAGTTAGATGGATTTATAAGTGCAGTAGTGACAACTATTTGTTCTTTTCCACCCAATCCATCTCTATAGGTCTCTGCCCATTTTGATAATGTTTCATGTAAGTAGTGGTGATTACTATGTTTTTTATATAGAATCGGAGTTACATTTTTGGCAAGCCACTGCTGTTTTTCTGTTTCTATTTCCCCTTTCTTGAACTCTCCAAACGCAAACATTTCAGGAGGGAACTCACCCAGAAGACGATCCGCGGCTAAAGCATCCATCATGTATCTAAGCACTGGATCATTTAAACTGTAACCAACAAAACAAACGGTATAACTTCTAAATAGCTCGCTAACAAATCTAGCAGCCCATCTTTCTATCAGATAAGCTAAACCAAAATCACCACTAGAAATGACTAAATTATCTAGCTGATCTTTTTCAAAATCGTCTGGTAATAGTCCATGCAAATATACAAGTCCGTCCCATCGATTTTTAGGCACAGGCAATAACGGTGCTTGATAGCTAGGAAAACTAAGGTTTTCTTCCTCACTCACTTTATGGAAAATTCGATCAAAGTTTGTAGTTATCAACCTGGTCTTTTTGTCTTTAGTTTTTGCTAGTTGCAATAAAGCTCGATGAGTTGCTGTTGCTTTCGGCTTGCTAAAATTTGGTTGTAATAACTCAGCTATTTTTTTTCTTACATCACTTCGCCACTCATTCGTTGATCTCTCAGCTTCAAGAAGAGAAACCGCAGTATCAAATTGTCCAGCTTTAAGCACTTGCTCTTGAATACCATTTGGAACAACACCTAGCTGTTCGTACAAATCCCCAACTAACTGACCAAATCCAGGTAAACCAGCAGGAAAAGAAATGCCTGCTCCACAGAAAAATACCACTTTTCCTTCTTCATGTGCTTGAAGAAACTTCTCTGGTAAATCTGGTCCGTTTTTAACAAACTGCATTAAGTGAGGTTCCCTTGGATTAACGTTCTAATAATATTCCTCAATGTATCCATATGCCCTATCAAACAAAGGTTGTGGTTTCGTGTACGCTTTTCCAGTGGCAGCTTTCAGGGATTTCAAAGCGATTAAATTCTAGTAATGCTGCATATTCGGCGTCACCATCTGATTCTTCAAGCGCAATACGAAACTCTTTATCATAAACATCATAAATTCGTTTAAAGAAAAGCAGTGGAAAGATATAAACCTTGAAGTCAGAAGCATCGACAGGACCTTTTAATATCCAGGCCGCTTTTGATAGATACTGCTCTAATTGAGAGAGCGACAGTTTTTCTATAGTCATTTATAGCTACAATCCGAAAAATCGAGATGGACTATTCAAGTCTGAAATAATCAGATCAAAGAATAATATTAATTAGATAATCTCCGCATTTACTAAATAAAACAAAATATTACAGTAACAAAAAATACTGTTAGCGCCTATAAAAGAGCAAGTATTATAAACATAAACAGGTGGTAAATGTAGGGCGTGTGATCGACTTTTATGGATTAAAAAGCATTGTTCTGAATCGTCTGTTTACTCAGGTCTATACTGGGGAAATACGGGGCAAGTGAACTCCTCAATATGTTGAGGGTAATATGCTTTTTCATGATGGTGTTGCTAGTGTTCAATCTGGATAATCTGTTTTTTTCTGCTATCAACGCTTTAACTTTATATACTCAATAGTTATAACCAAATCTTACGGTGTATTCACCATAATCTTTAGGGGTCAACACATCCTTCATTTCGACATCAACATTTAATTTTTTTATTGCTGAAACGGCTCTCTTTTGCCAAGAAAAATTGTTGCTCTTAGTATGTTGCACCATATCAATGCAAGATACTCCTTTTTGTTCAAGTATCTGTTTTAAGCCTATAGTCAAATCTCTGTAACTTAACTCGTTATTTTTGCTATTTTGGTAAGACGTTACATAATTGTCTGTTGGAAGTGATTCATAAATATACATTCGACAGTTGTGACTGCCTTCAATGATTGCTCCACCACTTAAACCAATATAAAGAACAGACTTATCACCATTGATAACTCTGAAATCCGGTAGTTCATCTTGTTTATAGGTGTTCCGTAAATATAGGCTTGCTTCACTACTTAAAAAGAGTCTCGTTTCCAAGATAAAGTCATTGTTTAGCAATCCTTCCAAAAACACTTTCCTAGCAGGGTACATACGTTGTAAATCTGCTTTATTCTTTGACTCTGAAAAATCTTTTAGCGCTTGAAGAAAGAGTGTTAAATCAACCTTTGAAAGCCAACCTCTCGCTTTTGATACATCATCAACATCTATTTTTGACCACCATCTGATAAACCTTGGATTACTTTCATTAATGCGAGGATCTCCTGCAATGTACAACAGCAAATTAACCCAATCCTGACAAACATTTTTAACTGGTGCTCTTTTAATTAGTATTCTTAATATATGATGCCCAAGTAGAGTGCTTTCATCGTATCGACTATTGAATACGGATTCTTTTTTTAGCTTGCTTAAGATCTCATGCGGCTGGTTTGTAGGGATTGATTCAAGTTCTTTTAGATAAAAGATCCCCATTGCGCAAGCCATAAATCGATTCATGGTATATCTCGAAAGCTTTAACCTTTCTTTTGCCACCTGAGGTTCAATGCCATTAATCGTTGCATACTCAACAAACCAAAGCACACCCTTCGTAGAAATAAGAGAAACGTCTCCAACGCCCAGAATCCCTCTTTTCTTTCTCATATCGAGTAGCCAATGACTTAACGGTCCAAGTTCCGCTATCTCATCAAAATCATTATAAAAGTATTGCAGCAATGCTTCTAATAGCAGGGTTGAGGGAGTCGAAGTGATTTCCCCAATTCGACACAAGAGTTTACTGTTAACAATAATGTACGGTTTAAATTTGGAGTCATTAAGTAAAGGAGCCAAAGCCCTTAAGTGTAATTTAGTGTGTAAAAGCGAATAAATAGGAAGATAATTGCTGAGTCCATCTGTGATCTCTTTATAAATCAATTTAAATTTATTCGAGTTTTGACCAATACTATTTTGATATTTTACGAGTTCCTGATTGAGGACAGCCATTTCCCGCAATGGTTTTTCAAGAATATTGTCGGGTAAAAAGAATGGCAGCTCCTTTTTCATTAGCTTAGCCCTCAGATTGTAGTTTTTTTAAATCTGCTAGCTGAGGCCTTTTTACCGTAAAACGAATATCAATTCTTCTATTATGCGACTTTTGCTCTTGAGTTTGTTCGTCTAATTGAACTCTCCTTGTTGCCGCATAACCACTGACTGAAAATAATTTCTGATCATAAGCATTGGTCAGATCATCAAAAGAAGGGGTAACGTTCAGATCTTCTGACCACATTCTCCATACTGAAACCGCTCGATCTGTAGATAAACCCCAATTTTTTTTCCCTCTATACCAAATAGAGTCACTATCAGTATGACCCTCAATGAAAACCGTATCTAAATATTGGTATCTTTTGTCTTTTAATATTGCTTCATAAAGCACCAAACCTATGTTTTTCACTTCGTCTTGAACATGCTTGTTTGACGGAATTTTGTCTTTTCCAGATTCAAAGGCCAACGTTTGTTCGGGGATCCGTAAAACGGTTTCATTATCTGTAACTAAAACAGTAATTCCTTTTTTTATTAGCTCCTTTTGAACCTGGTATAATATATCTCTCCTTGTCTGTACTGCTTGTTTTAAATCAGTAATACCTGCCGTGATATCATTATTCTTTTGAGAAAGTTCAATGACTAAAGAAACGACAGACAAAATAAAGATGATAAGCAGCCCTGACATCAAATCAGAAAATGATAACCAGTATGGGTTTTCTTCATCGACGTCAACGGCCGAGTAATTATTTGTTTCAAGCATAACTATCTTGTGATCTTATCTTCGATTTCTTCAACAATAGCGCTAAGTGCATTCATTGAGTCATTCATTTTTGTTGCATAATCAGTAGTTGATTCCGACCATATTTTTAAATGATCAGCCGTTTGAGTGTTGGCTTTGGCCGCATAATTTTCTAGCATCTGTGTAACTCTTGTATTAAGTTCATCAACGTGTTGTTTTTGACGCAATAAGAAATCATTTTGTGTCTTTGACAATCGGTCAAAACAATCATTTGAATTTTCAAATAGACGTTCAATTTTAGGAACAACGTGATCAAGTTGAGTAACAACGTTTGAGTATTTATTTTGATATTGCTTTAAATCATTAGCTGTTCGAGCAAGCAGCTCCTCAAGCTTAATCGTTTTATTTGACAACGTACTCGCTGCTTCTTGAAATAGTCTCGTTGATTTGTCTAGATTTTTGCTTAATTCTGTAGCATTAGAGCTTGCTTTATTTAATTCACTACTGGCGCTTGAGAGTTCTTTCGAAAAAGTTTGATTAGAACTTGACCAAGATTCAATTTGTATTTGTAATGCTTTACCTTGCTCAAGTATTGATTTAGATGCATTTAATGTAGCGTCAACAGATTCTCGTGTTTGTTCGTGTAGGTTTTTCCCTGTTGTTGCCAGTGAGTCAGTTAACTGATTAATTTTATTTTCTAAATTAAGATCTCTCTCATTGAGTAAATCAGCAAATGAACTGACGCCCTCATTTGTGACTTGTTTTATTGAGGCCGATTGAGATTTTAATGAACCAAGCAATTCTGAAAAATTTACTTGTAATCCTTGGTTCAACTCAATGTTATTGTCATAAGACGTTCTTGCATTATCCTCAATGTTCGCTAGGACTGAGGATAACTGAGTTTTTAATTGTTCTAAAAAATCTGCGTTTTGATTCTGGCTATCTTTATAAATTTTTCCGGTGATATCATTGATATTTTCATGCAGCGTTTCACCAATTAAATTAATCTGCTTTTGATTGTTTTCTAGAAAATCATTGAGCTGCGTTGCTAAGCAAGTGCTGAGCTTTTCTTCATTTTCTTGTGATTGGATGTGTGAGCGTTCAAGTTGTTCTGTTAATGTATTTATTGTTTGTGACATTGATGCTGATGCTGTTTGAAATTCTTCAGCACTTTTGGTCATCAAGTCTCTCTGATCCGATCCCTGTGATTGAATTCCATCAGAAAACTTTGCCACCAAATTTTCTAATGCTTTTTGGCTTCCGCTAGTCGCTTCATTTTTTAAATGTTCGAGGGTTGGTAATAACAGCTCCTCTAAACATTTTTCTAATGTTGATTGCATGTTCTCACTCACTTGAAACACTGACTCTTGCATCTTTGTTCCTATTTGCTCAGCTAAGGTTTGCAGGGTAATGGAAGATTCTTTGTCATAGTGAATGAGCTCTCTTAGTTGTTCTTCTGCTCTTAAGCGAGGGAAGCGTTTCTCAATTTCAGCTTGAAGGTCATACAATTTACTTCTTAAGGTTTGCTCCATTGCCTTTTCTAAAAAATTGAAAAGCACACTCGTAATAACCCCCCATACAGAGGTAATAAAGGCTGTTTTTGCACCATCAACCACTGAAGTAATACCATGTCTCATTTGCTCTATATGACCGCTTAAATCAAGCCCTGATAACCCCACCAGTAAACCGACAAAAGTCCCTAAAAGACCAAATGCCGTCAAAAATCCAGGAACAGCGGCAATAAGGCGGCTTTCTAATGCACCTGTGGCTAACGTTCTGGCATTAAAAAAGTGCCGAGGATCTAAGGTGCTTTTTAACTTAAGAGTAGGAGAGTCTTGTCGAACCAGCGTTTCATTAAATTGGAGCCATAAGTGCCCTGTGACATTACTTTTAATTTTTTCCCCTTTCTTTGCTTCTTCGATTAAAGAATTACGCTTTTCGACAGCATTATCTTTCGTAACTGAAGCGAGTAATTCTGATAACCACTTGATGTTTTTTAACGCTTGATGTCTTCGCCACCAGAAATAACCGGAAAACACTATTGCGACCACAAAAATCAAACCGCAAAAAAATGAACTAAGCCATGAAGCCAGATTTGTGTAATTCCAAAGCTGAGAAAAGTCAGGAAAAAGCCAAGATACGTCAAAAGCTTTCGGTGGCATTTTTAACTCTCCATGGAATATTCTTTATCTCTAAAGAGTTGAAATATTTTTCAGCAAAGATTGAAAAATAGCCTGAACGAAGCTAACGATTTATCATTAATTAGGCAATTTTATGTTTAGAAGAAAGGAACATATATTACGAGATATAAGTATAAGATTGAGTATCAACGAATTCATTTGAGGTAAGAAACTATTCAGTGGCTAGGTTTAAGCTTGCTTAAACCGTTTTTTATTTAGTCTTGAAGTAATATCATTTATTGTAACTTGATGCCTCTTTAGCAGCGCAGGGAGTTCGATTCCGGTATAAACGATTATCTCATTATCCTTTATGGTATTAAATATTTTTTCAGGCAGGTTCTTAGCATTTGTTATCAAAATTAATACCGTGTTTTCTTTAGTGAACACTTTGGCATAAGATGCTTTTCCTCCAATAAAATCACGGATATCACGTTCCTTAGTGAATGAAGCAGTCCGTGTATGCTTTGCTTGTATTAAAAATAGCTTATGAGAATTAATGACAATGCCATCAACACCAAGATCAGCACCTTTATTCGTTAAATAACACTCATCTCCGTTGTATTCTCTGAATACAAGTTCGACTGAAAGCGCTTCAAACTCTTCCCAGCTTAATTGAGATAGATCGTTAGGTGAAACATAGCCCTCATAGAAATGATCTTGTTTAAAATTCATTCCCATGTCACTGGAGTTTGGTTTCACTAGCTCAGGTGTGACAACGGCATCCTTTAAAGACATTTTATTACTGAGTAATTTGTGAAGGTTTAAATCAAAGGATTCTAATATGGGGTGGTGTAATATAGGAATATAAATATTAACATCTTTTTCTTGCCCTATTCGATAAACTCTGTCTGTTGCTTGGGCTTCTTTAGCTGGATTCCAGTGTCGATCATAATGAATGACATTATTGGCTCCAACAATGGTTAACCCTACTCCAGCAGCGATAGGTGACATAATAATAACGTTAAACCCTTCCTTTTCTTCAAAGTCTTTAATAATCGAACGGCGAGTTGGAGTCGAGGAACGATTTGATACCGCTTTTGTATCGCCATTAATGATAGATAACGCACCCAATTTGTAATAACGGCCTAATAAAACAGCTAAAAAGTCTTGGAGCTTTCTACTCACAATAAAAATGATGCACTTTTCCTGCCTTAAATGAATGTTATCTAGGGTGTGGACTACCGATTCAAGCTTTTGAGACTCTGAAATTAGGTTGTCTATTTCTGAATTAACAATATCTAGCTTGAGTCCATTTCCTAAAATGAGTCGTGGGTGAAGAGACACATTTTTAAGCTTTTGAATGATTTCTAGGGCAGCGTTGGGTTCACGTACATTTGCGTCTTCAATTATTGAATCATAGGCTGTTAATTGCTTCCCTTTCATGACTGAAGATAAGCTTTCATCATAGTGCCATCCACCGAATTCAGTACCAGCATAGATTATTTTTTGTGGGAGCCCCTCCAAGTTATCTTCTTTTAATCTCCTTAACATTAAGGCTCCTACTTTTATTCTCAACTCACGCCCAATTTGCCCTTTAATGACGTCACTATTTTCTTTGGCATTCGCTATCGGTTTTATGTAGGTATCACGAAAATGCTGATAAGCATCAAGATAGCCTGGGCATGCGGTATCCATTAAACACCAAAAATCAACAAGGCTGTTTTCGATGGGAGTTCCTGTAACCAGCAGTTTAAAGTCGCTCTTTAACCCCTTTGCAGCCCTAGTTTTTAACGTATTTGGGTTTTTAATGTGCTGAGCTTCGTCAAAAATTACCATGCCCCAATCAATCGAGCATAACGAAAATTGATAATCTCGCAGCGTTTCATAAGTGGAAATAACGAGCCTGTTAGGTACGTCTAGACGATCGACACCAGCATGGTTCCCTACTTTAAGCGAATACTTAAGCGTAAGCTCAGAAAGTGCTTCTTTATTTTGTTTTGTTTCAACACCTGCGTGTGAATATTTATATCTAGACAGTTCTGCACTGGATTGCAGTAAAACAACATCTTTGAACGGACTTTTATTGAACGTTTTATCAATTTCTTCTTGCCAGTTCTCCAGCAATGTTAAGGGGGCAATGACTAAAATGGGTTTACATGTATCCCCTCTGCGGTTTAACTCACGATACAAGTGCTCAATAGCCGATAAGGAGATAAACGTCTTACCCAGTCCCATATCATCGGCTAATAATGCCCCCGTTATTTCTTTTTGTTGACGACTTTTATCATGAAGTCCTAATACCCATCGTACGCCTTCAACTTGATGTTTAAACGGTTTACGTTTGTGATTTTGCCAATCAAGCGTTCCTTTTCTTGAAACTTCATTAACGAGTGACTTAATTAGAGGAGAGTGTTCAGAAAGCTCTTCGTCATTCAAGTCTATATCTACAACGAATATTTCTTCATCATGCTCGTCGATTTTTTCGGAAGTGGTTTTGCTCGGTTTTAATGTTCCATCTGCAAGTTGTTGTTCGATTTTGTCAAATGATCGTTTAACTTCAGCAGCATCAGGTAATTGGTATGTTGATTCCTCATAACCTGCCAGAGTTGAGCCTGTCGCTATAGCGTCATCTACTATATTTTTGATCTGACTAAACTCTTCATCTGAATCGATTTTATTTAATAATGAACTGAATGGTTGAATAATGTCGTTGGAATCACTCGTTGCGAACCAGTCGATTCCACTTTCATCAGTTTCCCCAAAATATGCGTGCTTAAACTGAGTAATACCTTTTACTCGAATTGAAAAGCCAGAATCCAGGTCCACTAAAGACGCATCAAAAAACGCGGTAGGATTGTTCAAAAACTCTCGAACTTTTCCTTTTGGAATTCTTCGGTTAGACAGGATCTCCTTTATGGCCTTTAGACGTTTTTCATCAAAAAGCATGATCTCTTTATCGATTTTTAATGTGGTTGCACTGTCACTTTGAAGCTGCCCTAACACCCTCTGCATCTTTTCGTGAGTAGCAGTTTGCTGCATATGAGGGGTAAGAATAAAATTCCCCATATGATCCTCTTCAAGTTCAACAGTAACGGTTTCTGGCTTATGGATGTTTAGCTGCTCAAAGTGTCCAAGCTCTATGTCTGCTCCTTCTTTTTTGGATTGTTGTAATTGATGAAGAAGAAACAGGTTTTCATACTCCAGTTTGCTTGATTGACGATAATGTTTAGAGGCTTTAAATATCCGATACTCCGCAGAGGTTAATAGATACCTGTTTTCTGTCCCAAACTGAATGAAGGGTCCTTGTATTTCATATGATGGAGAAAAGTGGCCATTTATAGACACTTCCAGTTCAAGATTGAAATTCGGCTCAGACGTTATCCCTCTAATGATTGCTCTTATTTTCCCGTTCCAGCTTTCAGGTAATGACAAAAGCGCCTGATCATCACTCTCAAGAGAAAGAATAGTTTCGGAAGGTAAGATAAAGCCATTAGGTATTGTGTTTGCGGCTCCTTGCTCAGCAATACCTTTCAAAAAGAGGTATTGGAAACTCAATGGGCTAAGCTCTGTCTCAGCAGATTGTATTTTATTAAATAAAGCCTGATTTACATGAAACACGGTTCCTAATTGATCATCGAAGTCTATTGAAAATTTTTCATCAGGTTGTGACTGCTTAAATAATTCCGAAAAATACCCCTTGATGTTCATTTATATCCTGACCGTAAAATTAAAGGAATTTTTGAACATGATATTTCCACAAGAAAATAAAATTTATAGGGCTGAGTTTAATCCCCTCAACAATCTAGCGCATTTAGGTAAGCACTTCTGTTCAGCTCAAATTCAAAAACATCAATTGTAAGTTCAACACCTTCGACAACACCAATAGTTCAGTAAAAACTTTATGCTAATAATTTTAAAAACTCTCACTATTCATTTATTGTAAACAAAAAAAATCGTCTCGAGATTGGCCAGCGATTGTTCGTTTTACTCACACGCTGAAGTGAGCCAGTTTTTATATTTTGTATTTAAATTTCTTAAATGACTGCTTATCCAAAATGCTATTTAGCTAAAAACAAGAATTCTTTTGGTTACAATATATATAGGAGGGCTCTTTTTTGAAAAGTGATAGTAAAAAAATGAAAATAATTCTAAAATAGCGTTTGAATGCTTAATTAATCATCGAATATAAGCCGTTACTAATATTTTCATCACACGATTTGAGCTTATAATTCGAAAAAAATTAGGATGATTTTCTCTTGCTAATTAGTCCAAATTTTCAATAAATCATCAAAATATGGGCTATCTTTTTTACGAAAAAAGGAAGCTACCAATCATTACTATGAGCTTAAGTAATATTTCAAAATCTGAAGAACTTACTGGAAATACTATATGTTCCATAATGGAACATATGGCTGAACATGGTCAAAATCACAGAAAACTAAATTTTAAACATAGATGCAATTTTTCTGCTGCCGGTTGTTTATAACGTATTCGAATACGTTTGAATTGTGAGATTTTATTTTCGTAATAAAGTGCAGATTTCAAAAATAGCGTCTTAAAAAATTTATGATTAAATGCTAATATTAAGGAAAAGAATTGTTTGAGTGCAAATGATGAGTGATTGTATGGATGTATTTGATATATTAGAAAAAGATAGAAAATCCGGAGAGCTTAGAAGAAAGATATATAGCGGTGCGCAATATCGTTACAGAAGCTCAAAAACTAGACCAGAGTTCATTGAGCGAGTATCGAGAGATGGCGAAATTCATTTTGGTAACTACCAAAATGGCAAGTTTGTGATCCATTCTGAGTAGATTTGATATTGTTGATGAGTATAAATATACGAGCAGTAATCTTGTTGACGCCATCATTCTTTCAATGAGCAAAAAATGATGGCGTAATTTATTTAATGCTCAAGCAGTCTTTCAATTCTACTGATTTCGTCAGAACCTCGCCATGTACGCGTATCTCTATCAATGTTCATTGCGCAAGCTTGTATATCATCACAGTTATAAACGACAGTTATATCAGTCTCATATACAGTCTCAGATAGAGCTAAGTACTCAGCTGAAGCAACATCAATACTAATCTCATTATTCAGCTGTTGAGCTTGTTGAAACAAATCAGCTTTGCTGCCGAACAGCATTGACAATAAATTCATTATCGCTGCATTAAGCTTCAACATATTCTGATCCTTTTTACTTTTGCAGAATGAGAAATCGACCCATACTTCTTTGTCCATCTTTCTTACAATTGCATTGAGTCTATATTGCTTTATTTTTGTTAGTTGTTTTTTTGTAATCTTTACTTTCATCTTGAAAATCGGAGCAAGTCCTAATGAAGGATTATCTCTTGAAGGTTCATAGCTCAAGTTCTTTCTATCACTCCTTATTAAGCTGCCAAAGCTTGCGTGCGTGCTTGAAACTGAGCTTCCTGCGTACCACTTATCTTTTAGTGACTTGACTCTGTAAAGCACTCCTTTGACCTCCCCAATTGCTCCCTGTCTCGCTTTTATATCAATACCTCTTTCATCTAGAGCTTCTGCAAATTCAGAAATAGTTTTAGGTTTACAATGCTTGAAGACATGAGCGATTTGCTGCCTAATCACTTTTCGAACATCAACATCTTTGATGTCGCCATTTTTATTCAATGACTTGAAGTACTCTTCACGAGTCATATCTTCATTGCCAATTTTCTTATCTGAACTTACTACTACTGTTAGTCCAAACTCTCCCTCAAGCTCTCTACACACCTCTTGCGCTTTAACATAGTTATTATGCATCGAAACTAACTTACCTGATGTCGTGACGCGACAGCTAACAATGTGAACATGCATGCTGTCAGTTTCTAAATGAATAGCACCGCACCACAGTGAGTCTTTTAATTTTAAATCTAATTTTTCTTGTAATTTTTCTGCTGCTTTCTTCCATTGCTCTTCACTTAAAGTCTCAGAAGGAGCGAGAGAAAGAACAGCATGATCATATAAATTGCCATTTTTACTTCTTCCTTGATATAAGTTTTTTTGAAACTCAAATTCTTCTGCTAATTCACTTACATCCACATCTTCTATTTGATTTTCTTTATTTAATAAAAGAGGTGAGTCTGAAATACTTGTACCCATTAAAAATCTTACATCTTGCATTTTATGGTTGTGTGCATCGCTTTCTCGAAAAATATATTCAAGAGTTTCTTTTATTGTATTTCGACATGCTAGATTTTTATAAACCATGATAATCCCTTTTTTATTATTATTATTATTATTGGATTTTATTATTATTGTTATTGGATTTTTTATTAGAGCAATTAAGGCCAGCGAGCTGGCCATTTATTTATTTATCCATTCTTTCTTTTACTTTATTCCAAAATTCTAGATCAAGAACTTCTACTCTATGATGCATTGTTGCTCTATGCATTTCTTTAACTGCTATTATTGTGCTTTTAACTTCTGCAAATACTCGATCAGCATCTTCGTTACTATCTCTTAAATACTCACATTTGTGGTTGTAGATGCGAGTTAATTGATTGAGATTGTTTGCAACGTTCTTAAATTCTTGCCTCATTTCAACAGTTGCTTGAAGCGGTGCATTAAGAGTAAACTTTTTTTTCTCTATAAATGATACAAGTAAATCGTACAAAAAAGTAGCCGGTGGCGTTGGCTTGCCATCTATATTTTTTGCAAACCATGAAATCATATCTTTCATATCTTGAGTCATACTTATTTTAATTTCAGCTGTTCTTTTAACATCATTTGATTTTTTTGGAGCTCCGCGTTTTTTCATTTTATTCACCTTATTATTATTATTATTATTATTATTGGTGCTTTTTATTATTGTATTTCTTTTATCAGCGCAGATGACACGAAGTGGCATTGAGCAAACCTTTTTGATGGACTATTTAATAATTGCGTGAGCGATGTATTAATTAGTGCGTTAAAATATAGCTTGCTTTAAATCTACAGTCTTAAAAAAACACTAAAACTTAAAATATAGATTATTATTAACTGCTGATATTATTATTTTCTATCTTATCATTTATTATTACAAGCTTTATTTAGCTTATATATTAACCATGTTAGAAGTTATTTTTTTTGTCAAGAAATAGCAATATTAATTAGTGCAGATAAATTACATTTTTTATTGTCACCAGCGACAACGTAGTTGTCTTTAATGACAATAATCAGCTGTAAATATTAATTAGTGCAGATAAATTACATTTTTTGTTGCCACCAGTGACAACCTAATTGTCTTTGGAGTGTTTTGTGCTCAATATTGATTCGCTTGAGTGTAGTGCGACGAAAAGTGGTTTCACAGTGTCTTTGTGTGACTTAACAGCAATTTCCCAGTCAGTTAGTGCGAAATTGGTATTACTTGTGTTGGTCAATTGAGTCTTGTGTCAAGGTCTGTCTCTTGATCAGATATCAAAGAGTTTCGCTGTCGACTAGCATTTCTTTCGCTACCCAATATCCGACGACATAAGATTGAAGTGTATCCCAACCTTCCCAGATTGTTTCCCATCCAGCAATACCAGTACACTTAGTGTCTGTAAAACCACCCAACTTATTTTGCCAACAAATCCATTAATTTGGGGCATTACTAGCAAGGTTTTGCCCCAAAGTTGGTTAGCAGGACTTAACTGTTGGGATACTATTTCTAATGATTAGTCGTTAAAAATCATGTTCTTTTGACAGACTATTTCATGACAAAGCATACCTTATGATTAACATTTATAGTGGTTCGTGCTATAAATTTGCTTCAAGTGCTGTTGTAGTGAAAATCACCATTTGTTAACTGACTTAATTCAGCGGCTTTTTGTCAAGATAATATGTTCTTTTGTGACGTTAGCGGTGGTTTTATTCTGAAGTTACTTTCCTATGTTACTTCCCTAAATGCATGCAAGAAGGCGTTATGGTAAATAGCATTATTGATAACTGGCCTTGGATAACGCGCAAGCGTGTTTACACGAAGATAATATTTAAGGTATTATTTTTTGAATTATTAAAACAATAAGTTATGTGTAATCTGCGCTTGGATATCAATCCGTGTAAATGAGCAGGCGCATGATTAAAATGTTA
>VSKX01001785.1_pt1 | contig 27095 bp, 18 predicted proteins | sample 4799481 | NCBI WGS metagenome assembly VSKX01 (sample SAMN12179537, study PRJNA552185) | sponge metagenome | biome: deep-sea hydrothermal plumes; feature: spots directly above weak diffusing fluid; material: sea water; isolation source: sponge from the Swan site of a hydrothermal vent ...
AACTCCCGTTTACCAACACCCTCGTAAACTGGAACCAGTGGTTCAGCCTCCAGTGCAGCAATCCAACACAGACTATAAACTTGACCCCGCATACCAAGATCTAAGTGATGACAGAAAAAGCTTCTATGAGTGGATACTCAGTCAGGCAGGAATAACTGGTTTAGATGCTCAACGTTATACACTAGGTGATATGACCGAAAAAATGTTGAAAGAACTGAGTAGAGACAATGGTAATATAGAACTCGCCATGAGTGCCCTTAAATTAAATGCTGGTGTAAAGAAAGACATTATGACCAATCCAGATTTAAGATATCCGCAAAAAACGCAAAAAGCCTTTGAAAGTGCAGATAAAACAATGAATATGCATACATTAATGTGTAAACTTGTAACAGAACAGCCTTGTCTTGCGAAAATAATAGCTAAACACACTAAAGAGTATGTTCAACAAAATAGACGTTAAACCTAAACACAGCAGTTAAACATCTTTTGCTGCTTTAACTGCTGGATTTTAAGTTGAAACGCACAGTTAATCGTCTTATTAAGCTTGAAAAACATTGATAATTACTCCCGCTAAGTACTCGATGTAGTTAAAAAACGATAAATCATTTGGGAGTTGTTTCTTACATTGGTTCCGATAATCAGCATCTGTGATTAGATACAGATGCTGACTATTGATGAAATCAGCGTCTTAATTTAGGGGGTATTGTGCTAACAGCGTGACTCATTAAATCGTAAGCTGGATTTGGCTCACGTTGTATAATCAATAATTCAGCCATTTGTTGTAAATTAAAATCACGTGGCAACTCTGATAATAACTCCATTTTCTTTTGTGTAGTCTTTAGTGTTTGATCACGCGTTAAATCGTCATACTTCCCTCTGGCTTGTTTTATACCTGCCGTCAATAACATATCTCTAATACTACACAAGTTTAGGTCGGCGTTTGAACACCAATCCCGAATTGCGGTGTGTGATTCAGTGACTTTTTTATGTGCTAAAGGAGTAAATTTCGGATTGCACCGTAATATATCAGTATATGTTTCAGCTTGGGCTTCATTCAGCCCAGTTGCTAACTGGTGAGATGGTATTTGAGCATGAGACATTGTTGTTGAATAAGAACTTATTGGCCTGTCAGCTGCGCGAGGTTTATTATCTGTAATTTGCAGATCTCTCACCCCTGTCGTTGGCACTTCGCTTTCAAACTTCGCCTTTAACGCTTCATTTTCAACTCTAACCTGTTGACACTCTTTATTTAATTGATATTTTTCTGCCTCAGAATGTTGTAATTGCGCTGCTAACTGTTGGTTTTCACGACTTAAATTCGCTAGTGACGTATGCGCTGATTGCAACTCAGATCGAGAGTGATTTAGCGCGCTTACTGCAGGGTGAAGCAAATATGGCGCTAATTGCTGCCTTATATCGATAACTCCTTCAGGCAAGGATTTGATTGCCTTTTCCAGATGCTGCTCATTCCTCAAGCCGTCACCTTTCCAGAGTTTTAACGCTTCATGCATAACTTTGATAGCCTGCTGATGGTCGCATAATTCAATAGAATCAATACCAACAGCCGATCTAATTATTGTTTTCTGATCATCCCTTAAACCAATTAATTTACTTGCAAAAATTTTAGCATTTCTACCTTTAATCTCCACTACTGTTAAAGTCTCGAAATATTTTATAATTGCTTCAATATTGATATTGCTCTTCTTTATCTCAGCCATCCTATAAATATGACCATTTGACACCTGTAGATGTTGCGATGTATTACCACTAACACCAGCCCCCAATGGAGATGTATCCATATCCTGAGGGTAAGCTTGTACATCCATAGGGTTATAAGGTGGTGGTGGTGCTGATGGCGCTAAATAAACATTCGGCTTAAAACCGTAAGCTTGTGTTGGTAAAGACATGTCGTTATCTCCATAATTTTATAGAAAACAGAAATGCATTAGTATTCATAACTCATGTCTAGGCATGCTGAAGTTTTAAATATTAAAAGCATATTATTTCACAGATGATTTATGCATATTTCATCAAAATCATTCGAGATTTTTCGAATTGTTTCTCGTTTAAATATGTAAAATTTTTCATTTAAGAACAGTTTATATGGAAGTTCATTCTTGATTATATATATATGCAACTTATTCAGTTATTTAACAGAAAACATTACAACTAAGTTATGCACTCGATTAACGATACAAAACCATATAAAACGAAAAATTTTTAAACTTAAAATAATTATCAGGATTGATATTCAATAGTTTAATAGTCATGTAAAATAAGCGATTCGTATAAATTTGTTTTAAGTGATTCTTAATTATGTCTAAAGCCTTAGTTGTATTTAGCGGCGGCCAAGATTCTACCACCTGTCTTATTCAAGCTTTAGCTCAATATGATGAAGTTCATGCTATAACCTTTAACTATGGACAACGCCACAGTGAAGAAATTGAGCGTGCGAAAATATTAGCCAAAAAGTTTAAAATTGCTAGCCATAAAATCATGGACGTCACTTTACTTAACGAACTTGCTATTTCAGCCTTAACTCGAGACTCTATTCCTGTATCGCACGCGTTAATGGAAAATGGCTTACCGAATACCTTTGTACCCGGTCGTAATATTCTTTTCCTTACCCTTGCTGGTATTTACGCTTACCAACTGGGTGCTGATTCGGTAATCACTGGTGTATGCGAAACTGACTTCTCGGGTTATCCCGATTGTAGAAATGATTTTGTTAAAGCTATGGAATCTGCTTTGGTCCAAGGAATGGATCGTAAACTTGAGATTTCAACTCCTTTAATGTGGCTTAATAAAGCAGAGACATGGGCGTTAGCAGATAAATACGATGCGCTTGATGTTATTCGAAACCAGACACTGACTTGCTATAACGGCATTATCGGCGATGGTTGTGGTGACTGCCATGCTTGCGATTTACGCCAAAAAGGGTTACAAGATTATTTTGAAAACAAACAACAAGTGATGAACTCATTGGATGAGAAAACTCGTGCTGAAAACATTAACTAATTATTTTAGAAACACTGCATCGTTCGGACTGAGCATAAGCATTATCTCAGTTTCGTTATATCTACTTGGCTTAATGGCAAACCAAGTAGATAGCTTATTGTCCTATCAACGATTGGACATTCAAGCTGGAGATGTCTGGCAACTTATTACCGGCAACCTTCTTCACACTAATCACTGGCATCTCATCATGAACCTTGCTGGTTTATGGGTGATTCTGTCTCTTCATGACATGCACTACTCCACTAAAAGGTTATGGGTAATATTTTCTGGTTTATGCTTACTCGAAGGATTAGGGCTGTTTTTCTTTTACCCTTCGTTATTGGGGTACGTTGGATTATCTGGCGTATTGCATGGATTTTTTGCCTTTGGAGCGATTGCCGATATAAAAAGTAAGATGACGTCGGGGTGGCTATTACTTATTGGCCTCATCGCAAAGGTAAGCTACGAGCAAGTTTATGGTGCTAGCGCTGATGTCACAGCAATGATAGGTGCACGTGTTGCTACAGAGTCACATCTGGTTGGCGCTATTTCTGGGTTGATAATTATTGCTACAGTGACACTAATATCAAAGAAGTAATAAACTCAGAAATTTAAGCCTTTGAGGACAATAAATCATCAACCTTACGATTAACTCATCATTAACGTTCCTTTATTACTCCTTCATTTTCTGTAAAAAACAGTAATTTTCACTTATATTTATCCTATTCTCTACGCTTAAATTAACCCAACATTATTGAATACACTGTTTATTAAAGGGTAAAAAAACGATTAGGAGCATTTATGGCAAGTGGATTACACACCGAAATATGTATAAGCAAGACTGGAAGATTTAGCCAGTTCTAAGCAACTTGCTCAATTGTCTGAATCCAAAAAACTCGTCGTTAAATTAAAAAGTAAAAATTTACATATTTTAGCAAAAAATGAACAACGCTAACATCCAGTTTATTTTGGAACAAGTCCATAGAATTTGTTTTTATTAGAGAAGTTTGATACTGCGATCACAGATCATTAGATCAGTTCCCGAAAAACAATGAGCATTACTCTTGCGGTTAAATATTGATCATACCGTGTAGATGCTAATGCCCCTAGCAATTAAATATCTACTGCTTTATTTATGGTTTAATTCTGTTTGATGTGGTTGTTAACCAAGCTTTCACCGCTTCAAGTATTGAATGGTTAGGAGGTACGTCTGCTTCAGCTATTTCGACAGCAATAAACTCTTTTTCATCTGTGTCTTCTGCTACTGATGGATTTATTTTTCCCTTAGCCTCTTCTTCTTCTTCTATTGTGATGAGTGTGTTTGCGAGTTGATCCGCGGTAAACTCATGGTTATTTCTACGGCAATAACAAATAAAAGATTTAAGCGCATTCCGCTTAATATAACACGTTATGCCCGTTGTTGTTGCTACAACAACAGCACCAAAAGCTGCTATAATACCGCCAGAAATAATGCCCGCGCTTACATCGGCTGGTCTTAGTTCAGTAAGTGGTTTTGATAAAATATCGCAATTTTTGTCTAGTTCAAAACTTGAATTCCTGCGATCGTGCAGAGTAAATTGGCGGTCATTATCGGTGAATATTTCTTGATTGTCAGAGTCTAACAGTCGGCCGTCACTGCAAACTGTAACCGTTCCATTAATTAACGCATTTTTGCTTTTGACGGTTAGCTTCCCACCACTCACAAATGCTTGTAAGTTTCGACCTGATTGTTGATGTATGGATGTTGCACCGCCCTGAACATTAAGCGTTGCACCTTGGGCTGAATTTTCAGAAATCTGCACAACGGCACGATCTTCAGCATTAATCGTTGCGCCTTGAGCTGAACTTTCCTTAATTGATACAGTGGCACTATCTTGAGCATTAATTGTTGCACTTCGAGCAGAACTGTTAGAAGTGGTCAAAAACACACGGTCTCGAGTATTAAACTTTGCGCCTTGGGCGGAGTTTAAATAAGTCTGAACTAATGAACCATTTTGAGCGTAAATCGTTGCATTTTGAGCTGACTCGTGAAGAATAATCACTTGGCTGTCATCTTCAGCATTAATCGTTGCGCCTTGCGCTGAATATCCATTAATCGACACAGTGGCATTATCTTGAGAATTAATTGTTGCACCTCGAGCAGAAGAATTAAAAGTTGTCAAAAATACACTGTCTTGAGTCTGAAACTTTGCGCCTTGGGTGGAGTTTAAATAAGTCTGAACTAATGAACTATTTTGAGCGTTAATCGTTGCATTTTGAGCTGACTTGTGAAGAATAATCACTTGGCTGTCATCTTCAGCATTTATCGTTGCGCCTTGCGCTGAATTCCCATCAATCGACAGCTTGGCACTATCTTGAGCATTAATCGTTGCGCTTTGGCCTGAATCGTGGCGAATAATCACTTGGCTGTTATCTTGAGCACTTATCGTCGCGCTTTGGGCTGATTTTAGGTAAGTCTCCACTAATGAACTATTTTGTGCATTTGTCGTTGCATTTTTGCCTGAACAATGATAATAAGCCACATGGCTTTCATCTTGTACATTTACCCTTGTATTTTTGGCTGAAGTTGAATAGGTAATCACTCGGCTGTTACCTTGAGCATTGATTGCTGCGCTTGGGGCTGACGAGTGATGAATTGTCATCATGGCACTGTCTTGAAGATTTAAAGTTGCGCCTTGGCATGAGCTATGATATAGGCGAACTGTACTATTATCACTAGCATTGATCATTGCGCTTTCGGCTGAGTCTGAAAAAGTGCTCATATCGACATTATCTTGAATATTAATGTTCGCGTGCTGAGATGAATTGTCCAAAATAAGTATTCTACTGCGTTCTTGCCCATGAATTATTGCACTTTGGGTTGAGTTGTGATTGGTGCGTATTTCGCTGCTGTCACGGACATCGATTATTGCGTTTTTGGCTGAGTTGTGGTGAGTGCTTATTTTGCTATTGTTACGGCCATTGATTGTTGCGCCTTGGATGGAATTTGTCGCTGTTCCAACTCTACTATTACCTTGCATATTGATCGTTGAGTTTTGTGCAGAATTGTCAAAAAATACCATTTCAGCACTATCCTGAACATTGATTGTTGCATCTTGAGCAGAACTGTTATGGGGATCTACCCAGCTATTACCTCGAGCATTGATTGTAGCGCCTTGGGCGGAACTGTTATAGGTGTTTACAAAGGTGTTATCTTGAGTATTTATTATTGCCCCTTGAGCAGAAGTGTTAAAAGCATCTACAGTGCTGTTACCTTGAATATTAATTATTGCATTTTGTGCAGAGTTTTCTCTTATTGATAACGGGCCTGTGGTGACTGTTATAGACGCGCATTTACCTTGAGTACCTGTAAGGATGAGGCCACTACTATTAGTAATATTTTGTCTTTCAGGGCATAGGTTTTGCCCCGACCGTTCAGTGATTGGCGGGTTACTTTGCTCATCAATAGATAACAGTTTTCTTTTTGGCCCGTAGTTATCCCGTGCAACATTGGATTGAGGTGTTAAGCTATCCCATGCTTGCTCAGTCTTTTGTGCTACGATATAAGCAGCAGAGGAACCAACCGCCACATTAACGACTTTACGTGTCACACTGTCTTTGCTCACCCCTAAACTGTCTTGTATCTCGTTTGAAGATTTAACGGCAAGCATCCCCGCAAACGTCCCCATTAGAGCCTTAGATGCACCATATAAAAAGCCCTGTGAAGCCGTCGAGCCCATTACCGCATAATGTAATGATGAGCCGATGATCTTGGTACTATATCGAGCAAATTTTGTGCCTTTTAAACAAGCAGGGTATTTCTGCTCTATCTTTTCGAGTAATTGACAAATGGCATTATCCGCGCTTGGCAGCAAAACAAACTGATACCCAAGGGCAACGACAGACCCTAATGCGCCACCAACGGCAAATCCCGTGCCAGCCGTAATAGCAACTTGCGCGAGAGTTTCACTATAGTGCGAGTTATCATAAGTTCGTTTATTCGATTTTATTGCATCAGATGTATATAGATCTAATGAAAGACTATGCGCTTGTGAAGGAGTCATAACATTTCCTCTTTGTTTCACTACTTAAGCAATTTCATTCAGCGAATGCTGTACGACAATAATTAAGCTGAGTGTAGATTTTTTAGATCGACGAAAACAATGAAAAGATCATTAATTATCAATTTGATGGAGAAATTATTTTGTGCGAAAAGAGCATTTTTTTGTACTTATGAATTACGACAAATAATGAGTGTACAAAAAAGGTTTCTTTCATGACACTATCTTACTTAAATTCACACTAATATTCATTCTTTCATCAAGCAAAAGCACGTAATAAACAAATCAACTTAATACTACAGTTCTTAAATCTTGAATAAAGCGCACCTTGTTGTGGATGATTGTAGAAAGGCAGGCGGAGTTCACTAGGCAGTGTGACTACGACCTGCCAATAACTACTCCTGGCAACAATTGAGCGGCAATTTTCTCCATACTCTCTCGGGAATAGCGTTTACCACATTGTGGGAATGCTTTGCTTTTACAGCTAAAATTGATTTATGCTGACCTACTCCACACGACAAGCATTGATACACAGCACAGCAAAGCCAGAGCTCAACATCTTTTGAATCTCAGTATGATAGTACTCTTTGTTATAACGAGCGTGTTTTGCTGCATAACTAAACCAATAATTTTAGAAAATAGACTTAAAGCGCTGAGCTCATTGATGAAGCTTTAATCCATAGGGGACAATTAGGTATTTCACAAGATTCAGAATCAACAAGTAATACGCCAGAAGCTTTAATTACTCTACTTAGTGATGAAGACATTTATTCAAACTTTTATCTTTTAAAACATAATAGTCAGGTTTTCGCGTTTAAAAAGTTTAATACTAGTCATGCGCATGTAAAGTTATTCAAGTCAGCAATACCTCTAGCACAAGCATCCTTAGTCAAACATTTTTGGTCAATAAATAATGAAGCATGTAAAACATTCTTAGATAATCTAACAAGCGTTCAATTAGCCACACTCATCAACACCAAATCTCTAGTTGAACTAAATTTTTTAACTGACTATCTCATGGCAAAAAAAACTGAATATCTAAAGGTATGTATAAAAAGTTATCACCACAAAACCAAGCAACAATGCTGTGCTTGTTGTGGAGCCATAACAATGATTTATGTCTCAATATGTTTCAAAGCCTTAGCCCTGTCGATCAAACTTGCTGTGTTAATGGAATCCAAAATGAGCAGGTGAAAAAGTCCTTATGTGAACAAGTCATTAAAAACAAAACTAATGTGAAAGAGTTTATTATAGAATTGTCAGAAGAAGACCTGATAACTTTCATTTCCTTAACGATAATAAATGATGATTCTCATCTTATTAAAACTCTCTCCGAGCTTGAACCTAGTGATTATTCAATAGCTTTAAAAGCAATTGCGGATAACAGCACCAGAGATAAAATAAGAGCCAAGACGAACAAGCTTAAACCCACGTTTCGCACCTTTATTAGGTTGAAAAATAATTAAATTTAAATTGATAACACAAATAGAACTTCATTCTATATAAAATGAAAATTTCAACCATTTGATAATAAAAAGGAAATTTGATAAATCATAAGTTGTTGATATTTGGGTTTGGTTGTTAACATGCTGAAATTGTATTGTTTTTATTTGATTTCAAAGGTGCGGAATATGGGTTAAAGGCATTTAGTCCTCTCATATTGGCAATTGGTTATATCGAGTTAATAAAAAGAGCTTCTAATTAAATTTAGAAGCTCTTTTTTGGAGACAAATAGCTCACTAGGTTTGTACTTTATTAATAGCCTTCAACACCTGTCATGTCTGGTAAATGATGAGCAATCCCTTTATGACAATCGATACAGGTTTTTTCACCACTAGCCAATGATGTTGAGTGAGCTTTAGCTGCACGCGGTGCTTGCCTTGTAAAATCCATATAATCGAAGTTATGACAGTTTCGACATTCTAATGAATCATTGGCTTTTAAGCGCGCCCATTCATGTTCAGCTAGCTCTCGGCGTTTGCCTTCAAACTTTTCACGAGTGCTGATGGTACCAAATATCTTACCCCACACTTCTTTAGAAGCCTGCATTTTACGCGCTATCTTATCCGTCCACTCATGAGGTACATGACAATCAGGACACGTTGCACGTACACCACTTCGGTTGGTAAAATGAATCGTTGTCTGCAGTTCTTCATAGACATTATTTTCCATTTCATGACAGCTGATACAAAAAGCTTCAGTGTTGGTCACTGCTAGAGCTGTATTAAAACCACCCCAGAATATAATCCCAGCGACAAAACCACCAATGGTCAAAAAACCTAGGCTATAGTGCACACTTGGGCGGTTTACTACACCCCAAATCTTTTTTATTGTGTTCCACATACAGCCCCCTAGTGTTGAACACGCTTCATTGCAACATCAGCTTTAATCAACTGATCGACATCAATGAAGATATTTTCAACGAGCGGTTTATCAGCATCTTGTGGTACATGACACTGAGTACAAAAGTAACGACGTGGTGAAACCTGAGCCAACACATTGTTATCTCTATCCCAATAGTGAGTGATGCTCACCATTGGCGCTTTCGACTCTTGAACCTGATCACGATCATGACAACTCATGCACTGATTGGTTTTTAAGTCGATTCGATAATGATCTACTTTGTGTGGTATCAATGGAGCTTGGGTTGGATAAGCACGGCCATAACTGCCTTGGTTATCCACATCATTTCCAAGTGGCGGAGGCGTCATCTCAATATTTATAGGTGCTTGACGCAATGTAGCAACTTTATCTGCAGAAATACTTTCTGCATTAGCCATTAACGCTGAGCAGGCTAATGCAAACAGTGTGGCAATTTTAACTGCATTCATTTGAACTGTTTTCATAACTTACTCCTTATGCCCTAATAACTTTCACTGCACATTTTTTATAGTCAGTCTGCTTCGAAATTGGATCCGTAGCGTCAAGTGTCACCTTATTAATCAACTGAGTGGCATCAAAAAACGGTACGTAAACTAGACCTATTGGTGGTTTGTTTCGGCCTCGAGTTTCAACACGAGTTCGAATTTCACCACGACGAGACTGAACGATCACTTCGTCACCACGGCGCAGATCACGTTTTTTCGCTTCTTGCGGATGCATGAAACAAACGGCGCTAGGGAAAGCTTTGTAAAGTTCTGGCACACGCTGAGTCATAGAGCCTGTATGCCAATGTTCAAGTACACGACCTGTACATAGCCATAAGTCATATTCTGCATCTGGTGCTTCTGCTGCAGGCTCATAAGGCAACGCAAATATCACCGCTCGACCATCAGGTTTGCCATAAAATTCATAGCCTTTACCTGCTTTAACATACGGATCCGAACCTTCTTTGAAACGCCAAAGAGTTTCTTTGCCCTTAACTACAGGCCAACGTAAACCGTGAGCTACATGGTAAGCGTCAAAATCGGCTAAATCATGACCGTGACCGCGACCAAATGTAGCGTATTCTTCGAATAGTCCTTTTTGAACATAGAAACCAAAATCTTTTGACTCATGGTTTTCAAATTTCTCGTCCATATCTGACATCGGAAATTTATCTACATTGCCATTCTGGTAGAGCACTTCAAATAGTGTTTTGCCTTTAAACTCAGGGTTTGCCGCTAACACATCTTTCGGCCACACTTCATCAGTTGTAAATCGCTTTGAAAACTCCATGGTTTGCCATAAATCAGACTTAGATTCACCTGGAGCATTTACCATCTGGTGCCAAAATTGAGTACGGCGTTCAGCATTACCATAAGCACCTTCTTTCTCAACCCACATAGCAGTAGGAAGAATTAAGTCAGCAGCTTGAGTTGAAACTGTTGGGTACGGATCTGAAACTACAATAAAGTTTTCAGGGTTGCGCCATCCCGGTAAAATCTCTTCATTAATATTCGGACCAGCTTGCATGTTGTTTGTAACTTGAGTCCAATAGCAGTTTAAATCACCGTCTTTTAACTTTCGGCTTTGCTCAACAGCGTGATAACCTGGTTTTGGTGGAATAATACCGCTTGGTATTTTCCATATACCTTCAGCAATCTTACGATGCTCAGGATTCTTAACAACCATGTCAGCTGGCAAACGATGTGAGAAAGTACCTACCTCACGTGCAGTACCACAAGCTGATGGCTGACCTGTCAATGAGAACGGACTATTACCCGGAGTCGATATTTTCCCCGTTAACAAATGAATGTTATAAATCAAATTGTTACACCAAACACCACGAGTATGTTGGTTGAATCCCATTGTCCAGAATGATGTTACACGCTGATTAGGATCAGCATACCACTTCGCCATTTCAAGCAGTTGCTCTTCAGGTACACCTGAAATCTCGCTGGCTTTTTCAACGGTATATTCTGAGACAAACTTCTTGAATTCATCAAAGTCGATTGGCGTTGAACCACCTGGTTTGTCAGCATTTTTAGCTTTAATTTCTAAAGGATGAGTTGGACGAAGACCGTAACCAATATCGGTATTACCCTTACGGAAGTTTACGTGCTTATTTACAAAGTCCCAATTTACTGCATCGTTTTCAATGATGTAGTTAGCAATATAATTAAGCATTGCAAGATCGGATTGTGGGTTAAATACAATCGGCAGATCAGCTAAGTCAAAAGAACGATGTTTATAAGTAGAAAGCACTGCAACTTTAACGTTAGGGGCGCTTAAACGACGGTCAGTGATACGACTCCATAAAATTGGGTGCATTTCCGCCATGTTTGAGCCCCACAACACAAAGCGGTCAGCCGCTTCCATATCGTCGTAGCAACCCATTGGTTCATCGATACCAAAAGTACGCATGAAACCACCTACTGCAGAAGCCATACAATGACGTGCATTAGGGTCAATATTGTTCGAACCAAAGCCAGCTTTCATCAATTTAACGGCGGCATAACCTTCCCACACAGTCCATTGGCCAGAACCGAACATACCAATAGCAGTCGGTCCTTTTTTCTTAATTGTAGTTTTCCACTTTTCAGCCATAATATCAAAAGCGCTATCCCAACTAATCGGTGAAAACTCGCCGTTCTTATCAAATTTACCATCTGTCATACGCAGCATAGGCGAAGTTAATCGGTCTTTTCCGTACATTATTTTAGATAAGAAATAACCTTTAATGCAGTTTAAACCACGGTTTACTTCTGCATCTGGATCGCCATTGGTTGCAACCACTTTACCGTTTTTAGTAGCAACCATCACTGAACAACCTGTACCGCAAAAACGACAAGGTGCTTTATTCCAGTCAAGTTTTGTCTGTGCAGAACTTGTTATCAGGTTGCTTGCTGTCGTTGGTAGTGCAAGACCGGCAACGCCCGCTGCAGCAACAGCGGCATTTGCTTTCATAAACTCACGTCTATTCATATTCATATCTCACCTTCTTCGAGCTCTTCACATTGGTGGTAAACCATTGATGCCGTTATTACGCCTGGAATGGAATTAATTTTTTCAACGTCGTCGATAATCCCACGTCGTGTTGTGCCTTCTAGCACTACAACAAGTTTGACCTCATTGTTTACTGATAACTCGGCATTTTTCATGGCGATTATCGTCGCTCGCACTTCAGACATTTTTTCAGGCAGTACCTGAACCACCAAACTGGTTACGTGAAGTTCTTTGCTCATCATTACACTCTAAAATTAATTGATTTTATTATTTGGTTTATGTCTATTAACCAGGACCTGGTGGTCCAGTTAAGATTTGGCTGATCCAGATAGCAAATCCCAACCCTCCTACTAGCATTACAGATAGTAGAGGTGCTAAAAACACAGTTAGAAAAATGAAAATTTTAAACTCTAGCTTTTTTTCATCGCTCGAAGTGGTGATCATGTATTCTCCTTGCGGATATCAACGATAACTCTGACATTCAAATGTGAGTAGTTAGACTCGAATTATTCAGTCAATTGTTATCAACAACATTTTCGAATTTATTCGGTAAAAAAATAGTAACGCGACTAGCAGATAAGCTACATAGCAAAAGCTGTCTATTTGACTCAGTTAGTTGATCCAGATCATACAAACCTTAATGTTCATCTGCGACAGAGGTTCAAGGAGATAAACAGTATAGTTTCTAAGCACTTTTTGATGTGAGCTTAGTCACACAACAGTGCGACGATTAACCGAATAGAACACCATTAAAACTGATTTTTAAATTCGTGAAATTTGAACGCCACCTTCGTAAGTGGGCATATATTCTGTACTTGAAAAGTGTTGAATGAAATAAGAATTAGCACACTAAAAAACAAGACTAATAGATTGATAGTAAATAGTTAAATAGCAACTTTAAACAGATACAGAGATTATTGAGAAATAATTTAGAAGTGAAAATACAGCCAATATTTTCACTAGGTGGCATCAATAAAAACAATTGATGTCAATAAGACTATTGTCACTAGCTGCATTACTCTTTCACAGCAATACCAGAAAGCTCTAAAATTGAAGTAGGAAAGCCATCTAAACTCGTCTGGTTTGCTTTTTCCCAATAAGCTTCAACACCTTCTTGGCCTTTCTTTTCGTGGGAACGATTCAATGAATCCCTTTGATCAACATAATCAAATAATGGCACGCCCATACCGCATGACGATTGAGTCTTATCAATATGTAATATGTAAATTTGGCGAGCACCGGGTAATAAAGGAAGTAGATCTTTATATTCGTTCCATTCTTTATCTGCTTGATGCAGCACACGAGCTTGACCATACAAACGTAAGATAAGTGGAGCACCTTCAAATGCACAAAACATCACCGTCATTCTCGGGTTTTGTTGAACATGAGCAGAGGTTTCATTACCGCTACCTGTAAAGTTTAGCCAAACTACAGTTTTATTATCAATAATTTTCAGTGAATCCATTCCCTTAGGCGATAAATTCACAGTCCCTTCTGTCGCTGCGGTAGCAACAAAAAACATTTGCTGTTTTTCGATAAAGTCCATTTGCTGCTGAGTCATCGATTCAAATATTTTTCCCATAACATTCCTTATTCAAAACATGGCATTGCTCGATTTATTATTGCTTCAGTATCAATATCAATATCAATATCAATATCATCCCCGAGTGTACCAAAGTTTTAAAGGTAGTTAGAAATAAGTCTGGACTGACAGTAAGCTTTTACGAAAGATGATTCTCTAATCTGGATCAAAATTGATGCTTGAATTACGACAGCAGCTTTATCGACCAAAACTCTATGGCTAAACTCTTTTTTATCGCTATTTCAAGATGCTTCCGCAAACTCATTAAATGATGGTCATACTCAGCATAGTTTCCTGCAGTTTTGCCTAATTCATTCGCTAGCACCGTAAGTACATAGGCCGACACTTTTAAATGAAAGAAGCAGTAATACAAATTAAGAAACGTTAATAAAACTAGAACTATAGCAAACCTACTTAACATAAATTTTCAACTAAACTTAGTCTAAACATAAATTTTTTCAGTTTGAATTATAAAATATCAATATCTTACGGAACAGTAATCAAGCGTTAAAATTGTGAATTTGCACTCAAATATAATTTCAACATTTAATGAGTTATTGGAAGAATAATGGCTTTTGAAACAATGTTTTTAGATAGTACAAAATATTCAGGTTTTGATGATTCTTCATTAACCTCTCTAGATAGTGCCACGACTCTTAATGCTTCGGTGAAACAAGGTGCTTTTTTCAAAGAGAAGTACACAGTAACAGTAAAAGATAATCAACTCGTCGGTCAGCAAGTCAATCGGTTATTTAAAGACAAACCCGTCCAGTTAGGTGATAAGTCGAATAGAACGGGCCTTAAACTTCTATATACAATTACTGTGCATCCACAACTTCCTGAAAAAATAGCTGTGAATACTATTCTGTCAGATGATTTATCCAAGTCCGGAGAGGAACGAGCTTTGCTTGTTGAGAAAGCGCCCATAGGGGTTGGAGTAGAAGTTTTAAAAAAACTGCACAAACGCGATAAAGATAATAAAACACAAACTGCACTTCCTATTTTACAGCTATTATCTACACAAAAAGCGGCTGAAATCCTATCAAAAATAGATGATAAAACCATAGAGTCGTTGTTTTTAGAGCCTAACTGGAATGTTATAAAAAGAAGCCAAATAATTATTTCTTTGACTGACAATGAAACGTCTAAATTCAAAACTTCATTTACGAGGAATTTATTAACTTTAGAAACTAATAGCTATACATGTAAAGAAGCTGCTGCTAATTATCAATCTGATCTTTCAGATTTAATTTTTAACCAAACCTTACCCCAATTGATTGAAGATATCCCAAAGTTCTCAATCGAGTTAGCAGCAATTGTTGCAAATAAAATGAATCCTAAAGATTTAGCAACACTTTTATCTACATTAGGTAATGCAACTGCAGTTAAAATACTTAATCAATTAATTGTTAACTCTCGAGTCCAAACTTTTGCTTTAAATGAAGCTCAATCTAATAATAACGATGATTGGTTCGTACTTGGTTCAGAGTCTACAAAACTTGATTCACTGATTTCTGACGAAGCTAATACTAATGACTTTTTGCAAGAATTTATAAAGTATGACGATAAATTAGCCAAGACGGTTTTCACGGCTAACTCTATTGAAATTATAAACGCTCTTGACGATGAAAATGCTCAGTGGCTAATTGAAAAGGCTGAGACACATAATAAGACGAATCTTATAGCGGCTTATTGCAACAAAGTAATACAACCTCCACAAGTAATAGAAGCAAAACACCTTGAATATATTACTTTAATAATAAAACCTCAAAATAATAAACTTATAACTGATGCTCTTATTCAATTATCAGCTCAGCAAATAGTACACCTTGTGACTGCGCTTCCAAGAGCGTCAGTGCTTGAACTTCTTGGGCATGGTGACTCTGCTGAAGTATTCAGTCAATGCTTAATCCCAGCCTTAATTGACAAAGACAATCCAGAGTTTTTAGAATATATGAAACATTTTGCTGAAACTTCTGACATACGGCTTGTGGCTATTCTCATGCTCAGATTCAATGCTGTAAACTGCGCGCTCATTACAAAGCATCTTTCTCAAGAAAGACAAGATGCAATCTGTGAAGCTATGCTTAACACACTCGCATCAGGCCCTTCACGTGAGCTTTTTGAGGTTTACAGTGAGCATTTCCCTATGTTTATGCTGGCGAGATTATTAGAAAGGGATACAACAAGTGGTGACATTCTTCGAATATCCCAATCAAAACCTTTCAAACCAGTGCAAATTGATGAATTATCTAATTACCTCAGCGTTGATTATTGGGCTAATCAGTTTCTAAACAATCCTACAGACCAAGTAATTCCTTTGTTTACAAAATTATCCACCGAAAAGAGAAAGAGTATTGGAGAGCTATTTATCTACACAAGTTGGGAAAATATCGCAAAACACCTAGACAGCACCGCACGGTTAGAATTCATTGATTTTGACAATATACAACAACGTGGCTATTGGCATTCATTGTACAATACGCCGCAAAAAAAAGCAGATGCTATTAAAACTGTCGATGCTTCTATTTGGTATAAAATGTTGCTTCGATTTTCCGATGCTGAAATTACGGCAATATTATTGAATCTACCTATCGATAAACAAGTTGAATTCATAAAATTAATTTCTACTCACTCAAGAGCAATTCAGATTTTATCGAGTTTATTTGGATTATCGGAATATTCGACATTAAAATTAATTGATGAACTAGGTTATACCGAAAAGAAAACAGCAAAAGAATTAAAATCACTTTTAAGTCAACTCAACACTGTACCAACAAGTAATATAAATACTTTAAAAGAAAAAATAACATTCATTCTTGGAGAATTAAATCAGGCAAACTTCAATGCGAGTGTGATCCAACACTCTTTTAGAAGCCACACTCAGAGAGTTAAAGATAAACAATTAGAGGTTCAACAAGTTGATGTTCCCGAAGGTTTTATCAAACTCACAAACACTAATCATAAAACAGACGGAAAAAACCAAGACTATTACTTTGATCGTGACGAAATATTTCCACCAATGAGACAGCCAACTAAAAAAGTACCTGTTACAGAGACTAAAAATTTAAGTGGAACCTTTAAAAAAGCCAAAGCCCAAGATACTCATTACATCAGTTTTGAAGCTGAAGAACTTGAAATACATACTAGTACTAATAGAGCTCAACAACCCGTACTTATTCAAGAAAGTAGAAATAGCCTTTTAAAAGTAAAACTACAAAAAGTAAAAGCAACACTTGGAATAAACTCTTGGGCTCATTGCTCAATACAACCGGGGTTTCAAGGTATTGTAGTCAAAGAGGGAGAGTTAATCTCGGCGACAGGTGGTACAGATATTTCTAGCTATACCAAGAAAAATGGAATAGTTAACTATCGAATATTTGAACGATTTTGCAGTGATATGGCGCAATTGCATCGTAATGAAATTTTTTTCAGAGATATAAAAGTTGAAAACCTTCTCTATAAAACTACAGCAACTTCTGAAAATGGCAAAGTAGTAAATTTAGAGTCCCCTCAATTATCGGTCATTGATCTTGACGACTTGTACACTGGCGAGCCAGGAGATAAAGAAAAACTTTGTGGTACTCTAGGATATCTCACTGAAAAACTATATGAGAAAAAATTTAGCGGTAGTAGACGTGTACTAAAGGCTTGTGATGACTATGCTGCATTACTGACGATTTTATCAACAACCGCTGAAGAAACGTATAACATGTGTTTAGCACCAAGCGATTATAAAGACAGCTATAACTACGGCTATAATGAAAATTATCAGGTAGGGATTCTAGATAACGAAAATAAAGATCAAACAACAAAACAAAACATCGAGACGGTTCTCGTAAGAATGATAAAGCCAAAACATTTGAATACGGTTAAGCTATTTCTTGCTGACCCTTTAAAATATCAATTAAAAATTTCGTTACATGAAGCCATTGATTGGACAAACCAATAAATATAAAAAAACCGCTTAAAAAAGCGGCTTAAAAAATTAACGGAATATGGCTATTATCCGTGTTCTTTTGCTAGATATAACCAAGTATCAATCACTGTATCAGGATTAAGTGATACGGTATCAATGCCCTGCTCTACTAACCATGCTGCAAAATCTGCATGATCAGATGGACCTTGACCACAAATACCAACGTAAGCACCTTTCTTTTGAGCCGCTTTAATCGCCATTGAAAGTAACTTTTTAACAGCAGGATTACGCTCATCAAATAAGTGACTGATGATGCCTGAGTCACGGTCTAATCCGAGAGTAAGCTGGGTTAAATCGTTAGAGCCAATTGAGAAACCGTCGAAATACTCGAGGAACTCTTCAGCAAGTAATGCATTAGAAGGTAGCTCACACATCATAATGACGCGTAAACCATCTTTACCGCGCTCCAAACCTTCTTCTTTCAACAATTCAATAACTTGAGCTGCTTCTTCAAGAGTACGAACAAATGGAATCATAATTTCGACATTAGTCAGTCCCATGTCATTACGAACACGCTTGATAGCTTCACACTCAAGTGCAAAACAATCACGAAACGATTCAGAAATATAACGACTTGCACCACGGAAGCCCAACATTGGGTTTTCCTCTTCAGGCTCGTAGCGATCACCACCTACTAAGTTCGCATATTCGTTTGACTTAAAGTCAGACATACGAACAATCACTTTCTTCGGATAGAAAGCTGAACCGATAGTCGCAATACCTTCCACTAAGCGTGCAATATAGAATTCAACAGGTGATTCATAACCTGCGATCATTTCATGAATTTCTTGTTGAAGCTCAGCGTCTTGCTTATTAAATTCAAGCAATGCCTTAGGGTGAATACCAATCATACGGTTGATGATAAACTCAAGACGTGCAAGACCAACACCTTCGCTTGGCAAACGAGCAAAATCAAAGGCTCTATCAGGGTTGCCGACGTTCATCATGATTTTCATTGGTAAATCAGGAAGTGTATCAACACGGTTAGTGATGACCTCAAATTCTTGCTTACCTTCATAAATGAAACCAGTGTCACCTTCAGCACATGAAACGGTAACTTCTTGCCCTGTTTTGATAAGGTCAGTGACATTACCACAACCAACAACAGCTGGAACACCAAGCTCACGTGCAATAATTGCTGCGTGACAAGTACGTCCACCACGGTTTGTTACGATAGCGCTTGCACGCTTCATGATTGGTTCCCAATCAGGATCTGTCATGTCTGTAACTAACACATCACCAGGTTGGATTTGATCCATATCTTCGATTGATGCCAGCACTTTCGCTACGCCTGAACCGATCTTATGACCAATTGAACGGCCTTCACATAATACTTCGCCACGTGTTTTCAAGTGATAACGTTCTATCAACTGTACATCTTCACGGCTGCGAACGGTTTCAGGTCGTGCCTGAACAATATATAGCTTGCCATCATTGCCATCTTTAGCCCATTCAATATCCATCGCACGACCATAATGCTTTTCGATAATGACGGCTTGTTTGGCAAGTTCCATAACTTCTTCATCAGTTACTGAGAACTGACGACGCAATTCGACATCTACGTCTTCAATTTTAACTTGTTTACCGTGACCAACATCATCAGAGTAAACCATTTGAATCATCTTGCTACCGATATTACGGCGAACAACAGCTTGATGACCTTGAGCTAAAATTGGCTTGTGAACATAAAATTCATCTGGGTTAACCGCGCCTTGTACAACCATTTCACCTAAACCAAATGATGAAGTGATAAATACTACATCGGTGTTACCTGATTCAGTATCCATTGTGAACATTACGCCTGACGCCGCTTTGTCAGAACGTACCATTCTTTGAATACCAGCAGATAACGCAACACCGCGATGGTCGTAACCTTGGTGTACACGATAAGAAATAGCACGGTCGTTAAATAATGAGGCGAATACGTGTTTAATCGCCACTAATACTGAGTCAAAACCTTTCACATTTAAGAAGGTTTCTTGTTGACCAGCAAATGATGCATCCGGCATATCTTCTGCTGTTGCAGATGAACGGACAGCAAATGAAGCATCTTGAGTCTCAGAGGCAAGCTTATTGTATGACTCTAGAATGGCTTGTTCTAGTTCTGGCTGGAAAGGGGTATCGATCACCCACTGCCTAATCTCTGCGCCAACTTTGGCAAGTTGCTTTACATCATCTACATCCAAAGTGTCTAGGATGGCATAAATTTTCTGGTTAACTCCACTTTGTTCTAAAAACTCATTAAACGCATGAGAAGTCGTTGCAAAACCTCCTGGAACTTGTACACCAGCATTTGATAAATTGCTGATCATTTCGCCTAGTGAAGCATTTTTACCGCCAACCAAGTTGACGTCGCCCATGCCTAATTCCTGATACCAGAGTACATATTGTTGCACAGTTCTATCTCCGCAAGTTTTTATTTCAGTGGCCCCTTCACACGAGGGCACGGGCATTCTACACTCCGTCACAACAGTCGTAAATCTATAATTTTATTTGTAATTTAATTACTACATGAGGCTTATATGGCACCACAAGTTTTCTTTATTTCCGATGGTACAGCGATCACCGCAGAAGTGTTCGGACATGCGGTTTTATCCCAGTTTCCTATGGAATTTGAGCAAGTTACTATTCCGTTTGTTGAAACAATTGCAAAAGCTGAGGCTGTTAGACAACAAATTGATGATTGTTATATTACAACAGGTTTGCAGCCTTTGGTCTTTCATTCCATCGTAAAACCAGAGATTCAAGAAATTATTTCAACAAGTAAAGGGACAGATTACGACTTTCTCAACACATTTGTCGCACCACTTGAAGAACAGTTGGGAATAAAAGCAACACCCAAAGTTCATCGTACCCACAGTAAAGCTAATGCCAGTTATGAAAACCGTATTGATGCCATAAATTACTCGATGGACAATGATGACGGTCAAACATTAAAACACATGGACAAAGCAGACATTATCTTACTAGGAGTTTCACGCTGCGGAAAAACACCATCAAGTCTTTATCTGTCTATGCAGTTTGGCATTAAAGCTGCGAACTACCCATTTGTTGAAGATGATATGGATAACCTTAAATTACCTGAAAAACTGAAACAAAATAAAGATAAGCTTTTCGGCTTAACAATTGATCCTCAGCGTTTGCATGAAATTCGTCAGAGTAGGATGCATAACAGTCGTTATTCATCGCTAAGACAATGTCGATTAGAGGTGAAAGAAGTCGAGATGTTGTTTAAAAGAGAACGTATCCCTTACATAAATACAACTAATTATTCTGTTGAAGAAATCGCCACAAAAATTCTTTACACAACAGGACTAGAAAGACACATGTTTTAAGACAGAGTTGTACGTATCTTTATTACAGAATAAACATCGATTAAGACAAAAATAATGCACAGCTGCTTACTTTTAACACAAATAGCGCTGTGTTTCACTTCATGATTCGTTATAATCCTTTGCAATGAGGCAAATGTTGCCATTTTTATTGTTTGGATGTTGCATGACCATTAAAACCGACGAGCTAAGAACTGAGCTACTTTGTAAAGTAATTTCACCTGCACAATTGGCATCAGAATATCCACTCACTTCCTTAGCTGCTGATTATCTCGTTCAGCAACGCAGAGAAGTCGAAGCAATCATCGAAGGTAAAGATCAACGTTTACTCGTGATTATTGGCCCTTGTTCAATTCATGATACCGAGGCTGCACTAGATTTTGCCCAACGCCTTGCAAAATTACATCATGAACTAAAAGATGATCTTTGTATTCTGATGAGAGTGTACTTTGAAAAGCCTCGTACTATTGTCGGTTGGAAAGGATTAATTTCAGATCCTGATTTGGACGGCAGCTTCAGCCCAAACAAAGGATTACGTAAAGCGCGTCATTTGTTGCAACAAATTACTGAATTAAAATTACCTATTGCTACTGAATTTTTAGATATGGTTAATGGTCAGTACATAGCCGACTTGATCACTTGGGGAGCTATTGGTGCGCGCACGACTGAAAGCCAAATTCATCGTGAAATGGCTTCAGCGCTTTCCTGCCCTGTTGGCTTCAAAAATGGCACAAACGGAAATATTCAAATTGCGGTAGATGCCGTTCGTGCCGCTCGCGAACCACATATTTTCTATTCTCCTGATAAAGAAGGTGCAATGGCCGTTTTCCGTACATCTGGAAACCCTTATGGCCATATAATTCTTCGCGGTGGAGCAAAACCAAATTACTCGGCTGAAGATATAGAGCATTCGAGAAAACAGTTGGAGGATGTCGGCCTATTCCAACGTCTAGTTATTGATTTCAGCCACGGCAATAGCAACAAGCAACACAAAAACCAACTAAATGTTGCTGATGACATATGTGGCCAGCTTAAAAATGGTAGTCAATCGATTGCAGGTATTATGGCTGAAAGCTTTATTCTCGAAGGTAATCAAAAAGTCGTTTCTGGTGAACAACTAGAATATGGTAAGAGTATCACTGATGCTTGTTTACATTGGGATGATTCAGAAATTCTGCTGCGTAAACTTGCTGATGCAGCTCGAACTCGTCGATTGAAAAGCTAAATTATATTCATAAAACCAATAAAAAAGAGTATGAACGCAATGTCATACTCTTTTTATTTCGTACTAAAACTTGTCATACAAAATTACTTCATATTAAGACCATTTGAAGGTTTATTTTTAGTTTTACAGTTTTTTGTAAAACCTTCCTTTAACAATGAAACAGGTTTAAATCCTAGTTTATCAGCTTCAGTCATCTTACCTTCATCAATGCTATGTACATTGATATGAAGCCCACCTGCACCGCAAACGCTGATCACTGCCATTCCATTAATGTCACCACATGTCGATGAGTAAACGTTAATTCCTTTGCTTTCGAGGAGCAATTCTGTTTGCTTAATGGTTTTTCCGCCACCCATACATTGAACAGAGCCATCATTGATGTATACATCAACTTTCTTATTATCTTTGGCAGATAAATTTTCACTCATACTACAACCCGCCAACAATACCAAAGTAATTAACAATATTTTCAGTTTCATGTAGTTATCACCAATTAGATATTTACATCAAGAATAAGAGAAAACTAAAAGCTTAACAAGTAGACTCGTACACTTTATGGATAAAGCAATTAAATGAACAAATGACAATTACCATGAACTGGAACTTTTATTTAGAAATTTCCCATGAACCATCGCTTTTCAAACATGCAACTCCAAAAGCCTGCTCAGTGCTTCCTCCAACGGTTATTGTCTGTTGGTATTCTCTGCATAATTGACCAGATTCATTAGTACCTTCTTTAGTTGCAACCACTTGTCCTTTTGCTGTATCAGTATTCCATGTGATGGTTTTACCGACTGGCGCGGTGGTAGCCGATATTTGAGCTTGCTCATGTTCACGTTGTGCCTGTTCATCGATATTATCAAGAAGCTTTAAACTTATTGCTGTAAAAGCAAGCCACTTCCATGCAGAGTCATCCACTAAAAAACGACCGTATCCTGAATATGAATGTCCAAATCGTCTGAATATTCTAATATTTTTATAAGTTCTTTTTCTCGGAACAACGACGATAACTTTTGAACGCTTTGCGATATGCCTTTTTGGCTTTGGTTTAACAACAACTACTGTTTTCCTGTCAGAATTTGTTATACGTCTTTCTTCTGAAAAAGCTAAGTTAATATTTATAGAAAACACAGTAAACGTTAGAAATATAAGTTTAAACATATTTAATTTCATCACAGCCATCACTCAACACTTAATAAACAAATTATAAAAACAAAAAATGAATATTCATTAAAATTACTAAAACCACATTTATTATGATTTTCATAATTAAAAATTAACAAACATTATGATTGTATAAGCCAATAAAAGTTCAATTATATTTTCTGCTACAAATTGCGATTAAAAAGTGAACACAATAAGCTTAAAAATATTAACAGATAAATATCAATCACTTACAAAATACGACAATAAGTCTTTATGACAAAAAAAATGCCAAAAAGTTTTAATAATTAAAATTAAGTATTAATTTTGAGACATAAGTCACAAAACAATTAATCTACTTGTAAATATTAAGTTAACATGAATTAAATTTATATCACTATTTAAATCATCAATAACAGATTGTTAATACTGTAACAATCTACATTAAACAGTATAATTCACTTCAAACAAATAATACTAAATACAATATAAGAACAAATAATTAACAATTAGCAATTAAAGTTAAATATATTATTAATTGACGAAATAAACTTTTGATTGCAATACTTTAAGAGCAAAAAAATAAAACATAAAAATAATATTAGGAACATGCATTCAATGAAGAAATATTCTAAATTAGCTATTGCGATAAATGTTTGTCTTGCAACATCTACGACAAGTCTTCTATTCAGCGTTAACTCATCCGCTCAAACTACAGAATCTGCCGACCCAGTAGAAAGAATTGCTGTTACCGGTTCTCGGATTCAACGTAAAGATATAGAAACCGCTTCTCCGATAACCGTTATCGATGCAGCATCAATTCGAGCAGAAGGCTTTACCTCTGTCGATGAATTACTGCAAGCACAAACCTCGATGGCTGGCGCAGCTGTCGGTTCAAGTACCAATAATGGAGCAGATGGTGTCGCACAGGTTGATCTTAGAGGCATGGGCTCTCAAAGAACATTGGTATTGCTGAACGGTCGCCGCATGGTAAATTCAGGTTCTGGTGCCGATAGTTCTGTCGATCTTAACTCTATACCTGTGGCGATGATTGCACGTGTTGAAATACTGAAAGATGGAGCATCTGCTGTATACGGCTCTGATGCAATTGCGGGTGTTGTGAACATTATCACTAAGAAAGATTTCGACGGCTTTCAACTTGATATACTCGCAGGCACAACTGACAAAGGTGATGGAGAAAACGGAGAAATAAGCGGCTTATACGGTTTCAATACCGACACAGGAAATTACACTATTGGCGGAGCTTATTCCCGCCGTGAAGGCGTTGTACAATCAGACAGGGAATGGACAGATCCTGGTAATAGCTCATTCATACCAACAGGTTCTTTAGGCGGAAAAGTACAAAACGATCAAGGTGAATGGGTTGCACGTGATACCGGTTATGATTATACCCAAGATAGTTGGTATCAAACTCCAAACGAACGATTTAGTATTTTTGCTAATATGACTGAAGAGTTGAGTAATAATTTAACACTAACAAGTGATTTCTTATACACTAAACGTAAATCAAGCCAACAACTCGCCCCCCAACCAGCCAATGTTATGTTGAATGTCTGTGATGATCCTAATATTGCTGCTGATGAATCTTGCATATCTTTGGATCAATCCATGTTAGACGGCGGAATTGACGCTGATGACACTGGACGAGTTAATTATCGCCGCCGAATTACTGATGCTGGTCCACGTATATATTCTCAAGACACTGACACGTACAGACTATCTGCAGGTTTAGCTGGTTCTCTCGATATTAATACCGGAATGGATTGGGATGTTTCGTATACCTACGGAAATAACAAAGCGAACACTTCAGTTGCAAACTCTATAAATGCAACAAACATGAAGCAATCAATTTATGACAATCAAGATCAGTGGTTAAGTGGTGACGCCCTCTCGGCAACGATAGTCGATGACATAAGCTATACCGAAAAAGCCGATGGCGGCAATGAGCAGCATGTTATTTCTGCAGGTATAAATGGCGAGTTATTCGAATTAAATGCTGGAGCCGTTGGGTTTGCAATTGGTACAGAGTATCGCTATGAAAGCGGTTATTATAATCCTGATGCTGTTATCGTAGCTGGCGATGGAACCGCAGCACAACAAGATCCAACCGACGGTAGCTATAACGTTATTTCTGTTTTTCAGGAAGTCAGTATCCCATTTACAGATAATCTTACCGGTGAGTTTGCACTTCGCTACGATGACTATTCAACATTTGGAAGTGCCGCAACTTGGAAAGTAGGCTTCACTTATGAAGCCACCGATGATCTCATGATTAGAACCGTTGCAGCTACAGGTTTTCGAGCACCTAGTGTAAGTGAGCTTTACGGCGGAAATACAGGGTCGTATGATTACCTTACTGATCCATGGGGTAACGCACAAGATGCGCAACTCCTTGTTAACTACACATCAGATGAAAACCTTAAGCCTGAAGAGTCTGAGTCTTATACTGCTGGGTTAGTGTATTCACCAAGTGCAATCGATGGCATGTCTCTGACATTGGACTGGTGGAGCTTTAAAGTAACAGATGCAATTTCTCGTCTTGATGCTCAAGCAGGATTAAACAATTGTCAGTCAGGTGATGTCGCTGCCTGTGAAACATTCAGTATTACTCCCGATGGTAATCTTGATAATTTAACGAATCCTCTCACAAACGTTGGTTATCAAAATACTTCAGGAATTGATTTCAATTTATCTTATAACTTCGAAGCTATAGGACTTGATTGGAAAATCAATAATGACACGACCTATTTACTGAACTTTGAGCAAGATGATGAAGATTATACAGGCACCATTGATGGTAACTTTGGTGCATATGCGAAAGTAAGAAATAATTTCAGCGTTCAAGCTGGAAAAGAAGATTGGAGCCTAATGTATTTTAATCGTTATATAGGTGCGATGGACGATAATTACACCGATTACGATGCTAACGATCAACCTTACTTAACGACAACGACTGCTGATTCTGTTCTCTATCACAATCTTTCTGGCACCTATCACTTTAGCGATGCTGTAAACCTAAACGTTGGCATCAAGAACTTTACTGATGAGTTGCCATCAAGTGTAACAAATGGCAGCGATGGCGGAACAGTCCCTGAGGTTTACGATACGATTGGTCGCCAGTATTACATGGGCATAAGTTTTAAAATGTAATTAATGTTTTAATATGTAAGCCGAACCACAGTGTTCGGCATTTTCATTCTCTTTAATAAATCACAAATTTCATTAACAATAATTAAATATTTATTACTTTTTAACGACCTATAATAGATTCAATACTTCGGACAGTTTTCAATTAGGTGACAATAACAGCCAAGTAAGTTATTGAATTTTATAGAATTGCATTTTTAAAAACACTTTCAATAATATGTTGAAATTCAATGAATTATAAAAAGTGTCCGAACTATTGATA
>VSKX01024552.1_pt1 | contig 25788 bp, 23 predicted proteins | sample 4799481 | NCBI WGS metagenome assembly VSKX01 (sample SAMN12179537, study PRJNA552185) | sponge metagenome | biome: deep-sea hydrothermal plumes; feature: spots directly above weak diffusing fluid; material: sea water; isolation source: sponge from the Swan site of a hydrothermal vent ...
AATGGAGAAACAGTCATATCAATTGCATCGTGGAAACGTCGCAAGTTCAATCAGCACTTGATAAATTTAGTTTTCGGTAAGTTAGGATTAGACCTGAGTGATGAAAAAGTATCTCAGGTCTATGACGAAATCAGTGAATACGGGACAATTGCTGCATAAAACTGTCTGCAGTATTGGAGTAACACAATCTTTAAGAAGTAAAAGAGAACTGAAACCAGCCCAATATTCACAGGCTGGTTTTTTATACCCAAAATCAAACTGCTGGGTTATGGGTATAAGTAATTTTAAGCGCCATGCCAATTACGCATTTGATTCGCTTCTTGCGATAACACCACCACTTCAGAACGAGTCATTTTGTCTTGCAAGGTCAACTTGTCTGGTGTCATTAACATAAACAAATTTCCAATGCCCAGCAACGACCACACTACGCGGGCGTAAGCGGTAACTAAACTTAAGTTTTGACCATTTGGATGCTGTACTTTAAGACGCCATGCTCGCATACCGAGCGTTTGACCGCCCCGACTCCAAAATATCGCATAAAATGTGGCAACGGCTATAGCCAACCACAATTGATACAGACCTTTATAAAGCGGTGTGTTACTTAACGCATCAGAGACAATATCGTAACCGTGAGCGTTAATCATTCCTGTTTCGATGAGCACAACAAAAACACCAAAACCAATTGCACCAGCGACCATGTATACCGCTACAGCTAACAGTAAATCGTAAACCGCTGCACCTAAGCGCTTTATAAAACCAGCGCGGGGAAAGTCAGCATGTTCTGGAGTTATTTTTGCCATGAGTTATTCCTGATCTTCTTCCTGTACAAAATGAATATTGCTGAATCCCATACGTTCAAATTCAGTTTTATGAAAGTTTCTTTCAGCTCGAGCACCTTTTCTTGATGTCATGGCAACTTGTTGTTCCATTTTATAAAAGGCATCTAAATTGATCCCTTCAGCAGTTGCCGCCGCTTCATAAAGATCATTGTGGATGCTGTAACTGAATGCAATAGTTTTTGTTTGACCTTTAAAAGTGTATCGAACTTGACGTGCCATTGTGACTCCAAAACTTCATAAGAAATAGTATTATCCTAAAAACGGCAATGAAAGGCGAGTTTTGTGCAAAAACTTCTTATCTTGTATTAATTATCGGCTGATTATGGTTAAGTAACCACTAGGATTATCCACCATCAAAAGGAGTCTACATGATGGATTTTGTGCTGGCTCACCAGAACTGGCCGTTTACCTTAGCGTTTATTTTAGTCATCGGACTTGGATTATTTGAATTAATCTCAATGCTGGTTGGACTCAGTTTACTGAGTGCACTGGATGACTTGCTGCCTATTGATATAAATGCAGATACCTCAACGGGTGTAGATGGTGTTACCGGCATTTTAGGTTGGTTATGCTTAGGCCGATTACCTCTGCTCATTTGGCTCGTACTGGTATTAACCAGTTTTGCCATCACAGGCTTAACGATTAACTACTTAAGCTTATGTTTTATGTTTCACTATTTCCCTGAGCCTTACGCTTTAGTTGCCGCCACAGTGCTGACATTATTCAGTTGCCGTTACCTTGGCGCTGCATTGGCCAGAAAATTGCCTAAAAATGAAAGCAGCGCCATTAACCACGATGAGCTTGCTGGTAGCGTCGGTACAATAACTGTAGGTCGTGCCACTCAAACTAATCCAGCTGAAGCTGTTATTAAGGACGCTTTCACACAAAAACATTACGTTCGTGTCGTACCGAACACGGCAGAAGAACACTTCGAGCAAGGCACAAAAATTGTCTTACTCAGACGTGAAAATAACATTTGGTTCGCCGCGCGCTTACACCAATAACAAAAAAGGAAGAGTGTTTAATGGAAATTCAAGAAATGGGAACAAGCTTTAGCTTCGTCATCATCGGGATGTCGATTTTTGGCTTTCTAGTAATAGGATTATTGTTTGCCAAATTGTATCGACGAGCCACAAAAGAGCTGTCTTTTGTCCGTACAGGATTCGGCGGTGAAAAAGTCATTAAAGATGGTGGTGCTATCGTATTACCCGTGCTTCACGAAACGATTTTCGTCAACATGAATACGTTACGTATCGAAGTTGAAAAAACGCAAAAAGATGCCCTCATTACTCGTGACAGAATGCGTGTCGATGTTAAAGCCGACTTCTATCTACGAGTAGCTCCGAATGCTGAAGGCATTTCAATGGCGGCGCAAACACTCGGTAATCGTACCAACCGAGTGGAAGAGCTCAAGCAGTTGATGGAGTCAAAATTTGTTGATGTATTACGCGCTGTAGCGGCTGAAATGAGCATGACAGAAATGCACGAACAGCGTTCTGATTTTGTGCAACGAGTCCAAAACAACGTTGCCAACGATCTTGAGAAAAACGGTCTTGAGCTAGAATCAGTGTCGTTAACAGGTTTTGATCAAACCGATCTGCAGTATTTTAACGAAAACAATGCCTTCGATGCTGAAGGTCGTGCCCGTCTTGCAAAAATTATCGAAGAAAAACGCAAAGAAACTAACGATATTGAGCAGGAAAACCGCATCTTAATCGAACAGCGCAATCTAGAAGCTGAAAAACTATCGCTTGAAGTCGAAAAGCTCGAACAAGAAGCCAAACTGACTCAGCAGCAATCGTTAGAGTTTAAGCGTGCTGAACAGCAGGCTGAAATCACGAAACAAAGAGAGTTAAAATCACAGGAAGAGCAAGAAGCGGTTATCGCTAAAGATCGCGCCATTGAAACCGCTGAAATTGAAAAAAATCATGATATCGAAACAAGAAAAATTGAAAAACGTCAAGCCATTGAACAATCGCGTATTCAACAGCAACGTGAGATTGAAGTCGCAGAGCAGGAAAAGCGCATTGCCGTAGCGGCAAAATCAGAAGAAGAATCTGCAGCTCGTGCCCGTGCTGCTGAAGCCGAAAAAACCAAAGTCGAAAAAGAAGAAGCGGTAATTACTGCAAAACAAGTCGCTCAAGCTAATCGTCAAAAAGATACTGAAGTCATCGACGCCCGTAAAGAAGCCGAACGTGAAGCCGTCGGAATTATCACTCAAGCAGAAGCTGAAAAACGTGCGGCTGAAGATAAGTCTTCCGCGGTGCTGATTGAAGCCAAAGCCAGTGCGGATGCATTAAAACTTAAAGCTGAAGCTGACGAAAAAGTGTATGAAGTTGAAGCGGCAGGTAAACGCGCCTTACATGAAGCTGAAAACGTATTGAGCGATGAACAAATTGCGCTGCAGAAATCCATCGCCATTTTGAATGCTCTGCCTGAAATCATTGCTCAATCAGTCAAGCCGCTTGAAAACATTGAAGGAATTAAAATTCTTCAAGGCTATTCTGGCTCAACTGGCAGCTCTAATCACATTGGTGGCAAGGCACAGTCTGGTCAAGGAAGTTTTGCTGAGCAAGTCACCGCTGCGGCATTGGATTATCGTGCAAACGCGCCGATGGTTGATTCGATGCTCAAAGACATTGGCTTAGTCAATAATGACAATGGCAGCTTGGTGGATTTACTGACGGGTAATAATGAAATAGTTAACCCAGCTGCGGTTAAAGTTAGCGCGAAACAAACGGCTGATATTCAGGATAAATAACCGTTTTTTTAAGCTAGCAATAAGCTCACTTTCTAGTGGGCTTATTTGTTTTATACTGCTGATTACAAATGACTTAAACTCATTTTTTGACAGGAGTCAGTTAGTAGAAATAACCTGTTTCAGCAATATTCACCACATTAACGCTTATTCTCACTTAATGTGGTCTCGTTCTCATTTAATGCAACGATTTCCGCTACAAATAAAGCTATCTTATGAAAAATTGAAAATAAACCAAAACAGACTGCGGGTTAGCAGTATAGTTAATTAATTAATTAAATATCAGTTATTCAACTAAGAGTGAGCGAGATAATAGTTGATATTTCGACGGTCACTCCTGCCTATTTATCTTAACAGTCAACGCTCTAACTCTATTTTACTTTTTAAGTCTATCTTAGATTTTTAGGGAACTACATACTGATTCAGATAACAATTTATTTTTTTCCTTTAAAAGATCTTGACATTGTTTTAACTGATCCTGCAGGTGTTTCTCTCTTACCGTTAAAAACTCCCCCTTTTTAGCTGTAATATATTGCTGTAACAATTCTTTTTGCTTGGATATCTCAACACATTGTAGGATCGACTTCTCCACCAACCTAAACTCTCTTGAAGTTACTTCAGACCTCTGATCCGCGGTCAGGCTTACAGCAAACAGGCTACTTTGTAAGTTTAAATAAGTCTTGTTTTCGGCTATCAGTTGATCTTTTTCGGTTATCCTTTTATCTTTTTCGGCTACCAGTTTATCTTTTTCGGCTATTAGTTTATTTTTTTCGGTTAACTGAGAATCTCGTAGGTTCAATCGACTTTCTTGTGAATTCGAATTAATAAGCTGTTGAACAATACAACTATCTTTTGATTTTATTTGAGTCTCTCGTTGAATTAGTAGAGACTTTTGTTGGGTTAATTGCTCCTCTTGTTCTGTTAACCGAGAATCTTGTTTGCTTAATCGAGAATCTTGCTCGGTTAATTGCTGCTCTTGTTCGACTGATTGTTCGATTTTTTTGGTCAGTTGGGATTTTGTTTTGGCTAGCTCGGTCTCACTTTTAGTTAGTAGACTAGTTAAATGAGATATTTCTGTTGTCAATAAAAATGTCTGTTGAGCATTAGGCGCTGAAGTTTGAGGATATACAGGATAAACTGGGGGTGCAAAGTATTGAGAACCTGTTTCTAAAGCTGGAGAATAACCTGCGAATTCTAAGTTTTGAGATTGTGTTGGTGAAGCATGAGGCTTGCTTGAGGGAACACCCATTTGTTCGCTTGCGTATAAAGCCTGAGGTGGGTTTATACGCGAAGAAGAGTGATAACCTGCATAAGCTGGCGCAGGGCGAAGGGGGTAATAAGGAGCAGTTTGAGCTCTAGTTCTAGTGGCCGTATACGTATGGCCATTTATACGACTTGATTTAGACGATACTCGAGTAGAATTGTCCTGCGGAACCGTTGGAGTCGATCCTGTAATACATCCCGTATGAGAATATGCTGTACTTGTAACAGATTCGATAGACATGGGCTAACCCTCATAATAAATAATATACTATTATGACAACTACTTACTGAACAAAACATTTACAACATCACTAATTTATTAGCTCATTATTAGTTTGACTATCAAACGTTTGGGGCAATTCGGTGTTTTGTTCTATAAAACATTTTTGGACATTTTCAAATTCATCATTAACTTCCAACACTTTTTACACTTTGGCTTTATGAAGTTTCTTCGAAACTTAACAGTCGTGATACGGTGTATCACACAGCCCAAAAGGAGGTTCTTCAGCAAACCTCTCTTTGGAAACCCTCGTGCCGCTCCAACGAAGTTGAAAGCCCCGATACTCATTAGTCGCTATTGACGAACGCTTTCAAGTCGCAAACAACGCTCCAACGAACGCTAGCTTCGCTTAGTCATTAGCAACATTCGCGTCGGCAACTTCGAGGGGAGTTGGTGTCAGAATTCAGGTTTTGAGATTAAATAAGAAAAAATCAACTCAGAACGGTGCAAAAGACCGAACTAAGGGATCTATATTCATCAGTCATGTATGTACTTCTGTAATAACAGTTTTATCTAATTCCTATGACTACTCTACTCAGTTTCTACGCGTGAGGATTTAGCTTCTAAATCATCTCAACTTTTGTTTATAATCAGCCTCTATAATATTAAAAAACGCTGAATCTTCTGGTTTATCAAATTTTTGTTTGCAAGCGGAGTATTTGTTTGCCAATGCTTGATTTTGACGTCCAAGCGTTTCATTTGTACTGTAAATATGATCTGATTTATATTTTTCATCTTTTATATGGCTTTCTAATCGTCTAATTTTTGACTCAAGTTCTTTAACTTGTTTTTTGAGTTCATCAACAACCACGCCATTGCTCGCATTAACTTGAGTAACCATTTGTTTTGATGACGCTTTCTCTTTTGATAACTGGCTTTGCAAGCCAGTTATTTGTCGAGTAAATGTAGACGCACCAATTTGTAAACCATTTCTCTCTTGCCTCAAGCGAGCTTCAGTTTTCTTATGCTCCGAATTACTGAGTTTTAAATCTAAAATTTGTTGATCGCTATGCTGCTGAAGTTGTTGAAGCTGTTGAAGCTGTTGAAGCTGTTGAGTTAAACTGGCATTAGCTTTCTTTAACTCTGCTAGCTGTGTTTTTTGGCTCTCCATTTCTGACATCATGTCTTTCATTAAAACTTCTAGTTCAGAATTTTTTGATTTGATTTCGGTTAACGCTTTACGGGCGTCACCTAACTCCGTTTGTTCGTCACTGTGGTTAAACACCATTTCTTTCATTTTTGCACGAAGGCCTTCACAATCATGTTCTGATTGATGTAACAAGCTTTGAACACGCAGGAACTCTTCGCCCAAATGATTAAGCTGAATCTTAACGGGATGAGTTAAACAATCTAAAAGAAATGCTTTTTCGTCAGATTCTGGAGCACATTTATATGCTTTCAACCCTGCCAACAAAGCATCAAAATTCGTGTGTTGGTGAGCTCGCCAAAGAGATAATAAATTAGTCAGTAATCGTTCGTGATCGTTTGATGAGATTTTAGAAACTTTGTCTGCCAAAGTGATAGAAGTACCAGCACAAATACCGGCTCGATGAGACTCCCAGTTAAGCCCAATATTGACCGTAAGCAATTCAAGCTGCTTAATCTTTTTTATTTCAGCAAGATCCAACACTTTAACTGCATCCTCAATGACTAGTGCAGATTTTTCATAAGTTGTCCCCGCAATAACGATTGAAGTATTAGGTGTTGGGAGAGTTATTGCTGGTGGAGATGGCGAAGTAACAAATACTGCTACTGAACCATTTGAGCTCGCTCCTTTGGTTTGGTACTTATGAAGGCCATTTTCAAACGCATGAGATAGATATGAAGGAGGTGCATCTGGGGCATAGCCCTGTGGTGGTGCGCTAGGAACTGCCTGAGGGCCCTGAGCCATAATTACCTCCAATCCAAACATCACGTTGATTAAATTAATAATAGAGACTCTGTTATACGATAGGTTAAGCCAATTTTCATTGAGTTTATGATTAATTAACGTTCATCTTAGGTAGGAAATGTTCTTTAACTTTTGAATTAAACTTGCTGAGCTCACACTGTAACCAATCGGCTCACCAAATAAGCTTATTTTTAGAGTTTCCATTTCGTCTGTGATGTTCTTTTTTCAGTTTTTATGCCGCTAAAAAATCATAAACGATATTCAGCAGTGATTAACGATATGACGAATCGGCGTCATTAAATCACTGGCTACCATGCCTCGCTCACCTTTACTCACAGCGATATCCGCGGCGCAGCCGTGTACAACAACGCCCATTTTGGCTGCTGTCGCGAGATCCAACCCTTGTGCAATTAATGCCGCGATAATGCCTGACAGTACATCACCACAACCACCACTGGCTAAGCCGGGATTACCGACAGCGGCTACAACGGTTTGTTCTCCGTCACAGATCAACGTGCCTGCACCTTTTAATACAACTACGCCACCGTATCGGCTTTGCAATGTTTTAACCGCCCGAAATCGATCGGCTTCCACTTCTGCAACGCTACTGCCCAATAATCTTGCCGCTTCGGCAGAATGTGGCGTTAATACCCAGTTCGATTGTTTTTGTGGATCTTTACTTAAGAAGTACAACGCATCTGCATCCATCACCATGGGTTTTTCACTCAGCAGTGTCGCTTTAAATAAATTATGTCCCCAGCTTTGGTGCCCGAGCCCCGGCCCTAATACCAACACGCTTGCCCAACCTAATCGATGGTAAATTTCCATATCGACAAATTCAGCTGGGCAAAACATTAATTCAGATCGATGTGCCAACACAACAGCTAAGTTTTCAGGTCGACTGATCACGGCCACCATACCGCTACCTGCACGTAAGCAAGCCTCACCGCACAATCGAACCGCACCGGGCATACCAATGTCACCACCAATTACGGTGACTTTTCCTGAATCGCCTTTGTGGGTATGTTTTGCGCGTTTACCTAATTTACCCTTAAGAAAATCAGCTTGGATCAATTTGCAATCGGCATCAGGTAAAAATGGATTCAAACCAATATCAATTAAGTGAATATCACTGCAATAGTGACGAGCTTGATAAGTAAACAACCCTCGTTTGAGCGCACCAAATACTAATGTTTGATCCGCACATACTGACATTTCACTGGTGCCTGTATTGGCACAAAGACCTGAAGGTACATCCAAACTGATTGTCCATGCTTGGCTGTCATCAATTGCAGCAATGAGCGGCACGAAATCCTCACTCAAAGGTCTTGATAAACCAATACCGAAAAGCGCATCAACAATCACGTCTGCCGACTGAACTTGCTCTGGAACAATCGAAAGCACTTGCCCACCGATTTGCTCGAATGTCTGCTTTGCTTGCTGAAACTCGGCCGTCGATGTAGGGTTGTTTAAGCCCATAACATGAATATCAACGGCATGATGAGATGCTTGCTTGAGTAGTTCACGCGCCAACACTAAGCCATCTGCACCGTTATTGCCTGACCCGATTAACACAACCACTTTTTTTTGTTTCAAATTACGCTTTAGAATGAACTCAGCTGCTGCCGTTCCTGCTGATTCCACCAATTGATAAAGTTCTGCGTTTTCTTTTTCACACATGGCTTGTTCAGCCTGACGCACTTGCTCGACCCGATACAGCTCGATAGGCAAATTGATTGTCATGACTGAATGCTCCGCTTATTGTGTTTTTATGGGTAAGTACAGCTGTACTGTCTTACTTGAGATTGTTCTGCGAGATTAGCAAATGTTTTTGTTGCAGTTCATGACCTAAATCAGACTTCACCAATAAATATGACTTATCACTACAAATGAATTTAAAGATAATGTTGAATTAACATTCTCAATGAATAAGGCTTTTTTGTGATTGAGCAGAAATGTTCATTGCCGCCTATTAGCAAGTTTTTAGATGTACACCTGTGTCATTAGGATCAGGTACGGCATTCCAAGTTAACATTTCGCATAATGAGTCGTGTAGTGGATAAACCTTAGGGTTTATTAAAAAACTAACCACCTTTTTTTTATAAGAATCTTTAACATTACTGCTGATCCAGTGGTCAAATAAATTATTTGCAACTAGGTAAATCCCTCCTTTTGATCTACCATCATGTGTTTGCAGTATCCAAGTTATCTTCATATCAGTCGTGGCCATAATAGTCAGTAACATTGCATAGTTAACTTGTTGCCGATAAACATCAACATGAGTTGCCTGATAAAGATCTAAAGCGGTATAAGCCAATGTGTAGCTTGAATTAGCAGTGCATATTTTTTTTCCGCTTTTATCAGGTGTTACAATCTCGTCAACATCTACAAGTTTTACACAACCGTCTACAGACGTAACCGTTAAATTTTCCAGTTTAATATCTGGGATCATTATGTTTTGCAACAAGGCTTGAGATACATCACGACAAAGCATTTCAAATTGCCCAAGCTTAAGGGTATAACCTTGAGAAGTGTATTCATCGAATACATCCAAGCCACCATATCGGCACACTAATTTTCGCTTGCTTACAAATATCCCTGTACACAATGTTTTGTATTTCATCACTTTTTTCGTTAAATTATTGTTGTTTTCAATCAAACTTGAAGGGAAATTACCTGATTTAGATACTAACGTTACTTTTTTTGGGCCTATATGGGTCAAATTTTTAAACTGACCACCACGTACAGTCGTTACTAAATTAGCTCCATCATTGGTCCAGTAACCTGTCCATTTATAATTTAAAGTCTCAAAATAGTAGTTACATTTTTCATTTGTCTTTGGATTTGTGTGTTTAAGTATCTTAAATCCTAAATCTGTTGTCGAGGCAGTTAACATTCTTTCTTTTAATCGCACTAATCCACGCTGTAAAATGAACTGAGCCCAACAGCGACGATTATTTGGGCATCTCGTTGCGGGAGATGGCAATAAAACCTGCTTACCTTCTGCCGATGATTGATGCTTATTCATATACGAGGTAAAAAAAGTTTGAATAGCTAATTTATAGTTAGGTGATGACTTACTGACACTACGGTTCGACAGATAAGCGGTTAAGGCTTTAATACCGCGTTTACGTCCAAATTTATGTTGTTCAATCGATGCAAAAGCAAAGTTTTTAGTAAAATGTACAACATAATAATCAGGCGCTTCAAAAGTAATTTTGTAACAAAACCGCCCTGCCGTATAGCAACCTTGAATTAAAGTATGTTTCGCCTCTAGGGCTTCACCTATAGATAAATCTGAGAAAAAGGCTTCTTCTAATTGCTTTAACACTGGACTCTGTGCGTTTGTTGGTAAAGCGCTTGCCACACGATACTCCAATAAGATTGCTGTTTGAATGATATTATCGTTGTTGTTAACTTTAGATATGTTTGATGAACAATAATTAACGAAATCCTCAAAATCAATGAAGGGATTTGAGTCCAGAGTGATTGCCACTGCTATACCCTGTGATAATATTTCAATAACACTTCATAAGAATCCTATTCATGTTCTGGTTTAAGCCCTACACGAAAGAAACAATTTCTCCTTGGATCAACCACCGCACAGGTGAAGCTCGATTGGGTGATACCAGTCATGTTTTGCAAGATTCACAAGATTTGCCACAGCAACTCAGTAAACTCAATGCCCGTGGGGTAAAATTTGGTTTAATTGGTATTGTTGAAGATTTAGGCCCAAGAGGAAATTTAGGCCGTGGAGGTTCTGGTGATGCTTTTAGTGCAGTCATTCAACAATGGGTTAATTTGCAATCAAATGCATTTTTAAACGGTAATGAATGCGCGCTGTTAGGTGAAATTCATACTCAAGATCTGGTGTCTGATGATCTCAATAATGTCACTGATATCCGAAACGGTGTCGCGAAAATTGACATTCGAGTCAGTCAACTGATCAAACTGGTATTAGCCGCTGGCATTGAACCCATAGTGATTGGCGGTGGGCACAACAACGCCTATGGTTTACTTAAAGCGTGTTCTGAAACTCACAATCAGCCGATAGCCGCCGTAAACCTTGATCCACACTCTGATTTTAGGTTAAAAGAAGGTCGTCACAGTGGTAATGGGTTTAGTTATGCTGCAGACGAAGGTTACCTCGGTTTTTACCATGTACTTGGTTTGCATGAATTAAAAAACAGTGCTAAAAACTTAGAGCAATTGCAACAATTTGGTGGCAGTTGGCACAGTTTGCAACAAGTTTGGACCCGCCGTGAAATCAGCCTTTCTCAAGCACTTAATGAAATCGTCTGCAAAGTTGACAACTCTCAAATTAACAATAAAAAGATGAAATTAGGGGTAGAGTTAGACCTTGATGCCATTGAGAATTTTCCGTCCAGTGCTATGACATCTGCGGGCATACCTTTACTTGATGCTGCCCATTACGTTCATCACATGGCGAAACATTGTGATTGTCTATACTTGCATCTCGCTGAAGCTGCGCCGTCATGTCATCCCATTTCTGCAGAACATGGGCGAAAACAAGTCGGTCAAAGTCTATGTGAATTGATCTATGCCTATGTTCAAGGGCGATTATCACGGTAAAATCTTTACTTCTATTTAGCGTGTTAGATAAAGAATTTAATTCATTAAAACCAGCTAATATGCTCTAATTAGGCTCAATAATTATTTGAAATTTGTTGAAGCTATTTCAGCAAGTAACATTTAGCGCTAACGGCGCTAAATACACAAGAATACATACAGGAATGCAGCACCATGTCAGAAGGTGAATCTAAGCAAACGCACTTTGGTTATAAAACTGTAGACGCTGATAAAAAAGCGGATCTCGTTGCCGACGTTTTCCATTCAGTTGCCGCAAAATACGACATTATGAATGACGTTATGTCCTTTGGTGTTCATCGTTTTTGGAAACGATTCACCATCGAAACTGCTGCTGCACGTCTAGGAATGAAAGTGCTTGACCTAGCTGGCGGCACGGGCGATTTAACCGCAAAGTTTTCGCGTTTAGTTGGCCCAAAAGGCTCAGTCACGCTCGCCGATATCAATGACTCGATGCTGAAAGTCGGTCGTGATAAATTACGCGATAAAGGCATTATCGGTAACGTCAGTTATGTACAAGCCAACGCCGAAGCCTTGCCGTTTCCTGATAACCATTTCGACATCATTACCATTGCGTTTGGTTTGCGTAATGTCACTGACAAAGATGCGGCAATAAATTCAATGCGTCGTGTACTAAAACCCGGTGGCAAGCTACTTATCCTTGAGTTTTCTAAACCTAAACATACCTTGATGCAAAAAGTGTATGACCTGTATAGCTTTAAAGTGATCCCGCAAATGGGTAAATTGATCACCAATGACGCTGACAGTTATGAATATTTAGCTGAATCAATCCGCATGCATCCTGATCAAGAAACATTGAAACAAATGATGATTGATGCTGGTTTAGAGCAAGTTGACTACACGAATTTAACGGACGGTGTGGTTGCACTTCATCGTGGATACAAATTTTAATGATTTCAAAACAACTGGCGATCTTATGTGTCAGCGCCATTGAAACATCACTGCACCAATTGTCGAAACAAAATAGACAGTTGAACCCATTGTTGCAAAGTCTCAATGGCAAAGTGATTAAAATACGCCTTAAGCAACTTTCTTGGCCGCTGTACTTTATTTGCACCGAGCAAATATTAGTGATGAGCCAATATGATGGTGCTGTCGATGTTAGCGTTAAAGCCGATGCTGCGACTTTGTATCAATTGACCGAAGGCGCTAGTTTAACTGAACTCATTAAAGCCGATAAACTCATCATCGAGGGTGAGTTAGCGACACTTCAAAGTTTCAGCCAATACTTGCAGCAACTTCAATTTGATTGGGCCGAACCTTTATCAAAATATATTGGTGATGTACCGACCCACTTTATACAAACGGGTTTGACGCAAATGGCAAGCGGACTTAAAGGATTGCTAAAAAGCAGCAGTTCACACTTGTCGCAACTCGCCATTGAAGAATATCGCATTGCACCTCATAAATTAGAATACATCGCATGGTGTGATCGCATTGAGGAGCTAAACTCTGAGACACAAGCATTATCACAGCGAATTACACGGCTAAGGAATAACATAACTTAATGTCGATTTCAGGCTTTAAACGTGGTTATCACACCATAAAAATCATGCTTCAATACGGTTTAGATAAATCGTTACCGAGCAAACTCAAGCCATGGTATTTTCGCGCATTACGGAATTGTTTTTTTTGGTTAAGAAACAAACATCCTGAGCGTTCTGGTGGTGAGCGTTTTCGATTAGCGATGCTCGAACTTGGTCCGGTTTATATTAAGCTTGGCCAAATGTTATCGACTCGCCGAGATTTACTCGATGATGAGTGGGCAGCAGAACTGGCCGAGTTGCAAGACAGAGTGCCACCTTTTGATTCAACGCTCGCTCGAGAAGCAATAGAAACTGAACTCGGTGCGCCGATTGAAACACTGTTTGATGACTTTGAAGACACGCCACTTGCTTCAGCCTCCATTGCACAAGTCCATTGCGCAACACTGAAATCTACTGGCCAACCGATCGTACTCAAGGTATTGCGCCCGAACGTTGAGCAACATATCAATAAAGATTTACAGCTGATGGAGCAAGTCGCTTCTTGGCTCGAAAAACTCATGGGCAACAGTTATCGTTTTCGTCCTGCTGAAATTATTGCCGATTATAAAAGCACCATTTTAGGCGAACTTGATTTAAAACTCGAAGCCATTAATGCCACCAAGTTGCGAAATAATTTTATTGATTCTGACGCTCTGTACGTTCCCTATGTTCATATGGAGCATTGCTATAAGCGTTTAATGGTGATGGAACGCATCAACGGTATTCCTGTATCCAACATTGAACAACTGCAGGCTCAAGGCACCAACTTTAAGTTACTGGCTGAGCGCGGAGTTGAGCTATTTTTCACTCAAGTATTTCGAGATAACTTTTTCCATGCTGATATGCATCCCGGTAATATTTTCATCTCTAAAGAGCACCCAGACAACCCATTTTACATTGGCTTAGACTGCGGCATTATGGGAACGCTCAGTGAAACTGATAAACGCTATTTAGCTGAAAACTTTTTAGCGTTTTTTAACCGAGATTACCAACGCATCGCTCAGCTTTATATTGAGTCGGGCTGGGTATCTGAAAATACTGATGTTGTCGCTTTTGAGCAAGCCGTTAAAGCCATGTGCGATCCCATTTTTAAAAAGCCATTAGACGAAATTTCTTTTGGTCATGTGTTATTAGAGCTATTCCGTACGGCAAGAAAATTTGAAATGGTGGTTCAGCCACAATTAATTCTATTGCAGAAGACCTTGTTGTATATTGAGGGATTGGGACGGCAGTTATATCCACAGCTTGATTTATGGCAAACCGCAAAGCCTTTTCTAGAGCAATGGATGTCAGAACAAGTTGGCCCAAAGGCGTTTTTTGATAAAGCAAAAACAAGCCTGCCCTTCTGGTCCGAAAAACTGCCTGAATTGCCAGAGTTAGTGTATGACAATTTAAAACTTGGACGAAAGTTACTCGGTAGCCAGCAACAATTATTACAAAAGTACATCCGTCACCAACAACAACTGCACAAAAGTAATTACTTATTGATTACTTCTGCAGTTTTATTGATCTGTGGCACGCTTTTTTATAACCAAAGTGTGACACCATTACTCACACACAGTGTTTACGGGCTTGGCGTCATATTATGGATTGTAGGATGGCGACAAAAACCCAAGAAACATTAATGTACAGTTAATGTACTATTGTGTATTTGTTCAATGACTTTCGGATAAAATGAACAAATATCTCTTTTTATAACTTGCTATACATAGCATGAGGATTTTTCAATGGGCGGCATTAGCATTTGGCAGTTACTTATCATCGCAGTCATCGTGGTGTTACTGTTTGGAACAAAAAAACTACGTTCAGTAGGTGGCGATCTTGGTGGTGCAGTAAAAGGTTTTAAAAAAGCCATGAGCACTGAAGATGAGAAAAAACCTTTGACTGACGAAACTGAAACTGCAACGACGACCAATCAAGCAGTAGAAGCCAAAACTGAAACAAAAACTGAAACCCACAAAAACGAACAGGCGTAACCACTTATGTTTGATGGCATCGGCTTTATGGAGTTGCTGCTGATAGGTATAATCGGCCTTGTTGTTTTAGGACCCGAACGTCTACCAGTTGCTGTACGTACCGTAACAGGATGGATCCGTGCGATGAAACGCATGGCGAACTCAGTCAAAGAAGAACTTGAGCAAGAGCTGAACATCGAGCAACTGCATAAAGATCTTAAAGAAGCTGAAGGTAAAGGTTTATCGGGTTTGTCACCAGAGCTACAAGAGTCAATTGATCAACTTAAGCAAGCTGCTGAATCGGTAAACCGTCCATATAAAATGGATGAAGACTCTGTTTCTGATGCCAATAAAGCTGTTGATGTCAATAAAGACAGAAATGCCTCGGCCACTGAACCGTCAGATAACACCGATAAAAAAATAGAATCACAAGCTAAGTCTTAACGCTATTCTCTAAAAAAATAAGTCTTAAAGCTATTCCCTAAAAATAAGTCTTAAAGCTATGGCTTAAACATAAGTAAACGGAAAATTTATGGCGCAATCGCATACTCTTGTCAGTCATTTACTTGAACTACGTAATAAAGTGTTACGTGCAGTTGGCAGCGTTTTATTGGTCTTTATTTGCCTCGTATACTGGGCCAGTGATATTTACCATTTCATCGCGATACCATTGATGAGTACATTGCCTGTTAACGGCACAATGATCGCCACGGATGTTGCCGCACCATTTTTTGCCCCTTTTAAACTGACGTTAATATTGTCCTTTTTTATCGCCATCCCTTATGTGCTCTATCAAATATGGTCATTCATCGCCCCAGGTTTGTATAAACACGAAAAGCGCTTAATGGCACCTTTACTCTTTAGCAGCACCTTGTTGTTTTATCTCGGTATAGCCTTTGCCTATTTCGTGGTATTCCCTGTCGTGTTCGGTTTCTTTACCAGTATTGCCCCCGAAGGCGTACAAATCGCCACCGACATCAGTAGCTATCTTAATTTTGTATTGAAGTTATTTTTCGCTTTTGGTTTAACGTTTGAAATTCCTATCGCTGTGGTGCTTTTATGTTGGGCAGGCATCACTACCGTTGAAGATTTAAAATCTAAACGCCCTTATATCGTAGTAAGCGCGTTTGTTTTAGGCATGCTGTTAACGCCTCCGGACATTATTTCGCAAACTATGTTGGCTATTCCTATGCTCATTTTGTTCGAGGGTGGACTCTTAGCGGCACGTTTTTATACACCAAAGCGTGATGAGTCAGATAATGACTCGGAAAATGATTCAAATAACAGTATCATGCCGTAACCTATCTAAATTCTGACGCTGTCACTTTTTTGTAAGCGTCAAAAACGGAGAATGATAAAATGCGTTATGGATGGTCTTTTTTTGCAGCCGTATTAATTTCTACGCAAAGCTTCGCTGGAGTTGAACAAAAACTTCAGCAATGTACCAAGATTAATGACAAGTCAGCACGATTAATTTGTTACGATAATCTGGCCGCACGACCTATTGCATCAGTTAATTCGGTATCTCAGAGCGATAACTTCGGCCAAACGACTCCGAAAATCGACGTTCAAAAAGCTCATTTTGGCCAAACAAAGCCAAAAAAAGATGCCATAGAGCGTGTTGAATTAACCGTAACAAAAATCAAAAAACATCCTTATGGAAATTTGATCATTACCTTTGAAAACGGCCAAGTATGGAAGCAATCGAGTACTGAGAGATACCGTTTAAAAGTCGGAAATAAAGTCTTTATCAAGAAAGGTGCACTTGGCTCATTTATACTTGGCATCGCAGACCGAAATACAACAATCAGAGTGAAACGGACTAAATAGCAATTGCCACAGTATATTGATATTGCCGTTAACTTAGTTGGCAGCCCGCTCGAAATACAACTTGAACAAGTCATTATTGAAGCTCAAGGTGCGGGTGTGTGCCCTTTAATCGTGATTGGTAGTCACATTGAAGAAAGCAAGCAAGCGATTGCTCGTTGCCAACAGTATCCTAAACAATTGTTCAGCACTGTAGGCGTTCACCCACACCATGCCAGTGAATGGACATCAAGCAGTAGCGCCATACTCACTGAGCTCGCAAGCAACAATAATGTTGTAGCAATTGGTGAATGTGGTTTAGATTTCAATAGAAACTTCTCTCCCAAAGCGGCCCAACTAGAAGCCTTTGAAGCTCAACTTCAGCTGGCTGTTGAGCTAGACATGCCCATTTACATGCATTGCCGTGACGCTCATAGTGACTTTATCGCGCTTGTAAAAAAATACAGATCGCAACTTAATCGTGCTGTACTGCATTGTTTCACTGGCTCGCATGACGAAATGCAACAATGCATCGATCTAGATTTATACTTAGGTATCACTGGTTGGGTATGTGATGAACGTCGTGGCACTGAATTAGCCGAAATCGTTAAACATATTCCGTCAAATCGAATCATGCTTGAAACTGACAGCCCATACTTACTGCCACGTAATTTACAACCTAAACCAAAATCACGAACTAACTTTCCGAAATATTTACCCGCTATTGCAACACAGATTTCAGCGCTTCGCCAAGAATCCCTTGAAGCTTTTTCACAACAGTGTTTTGCGAATTCTCAGGCATTTTTTAACTTAGAGCACAAATTATGACACGTATCGCTCATTGGCTAATCATTTCAGCATTACTGTTTATATTCAGTATTCAGGTATTCGCTCAAAATATTATTCCATTGCAAATATCCGATCAAAGCAAACTTGATTTAAGTACATCGACCTATGTGTTGAAGAAACAAAATGTCACTGATGTTAATCATGTGCTTGTTGAATCTGATATTTATTGGCGTAAACTCCAACCTGCTGATACTAAAATGATTGGCGCGCATAATTTTTGGCTACAAGTTGAGTTCACCGCTTCAAGCTCAAGTGTTTCTCGTATCATTGAGATTAATAATCCTCATTTAGACCAAATCAAAATTTACCATTTTGTCGATGGCGTGCTTGCAGACGATATCGTACTGGGTGATTCATTACCTTTTGCTGAGCGCCTATTTAATACTCATAGTTTCTATTACCCGATTAAAATAGTCACTGGGCAAACTCAGCAACTGCTGATTAAAGTCGATACAGAAGGCAGTGCACATCTTCCACTGACGTTATGGTCTAATAAAGCACTTTTGGAGCATAAAGAATCTCAAGTGCTCGTTGACGGTATACATTTAGGCACTCTAATAGGTATTGGTTGCTTTAGCCTATTTTTTGCATTCGCGAGTCGTTCGTACAGTTATGGCTATTACTCTGGCTATGTACTTTGCATGACTTTAATCATCGCTACGTTAAATGGTTATGCATTTCAATATTTATGGCCAAAATGGCCTTCGCTGCAGCAAAACGTATTGCCAATTATTCTCCCATTAGCTTTAGCTTTTGCACTGCTGTTAACAGAAAAGATTCTCCATTTACGCAATCAAAATGTTTACATGCTCAGGTTTTGTCGTTACGGCGCAAGCGTTGCGATATTTTTAAGTGGCTTATCGTTATTCATAAGTTATGAATTGGCATTACTTATCGACCTTAATACCATTATTGCTGTTGCAATTGCTCTTATGGTACTGACAAGCATTCAAGCATATAAAGGACATAAACTCGCTAAGCTTTACGCATTTGGTTGGGGATTAATGGTCATCGGCGCGTGCATGAGCTGTTTAAGCTATTTAGGGGTGTTAACCTTTGATTACCCACCACAAGTTCCAATGATGATTGGGTTAACGCTAGAAATAGGCGTGATGTCGGTTATCCTAGCAATTCGTTATAACGACGAACGTAAATCTAAAATGCGAATTCAACAAAAAGCTTTGATTCAAGCTGAGCGGATCCGTAAAGCACGTGAAAGTGCCCTCACCGCTGAAACAAAGAGTAATGCAAAGCTTGAGCGAATGGTGCAAGAGCGAACCTTAGAGCTAGAAGTGGCTTATCGTGAGCTTAATGAAGCCCATGACAAACTCAAAGAGCAAACGACCATTGATACGCTTACTGGTGTCAAAAATCGCAGTGCATTCGATAAGAAGTTAGCGGCAGAAAGCAAACTGAGCCGCCGCCAGTCAACGCCGATTGCGTTAATGATGTTAGACATTGATCGCTTCAAGCTCATTAATGATACATACGGACATTTAGCTGGAGATCTTGCTCTTAAGGCTATTGCTACAAGGATAAAAGATGAGCTTAAAAGGCCGGCTGATATCGTGTCTCGTTATGGTGGTGAAGAATTCGCTCTCATTTTGCCGACAACTGATATGGCTGGTGCAATGGTTCTTGCTGAAAAAATTCGCAAGAGCATCAAATCCTTACGGATTGAATGGCAGCAACAACGGATTTCTTTAACCGTAAGCATCGGAGTCAGTTCTGCCATTATCATTGATGACGCCCATGCATTAAAATTATTAGAACAAGCCGATAAAGCATTATATTTTTCGAAGTCGAATGGCCGTGATCAAGTACAGGAATTTTCAATACGCTTCAATGCTACTGCGGTTTAGTACAAGAATAGTTCAGGAGTTTAACGTGAGTATTAATAAAGGTTCATTTCCACAACGTAGAATGCGTCGTATGCGTAAACATGATTTTAGCCGTCGTTTAATGGCTGAAAATCAGTTAACCGTTAACGATCTCATTTACCCAATGTTCGTGCTAGAAGGTGAAAAACGAACTGAAAATGTTATCTCAATGCCGGGCGTAAAGCGTTTTAGCGTAGATTTATTATTAAAAGAAGCGTCTGAGTTAGTGGCGCTTGGCATTCCGTTAATTGCGTTATTTCCTGTCACGCCGTCAGATAAAAAATCACTGCTTGCCGAAGAGTCTTACAATCCAAATGGTCTGGTACAAACTACGATTAAAGCACTAAAACGTGCTTTTCCAGAGCTTGGAATTATGACGGATGTTGCACTTGACCCTTTCACTACTCATGGGCAAGACGGTATCATTGACGATGAAGGTTATATCCTAAATGACATCACCACTGACATCTTAATTAAGCAAGCACTGTCTCACGCCGACGCTGGCGCTGATATGGTCGGTCCATCGGATATGATGGATGGTCGCATAGGTGCAATCCGTGATGCATTAGAATCTGCCGGACACGTAAACACTCAAATAATGGCTTATTCTGCAAAATACTCATCAAACTATTATGGCCCATTCCGTGATGCAGTTGGTTCATCAAGCAATCTTAAAGGTGGCAATAAACACAGCTATCAAATGGACCCTGCCAATAGTGATGAAGCGCTTCATGAAGTCGCCATGGACATTCAAGAAGGGGCTGACATGGTGATGGTGAAACCCGGTATGCCTTATCTTGATATTGTTCATCGTGTTAAAACTGAGCTTAAAGTGCCTACTTTCGCTTACCAAGTCAGTGGTGAGTACGCCATGCACATGGCTGCCATACAAAACGGTTGGTTGAATGAACAACAAATTGTGATGGAATCACTTTTGTGTTTCAAACGTGCTGGAGCTGACGGGATCCTGACATACTTCGCAAAAACTGTAGCGCAATGGCTTAAAGTGTAGAATACGAGAACTCTTATTAATGGGCATTAATGGGCATTAATGGTCTTTTAACGCCCTTTTATTGAGAAATATATCATGCCACCTGATCTAACTGTACTATCTCAAGCCTATATAGATGCATATCATGATATTTTCACTCCTTGCAACCTGACGCCTACTGAAGAAGAAACTCAATATTTACTCTGGATACAAAATGTTAATGCTTCATTCTATGTCACTCGCATTAACGAGCGTGATGCTTTGGTTGAGCAAGTGCATACGAATAAACAATGGTACTTCGTTGTGGCAAGAACAATTATGCATTTGTTCATTCCTTCTTTAGAGGCAAAAGTAGCTGAAACCATTTCATCTCTTGGTTTTGACAACTTTCTTAAAAATTATTCTATGAAAACAGATCTTAATAAACAATCTCAAGCTGCTACAGTAATTCAGCAAGCATTTCGTACTTTCACTGTAAACTTAAAGCGCAAAAAAACCACTGGATTAGGCAACATCCGTATTGACACTAACAACTATTGCTATCTTTTTGATGCTTCATCTCATAAAGTCAGTCAAATTAAAAGGCGATGCCTGTAAATCACTAATGCAACTATTAGGCTTAACCAGCTCTCACCCCTAATGTATGACAAATCGCATAGGTCAATTCTGCTCTATTCAACGTATAAAAATGAAAGTCCTTTACGCCTTCTCGCGCTAATACCTTCACCATATCAATCGCAACGTTAGCACCCACGAGTTGTCGTGTTTCAGGGTCATTTTCAAGGCCATCAAACTGTTGATGTAACCAGTTTGGCAAGGCTACATTCGTTTGGTTTGCAAAACGCTTTAATTGAGTAAAGTTGGTAACCGGTAAAATTCCAGGAACAATTTCAGCTTCAATTCCCGTTGCCACACATCTATCTCTGAATCTAAGATAAGTTTCAATATCAAAGAAAAACTGGGTAATTGCACGATTTGCACCTGCATCCACTTTACGTTTTAAATTAATTAAATCGGACTGTGCATTTTTTGCTTCTGGGTGTTTTTCAGGATATGCGGCAACAGAGATATCGAAATCAGCGACCGAACGAAGTAAACGAACCAGATCGGCCGCATAGCGTTGAGGCCTTGCCTCTCCTGCGGGTACATCACCGCGCAAAGCCACGATGTCTTTCACACCAGAATTCCAATACTGAGCCGCTAATAATTTTAGCTCGTTATCGCTGGCATCAATTAGTGTTAAGTGAGGCGCGGCCGTGAGTGTTGTATCTTGCTGTATTCGTTCAATGACACTATGAGTTCGGTCACGTACACCTGCGTTTGCCCCATAGGTAACTGACACGAATTTAGGATTCAAAGGCTCAAGTCGACGCACTGACTCCCATAGGATTTTTTCCATCGCTGGTGTTGAAGGAGGAAAGAATTCGAATGAAACATTGATATCACCATTCAACTCAGATAAGCCTTGATTCAAAGTATTAGAGTGTTGTGCGTGATATGACATTGTTATCCTTAATTCTCAATTAGTAATATTTAAACAAACGATGGCCGTTTAGCCGTCTAAGTGGCCAAACTATGCTTTATATTGACACACCTGTCAAGATTAATTTTTGTACATCTTGATTAATTTACTTGGTTTCAATGAGATACTTCACACTAAGATATTTCAGCAGTGAAATAGCAACGAATTCTATTGCTGAATAACCTGCCGAAAAAAACTTAGAGGTAAATTATGGTTGCGACGTATCCAAGCGCATCTAAGACATCCTTTCGAGCCTTAGAGCAGTTAACGACAAGAAGAAGCGAAGATTCATCAGTTATTTTTCGGCTGCATAAAATGAACGGAAAAACCCAAGATTATCAAGTGAGTTACCATGAGGGGAGAGCTGTTGAATGCAAAAGGAATAAAGGTTGGCATTCATATTTTACGAGTCGCAAAGAAGCCATAAAACAGATGTCATTAGTTCATTTTTTGAATCAAAAAGATACTTTGAATGTACCTTGCGTCATTAAAGTAACAAATGACTACGATGCAAAATTTCCCAAAAACAAAAACGAGTGGTTAGACAAAGCTAATGATTTTGTATCCAAAGAAAATCCAGCACTCACTTTATTATTGGATTTAGACGATACATTATTTTCACTTACAAAAACGCCTCACTTTACTTTTAAACTTAATATGAACATTGTAAACATCCCAAACCATTTTGTTAATAAAGATGCCATGGAAAAAATTGCCGCTTTTCAACGACGACATCACCGAATTAAAGTCATCACTAACGCCAACTATCCGTATATAAATATTGCTGGTTTTTTTAAGTATTTCAACATAACTCTACCTGAAGCTGATTATTTTAATCGTGATCACCCAGCTAGATGTAAACTTACTAAACAAGAGTTTATCGAACGCTATGCATTTAATAAAAGTTGTTTATTGGTTGATGATAAATTAAAAAACGGTTCAAGAAGCACTCACTTTCATCATGCTTATTGGCTCGCGCCTTTTCCAGACTTGAGCTGTCCGACATATGTATAGTGAGAGCTTTTGTACATAGGCAACTGACTTAATCTAGTAATAAATCTCTGCAAATCTGAGCAAGATCGGATTGAATAGCCGCTGCAGTGACTTCTCTTCCAGCGCCTGGTCCTCGAATGATCAACGGATTATCTTGGTAGAATTTACTGCGAATAACAAAAACATTATCACCCGGTGTTAAGCTGGCATATGGGTGATTAACATCTACCCACTCTAAGCCAACCTTAGCCACTAATTTGCCAGTAACATTCTCTAAAGAAGCGACAAAACGGATCACTTTATTGTCAGCATTAGCTGCTTGCCATTGTTGTGCGAGAATTGAGTCTAACTCTGAACATCGCGCCAAAAACTCACTCAAAGGAATGTCTGTCAAATGCTCTGGCACCAATGAGTCGAGCTGAATATCTTCAAGCTCAAGCTCTAAACCAATTTCACGGGCAATGATCAGTAACTTTCTTTGCATGTCTCGGCCGGAAAGATCATCACGGGGATCTGGCTCTGTAATGCCTTGCTGTTTGGCGCGAAGCACTAACTCAGAAAAAGAAGATTTCCCATCGTAATGTTCAAATAGCCAACAAAGTGTGCCAGAGAAAATACCTCCAACCGCTTCAATAGAATCACCACTATTATGCAAATCATTCAACGCATGCTGAATAGGCAAACCTGCACCACAGCTCGGATTATACCGCCAAAATAATCGGCGATTACTCAGTTGCTGTTTCAATGATTGATAAAACGTCATTGGCCCCGAACCGGCGAGTTTATTGGCACTGACAAGGTGAATACCTCGATTAAAAAACTCCGAGTATTGCATTGTCAAACTTGCGCTAGCACTTACATCAAGTGCGATAATCTCTTGATAATTCAAACTTTCTAAATGAGAGAATAAGGTTTCATAGTCCCACTCTCTTGCATTCTTTAGATACAAATTTTGCCAATCATCAAGATTTATAGCACTGTGACTTAACAAACCTTTACGTGAGTTTGCAATCCCAATGACATCTATTTGTGCTTCTAACTCAAGATTAAGTGCTTCAACCGATTGATTAAATACATCGATCCAAGCTTGCCCTATATTGCCAGCGCCAAGTAGCACTACCCCAACTTTTTGACGTGGCCCAGTGCAACGTCGATGCACTTTTTGAGTCAGTGATCTTACTTGGTGCTGCGGCACTAATGTCACTAAACTTACGGGATCTTGATATAAAGGCAGCGCTTCACGATTCAGTAACCGCGCAAATCTTCGGCGATACAAATCGACATCATGACTGACTAAAGCCACCAAGCCATAATTTAGACTTGATTTAATCGATATGGATGCAGTAGATATGGCGCTTTCGCGCCCTAGCGCCTGTAACACTTGTTCTACGTTTTGTTTTGATTCAACAGTAAACGCAAGCTCTAAATCTTGCTTTGACTTTTGCCACCACGCCAGTGGAATTAAATCTTTTTTCTTGAGCAAATGAAGCAACTTATCTGAAATCGTGATCGTTTCAACCTGAAACAACACCACAGAATCCAAGCTCGTGACGACTGGTTCACTCGAAGAATCAGTATGAGGATTGATCAACGTAAAATCAGTGTGCGACGCAAAGCTTGAACGTACTGCCAAACTCACATTAGCGTTAAACAACGGTTGTAAGGTACGACTATGCAATACTGGCGAGCCAAGTTTTGCCAATCGATCGGCTTCAACTAATGACAGACTACTGAGTAACTTAGCATCGCTAATTTTATTAGGATCCGCGTTAAATACACCTTCAACATCTGTCCAAATAGTGACTCTTTCAATACCTGCAAGGCTAGCAATTAAACTCGCACTGTAATCTGAGCCATTTCGCCCGAGAAGCAACGTTTGACCCGTTTTATTGGCGCAAATAAAACCCGTGATGACTAATCGTGTATTGGGATAATCTCTTATTATGCGTTGGATTTTCTCCGATGATTCAGACTTTCTCACATGAGTAACAACGCCTTCATCAGCAATCAGTAAGTCTCTGGCATCAATCGATTTGGCTGATACCTCTGCTGAATTCAACAATCTGGCGAGCAAACGTGAAGACCACAATTCTCCAAAGGCTAATAATTCATTTTCTTGATATTCAGTCAATTTAGTTTTAGATAATTCAGTACCTAATCGTGCTGCAGACGCCAATAAAGTTGAAATATGAATACTGTCAGTCGCCAGTTGTTCTATAAGCTCTCTTGCCACTTCGTTATCAAATAACTGCTCTATGAGTACTTGCTGTTGAGCGATTAACTGAACTAGTGATGGTTGCCAAAGATGCGGCTCATTTTTTAACGCTAAAATGCCATACAATTGATTGGTTGTTTTTCCTGACGCTGAAACGATAACGAGATCATCACTGTGCCCGTGGGTCAATAAAATATGAGCGACACGACGATAACAATCCGCATCGGCCAAGCTTGAACCACCAAATTTGTGTACATGACGAACGGTCATTGCGCGTCTACTCCATTACAACGGGCTGCAGCATCAAGTGCTGTTTGGATATCATTAACTAAATCTTGAGAGTCTTCAATACCTACGGACAACCTAATTAAATTTGGGCTTATTCCTGCAC
>VSKX01029391.1_pt1 | contig 25724 bp, 29 predicted proteins | sample 4799481 | NCBI WGS metagenome assembly VSKX01 (sample SAMN12179537, study PRJNA552185) | sponge metagenome | biome: deep-sea hydrothermal plumes; feature: spots directly above weak diffusing fluid; material: sea water; isolation source: sponge from the Swan site of a hydrothermal vent ...
AATCATATTGATTAGTGAATTAGTATGTTTGATTTGTTCATTTAAAATATTTATTTGTGATTTTTAGAAACTCTTTCACGTTATCCATTTCAATATTCGCTTAAGCAACTTTCATATAGTGCTCAATGATTTTCTTAGAAGCATATCCAGCAAGCATCAGCATGGCGAGTGGCACTAAGGCTGCAAATCTTATGTCGAAGAAATTAGGAATAACAAGATAACTAAATGACAAAATGATCAAGTAAACTATCGATCTAGTCCATATCCTAGAACCTTTAATAGAAATTTGTTTAGGCTGATAAAGTCGTATACGACGTTGGGTATATCCATCGTAAATTAACGCAAAAAAATATGGCAGTAGGATGAAGCACCAAAAGGTAAGAATGATAATTCTGTAAGTCAATTGGTAAGCAAGGATGTGGATATTATTCGTTACTCTATTTAAAATAAATTCACCCTTGAACTCTTCGATGATCTGCTTTGTTTGATGATCACCTTTTGGTAGTAACGCTGTAGAAACGAAGTTTTGGACCCCGTTGTCGATGTATTTTTCTGAATACGTTCTCTGTACTTGTTGAGTTATATCAACCCACTGGTCTAAATCAATCAATAGCGATAATGCTTTCACTTCACTTTCGACATCACGTTGAAATTGTGAACTAGGCACTGTAGTTAAAATCAGGATCAATGAGGCTGAAAAAATGATAGCCAAAAGGCTGATTAATTTGTAAACACCATGTTGTTGAATTAATTCTGACATTTCTTAATCCTATTGAATGATAGGGTTTTTTAATGAGTAAACACGTTCCCTACCAGGCATGGGCAATCCCAATACATTCAGCCATTTTCTTTCAAAAATATGATGGCAAAGCAGGTATGAGGTTTTCTCTTTTTCTAGATATGTTTGTGCTTCCACATAAGAGACTTGAAAACATTGACATCGAGCTGTACTGCTAAAGCAATCGCATTTTTTCTTCTTCTCATGCTTCATTTTTTGAGTATTAATAAACTCTGGCAAACTCTGCTTTATGCAATCCCAATGTTCAATCCCATTATTTTTAATTTTATATACAACACAGTAGTTAAACATCTCACTCAAATCATCTAATATTGAGTTGCAAAACCTTCTAAATTTGTCTTCTTGGTGCTCATTACAATCATCTCCCCAAGCAATGTCAGCTCGAAGAAGCGTTTTTTTGAAAAATGAAACATCATTGATTTTTATGTACTCAGTCCCACCAACAAAATCATAAAGGTTCTGAATTATTGCGTCAGCACCTTCATGTAGCAAATTGATATTGTTGACTTCATATTTTGGTTCCATACTCACAATTATCCTTTGATGATGGGAAGTTTACATTTTAGTTTTTGACCATTAGACAAACGAGCTACATACTGTAACTTCGGCAAATCAGCTAGCAATCCGGGAGGAAACATATCTTCTCTGGCCTTCGTAATATTTTCCTTATATCCACCGCTGAACTCGGTTAAAGCTTCACTTGTACCAGATTGAATAGAATACTGGATGCCTACAGTCTGGATATTCGTTTGATTGAATTGTGCCGAAACATATTCTTGTGTTTGTTTGTCTGTGACTTTCATTGATATGTAGTTATTACAAAGACCTAAATAGCGTTCGGCTGTTGCTGCGTCTGTCATAGCGACTAAATCAGGAATAGTCTGAGTAGACAACACAAACTGAGCCTTAGCTGCTCGACCCTGTGCTAAGTTGTTTAGTAGCGCATCATTACCAGCTACAGCTGCATGGACTTCATCAACTAAAATAGATAGTCTTCTTTCTTTGCCATCGCCATAGTTGTACCTATCACCAAGGCAAGATGAAATGTCAGCTAATAATAATTTAGCTAGATGGCCTGCAGTTTTTGGATCGTTCATTGAATTCAAGGCACAATAAAGAACACCACCATCCATAACTAATCGCTTATTATCAATAATCTTTGATGTATCATCTTTTTGTCGATCAGGTGATAACAATTTATCCAGTGGGTTTGTGCACAACACTTTAAATAAAGGGAATACACTTGCTAACATTTTTTGAGCATGTTCAGGGTTGTGTGTAACAAACTGAATCACGTCGTCTACTGCAACCACTTTATCTGTGCTTGGGATTTTTTCAGAATAATAAGCTAACATTCCGTTCACTGGTGTATCAGCCATTGCGACCATTTTGTCTAGCTCTTCCTCTTTCCAGTGTTTACCAAATTTCTTTTCATAAAATACAGATAGGACTTTCTTTAGTAATTCACCTTTCCCTGTTCTCATATATCGATATATTTCAGTCAAACGAGGTGCTTCTGAGCAATAGATCATTCCATCTGTTATTTGACTGATAACCTGCCAGCCGAAATCAATGAAACTGTCTGCGCCGGTTTTACCTGATTTGAGCAAGCTAGCAATTCGCGTTGGTATTTCAGCTGGAGAAGCGAAGTTCTTTAATATATCGATTGAGCAAGATTCAGAAGGTCTCGCAGGACAAAATTCATGAAATTTGTGAAAGGTGCCCATCGCTTTCATTTCATTTTTTATTCCTTCTTTTAGATCTTTATCGTCTTTTGGATCGATGATTATTATTGAGTGCCCTAAATGAAGAAATCCTGTTGCCAATAATCTAAGCAGAGTCGTTTTACCTGAACCGACTGCGCCACTGATGAAGGTGTGGCCAAAAAATGTTTCTTCATTAACAATCTGTTTTTTATCGTCACCAATTGCGTGAATCCAGGTTTTTCCACCCAATGAATTAGTTGATTTTTGATGCCTTTTTACATAGGGTTTCAATGCAAAAGGAATTTCCATCTCTCGTAAATCGCTGCTCATATCTAATATCTGATATGCTCGCTGCGCGTGGGTTGCTTCCCATTCAAAACCATCACCAATATAGATTTCACGCTTTTCTTTATATTTTAAATTTTCAACTTTGGAATTGTCTTGCCATCGATTCAAATACCTAACCATATTGATATCTATGAACATAACCTTATTAATGTATAGACCTAGCTGTTTCTTAAGGGTTGGCATTGCATTAATGAGCTTTAGTATCCCAATAGAAGCAAGACCACAACTAAGTACCACTGGAACAGATGTGCTATCGCTATTAAGGCTTAGCTCTGAAATTATTGCAGTAGCTACTCCTGAACCGATATAAACATAAGCGCTGTTCAATTCGAGCATTGGTCGAAATAATGTTTCACTATGAGTAATGTTGGCTCTATTTGACATCGGTTATTCCTTGCTGAATTTTGTAATTCAACTCATCTCGTTGTACTTGAGTTGTTTCAATCATCAGTGCACCACTATCGGTCATGTATGGTTTTATTTTTAAAGATTGCAGATAAGGTCTCAAGCTTGACATTGTTACACTCGGGAATGATGTTTGTAGGCTCTCAACAAATTCTTTAAATATCACTAACTCGGTTGAGCTCTCAGTAGGTAGTTCTCTGTGTGTATTATCGTTGGACTCCTTATTTTGTTGTATAGGTGTGGCTTTTTTCACTTTATGTTTAGGCTTAGCAATCACTTGTGATGTTGCTGGTTCAAAGTCTTGAGATGGAGTGTGATTTTTATTATCTTCGTCATTTGCTTTCTGCAAGTATGAAAATGCTATAGCAACAACAGTTGATAAAGCTAAAACTCTCGTTTTCACATCATCTATTTCGACTCTTTTAGGTATGATGTTTATTGTCTCGCTTGATAAACCTAAATACTCCATCTCTTGAACAACTTGAATTTGTGTTTGCTTAGTTTGTTCTGCTAGGTATTTAACTGACACAATGATGAAATCTGACTCGAGTTTTAAATATTTCGTGCTTTTTGATAAAGAAAGACCCCAAAGTACAGTATCTATTAATTTGATTGGCCGTTTAGTTACCCAAGTCGGTACATCTAACGAAGGCGTTTTGTCTTTTCCTGATGCTTCTTTACAACTACTGCCTTGTTTTGCTCTATTTTGAGTGCCTTCCTTTGCCAGATTATTATTTTCGACCTTTGTGGTTTCATCACTTTTATTATTAGCTGCATTATCAGCAGGAACTTCAATTTCTTTTTTACGTGTTTTTTTTACTTTCGTCTTGTTTGCTTCTGCTGTTTTATCATTCTGGTTATTAGAAGGTTTGGTATCGGTTGGCTTAACTACTTGTTTGGTTTTTTCAGTCTTATGCGATATTTTTGTTGGCTCTGGTAATGTTATTGCTTCAACAGTGTCTTTAAAGGTCTCAATGTTTTGCTCAACAGCACTTTTATCTTCTTCGTCATCATCTGAGGTTTCAACAGTTTTTTTATAGATTAGGTCGAATTTATCTTTGTTAAAGAGGCTAAATGTATTATCTGCTTTCTTTGAATTGTACCTAAGTGCACCTGTAGTGTTATCAGGCATTGGGTTTTCACCTATAGCAAAGTTGCCCCAAGAAAACTTAATGACAGATTTAGGGCTACAAGAAGATAGTGGACCAGTTTTATGTTCAATAAATTGGTGAACGTCTTCATTAGTAAACTTACCGAAATAGAGGTTACCAAATGTGGATTTGTCTGAAACTTTGGAGATAATTCTTTTTTCAATAAGTATCTCAATCAATGATTTTGGCGAGTTTGGAACACCAATTTTAAGTTCCTGACATTTACTAATAATGTCCCTAAAAGGCTTATTCATGTCTAAATATATTTCACCGTTAAGCACAAACATTTCTGCAGTTGACGTATTGACTGACCATTCGAAATATAATGAACGCAAAACATCGACTACAGCCGCAACCATCGATTTATCTCTATGGGAATCATGCATCCAGACTCTTGCGTAGTCATTGTATGTGGAAGCACCGTCAGCTAAACGAACTGCATTATGAAGATAACCGTTATTAGAGTGATATCCGATTAGAGTTTGTGTGACTTTAGAATAAAGGTCGTCAGGTCCACTTAACAAATAGTCTTTCGTCGTTTCATTTAGGATTAAAGATAAAAAATGAATCGAATTAGTCTCATGTTCATTGTGAATGCGGTTTTTATTATGCAAGACAGTGTATTCAGTAAAAGATTCTCTCTGTGACCAGTCGATGAGGCTAGAGTGAAGAGGCTGCCAACGTTTTCCTGTATTGGGCTCAATAATTATTAGGTTTGATATAATCTTTCCTGCATCATGTAGTAACCCGCAAAGCCATGCAGCATATTCATAACGAGGTCGCCTCAACTGATCTTCATCAATCAACCCTTGTTCATCTAGCATGGAACCAATAGCTGATTGAAGTGAACGAATAGAAACATCCAATGAATGCTCTAGTAGCCCCCCTATGTATTGGTGATGATCCATTTCAGAAGCTGGAAAAAGGTGACAATAAGAGATAAATTTTTTAATTACATCTTCAACCATTGCAGTTGAGTTGTATTTATTACCAGTTTTCACTAATCCAATATTCTGCTCAATTTGAATAATCTTTGATTTATGTCTTTGATATAAAGCTTCAACACTTACCAACGGAATAGCTGCTGGCTTTATTGGATAATGAAGCAAAGCATCAATCTTTGCTTCATCTAACCTAATTGCTTTAATGTGATCTTTATTTTTAATGTCACGCAAACTAAGTGAAATGCGCTGTCTCAAACTTTTAAACCACATCCTAAGCAAAATCATTAAACGGCCTCAGCTACATTAATAGTGAGTTCTTCATTATCAGGCTTTTTTGAGGCGTCAGATAAATTATCTTCATTAGCGCCACTCATTATTTCGTCATCCTCTTTATTTTCAATTTTTGTAGGTGTATCTTCTTGGACGGTCTCTTTTTTAGGGTATAAAGAGAAAACACCTTTCTGTAATTGCTGAATAAAGAATAATGAATTAAATGGACCTCCATCTCGCTTACCAGGCTTGGTGACAGTGAATATTTTTCTAGAAATATTATTTATTATTAAATTCATTTTTGCTCGGCTAGAATCTTCAATATCTTCATCGTCATCAATTCCAGATAAAATTAATGTCTCGATATCATCCATTAAAAAGTCCACCTGATTTAAAATGTTGAAAATTGCACCATGGCTCTTATGTATTATTTCAACATCTATAGTCATATCTGGATTTTTTACATTAAGAAAAGTTAATTCAGAATCAGTTTCTTCTTGCAGTGCTTTTAATTGATTTTTTAAGTTTTCAATATCAACTTTTGCAGAGGCAATGACTTCATTGTCAAACCAATTACATAATTCTGTATAAAGTTTTTTATCATGTGATCTCGATGTCATCTTAAATAATTCACCAATTCGATACATGGCATTATTTAAGTTGTCACCTGCGCTTTTCCTCATGAATAAAAAAACTGATTCAGATTTAAACGTTAATCTAACTACACCTGTTTTACGACGTAATTGTTTATCTTGCTTGGTGCCCGAAGTAGATTCATTGGCCATGCTGTACTTCCTCTTCTATTACTTTGATAATATTTTTTTCAAGGTTCTTGTGAATTTTTTTTAAATGATTAATGTGATCACATAAAGCATTAATTAAAATTCTTAACCGATTAAATTGGGGTTCGTATTTATCGAAAAATCGTTTTTCCCATGGATTAGCATTTCGAGAAACGCTAATCCATGAGTAGCCTTTCTTGGTTGGTTTAATTCTTACACCATGCGAACGAACAATTCTTCTCAATGGGCTTTTTTTGAAGTCCCACCATTCGAGATACACACGATGAGTATTTGGAGGTGAGTAGACTCTAGGCGCTAATCTACCCGTAGAAACATAATTAGCACTACCGACAGTATGACCAAGAGAGCTGATTTTTTTGTTCTCTTCCTTCCATTCATCCCAATAGGAGTCAGCTTTAAATTTTGCCTCCATATGAAATGATTCTTTAAGAGCCTCTGTATCAGAGACCAATTTTAAAATAGCTTCTATTTCAACATGAGAGCTTTTAGCAACGCTGTCATACATCCATAACTCCAAACCACAAAATTCAAGTAAGGATAGTTAATCACGCCATAGAAGGTGTGTGACAAATTAAGATGTTTAAATTAACAATATTAATTTTACCTTGGCGACAGGCTGAAGATTAAAAGAAATAAAAGAGAGAAGATAATTTATAATATAACTATCTGTTGTAAAGAAACGAGCCTTTACAACTATGATAAAAAAATAGCAATGTAATGAAAAAGATGCAAAGTTTACAACATATAGAGTAAATGATGTTTTGTTTTGTTTTAGAGATAAAAAGAACATCGTAATTGTTAATATATGTTGTAAACGACAATTAATTGACTCATGTCACATAAATGTATCATTAAATCGATGTTTGGGAATGGTTTAGCTTGATAGCTCCACTCTTTGTAATTAGTATCCTCCGCTCTGTAGTGAACTGATTATGTTTTTACTGTTGAAAAAACATACCTACGGGTGTAAAATCTGTTGGTTTCTAATGCTGTTGTTAATGGATTATTAAGGGTTTTATCGTGATAGATACACTTGCCAATGACAAAAAATTTCACAGTTTGCTTATTGGTTGCCAGAAAGACTTCCTACTTTCTGTCTATGAATTAGCTAGATTAGAGCCTGTGTTATGTTCTAATCTTTTCGATATAGACGTTGAATTTTGCTTGAGTTGTATAGTGGTCGAACGCGAATATATTACAGAAGCCATTGATAGTATTAATCACTGGATTTTAACCTCGATTTCTTATGAGCAAAACCATCAATGGAATGGTATTCGAGCTAATAAATTTGAAGATTGGGTTAATTTTATATCGAATGCAAAGATGCAAAAAATTAACGATAAACTACATCTTTCATTACCATCAAACGTTTCAGAACATATAAATGAAAAAATTAAAGATATATTAGAGACTCAAGTATCTCTATTGTTAGCTGTTGGAGATGCAGCAGTTAATAATATCGGTTTTTGTGCAGGTATTATTGGTTTTGAAAAAAAGATTTTATCAAAATTATCTGATAATTGGTTCAACAATAAAAAGGTTCAAGCATTTAAAAAGTTAGGACCATTACTTACTATTAATAAGAAATTAAACGCATCTGATGCTTTAAATGATAAAGAAAGAACATTATCAATCGAAACTGCTTTATACGCATTTAATTAGTCTTATTTTTTATATGGATGCTCAGTGATGAAAGAAAAGCAGGCTTCAATACAAATATCAGAGTCGACATTAAATAGTAATTTAGTCGCCTTAAAGTTGCATACTATGGGTATGACCCCTAAGTGTATAAATGAGTTTGTGAATGGAACATACAAAAATGTAAGGCGATTTAAAAGTGTTTCGCCTGAGATTCAATTCTCTCGTGGTTCTTCTGTTGCTTGGACTCATAAGAAACTTGGCTTTAAATACTCAAATATTTTATTTAGACTTTATCTAGATGTATCTGGAGATAAGACTCTTTGTAATGAACCTAGTGTTGAAGATATAGTTTCAACATGGTCTGCTGCTCAAATAATTTATCCTGAACTGCTTACTAAACAAATATGCGACATTACTCGGTTCTCATATTTAATTAGACGAATAATAGATCACACGATGATCATTGATAAGTGCTGTAACAGTAAGTGCAGTTCTAAGTTTATTCGAGATTATGGGTTTATAAAGAAAGAATGCTGGAGTTGTGTTGACTCTCGTGAAAATGAAGTTAGTGTTAAAGTAATTAAAACAACACCTACTGAAAGGCTTACCATTTCATCTATTAAAAGCTGTAATGTTGATAAGAATATATTTTTAGCATCAGAAAATTCAAAATTTAATAGCGTTGATCATCTTCCTATATCCAGAACTATTAAAGCCATCTAACCATCAAACAATAAAAAGTGACTGCTAGCCCAGTCACTTGACTATAATTTTATACAAACTTATTCACGAAGAGTATTTTTAATAAACCCCATATAGAGTTCACATCTATTTGCTTTCAGTGCATTTTTGAGGGAACAATCTAATTTAAGGTGTAGCATTTAGACATCTAGAATTCACTGCTAAGCACCGAGCCTATGTAAGATCATAAATCTTACGGAGGTTTTATGTTTTCAACTCAACATTTTAAATTAGTCATTGTTGCGTTCGTCGCAATGTATAGTGCAACTGCTAGTAGTGACGATTCTTTTTATAAAACGAGAGAAAAAGGCTGGTTTTGGTATGAAACCAATCCTGAACCTGAGCCCGAACCGAAAGTTATTCCACCCCAACTTCCGATAAATAAGCCGTCAGAAACCAATCAAGAAAAGATGGTTGAGATAAATGCTGAGTGGTTAAAAGCAAACCTTCCCGAACTTAAAATGAAAGCAATTAATAGCCCTACTAAGGAAAATTTAGGAGCTTTTTTTGCTGCTCAACGACTTATGCTTGATATGGCATCAAGATTTTCCGATAAATCCTCTGAATATTTTAGGACAAGTGGTAACTTTTTATCAGAAGAGCACAGACGACCAACTGAAAGCTATATGCTTTCAAAATTCAAACGAGACAGAGAAGTACAAGCAAAACCAGTTCTTGAAAAAATTGGTATGAAAGGCGGGCTATGGTTCTTTTATTCTAGTACATGCCCATATTGTGCTAAGCAATTGCCAATAATGAAAGCCTTGGCAAACGTCTTTAAAGTAGAGGTGTTATACGTGTCATTGGATGGTGGCTTATTGCCAGGAATTCCGAAAGATAAAGTTGTTTTTGATACGTCAGGAAAGGCCGCTGCGGATTTTAATATACAAGTAACTCCAACAACTGTTTTAGTCTCAAAAAATGCCGACACATTTAAAGTGATCAGTTTAGGAGCTGCTTCACTAACAAAGCTTCAAACTCATATTGTCGAAAACGCCCATTCGATGAAATGGATTACAGATGAAGAATTTCAATCAGCTCAACATATTCGTGGCACTAATACATTAGAAAATGGCAACCTTTCAATTAATGAGTCTGATGTAAAAAATACTTCAATTCTTTCTGAAATCTTAGAAAACAAAATTGACCTATCAAGTTCACCTATTGGCACCCCATTCAGAAGAGGGAAATGATGAAGACTGTTAAAATTAATGGCTTGTTGTTGCTTGTTGTTTTTTCAACGTCAAGCAACGCGGGTTCAATGCAAAACATTTATAACGATATGTATAACATCACCCCTCCTAATTTCAGTCAACAAGGTAATGGTCGTTACGGAGCTTCCTTTGGATCATTCAGTTACCGCCCAAAACTGAGTAAATCTGTAGATGTTGTGTCAGCTCGACTACCGAATTTCAGTATGGATGCATGTGGAAATATCGATATGTTTGCGGGTTCGTTTTCATTCATTAGTGGGGATCAATTAGCTCAATTAGCTCGCGGAATAATGCAAGGTGCAGCAACTTACACGTTTGATTTAGCTTTGAGATCAATTTCACCAATGGCCGCCGATATTAAGGAGAGTTTATCTAAGCTCGTCACTAGCATGAACAAGTTCGGTAAAAATAGCTGTCAGATGGGACAAAACGCAGCCGCCGCTCTTTTTGGTAATGACAACACAAAAGCACCAGAGCAGGGGAAAGTCTTGCATGATGAGTTGAAGGCTGTTTCAAATGCTATTGGTGGAGCTGCAGATTGGTTTGATGGTAAATACAACATGTTGACAAGTGCATCTGAAACGGCAGAAACACTTGGTGGTACGGTGGAGACAGACTATAACTCAACAAAAGCTGCACTTGATGGCCAAGATACTCAAGGATCGTTTTTTAACTCCTTTGGACAGATGAAAAAAAATGAATTAGTTATGTCGATAATAGGAACGACAGTGACAAGATTGCAGGGATCATCAGATTGTACCAGCCCTGCAGAAAATGGATCTAAAACATGTTTTGTTTATAAAGCTCCTAAAGGCGTTTTCATGTTTCTAAATTTGTTCTATGACGTTGAGAATATTGAAAGCAAAGAACAGTATGAAGCTACGTATTACGCTTGCGCTGATGCAGCCAACAAATGTTATGACGTCAGAAAGAAAACCAGTTCGTTCGATAGACTTTACCCTATGCTCCAAAAAGATATAGGTGAACTGTGGGAGAAAATATATTCAGGAAATCAATCTTTAACGGGGAATGAGCAAAAGTTAAACTATTACCTTGGCAATGACCTTGTGGATTTTATGAAGCAATTTGGTGTGGGAGGTAGCAATAAAGATGCCTACGTTCGACTGAAATCGCTCATAATGATGAAGAAAATTATGGATTATGTTGCGCAAGATATTGTTACACAAACTAGAGCAGCATTAACAAAAACAAAAACGAAAAATACACATTCTAAATTAGTTAGACCTGGAACTAATGAATCCTTGGCAGCATTAAAGAATTTTAGTGAAGATTACCAAAAAATATCTAGAGATACGCTCGAAACTGAAATTAATAATCGAAAAGATGGTTTCCGTTTAATGATGAGTTTAAAGAGTGGGAGATAATTAGATGGGTAATTTTGAAATATATTCAATGGGGAACCCTGAGTTTTTAATTGAAGTTTTCAAAGGGCTAGCTCGACTCTGGTCAACTGATGATATTTTTGTTCTTTTTGGTATTGCTTTAATTCTAGGTTTGATTGCATCATCATTTAAGTGGGCGATTGATCAAGATAAATCACCTTTTCCAGCGAAAGGCTTTGTAATTTCGCTTGTTTTGGTTACAGGATTATTAGGGCCTCAATCTTTGGTTGATGTTACCGTAATTTCTAAACGTGATAATTCTTTTCAAGACGTAAGTAACGTTCCATTATTGCCAGCAGTAAGTGGTTGGCTGATCACAGGGACAATTACAGTTTTAGCAGATGGCTTTGCACAAGCTTTTTCGATTGTAGGGGTAAAAGATGTTTGGAGTGCATTTTCACCTATACAACATTTCGTAGGGCTTGCTAGTTTTGATCCTCGTGCAGCATGTACGCCGATTGCTGGATCAGAAAAAACATACAACATTTGTAAAACAATCGATATTTATTTAAAAGATTGTTATTCAACATCGTCGATGATTAATGATGGTAAAGTACAACCAATTTCGACAGTCAGATCTGCTTCGCCATCATCATTAATTGATTCTATAAAAACAGATAATAAGGCACTACAAACATTATATTTTTTAAGTACTAACCCAGCGTTGACTGAAGGACAAATGAATAGCTGTGTTGCTGTTCATGGAATGATCAAAGCAGCAACTAGCAGCTCAGACTTTGAAAGTGCTTTGTCAAAAACAGCTCAGGTTCAAGGTGTAAATTTTGGAGAAGTGGATCTGTTTCTTCGTCAACAAAAATCACAAGGCACTATATCTAACGCAGAAAGTTCTCTTCATCTAGCTAACGCGATGTTTATGAGCAGTCGATTTGCTAGTTATTTCCCTAACTCACCGTATGGTCAACAAGTAGCTAAGGGTATGTTTGATACTGTTAATCAGCGACAGTTAGCAAATGCTCAGAAGAAAGAGTATTGGATGGAAAATGCTGAAATAATGCAGTCATTTTTTGAAGCATTAGCCGTATTCATTACTCCTTTTATCGGTATAACTTTAGCGGTGTCAAGCCAAGGTCTTCTTGCTGCAGGGCAATACTTCATGGTTTGGATATTTGTAAATTTATGGGGCGTGATGATTGTTCTTGTGAATGGTTTTATGGCACTGGCCATGACTAACCGTTTCACTGAAGGAGTCGCTGCAAGTCAAAATCAGTTCAGTCTGACAGCCATAGATTCTCAATTCGCTACAGCGAATAGCTATATATCAATGGGTGGCATGCTATATACATTTATACCGGCGATCTGTGTATTCGTTATGTATAAGGGCGTTCATGCAATGCAAGGGTTAGCATCAAAAAGTATGCAAGATCCCAGTATTAAAGCTGAAAGATTTGCGCCTGATACTGGTGCAACTGTATCAAATGGTCAAACTAGCTATGGAAACCAGACATCATCATATCAGAACCCAACAGGTGACTTTAATCGAGGTGACAACCTTGTATCTACGAGTTCGGGTGATTTCTCAGTCGGGGCATCGACAGGTTCTGGTGCTAGTACAGGAGCTGCCAAAATAAATCGAATGGCTGATGGAGTATCACAAGATAAAAAATCAGCGATTGAAGATATGTATTCTGCTGGGAATGGTGGATCTTATGATCTTTCTAGCGGCAATCAAACCCAAAGAACAGTTAGTAACAAAGAACAAGCATTGGCTGCAGCAGGTCAAACTATATCGGATGTCATGAATGTATCTACTTCAGAAGGTCAAAGGATTGCAGCATCTGGTGGTTTAGAAGTTTCTGCTGGAGGTAAATTGTCAATGAACTTTGGCGATGAAGGATCAACGGGTGTGAAAGTTGAAGTGGGTGCGGCTGTAAAAGGTGCGTTAGGTTTTGATAGTAATGCTTCACAGGAGAATAAGCAGTCATTAGCTAACTCGTTGTCAAATGCTAAAACATTTTCTACAGATATTAATAAAGCATTATCAAAAATTAATACAGCAGGAGATGTGCATCAATATGGGACAGATGGTTCATTCAAGGAAGCAGCTAAAAGAGGAGCTGGTTTAGCAAAGCAAGAGCAGTCACTTAAAGAACAGAGTGCATCACTTGGAAATATACAAACCACTTCTGGCCAATTATCACAATCTACAAAATTAGGAATGTCTCAGTTATCTAATGTGTTATCTGAACAGTCAACAGCTAGTTTTTTAAAGGAATCTAATCCTGAACTATGGGAAAACATTCAAAATAAACAATTTGAATCGAATGGACAAACTGTTGGCGGAGAACAATTTCTGGCTGATCGTGAATCTGAGTGGCTTACCCAAGTTTCAAATACTTCTGCTAACCCAAAAGGTGAATCTAGAGCTATGGCATTGATGGATCTAGTAAAGCAAAACGATAAGATTGATCTGAATAAAGAGGGAGTGGATTTCGAAAAAGAAAAAAATGATAACGCGATGAATCAAGGTATTTTTAATTCTTTAAAAGATGAAGGCATCACTGGAGCCAAAAATGCTAGTGAGCTCTATGAGCAACGAGGTTCCCAGATTAGAGATATGGGTATTCAAGATAAAGAGTTAAAAGACTCTTTTGATGAAAAAGATGTTTTAGGAACTCATACGCCTATTTCAGATATAGTGAGCTCGAATAGCAAGCCTGTAGCTAGTGCGGATAGTATAGTAACCACGGCAGGAGCTCGAATCGACGAAAGTAATAATGCTGTCAGTGGGAAACAAGAAAGAATTGAAGCTGACTATAAAGACCTTCAGGTTTCAGGATTAGAAAATGATGTACCAGCAGTTAAATCTACTGTTGAAGATCAGGTAGCAGCTGGCAATGCAAGTTTGAAAAATGATTCATTTGTGGAAAGTCTTGATGCTGTTGGAGTTGCTGGCAACAAGCTCACTGAGCAGTTTAAAGACAAAAATGCTGGAAATAATATGAATGAATATATTATCAGTAATAGTGAAAATGGAACTTCAATACCAACTACTCAAGCTAACTATGACAAGGGTATGGAATTATTAACAAATCTAAATTCTGTTAATGAAAAAGCTTTAGATTTAGGCTTAAAATCTGAAGATAAAAGTGATTATCAAGCTTTGTTGTCATTAATATCAGATCAAGGAATGGTTGATTCAATTGTGGGAGCTGATGGAAATGGAACTGACAGCAGTCGCGATCAATTCTCTTCTAATCAAATAGAAGCATTGGCTAAAGCAAATCAGTGGTATCAGGAATATTCACAATCTGAACAACAGTCTCCTACTTTATCAAATGCAATAAATAATATTGATAGAGAGCCTGATCAAGCAAGTGCGACTTTATCAGCTTATGCTGATAGAGGGATCGTCGGGACTACAGGAAGTGAATCTACAATTACACCAGAGGTTGCACATGCATTGGAAAATGTGCTCGCCGGTGAACCGTTGTCTGTAATTGCGAATGATCTTGGAGTTGAAAGGGCTCAACAACATAACGAATTAATGGGACAAGGAAATATAAATGCTGAAGAGTCTAAAAAAGCCGCGCATGGACAAGCTGTTTATGAACAACTCCAGTCATCATCAAACGCTCTAAGTGGAGAGTTTACTAATGAGCAGCAAACAAAAATTGATACATTCTTGGAAAGCTTCAAAATCGAATTTAAAACTGAAGATAGTTCTACATCAGTAGAAAATAACGAAAGTCCTTCAGCTTCAACAAATGTGGGCGGTCGTTAAAGGGGATAGCCCAAGAGATGGGCTATCTTTTCAGAACGTAACTCCAAAAGCTCATTTTTTTGTCAGGGCATTCGTTCAAATAACTATCATAATAAAACTTTCTTAAATTAAACGGGATGTTAGCCGGACGCATCCCTTTTTTGCACCATTCTCTCCAGTCCATTTGTGTTTTTAGACCTAAAGAGCGAGTAATGGTCAGTAGCTCGTTAAACGGAAGGTATTTTTTTTGGTGAAAAATATTATTCCAGTTTTTGAACCCTTTGATTTTATTTATAGAAACAGGTGCATCAATTTGCTTGTTTTTAATTGCATTTTTTAACTCGCTTTGTGTCTTAATGTTTAGTCCTGCAACTAACTTTTGAAGTGATTTAATATCGATGTCAACATCATTGCTTTTATATGCGACTCCTGTAAATTCATCCCAACCATTCCAATTATCACTATAATAAACCATTGGTTGTGATGGTAATTTCTGTTTATTGCTACTACATGAATTTCTGAAAACTAAATAATCAGAGGCGCTTGAGATATCATTTTTCCTAATGATATCCATAGCTTGAACGTATGAGAGTTTCTTATGCATATCTCCATTATATAGATAAAATCTTCAAAAACTATTGATGAACATTAATGTTTGTAGAACGAACACCAATAAACAAGGTAAATTGACGATTGTTAACGGTAGACTTTTGCCACTGAACTGTTTCGTTGTCAGAAAAGTAGAACTCCTTAGACATCAACGTCAACCCAAATAATTTCCTCTTAACGCTTAGTATGTTTTGGTGCGTTGTAAGCTGTACTCGAATACATAAGAAGAGCAGAGGAGTTGAGCTGATAGCTAGGTATGTGATTGGAAGTGAGAAATCGTAGAATAACAAAGTGGAAATGGTAGCTATTAAAAAAACAAAAAAAGGCAAAAGCAATGCTACAACAGTTGCTTGAAATAGTCGGTTTTTTAAAAAAAGATAATATTCAGTCATATTCTACTGCTCGTTTCTGTCCATATAGTAAGTATTTAGATAGAGGCTAACTTTTTTAAGTTCATTGGCTTTGGGGTTGAAATCCAGCTGAGAAAATACAAATTTTTTATCAATGCCAATACTTCTAGAGGTTTTGCCGTTGATTTTTTTCATCTGAAAATGGTATAAACCATCAATATAAGCATCTTGAGAACCATGTTTTTTTTGCTCAGGCTGAATTTGTATTGCGTTGTAACCATCTCTTCTATCCCACGCAGTTAAACCTTTAGGAAAGTTGATAACCGGTACGGTAGAAGACAATGCAGCTGCACATAACAATTCACATAACATAATAAGACCCCTTATTTTAAAATGTACCAATTCTTCCTAGCGTTAAGCACTGGAAGGTTTATGGGTTTTGGTTCTACATACTCATAGTTTTTGAGTCTTGTTAAATTTCTAGGTTGACCAAACAAAACAATAGGTAATACGGCATTGCTACTTATGCCTCTTTTAGCTCTACTTTCAGTTTTTTTCTTTATCCAAATATCGATATAGGGTTGTACTCTAGCGTACCTTATCTCTACAATTTTTTTAGCTTTAACACTAGCCAGTTGCAGTAATTCATTTTTTTGTCGGTCCAGCAGCTCCGTAGGAGTCAAGCCAAATATATCTTGATTTGTATGCTTTACGCTGTTGTTTATGATTTCTTCTGCAACAGAATGCTTTACGTGTTTTTGCATCTTCTTGTACTGCCAATAGAGACAAACCGAGGTTATTTCTTCATCGCATAAGTACCTGAGTTGTCGGGTTGCACTTAAAAGCACAATATTTGGTATAAGCTCATGCAAATTCTCATGTGCTGATTGTCTATTATTAAACCCTTTTTTTGCTGCTTCATGGAATGCTTTTTTTTGTGCATTAAGTCTGTTATTCAAGTCAATAAATGTGCTTTTAATATTTTTTGGAAGTACAACGAAACCAGGAAACCTTTTAGCTAAATAAGTGCTCTCTTCGAACGGGTTAAGTTTTATTTGTTGAATACTTTGCCGCAAAAAATGTTTAGATTTTTCGCTTACATCATTGTAAACATTTTCAACGTTAATTTGGTGTGGTTGCTTTCTTTCATCACCCAATTCATTAACTGGCAGTTTACAAATATACAGATACTCAACGTTCTCACAGAGAAGGTCACTCATTTCTTGTAACATTTCTACAAGTGTTTGGTATTCGGTTAGCAAATAAGAATTTAGGGTTGTTCGATTACTCATTTGTGTTACCTCATACAGTCAATATATAGAGTTTCTGCTTTTGAATTTTCATTGTCAAGTTTTCACACTTAAAGAGCTGTAATATCTAAAGAAATTGCGTAAAATGCGTCACAGACACATTAATGTGGTAGCGTGACGGTGAAAAGTCCTTTGATTGATGCATTTGCAGGTTTGATAGGCTCAGCTACTGTTTTCTTGTGGTTTGTTGTTGTTCTATATGTTTTGCAACGAATGGTCTGCTTTGTGGCCATCAAAAAATTCGGAAATAAATCAATCTACTTGAGCGCAATCATTGGCGTTCCAGTTCATGAACTTAGCCATTATTTTATGTGTTTGTTGTTTGGCCACAAAGTTTCAAAAATAGCGTTATTCGAACCAGATGGCCATGGAACTCTTGGATATGTTGTGCATTCTTATAACCCAAACAATGTATGGCAAGTTTTCGGTAATTTATTTATTGGTTTAGCTCCGCTTGCAGGCGGTGCTTTCGCTATATTCATTTTAACTGAACTCATATTACCGAATGGCGACGCCTTGATTGAGGTGGTCTTATCATCTTCAGAATCATTTTATAATGTTTCAGATATACAATCATTTTTTGCTGCATTGATAGATGAACTGACTTTAATAACGCAATTGTTAATCGAATCATTTAATTTGAATATGGCGGCATTTGCATTGTGGGCTTATCTAACGGGTGCTATCTCTCTGCATTTGTCACCTTCTTCAGCAGATCTAAAAGGTTCAGTTAGTGGTTTGATTGTACTGCTAATCATTGTTGTGCTGTTGCAATTATTATCAGCAGATTTGAACAATGTACTTTTTGGTTCAATCTCTGCTTTTTTACTGTCATTCGCTGTTATTTATTCTATTTGTATTTTGTTGTCATTGATTTTGTTTGTAATTATTATTTTTTATTCTTACTTAACAAGTTAATGCACGTTTATTCGTTTCCTATATGACTTTTTAAATAAGTAGTTGTAGACGGCTGAGGTTTATTTGCTCTACCATATAGGAAACCAATGTTTACTATATAGCAAATGACTGAAGCAATTGAGTATAAATGGGTGTGGAACATTCCCAATTTAAAGACAGTTAAGCAGCCTAAAACTCTTACTCCTGATGAGTTTTTAGATCTTGTTATGCGAGTTGATAATCCTAGATTTGACCCTTTGATCGGGCTTAGAAATCAGTGCATGTTACTGATGACATATTTTTCTTGTTTTAGAGCTGTAGAAGTAAGTCAGTGGAAAATAAAGGAATGTCTTTATCCAAACGGTGATCTTTGTCGTATGACCAAAATACGAAGAGAAGGAACAAAAGGAGATAAGCCAATACTTGCCCCTGTTGTGGTTTTAGAACAAAGGGAACTGTTAGATAAATGGCTAGAGGCTAGAGTTAAATACTCAATTGGTTCAGTTCCTAACAGTGATGAATATCGAGGATTAGATCCAGAAAGCCATGTATTTTTAAGCTTTCATCATGGCAGGTGGAAAAACTTCTCACTCACCCGCAAAATCACGAAAGACAAAGAGTACTTCGTGGCTACTGCTGTTCAGAATCTTCTAACAAGTTTATATAAAGGTTACGGGTTTCCTGATTCAAGTTCTCATGCAGGAAGGCATTCTATGGCTCGATTTGCTCAAAGCTTGCTTGAAAAAAAAGGCAACCCTGATGCTGATAGAATTATTCAAAACCTTCTTCATCATCGCTCTGAACAATCCAAGCAGGACTACACAGAAATTAATTTTAATCATATCAGAGAATGTGCAAAACGCATGATGCCAGTACCTAAAAAGCGAGGCAGAAAGCCTAAAGTGAAAAGTGATTATGAATAAAGCAAGTAAAACGAAAACAAGCCATTATAGGCGGTTGTTAGTAGCTTATATTATCGATAACAAAACCAATACCGTACCGAAGATAGTACAAGAAACAAATATGCCTCGTAGAACAATACAGGACACAATTAAGGCTTTGAATGAAATAGATATTAAGTGTGTATTTCAAGGGGCTACTAAGGACGGTTTTTATCAAATTATTGATTGGGGTGTAATCAATAAAAAGTGGATTAAAAATAATTTGCAGCACATAAAGAACGTGTTAGAATTATCTTAGATAGGGTTGTTTAATATAAGGTTATTTTAATGAGTCCAGCAATTTACCGTGAACGTGGTTTTAAATTTTTCTTCTTTTCAAATGAAGAACCGAGAATGCACGTTCATGTTGTTGGACATGAGGGCGAAGCAAAGTTTTGGATCGAGCCAGAAGTTGCCCTTGCCAAAAGCTATAGCTTGTCAGTTAAAGAACTTTCAAAGCTCGAAAAGAGCGTTAAGGATCATGAAAATGAAATCAGAACTGCTTGGAAAAAACACTTTGGTTAAGGTCTTGGGGCTTACACCTCATGGACTTTGGTTATTTGCTCAAGGTGAGGAACATTTTTTAAGTTATACCGAGTTCCCTTGGTTTGAAGATGCCCCTGTAAAATCTGTGTTTAAGGTGGAACAACAAGGGCGTGATGGTTTCTGTTGGCCTGAACTCGATATTGATTTATCTATAGATGGTATTAAACACCCTGAAAAGTACCCATTAAAAGCAAAACATTAAATTGACATAGGGACGTAACATGGCTGCAAATGAAGATGTAAATGATGAAACGTTTATTTCAATGATGTGCGTATGGGTACATAAATCAGCGACTTATCCACTTGAATTGATCACATTTCTTGAAGCCGCAAATGGTGAAAAAGTGATTGCGATTCCTGATTATGGTGATTCAGATAAATATTTGTACCTTGGAGAACGTTCGTACAAAAATTATCAGACAGGATTAGCTAAAGTGGGGGCGCTAATGGATAAAATGAATTATCCATTAGCACTAAATATATACAAGCAATCACATCCGCTTAGTTGTGTAGCTTTTTGCAAAGGTTACGATAGTGATAATGATATAAACCCTTTCACTGATGAATTAGAGCAAACAGAATGGGAAGCAGGAAGAAACTTTAAATTCAGTAAGCAACCTTCAGAATAGGAAAATTATGGACGAAAAAACTTTTGCAGTCGGTTACTTATTTAAGCCGTCACATACTGAAATTCACTATATTAAACAAGGTGCTGATGCGGATTTGCGTAAATCATATGAGCACAATTTTGCAACTGAAAAAGACAGTGCCTATGTCGGAAAAGATGAGGGAAAAGCCAAGTCTTTTATCGTTGATTTAGTTTCTAGAATGAAAGTTGATCGTGAATACGATTGGACTCCTGTTTTAGTTGATGTTCAAAGCAATACATTTCAACGTTTTTTACATGATAAATGGCAAATTGAAGCCATTGAGTTGGTATAGGATTTTACGGATATGTTGGAGTTTAGTTCTAAGGTCGTTTTATCATCTCTTATCGGGTTATGGGTTGTTTTAACTTTAGTTGTTTTTATCACAATCGCTCTAAAAATTCCTACTTTCATAGAAAGTATAAATGCTAAAGAAACCGATTTTTGGGGAAACATTACTACGATCATTGCAGCTTTGATTGGTGCTTTAATGATTGCAACATCACTCGCTGTAACATCTTACTTTTCTTATAAACAAATAGCTGCGGTAAGAGAGCAAATAAATCAGGCTAATCAATTTAGAATAGATGAAGTAAAACGCCTTGATGAAGTGACGATCGTTGATTTTGAGCATATGTACTATTCTTACCTGTCCTTTTCTGAACATATAGGATTCGAATTACGTAATATTGAAGTTCTTATAACTAAAAGAAGAAATAAAGATGTTCTTGAAAAAGAGTTGCATCAAGAAATTGATTCTAGAGTAAAAAAAACACTGAGTAGTCGTTATCCATTGCCTGAAAGACCACAATATTTTGATCGTCTCCCTCCGATTGCCCGAAGTGGATATTCTAGTCTATTAAGGATGGATGCTTACATGCAGTCCCATACTGAATACCTTTTAAGTAACATGAATTCCATCGAGGATACAAAAGAGCTGCTTCGATTTTTGAAAGGTCGTTCTAGTATATTTCGGGATAATATTCTTTTAATCAAATACGGATTAGAGCAATTAGAACGAAAATTAGCTGGTGCAGACGATGCTCTTAAGCTATCGGTTTGGAGGGCTGGTTTTATCTTAAAACCCCATAGATTTGGATTCTCAATAGAGTCGTTGAGATATCCCAAAATGGAATTGATACCAGACAAATCCGTTATAGAAATGGAGAGAGGAGAAAATAGCTTTACACCTGAAATTCACATTGTTTTGCAAGAACTTACCACTGTTGATGAACTGAGAATCCAGAAAATGGAAAGCACGCTTAAAAGCCTATTTCATAGTACGGTTATTAATAAGAATATTTTTGAGGTTCATAAAATAAAGACACTACCAACAGACGATGAATGGATTTATTAAATTAGATTATTGAATGACGGCTAATTAAATATGGGAAAATAGAACGTTATGGAAACTGCAAATATGCTTGCTTTCATCGAGCAGAACAAAGTCAGTAGAGTTGTTTTTGGGGAAAGTAGAACTAGCGAAAATAAGCCAGTTCTTAACCGTTCAGATTTAGATAAAGCAGACAGAGTTTTTTACAGATTAGAGAATGGTTCTAGCTTCACTTTGACTAGGGAAGATACTAAAAGCGCCCCTGATTGTAAGCCAGATTGGGCTATAGACTGATATAGGAATATTGTTAAACTTGGAACATTAGAGTCATTGCAAAATCATTGAGGTAGATATGTTTGAAAAAAGCGAATTAGGTATTGAGCAATGCTCAGGATGCGGTCAGAAATATAATGTTGTTCGTATAAGCTTACCACTGAAAGATAAAGATGATTTCAGTTGTGATTGTGGCCAACAGTTAAGGCAGTGGAAAGAAACAGCAATGTACCAATATGAGTCAATCAACAAAGAAAACTAGGAGTGTTTAGAAGTAATGACTAATGACGAATTAAGCAATCTATTAGATTGCATAAAAATAGAAGTTAACAACGATGCGCAAGTTGGGGTTAAAAAAACTGAATTTAAACTTCCGAAAGAAGCACTTGATAGTGATGCTGTTTTAGATGTTTTACCAGAACATTTTGAACACTATGATAGCTGCACTATAGAAGGTGGTTACTTAATTTTGGTGCATCCTGAAATAGATTAATACTTCATACAACGGGGCTGAGAAAATCAGCCCTTTTTAGATATCGGAAACTTCTTTCGGTTGGTCATTTTTAAACAAATTTGGTTTGGAGAAGAATTTGAAAAAGTTTTTCAAGGGAATTCATCCCGTAGTTCTAATTGGTTCAATCATGACACCAATTACTGTCCTTATATTTAACCTGATTTCAGTGGAGGTAGGTTTATCACCAGCTGAAATTGGATTTATTATTCCCGTAGTAGTGGCTTTGGTTCTTAGCTATGCCTCAGCTTTTGTTTTCTGGAAGATTCGGAATAAACTTTTACTTAACCTTCCTTAATTTGTTGGTGGAAAGATCAGAATGAAAAATAATAAACTCCGAAACTTGGGTAATGAAGAATGTGAATATTGGATGGTTATTGGACGTTCGGAGCTGGAAGGCGAATACCCTGTAAAATTCAACTTAACCGAAAAGGAAGCTAAAGAACTTGCTTCAAAACGTGATGGTGATGTTGCTAGAAAACAGCCACTGAAGCTTTAGTTGAAAATTAATAATCAACGTATAGGAAATTCGGGAGTACCAGGAGAGGTTAATAAAATGAATACTGAATGTATTGGTTGTGGATGCACTGATATAAAGGGCTGTAAACCGAATCCTGAACCTTGTTCTTGGTTGTTAAAAGATAACTATCTAAGTTTAGGTGTCTGTTCGAATTGCGAAGCCCATGTTGAAGCATTACAGAATCAGCAAAATAAAATGTCCGAAATGGCAAAAGAAATTGAGAGAGATTTTGGTGCTATTTATAGCGTTCATTGTTCTAAATGTGAATTCAATCAAAACGAACTAACTGATGATTTAGTCCCTGAGTCTTGCCCTAAATGTGGTGAATATAAAGAGTTTACTATTTTGGAAAACTCAGCAGTTAATTGATGTAGGAATTGTCGTGATTGATAAAGTGGTTGTAGTTAAAGCTTATTTCTCTGAAATATCTAGTAAGACTTATGATGATTCATGCTGGGGTAAGAAAAAGTCTTTTATACAGGCGGTTCACAGTGATTCACTAGTTGATTCAGAACGACTGGAAAAAGACGTACAAAAGGCAATTAATGAATTAAATGGAAATGGCTTTGAAGTTGTCCAAATTACACCAATTACCAGTGGAACATACAAATTTAAAGACATTTATGTTAACGGAAGTAATTCAGTTTTGGGTGGTTCTGATTCTGGTGGGTATGGTTACGGCTATTCGTATACAGATAGCTTGATGATATTGGCCAAAAAATCTTAGGTGAAAATACGGGGAATTTATTCATGTTAGTGTAGTCAGGTAATAAAGTTTCATCCTCGATTACCCTATAGCCTTGATTAATTCGTTGAAACTTTAACAATCAAAAGCTTAAAGTTTCATACTGATTTACTCATAAAGGTATTTTGATAAGAAAATTGAAGTAATAAAGTCTCATACCGAACGAAACACGTTTTTGGACGTGCGACGTGAAGTCGTATGGAGCGCTGTTCACCGCTTTGAGTGAACCTGCCGTATCACCGGTTGAACCTAGGGCTCTGAATAAAGCAGCGAGCCTGACAATGTAATGAAGTCGATTCGACGGGAAAATAATCGTGAGAGGACATTCCTCCTGATAACCACATGAATCGGGTAAATGCTAGGTAGTCAGTATGATGAACATAAGTGAATCCGCATAAGGTGCGTTATACGTTGAAACAGCGGAAGTGGTTTATTTTACGCTGTGGCCAAAATGGCAACGAGAGTAGGTAAAGAAGTTGTCCAGTATTCTTTCGTGATCAATACGCTCTCCGCACTATAGCGGGCATCTAACCTGACATTGCGTGACATACGGAACACGGTAAGCCTGTATCACTCCCTTTGGGAAAGCAGTTTGCAAGAACTGCCGATAGTGATGCAGGTAAAGGAGGCTGGAAAAAGCGAATGCTGCATTGTAATGATGCAGATACAGACAAATGTTTGGCACGAAAGTGAGCCCACTTCCAGCTGGTCTCCCGTTGCAAGAGAGTTTGAGGAACTTTATTTATGAAGAAACGCAAATGATAACTTCATCTGAAGCTAGTGCCTCTCCATACGGCGCTCAATGGCTATCCATCAACTGGAAATCCATTAATAAGCACGTATTAAAGCTTCAAATACGTATTGCAAAAGCAACTAGAGAAGGTAGACAAGGTAAAGTTAAGGCTTTGCAATGGGTACTGACTCACTCAAAATCAGCAAAATTACTTGCTGTAAAACGAGTATCACAAAATAAAGGCAACAAAACGCCAGGAATAGACGGCATCATTTGGAACACCGATGCTCGTCGCATGACTGCGGTCAACCAACTGAGTCGGAAAGGATACAAAGCCAAACCACTCAGGCGTATCTACATCCCCAAGAAGAACGGCAAACTCAGACCGCTAGGCATTCCGTGTATGGTCGATAGGGCGCAACAAGCGTTATATCTTCTTGCATTAGAGCCTATATCTGAAACTGTTGTCGACGCCAATACCTATGGGTTTCGACCGAACCGTAGAACCGCTGATGCCATTGCACAATGCTTTAAATGCCTGTGTAAAAGTGGTTCAGCATATTGGATTCTTGAGGGTGATATCAAATCTTGCTTCGATAAGATTGGTCATCAGTGGCTAATCGATAACATTCAACTAGATAAAAGAATGATGAAGCAATGGCTTGGATGTGGTTTTATCGATAAAGGACTATTCTACAAAACGGAAGAAGGAACGCCGCAAGGTGGAATAATTTCTCCTACATTAATGCTGCTTACTTTAGCTGGTTTAGAACAATTGGTTAAGAAAATTGCACATAAGACGGACGATAAAATCAACTTTATAGGATATGCAGATGACTTTGTAATTACGGGTACTTCAAAGGAAGTGCTTATTAATGAAGTCAAACCGCAAATTGCTCGATTTCTACAAGAAAGAGGCTTAATGCTTTCTGAAGAGAAAACGCATGTTACACACATTAATGATGGTTTTGACTTTCTGGGATTCAATGTAAGAAAGTACAAAGGCAAACTGCTTATTAAACCAAGCAGGAGCAATACGCTGTTATTTTTGAGAAACCTGCGTCAACTCATTAAGAAGCATGCAACTATTTCGGTAAATGATTTAATCAAGATGTTAAATCCAAAGCTGAGAGGATGGGCGAACTATTATCACCATTGCGTTG
>VSKX01024111.1_pt1 | contig 25384 bp, 14 predicted proteins | sample 4799481 | NCBI WGS metagenome assembly VSKX01 (sample SAMN12179537, study PRJNA552185) | sponge metagenome | biome: deep-sea hydrothermal plumes; feature: spots directly above weak diffusing fluid; material: sea water; isolation source: sponge from the Swan site of a hydrothermal vent ...
GAGAATATATTCGCAACCAATAAAAAGAAGATGCTCATCGAGATCAATTAAAGTTCGGCATTTAGTGCGGCTTGGCCGCAAATTGAGCCCTTCGAGGGCGTAACATTATAAGCCTCCGGCTCAGCCGGAGGTAATTTAACTCAGGTTTGTTTATCAATTTTGGAAGTAGCTGACATAGCCATCAAGTTGAATTTATCAATTATGATTGGGCGAGGCTAAATAAAGTCAGCAAAATTTCATTTTCTTAGGCATCAATTAAGCACATAAGCTGAGGCAGAGAAATAGTATCAAGCTTTGCAATCTCAACTTGTTCTTCGAGAATTTTTAGCAAAATATTTTCGGTTGTAAGAGGATTAGCTAAAACAGTTCTAAATACTACAGTTGGATTGCGTTGATATTTAACAGGGCTAATGCGTGTTCGAGACACAAAAGACTTTCCGTGTTCACGTTGATGCTTTTGAATATATTTTGTTAACAAATCCAATGACTTATTGATTTGCTCTACTCTATAGGTATTTCCTTGCTCAATGGCATCAGACAACGCTAATTGGATTTTATGTGGAACATACCGATAAGTTAAAATGCATAACTCTGGTTCAGTGATTAATTCAAACTCAGAGTGGGCTTTAATTTTATTAGCAAAAAAATGGGTTTTCTCAATGCTGTTGTTGATAAGGATTTCATAACCATTCAAGCCAATAATCTGCAAACATGCATGAACAAGCAAAGCCATTCCGGGGCGCGAACCTTCTAGAGTTTGTCTGCCAAGATCTTTAGAGCCTTTTCTGAGAATGTATTCAGCATGATGAGTTATCGATTGTGAGAATGATGGGTCTTTAAATAACACCATTCCGGCACCCATAGGTACATACATTTGTTTGTGAGCGTCAATAGTGACTGAATCAGCAAGTTCAATACCTGCTAATAAATGGCGATACTTTTTAGAAAGTAAACTTGCGCCGCCCCAAGCCGCATCAACATGGAAATGACAACCAATTTCACGAGCTAATTGAGCTAATTCTGTAAGTGGGTCAATATTTCCTGTTTCAGTTGTCCCAGCTACACCGACAATAGCCATTACTTTGATATTTTTTTCTTGTAATTCAGTGGCTTTTTGATGCATTAAGGCAACGTTGACTTTATTGTGTTCATCAGTTTCTATCGAAATAATATTTTGTCGGCCAATACCAAGTAAATCAGCTGCTTTGCTCAGTGAGTAGTGACCTCGTTCTGAAGTCATAATGGCTAAGTCGTCGTATTTATAATGACGTAATGCAGCAACAATACCTTCTTGTGTGACACCTTCGAAATCAGCTTCTGGCTTGAGCAATTTATTTCGTGCTGCCCATAAAGCCGTCATGTTAGCAACTGTTCCGCCAGAGCAAAATGCGCCAAGAGAATGTACGCTGCTGTGCATTTTAGACTGATAAAAGCTTTCATCTAAATCGTAAATTAGATGATGCATCATGCCCAACACTTGTCTTTCTAGTGGCGTGAAGGCTTTGGATGTTTCAATTTTTACGAGGTTCTGGTTTAAACCGGCCATTAATTTAGTTAATGGCAATACAAAATAGGGGAGTGCTGAGGTCATGTGACCAATAAATGTCGGCGCAGCAGTATGTACGGAATGTGCGACTAAGTTTGCCATCATGCTGTCAGTGTAATCAGATACGAATTGCGGCAATTCTGGGATTTTGAACGCTTTAAAGTTAGTTTCTATATTTGCTAAAGACGTTTCTTTAGCAACAATATTGTCACCTAAAAAGCCAGCGAGATCCTCAGATAACTTCTGTTCAATAATGTTTAATGTTGAATGAGAATCTTCTGGTACGGTAAAAATGCGCTGCAAACTTTCTGACGAAGCTGTAGCTTTACGCTGACTTGATAAGTTCATGAAAAGTGCGGTTCCAACTTGAACACTCGATGGTAATTATTTATCAATAATAACCGAGTTTACAAAGATTTCAAAAGACTGATGATTCTACTTGAACAAAGAACCTTCCTTAAGCGCGATATACCTATGATCATCTTCATTGTTCACGGGTATATGTTTAACATCTGCTATAGGTGTTACTTATTAAGATAGGTAGGCATTTTTCTAAAGGTAGTCTCGATCCTGAGCCAAGCTTGAATAGGAAGTATTAAAAATACAATACTTAGCACAAATGACAAAGTTGCATGATAGACGGCGTAATGGTTTGAAGGTAAACCGTATTCAGGGATATACACATAAACAATTCCAATCATGAAAAAGACCATCGGAGCGTTGGGTAATACTAAAATTTTTGTTACGTTCGTTGCTACTAATCCCATACCTATCAATGATGTATATAGCGTAACAGTATAAAGTAAAATGCCTATTAAGCATGTGGTGATATTATAAGTCGGATCACTGTATTCTTGTTCAGTTTGGTAGTTAATAACACCCATATATTCTAACCAAGGTAAACCAAAAGCTAGAGACAGAATCCAACCAATTAAATATGCAGCGCTAATGAAAGCTGCTAAAGCAAACGTTATATCTTGTAGTTTTTTAAGAGCCAACATGAACGATATAATTCCTTTTTTATCTTATTTTTATTTGCATATGAGCAGAGTCATAAAAGCACAAATGCACTTAGAATTAAAACAAACTACCTAGATAGCACTTTTTTATCAATTAATTTTAGTTATAGTCGACTATTTTCTTTGATATTTGTAGAATCAACGTCGATTGAATACCTTTGGAGATGTAAACTTGAACAAGAGCTTGTTAACGAATATTTTAGCTTTTATTGTAGCGATAATTGGCTACACAACCCAGCAGCCTATCATTTTGAATGTTGGACTTTTTGCCCTATCAGGCGCGGTAACAAACTGGTTAGCAATTCATATGCTATTCGAAAAAGTGCCGGGATTGTATGGCTCAGGTGTTATTCCTGCTCGTTTTGAAGATTTTAAAATTGGAATTTCAGAATTGGTTATGGAGCAGTTTTTTACTGAAGAAAATATCGATAAATTTCTTGGGCAGCAAGCGAGCAGTGCTAATACGATAAATATTACTCCTGTTATCAATAAAATTGATTTATCCCCAGCATTTGATGCGTTAATAACCACTGTTGAACAATCATCGTTTGGCGGTATGTTATCTATGTTTGGCGGAACAGAAGCTTTAGTGCCGTTAAAAGAGCCTTACATCAAAAAATTGCAAGAGTCATTAGTTGAGGTTGCTGAAAGTGATGAATTTAATCAGCTATTGATGAGTGAAATCGAACAACCTGACACGATCACAAAAATTCGTGAGCAAGTTTCTACGATTGTAAAACAACGGCTTGATGAATTAACCCCAAGTTTAGTTAAAGAAATAATTCAAACCATGATCCGCAAGCATTTAGGCTGGCTCGTTGTATGGGGTGGAGTATTTGGTGGGTTGATAGGTTTGATTGCAGGAATTTTATAATTGTTAAAATTACCGAAAGACAAAATATTAATGTCTTTCGGTTTTTATTAATTATGAATCTTAAGGCTCAATGTCAACAGTTATTTGTTGTGTTGTAAACGTTTCAGACCCAACTGAAGTGATAACTGGTTCTGCTGGAGTTTGTGAAAGTTGATTGAGCCTCTTATGGCTATCACCTTCCGCCCCTCTTCTCGCATCAGTTGTTGGTCCTGTTTGACTTGAAGGAGCTGGAAAATCCATATAGCGAGTAGGCTGCTTTCTACTTAGCTGAAGTCTCGATTGTGCTTCTCGTTCTTCGAACGCCTCTTGATCTATCTGTACATCTGCTGCTGCTGGGATAATGACAAATTCGTCAGGTACATCATCAGAATCAGTAGAACTTAAAAGTTCACCTTCGTCCATTTCTACAGGTTCAGAGGCTGTTTCAATAATCCAGTCGCGCGCAGAATTTTTCACGTGTTCTAAAGCTTGTAATTGATCTAATTTTTTAAGTATTCGGCGAGCATGCTCTTTATAGCTCGTCAGTCTATCGGCTTGTATATTCTGGAAAATGAATTTGTAATCCTCTGGTTTAAATTCATCTTCTTTTCGCAGATAAACTAATTTTTGAAGAGCGGTTAAATTAGCTCGATCTTTCATAACATTGAGTTTTACATTCTGCTTTAAGTCTCGTTCTAGAGTATCAGTATCATGATGGGCAATTTTTCTATGTCTGATGTTTAAATGTGTTAGTGCATCAATTGTGTTTGAATCATCGTTTAGCCAATTATTAAGAGGTTTAAATATTCTATGACTTTTTGCATTGGTAGTTGTCAAATTTTTAGCTGAATAACGCGAGTTGTCTCTAAGCGCTTTATGATCAATAGCTATTCCATTATCAACATCAGCAAGATAAGCCTTATCATAAGTACCTTTAGTATGAAATTGTTCAAGTCTTTCTTTCGAGCCTCGAAGCACTACATGTCCATCGGTAGCATTAACTTCGAAATTTATGTCGTTATGGCTAAATGTAAATATACCATCGCCATGGTTAACGACATTGGTATTGGTGGTTTTTGTATTGAAATCAAACACCTCCCCACGATAACTAAGGCTACCTAATTTGATGTTGTAATTTAAACCTAACTCACCAGTGACCATAAAAACCTCAATTTAAAACTAAAAATCGAATTTAGTTTATTCCTAATTTATTAACCGTTAACTTATTACAAGTAACCAAAAAATGATTTAATGAGATACTTTGTAGTGTCAAAATTATTAGTTTAATAATGGCGTTTGTTTTAGGATTTTTCAAATTAAGGTTAGTTCATAATTTGAAAAGGCTTTGCTGTCACTGGTATGACTTAAAACAGTTATTGATTAAATATGCAAACTAAAGCAACAACCTTTGCCGGGTTGACTGGTAATATTGATTTTATAATCAAGCAGTGCTGCTAATTGTTGTACTATCGATAACCCAATACCGAGTTGAGGAAGAGCGCTTCTTTTTGAAAATGACACGGTTTTATCCCCGTTAAAAGCTTTTAACTCATGAATGTGCATTCCTGCACCAGTATCTCTCACTTTTAATATTGTCCCAGTTTTATTTTTTTCTAAAACAATATCGATTAAACCACCAGACGGCGTATGCCTAATCGCATTATCAATGAGGTTTGACAGTATACGCCTCATTAATTCAACATCGGTCGCTATTCGAGTGTCATTTGGCTGTTTAAAAGCTAGCTTTACTTCTTGGTCTTCAGCCTGCGGTGAAAATGATTGCTCAAGATCGTTGAGTAATTCATTTAATGAAATTGATTCTAAATTGGGTGTGATTTTTCCATTCTCTAATGCAGCTAGTTCTAATAACTGAGTAAGAAGTTGTTTTAATTTTTCACCAGAACGATATGCCACTTCAATCCACTGAGACTCTCTTTCTGACTCAGGAGTATTTAACCAAGTTTCTTGGTAACCTAATAATGAAGTGAGAGGTGTTTTTAAGTCGTGTGAAAGGTGGAGTAAAAAATCATGCTTTGATTTTTGAATACTGGTAAGTGCTTGGTGTTGATTGGTTAGTCTTTCAAGTAATATATTGATGTCGTTACTAAGTTGATTTACCTCTCGGCTACCTCTATACCTGATAGGTAATTTTATGCCGTTCGTCAGGTTTGCAACGTCAATTTGTGACAAATCTTTAGCTAGTCTAGTTAAAGGCTTAGTGAAGTAATTCAAAAGCAAAGTGAAAATAGTAATAGCTGATAAAACACTAAAAATAATAGCAACGCCAAATTTTGTAGGAGCTTGATTATCATCGATTACAGTTTGCCATGAATCCAGCTGCTCTCCTCCTATAATGACGTATAAAAATCCTGTGGGCTTTCCATTTGGATCAACGAGCTTTGCTGCAGAAAAGATTTTCTCCTGATTTATTGCTCTTGGATCTGTACCGAGTATTGGGAGGTTTTTTTTGTTTAAAAATAGATTTATTTTAACGAGGTCCACTTTCTGACTCTGTATTTTTTCATCTTTCGCGTCATAGGCAATGACATTACCTGTTGTATCAAGTGTATAAATCTCGAAGCTTGGTCCTAGTAGCATGAGATCATGAAAGGCTTCTTTTAATGCCGAATCGGCAGTAACACCATTAGCTAGCATTGGATTTATGTGTGCCATGTGTTCGGCAAGTTCAGAGTGCAAAGATTGTTGAACACGTTGTTGTGTATATTGCTGATTGTACTCAAGCCATTGCCACAGTGTGGCTAGAAGTAGCAATACGGCAAATGTTACTGATAACCATAATCGACTGAATAAGGATTTCATTATAATTTCCGTGATTCTGGTGGCGTGAATTTATAGCCAACACCCCAAACGGTTTTTACTACTTCATCGGCTTCAAACTTAGATGCAAGCTTTGTGCGTAATCGGTTGATATGACTATTTACAGTATGTTCATATCCTGAGTAACTGTAGCCCCAAACCGCTTCCAATAATTGAATTCGACTAAAAACTTGTTGTGGATGTTTTGCTAGATAGTGCAATAAATCAAACTCAGTAGCTGTCAGTTCAATTGCTTCATCACCGGCTAAAACTTGCCGAGTGTCTGTATTTATAGACATTTCACTAAAGTTAATACTATTGGATGCTTTGAGTTGAGTTGAGGTTTTTTTTGATCGACGAAGCAGAGCTTTAACACGCGCTCTCAGCTCCAATACACTAAATGGTTTGGTTAAGTAGTCATCAGCTCCAGACTCTAAACCTAATACAACATCGGCTTCTGTATCTTTTGCTGTTAGCAGCATAATTGGAATGTCAATATCTTGTTCTGCTAATAGTAAACAAAGGGTAAGCCCATCTCCATCTGGCAACATACGATCCATGAGGATCAAATCATAATCATGATCATTGATTTGTTGTTGAGCTTGAGTAAGTGTCGAGCAATGTGTCACATCGAGTTTAAGTACATTCAAATTGAGTTTTATCAGAGTAGCGAGATCTTCCTCATCTTCTACTAATAAAATTTGAGGGTCGTTTTGCGGCTGTGAAAGCGTGTGATTTCCATTCATTTTTATCGCCTCTGATAGTCTGATTCATCAAAAGACCAGATCACAGAGTAAATAATTTCGAATACTTTTAGTTTTTAGACACCACTCATTTTTTTATAATAAGAGGTGCCTAAGCTTTAGTTATTTCGTACGTTCAATAACTACAGTCATAGCTGGGTTATCAAAGCGATCTGATGCTTTAAGCACTGAATCAGATAAACCATCATCTTGAGATATTACACCTGAGTGAATATAAATTTTATTTACATCACCTTCACGACTAGCATTGAATCCTTCACCACTATCAGCCGGCCCAGGAATAGTGCCTTTAGCTTCGCTATTAGCTTCAGTGCCTGAATCATAAACGTTGGCTCGGAATGTCATTTTGTCACCAACTTCTAAAGAAGATGGATCAAAGCTGCTAACACCAGCAAATGCATCATTGGTATTAACCAACATGGTAAGAATAGATAGGCTCTCTATTTCACCTTGGTTAAACGTTACGGTTACAGTTTCTGCAGAGCCAGCTGGTAATATGCCTGAGCCACTAACAAGCTGAGAAACGCCGTCTTCAGCTTCAAGATCAGAGTTGTCACCAGATTCAGCAAGATTCTCTAGGGCGACAGAAGCGACTGTTCCTGCTGAAAATATTGGATTGTCAGCATTATGAGCAACAACAGCAATAGGTGACAATGGCTGACTTGGGGTTAGGTTAGTTACTGTTACTGTATAATCTTGAGTCACAACTACAGGTGGAGTAGGTGTTGGTTCGACAACAGGTCGATTCTTATTATCGGAACAACCCGCTATAGTTATTACTCCTAATATGCTAAGTGCAATCGCTGATTTTTTTAAATTATGACGAATCATTTGTTATCTCCCTCTGTTATTTAACAGTAACAACAACGCGAGCAACAGGGTTTAACCAGCGATGTTTACGACTATCTAAATCACTTTTCCCGCCACTTAGATCGGTATCGCCTAATACACCTGGGTGAATATGAACATTCTCATTAGTCGAATCGTCAGTGAAACCCGTACCACCAGTACCAGCATCACCGCCCGGAGCAGCAGGAATACCTAGCACACCAGGTGCGCCACTGCCTGCTAAGAGCAATTCATTGTTGGCTTCAGTACCTGCATCATAAGCATTAAGATTTAATGTATAAGTGCCAGCTTCAGTAGGAATTTTCCACGCATCTAGACCGATGAACGCGTCATTAGTCGGAAGAATCATTGCAACCAATGAAAGATGAGTCATTTCACCAGAATCCAAATCGAAACTTGTAGAAGCTGTGCTAGGAGCAAGAGGACCACCAAATGGATTTGCGACTACAACAGCGCCTTCAGCAGTTGCAAGAGTATTGAGATCTCCAACATCACCACCTTCTGCCATTTTTTGTAATTCAGGAGTAGCTTTAGTGCCAGCTTGGAATAAGTGTAATTCAGAATCATGGGCTGCAGCTAAAATAGGAGTGAAGTGGTTACCATGAGTTAAGTTTATAACGTTAATTTCTAGGTCAGCAGCTGTTGCAGGTAATGCTATAACACCAGCTAAAGCGATTGATTTACAAAGGTTGGACAATTTCATTTGTGATCTCCGTGTCGAATATATCGAAATCATGTCAAACAATGTTCACGGTGTGCATACTAGATCATGTTTTAACTGTCACAATTTAATCACGAATTTATTGCGGAGTGTTGTTGCTACTAAGTTAGGGGTAGAAATAAATTACATGGTAAATCCCGCTACATAATTAAACTTCATAACAACGAACAAATTGATATAATTGGACGAAATTTTAGTTGTTATCCTATGCCGACTTCCGTTGCATTAAGGGATAGAATATGAAAACTAAAATTGCTTTGGCTGTATCGGCTGCTTTGTTTACTTATGTCGCCAATGCGGAACACCAAGCAAATAACATTAGTCAATTCACTGCCAAACAAAGTAATCAATCGCACCATCCAATCACTTTATTGAAAACACACCCTATTTTTAAGCCTGAAGGTAATATTTCAACTGGTAAATATCGATATTTTATTCAACTCGAAAATAACCCTGTCGCACTTTATGATGGTGGAGTTAAGGGATATAAAGCAACAAGCTCAGAAAAAGTGAATGGTATTAGGAGCAAGCTCAATGTTAACAGTAGCAATGTTAAGTCCTATCGCCATTTTTTAACGAGTAAACAAAATGATTTTCTTTCGAAAGCTCAAGCTCAACTTGGGACAATTACCGTAGAGCAGCAAACGACACTTGCCTACAATGGCTTAGTACTGAATATCACTCAAGAACAGGCAAAAAAACTCGCTCGAATTGATGGTGTCCTTCATATTCAACGAGAGATCCTGCGTTATCCGGCTACTGATGCTGGACCAAACATCATTAAGGCTCCCTCAGTGTGGAGCGGTGAAGCTACGGGTGTTGAATCTAAAGGTGAAGGTGAAATTGTTGGCGTTATTGATAGCGGAGTAAATACTGACAATCCTTCTTTCGCTGCCATTGGCGGTGATGGTTATCAACACGTAAACCCTTGGGGTGATGGTAACTACGAAGGTGACTGTAAAGTAAATTTTCCTGAGCTATGTAATGCAAAATTAATTGGTGTTTATAGTTGGCCGCTGGTCACTGACCAATATATTACACACGACGTTACCGTACCCGCGAACGGTGAGGACCATAATGGTCATGGTTCGCACACCGCAAGTACAACAGCAGGTAATATTCTCAATAATGTGCCTTTAAAAGATGTTGACGGTAATGATAATGGCATTGTGTTTGAACAAATATCTGGCGTTGCGCCACATGCCAATATTGTATCTTACCAAGTGTGTACTCCTGGGGAGAGAGACAGTATTAACTTTGGGGGTTGCTACCCATCACTAACAATACTTGCCGTTGAGGATGCTATTGCAAAAGGCATTGATGTGCTCAATTATTCTATTGGTGGCGGTAGCAGTAATCCGTGGGATGATCCTGATGCATTGGCTTTTCTCGCGGCCCGTAGAGCGGGTATTCACGTTGCCGTGGCCGCAGGTAATGGTGGCCCCGATGCCAGCACTGTAGGCTCTCCTGCTGATGCACCTTGGCTTACTGGTGTTGCAGCTTATACACACGATCGAGTTTTTTCAGGGAAATCACTGACTGGGTTTTCTGGGGGTGACACTGCACCTCCAAGTGATCTTACAGGGGAAGGAAGAACAGGTGGTTTCACTGGGCATATTGTATATGCTGGAAACTACACTGATACAAATGATCCTGCAGGTACTTTAGAGCAGTGCTTAGAGCCATTTCCCGCGGATACATTCAAAACCGGAACCATAGTCGTGTGCGATCGAGGTGCGATTGCACGAGTAGATAAAGGCCGCAATGTTAAAGCGGGCGGTGCGGAAGGTTTGGTCTTAGTTAATATTGATGGAGGAGCGCCATCCGTTGTTGCCGATTCTCATGTAATTCCTGCCATTCATATGAATGCCGAACAAGGCAATATTTTAAAGGAATGGCTCAAAACGGGACAAGATCATCAAGCCACCATTACGGCATCTAAACCTGTATCATTGAAAGATGAAAATGGTAACTTTGTACCTGTCGCTGCTGAATTCAGCTCTCGAGGTCCGAATACTTCAGCACCTAATATCATCGTTCCCTCAGTAGCTGCACCTGGAGTGTCAATTTATGCGGCTTATGCAGATTCTCAATCAAGTGGCTTTAAAGAAAACCCTGATCCAAACGACTTTTCCTTTTTAAGTGGCACGTCAATGGCAAGTCCACACGTAGCAGGTGCGCTGACATTGCTCGCAGCTATTCATCCTGATTGGTCACCAGCAGAAGCACAATCTGCGTTAATGCTAACGGCTAATCAGAACACGGTGACAAGCGTTGGTGAGCCGTCTGATTTTTTTGATATGGGATCAGGGTTTATTGATATCGAAGCGGCGAGTAAAAGTGGTTTATTACTTGATGAAAGCTTCACCAACTATAATCTTGCAAACCCACTTTTTGGCGGAAAGCCAGAAGCAATTAATATGGCAAGTATGTCTAACGCTGCTTGTGTAGATACATGCACTTGGACTCGCACATTCAAAGCAACTCAAGATGCTGCATGGGCTATTAGTCCAATAGTAGAGGATGGCTTAACCCTTAACGTTGAACCACTTGCTTTTGTCATAAAGTCGGGTGAAAGCCAAACGATAACCGTTACGGCAAATATAACTCAAGCAGATAAAGGTTGGGATTTTGCTAATCTCGAATTAATATCAGGAGGTATACCAACAATACGTATGCCAGTCGCTGTTAAAGCAGCGGCAGATAACTTACCTAATACCATACAGATTGATGCGCCTAGAAATAAAGGCAGCATTAGTTTCACAGGATACGAAATTAAAGGGAAAGCTAATTTCACTTCAAACTTTCATGACAAGACAACATCAATAGCAACAGATCCTTTGAGTAAGCCACTAAAGCAAGGTGAAACCGCTGTTTTTGAGATTGTTGTGGCTGAAAAATTGAATAATGCTCAATTTGCTGTCGCTTCTACTACTTCACCTGATGTGGATATTGCCGTTTATGATTCTAATGGCATGCTTATTGGGTCAAGTGCTGGCCCTGACTCAAATGAAGTGATTACCTTTATTGATTTACCAGCAGGAAATTACAGTTTTAGAGTAACAAACTACCAAGCCTCATCACAGGGTGCAGTGGATGATGTGTCATTAAGTGCTACGACGATTAAATTTGATGCTAATTCAATAAGTAGTGCCATGACAACCGAAATGACTTCATCTCAAAATGACGATTCCTTCTCAATTGCCTTTAACTGGGATACTACAGCCGATCTAAATGGTTACGTCGCGATACAAGAGACAAACGGCGATCTAATTAAACAAATTCCAACATCGCTAGAACACTCAACCGATGTTGATATTATTTCGCCATTTACTGAAGGTATGATGCCGGGAGTAAGCCAATTTTCAGGTTTCGAAATTGATGGTAACCCAACGAAGCAAAGCCGCGTTTACCAACTTAGGGAATCACTACCACCAAATCAGGAGATCAGCGATATTAACTATGACGGTACATTAACGGGCACTGTTATTAATTGGACGTTCACTAAGGAGGCTGGAGATGTAGAACCCACACAAGTTGGTTTTCTATTTACGCCGAAAAAAGCTGGCTCAAAATATGGAGCAAAATTTGAACATCTGCGTAATGGTGATCTTGTTGCTTCCACTGTTACGTTTAGCGTGAAAGAAGCTGCGCCAATATTAAAGGTTACGTCACCAGAATCAGTAACTGCAGGCGAAAGTGTGGTGATAAGTACGGAAGGCACAGTTGACCCTAATGGACAAAAACTTAGTTTTGTATGGGAACAAATCGCAGGAAATCAAGTCAGTTTTGTTGCAGACAGCGCCAACCTCAGCTTTACTGCTCCGAATGTTTCAGCTGGAAATGAACCTCTAAAATTCAAAGTAACAGTGAGTGACGGTAGAGAAAGTGCTTCAGAAACTGTTTCCATCGCCGTTAAACCAACGGTTAAACATTCATCGGGAGGGGCACTTGGCTGGCTAATGTTGTTTATGTTCCCTTTGGCATTTTTAAGACGTAAAAAGTAACAGCTTACGAATAAGTTGTTTATCACACCGTCGTTCAGTTCATTTATTGGGAGTTAGATTGTGATCATGCAATTTGAACATTAGCCGACCACTGAGTATGAATTGAACGACGGCATTTACTTACTTTATAGTTAAAGGAATTAAATTGGCTATTTCTGCGAAGCTAAATTATTTACCGATGCCAGCAACCTCAGTAGCTGACATTCAATCTCTGCCTAAAGATCACAGATTCACAGATTCCGCAGTAACAGAGATTAATCAGATGGGTGAACAAATTATTGAGTTTTATCCTTCTGATAAGTACTTTTACATTGGTATTGGTCGCAGCCCAACCGCGATTATGGCATGGTTAAAAGCGAAAATACCTAATGTGAAGTCTGTCCAAATACCCCTTACAAATTTTAAACTCTGTAAAGAATTACCTGATGATAAAATTGACGTAGCTAAGTTCCCTGATGAAGTTTCAAAACAAAGGCTTTATCGATATTTCGATACTTATATTCAGGATAAATCTTCTTATGATAGAAAATGGTTAGTAATTGATTTAGCTGAGACGGGTAATACTCTTCGATCGGCAGGTTTTGCTTTGAATGAATATTCGAAAACACGGAAACATAATAATTCAGTGCAAATGCTAGCGATGACGGAGTGGGATGAAGAATACATAGAGGGTTATCTTCAAATGGGTTTCAATGTTGTCACGTTTGATCAGTCTGATTGTAATTCCTTCAGTGTAACTGACTTAGAGTATTTTTTAATGTTCGGCCCAGCAAAAGAATATGCCCCGTTTAAAGAATTAGAATGGAAACAAATTATGAGTGAATCAGAGCCTCCCAGATTGGAACGAACAGATAGCAATTATAAAAAACTCTGTGAAATCATAAGTCGATGGTCTCATCCAGTTCGACTTCCAGCATCTTGGAAAATTACTAAAACAACGAGGTCTGATCCTTTTAGCATGTAATTTTACCAGAAAGTAACATAATGAATGATGAAAATAAATTGTATCAGGTGCTTATTCAAACTTTGGCGTGATCACAACCATTAGACCACGCCAAAAAGCTTATACCCCGAAGTACACAGAGTGTGGTGGGAAGGTAATACTTAAATGATCAATAGAAGCACTATTGATAAATGGATGTGGTAATAGTTCGAAAGGTACTGCCGTATCAATTGTCACAATATCTGCAGACAAATTAAATCCACAAACGATTGTTTCACCATTCAAGTGACGTTTAAACATCAAAATAGGTTCTTCGGTTTCGATAAATTCAATATCTCCACTAATAAGTGGTAATTGAGTTTTACGCCATGCCATGAAGGCACGGAAGCTATTGAGTGTTGAATTACTGTCAGCATCTTGCAAGTCAACAGACAGAGCCTTATGTTCTTCAGATATCGGCAGCCAAGGTGTGTGTTTACCAAAACCTGCAAATTCTTGATCATGCTTCCAAGGCATAGGCGTACGACAGCCATCACGACCTTTAAATGTCGGCCAGAAAGTAATACCGTAAGGGTCTTGTAATTGATCAAAAGGAATATCAGCTTCAGGCAAACCTAACTCTTCACCTTGATAAAAACAAATGCTGCCACGCAAACTGGCGACCAAAGCGGTAATCATTTTGCATTGTTCTGGATTTGGCTTATTTTTACTCCAGCGACTAGCCACTCGAGTTACGTCATGATTACTTACTGACCATGACGGCCAGCCGTCAGTCACTTTCGCTTCTAAAGTTTGTACGGTTTCCCGAATGTACTTAGCACTATAATCGTCAGTAAGCAGTTCAAAGCTGTAACCCATATGAATAAGACCTTTTTCAGTGTATTCAGCCATGGTTGCAAGTGAGTCTTCTGATGATATTTCACCTAACGCTGCAGTATCAGGATATTTGTCCATCATGCTTCTTAACTTTTCTAAAAAAGGTAAGTTTTCTGGTTGGGTATTATTATAATGATGATACTGGAAAGCATAAGGATTATCTTCTGAAAATCCACGACCCTGACGTTTATCTGCAGGTTTAGCTGGGTTATCTCTCAATTGCTTATCATGGAAGCAGAAGTTAATGGCGTCTAAACGCAAACCGTCAACCCCTTTTTCTAACCAAAATTCAACATTATCAAGCACAGCTTGCTGAACATCTGGATTATGGAAGTTTAAATCGGGCTGACTATTCAAAAAATTATGGAGATAGTATTGCTGGCGGCGAGGCTCCCATTGCCATGCCACACCGCCAAAAATTGAAATCCAATTGTTGGGTGGGGTACCGTCTTCATTAGCATCAGCCCAAACATACCAATCAGATTTATCATTATTACGTGACTCACGGCTTTCTTTAAACCAAAAGTGATCATTAGATGTATGACTTAACACTTGGTCGATCATGATCTTTAAGCCAAGCTGATGGGCTTTTTCAAGTAGCTCGTCAAAGTCATCCATATTGCCAAATAAAGGATCAATGTCACGGTAATCACTAATGTCGTAACCAAAATCTTTCATTGGTGACTTGAAAAAAGGTGATATCCAAATTGCACCGACACCTAGCCCTGCAATGTATTCAAGTTTACCAGTGATGCCTTTTAAATCACCGATGCCATCAGCGTTACTGTCAGCAAAACTACGCGGGTACACTTGATAGATCATGGCACCTTGCCACCACTTGATTTCAGTATTTGTCATGCTTAATGCTCTATTATTTTTAGATTAATCGTTGCTTAGCTGTGAACTCGTTAAAAATTCGACATAGAGGTTACACAGTGAATGAAGCAGATAATATACAAACTCAGTGCTGCAGTCATGATGCATACGAATTCAGTGGTAAAATTACAGAAATGAATGTGACTAACTTTTTTGAAATAATAAATCGATGAGAATCCCTTAATATGTTAATAAATTTAGATTAAATATCATTCAATTATTTATATTGTGAAATATAAGTACTTATTGGTAACTTTTAGATATATTTTGAAAATAAAGTCTAAATATAAGTATATAAATAGTTAAAAAATTTATTTAAATGTGGATAATATGCACCACAGAAATATAGCTTATTAGTAGGTGGAAGTGTGATAATTATTAAATAATACAGTGTGTTAAGTGTTAATTTGTTTGTGTGAAAATGCTTAATTACTCAACAGTTGAGCTATAGGTCTTAGATTTACTTAGTGTATTAAGTCTTGAATACGTATGCATTGAGTTGTTGTCACAAATATTGAAACGATAGTATGACTCGGCAAGTGCCTGATTAAACAAATTTATAACAAAGGTTGTACCAACAGCCAAATTTGGCCAAGGAAAGACGAATGATTAACTTTAAACCAAGTGTGCTTACTATCGCACTGGCTACCGCGGGGTTGAGTTTTCTTTTTAGCGCTCCGCTCGCTCAAGCTGCTAATGAAAATGACGTGGGTACTGAAACTACTCAAAACTCCAAAAAAGATGCTGAAAAGGATGTAAAAGCAGAGGAGAAAATTGAACGTATCCAGATTACCGGTTTTCGTCGTAGTCTAATAGATTCTTTAAACGCGAAGCGATTTGCAGATACAGTTTCAGAACAGTTATCTGCAGATGACTTAGGAGCATTACCTGATGTATCAATGGCTGATGCATTAACTCGTTTACCTGGTATTTCCGCTGTTCGTACAAGTGGTCAGGCTGCAGAAATTAATATTCGAGGAATGTCAGGTGGTTTTGTTGCTTCTACCCTGAATGGCCGTGAACAAGTCTCTACAAACGGTGAGCGTTCAATCCAGTTCGATCAATATCCATCTGAGCTGATCAGCTCTGCTGCTGTTTATAAATCATCTAAAGCCTCTTTAATTGAAGGTGGTATTGCAGGTACGGTAGAGCTTCAAACTATCAGCCCACTTGATGCGGATGATACGAAAAACCTAAAGGTAAATCTTCGTGGTATGCATAATGATCGAGCCAGTGAAGTATATGGCTCACAAGATTATGGTCATCGATTTACTGTTTCATATTTAGATAAGTATCTAGATGAAACGTTAGGTATCGCTGTAGGTTATGCGCGGTTACAACAACCTAGTGTAGCGACTCAGTTTATTGGTTTTGCTGTAAATGACAGCAAAGATGTTGATAACCTCGCGGGCGACACAAACGGTCCAGAAGGAAAAGAAGCTAACGAGTACATCAGTGAAGGTTTTGAGTTGCAACATATTGGTGGTGTTGAAACTCGTAATGCTTACATGGCCACTATCGAGTGGGCACCTGTTGATAATTTCAACATAAAAGCTGATGCCTTTGTTTCTCGATTTGATAAAGATGCGTTTGCTCGTGGTATGAGGGTTAAATTCGGCGGACCAAATGCCGCGTGGAATAATGCGACTCTTGATGGCAACGTTGTTACGGGTGGTAATGTTAACCGTACATCAAATAGTTATACCCGCGTTGAAATAGTTAACGATAACAACAGAGATACTGATGAAGTTAACAGCTTCGGAATTAATGCTGCTTGGCAAGTTACAGACGATTTAGCGGTAGACTTTGACGTTTCATATTCAGGCTCAAAAAGTAACTTCCAAAATGCTCTTTTATGGTCGAATGTTGCTGTTGATGCCAATGCCGACACGCCAGTGTTTGATGAAAACGTTTCAATTAATTACCAACTTAACGGACTTGATTTACCGAGTGTTGGTTTTAATCAGGCTAACGCGTTTTCTGATACAGATCGCGTCATGGTCAGTAAATATGGTATTTACCCATTCCTTAATGATGACAGCATTAAGGCTTACCGTTTAGACTTTGATTACTCGATTGATAGCGATATTTTTTCAGCTGTTCAATTTGGTGTCCGTTACTCTGATCGTCATTACTCAAAAGATCGTGCGGTGTTTGAATACGGAAATGATGGTGCATTTTCTAAAGATGAACCACCATTAAAGTTGACCGATGACATGGTAGATGTGGTTGACTGGGAAGGTGATTTTAGTTATTTCCCATCGTATTTAGCCATCGATGTAAACTCAGCTTTGAATTCGTGGTTTCCAACTGGAATACCACAGCCAGTTCAAACATGGGGTAATGCTGGTGGAGTCATTGATCCAAAAGGATATGAAACGAATTATTCTTGGACAGTGCTTCAGAGTGGCGATGTTTTTGAGAAAGTTCTGTCTGCCTATGTAATGGCAAATATTGATACCGAAATTGGCTCTATTCCTGTAACTGGTAATATCGGTATTCGTGCTGTTGATACCGATCAAAAAGCGACAATTCTTGAGTTTGTTGGTGAAAATCCTGAGTTAGGCGCCCAGTATATTGTCGATGAACAGGGTATTGTGAATAATCACTACGCTCCGACCCTTAAAGGCCTTGAGTACACTGATTATCTACCATCATTAAACTTAAGCTTTAACATTGATGAAGATGGTCAATACATTCGTTTTGCTGCTGCTAAAGTTATGTCTCGCTCGCCTATAAGTCGATTAGCGGGTGATATTAGTGCACAAGCTAGCAATGACGGTGTGATTTCAGGATCAAGCAATAACAATCCTTTCTTAAAACCGTTTTATGCGAACCAATATGATCTGTCGTATGAATCATATTCAGAAAATACCAGCTATATTGCTGCGTTATTTTATAAAGACATAAAATCATTCATTCAAACTGTACCAATCCCAGAATTTGATTTTAAAGGTAATGGTTTTAACGTACCTGATTTTGTCGTTGATCCAGTTTCTGGTGAGCAAATTGACACCGTTAATGGAACCTACACTACGGCTGTAAACAATGCTGATGGTGGTTATATACGTGGGCTTGAATTGGCTTACTCACATATTTTCGACTGGTTGCCAGATGCATGGGCAGGACTTGGGTTTAACATCAACTATTCGTACACCGAAAGTGAAGTTAGTCGCTTGACTGATTTAGGCGGCGAATCAATTAAACAAAGCTTACCAGGTTTATCTAAACAAGTTGCCAGTGCGAATTTCTTTTACGATTACGAAGGTTTTTCTACCCGTATGAGTGCTCGATACCGTGATGAATTTGTATCAGAGCAAGTTGCGTTAGATAACCAAGTTGTGAATTTTGATGACGAATTAGTTTTTGATTATCAAGCATCTTATATGTTCACAGAAGATTTAAGTATGTTGTTCCAAGTGAACAACTTTACAGATGAACCCACAAAAAGTTACTTCGGTAAACAAGCTAATACTGGAACGATTCAGTATTTTGGTCGTGAGTTCTATGTTGGCTTTAACTACGCAATGTAATTCAGTTGTCTAGAAAAATAACTAAAATAAGGAGACATGACTCATGATGAGTATCTCTAACACTGTTAAATTATCAGGCATAGCAATCAGTCTGACATTATTATGGGGTTGTGGCGGCGATGCTGCAGAACCTGGTAATGAACTATTAAGTTGTTCCGTTCCAATGATTCCCGACGCATCGGGAACAGCTTGTATCGCGCCACCGCCAATTCAGTGTGTAGCGCCTACAGTTCCTGATGAAAAGAACGAACAATGTATTGTTGGTGCAGATCCAACATTGCCAGAACCTACAGTCTTTCCAGGTCCAAACCAAACTGTGTTGTATTACAACAACCCAGGGAAAGCAACGAACGTTTCAGATGATGCAACCTATGAAGGTTATCGACTTCATTCTTGGAACGATGGCGCTTGTGATGCTTATGCTGCACCATTTGATACCACTGAGTGGGGTAATGGACATATTCATGAAGGTGTAGATCCAAATTATGGCGCCTATTGGATTGTTGACCTTAAAGAAGGTTATGGAGAATGTGGTAATTTCATTATTCATATTGGTACGGAAGGTTCCGGCAAAGCACTCGGTGATGTCGACCTAAAATTACCTTTAATGCAGGACGATGAAACATTTGTACGAATGAACTTCACATTGCATGGTGAACCATCAGTTTTCGAATATCCAATCTTAAATTTGGGCGAAAGACCAGCAACGATTGATGGTATGTCTGCTCATTGGATTGATGCAACTACGATTTTGTGGAATCAAGCAAGCGACGATGACGCTGTTGTTAAGCTTCACCATTCTCCACAAGCAACGTTAACAATTGATGATGCAGGTGTAAGTGGTTCATCACTTGAACTTACACCAGTTGAGTTGACGGATGAGCAAAAAGCGCTTGTTCCGCATCTTGCTGGTTGGACTGCATATTCATTAGATGTTGATGCTGCTGAAGCAAAACAGCTCGTTAAGTCTCAACTAGTCGTGGCTTCTTATTCTTCTGAAGATAAGCCATTAGTTGCCACTTATGTTCAAGCAGCAAAAGTTTTAGATGCACTTTATACCCAAGCTGAAGATGACGCTGATGAAGCTCAATTAGGTGTTACTTACAATGGTAATGAAGTTACAGTAGCTACTTGGGCCCCAACAGCTCAAGATTTAAAGCTGCAAGTATACGATGCAGGTAAAAACCTGACTGATACATACGCGATGAATTTCAACAAAACAACGGGTGTGTGGGCATATACGGGTTCAAACCTTGATCGGAAATATTATCGCTTTGAAGTTACAGTTTATCACCCAGCAACTAAAGCCATTGAGACAATTGAAAGTACTGATCCATATTCATTGAATGTATCAATGAATGGTATTTTCAGTCAGTTTGTCAATTTAGCTGATGCTGATTTGAAACCAGAAGGTTGGGATGAGCAAACTGTTGCAACGATTGTAGATGCAGAAGACGCAATTATTTACGAAGGTCATGTACGTGATTTTAGTGCGCGAGATGAAAGCACCAATGAAGCGAACCGCGGTAAATACCTTGCATTTACCGAGGAAGATTCAGCACCTGTCATGCACTTAAAAAAACTGGTTGAAAATGGACTTACTCATTTCCACGTGTTGCCAGTTACTGACATAGGTTCAATTGATGAAGACAGTGCTGAACGTATTGATATCAACTCAACACTTGGACAATTGTGTGAAAAGATTGATGACAACGCTGATGCTTGTAAAACTGAAAATTTATCTTCGAAAATAAGTGACATTTTAGCAGATAGCCTTCCTGGCTCTGCAGACGCTCAAGCTCTTGTTGAAGCACTCCGTGGCTTGGATAGTTTCAATTGGGGTTATGATCCACAACACTTTATTGCACCAGAAGGAAGTTACGCTACAAGTCCTGAAGGTATTGCACGTGTTGTTGAATTAAGAGCGATGAACAAAGCGCTTCATGACATGGGTTTGCGAGTTGTTCTTGATGTTGTTTATAACCACACCACTTCTTCGGGCATATTTGATAAATCAGTGTTAGATAAACTCGTACCTGGTTATTACCACAGATATAATGAAGAAACTGGAAATATCGAACGTTCTAGTTGTTGTGAAAACACAGCAACTGAACACAAGATGATGGATAAGTTTGTTAGTGATTCTTTGGTTATTCTCGCAAAGGAATATGGTTATGATGGCTTCCGCTTTGATGTAATGGGGCACATGCCAAAACAAAGCATTATTGCGGCACGAAGTGCAGTTCAGGCAATTGATCCAGATAACTATTTTTATGGTGAAGGTTGGAACTTTGGTGAAGTTGCAGATAATCGTTTATTCCAGCAAGCAACTCAAGCCAATATGGCTGGTACTGAAGTTGGTACCTATAACGATCGAATTCGCGAGAGTGTTCGTGGTGGAGCATTGTTTAGTGATGAATCAAACGATGAAAACCTACGTGAGCAAGATACGTTAAGGCTTTCTCTTGCAGGTAATCTACAAAATTACATACTGAAAGATTTCAATGGTCGTTCAGCGACAGGCAGTAGCTTTACGTGGAATTCACAACCGACAGCTTATGCTCTAGATCCTGCTGATATCATTAATTATGTTTCTAAGCATGATAATGAAACGCTTTGGGATAATTTGCAGTATAGCAATTCAGTTGGAATGAACATTCAAGATCGTGTTCGAGTCCAAAACATTGCTGCAACGATTCCATTGATGAGCCAAGGTATTCCATTCTTACAAATGGGTGGTGACTTATTACGCTCTAAGTCAATGGATCGTAATAGCTATGATGCTGGAGATTGGTTTAATTGGGTTGATTTCACTAAAAATAGTAACAACTGGAATGTAGGTTTACCTCTCAAACAAGATAATGAAGGTAAGTGGGAAGAAATAGCCGGTATTTCATCAAACCCTAATGCAGCAGCTTCAATGTCTGAAATTGAAATGGCTTCGAATGTGTTTAACGAGTTTTTGAAAATTCGTAGTTCAAGCAAGCTACTTCGATTGACCAATGAAACTGACATTATTAGTCGTGTTGGCTTCCATAATGTTGGAAAAAATCAGACGCAAGGTTTGATTGTCATGAGTTTAGATGACAGTACTGGGTTAGCTGATCTTGATTCATCAGCTGATGCGATGGTTGTCGTCATCAATGGTACGTCTCAGCAGCAGTCACATACTATCCCTACAGCAGCAGGATTCACTTTACATCCTGTACAAATGGAGTCAGTAGATTCTGTAGTGCGTGATGCAAACTTTATAGATGCTTCTGAAGATGACGTTGTTGCGGGCACTTTTGTTGTTCCTGCATATACGACCGCAGTATTTGTAAAAGCTCAAGGTGAACAGCAAGGTACTGGCTTAGCTGCAAATGCTACTGTTGGTGCTCCAGATGTAGTGCCTTTCGGTAGTACTGCTGCCTACATTCGTGGTGACATGAATGGTTGGAATCCTACAGATGAAATGACATATGTTGGAGATGGCGTTTATCAAGTTGCAATAGCATTAGAAGCAGGAACTTACGGATTTAAAATTGCTGATTCAGAGTGGAGTACAATTAACTTCGGTGCGCTGACAGAGGCGGATGCGCAAGTTGATCGTGATGTGAATGAAGCCTTGTTATCTGGTGGTGCAAATCTAAGTTTTGTTGCAGAAGCTGAAACAACATATTTGTTCTCATTTAATGCGGCAAATTCAGAAAACCCAGTATTAACCATTTCATACGAAGAGCCTTACTTTGGTACCACAGCGTATATTCGCGGTGGCATGAATGGTTGGGGAACTACGGATGCTCTTGAGTACCTAGGTTCTGGTCAATACCGTATAGATATTGATGTTACAGCCGGTAACAAAGAGTTCAAAGTTGGTGATAGTGAATGGGCTCTTGTTAACTTTGGCACAGCAGGTGGACAACTTCAGCTTGATACCGAATTGTTGCTAGCATCTGGTGGAGATAACATAAACTTCGATTTCCCTGAAGATGATACTTATAGCTTTATTTTTAATGCAGCAAATAAGTCTGAAACTTACTTATCAGTATTTAAAACTGAGATGTTTGCTGGGACAGAAGTATTTGTCAAAGGCTCTATGAATTCATGGGGTAATACCGATGAACTCATATATCAGAACAATGGTGATTACAGTGTAGTTCTCGATCTTGGGGTCGAAGACTATGAGTTTAAAGTTGCCGATGCAGACTGGAGTGAAGTTAACTTCGGTGCCCAAAACGGTGAAGAAGAACTCGAACTCGGTGAAACTTCCACTATGGAATATAATAGTGCGAATATTAAGTTGAGCATTACAGAAGCTGGCAGCTACCAGTTCACTGTAGTCGGACCTAATAGAGCTGAACCAAAGCTTGTTGTAACAAAAGTAAATTAAACCCTGTATGACCCACACGAGCTATATGTTCGTGTGGGTCATTTCTCATAGGTTTCAAGTAAATTTCTTATAAATTTCATCACCTTTCATTACCTTTCATTTGGTGTGTCACAAAAATTCTACTAACCAAACGAAAGCTGATTAATAACAAAAACAAAATAATGAATAGAGATACAATGAAAAAAACAAATAAATTTCTGCTTTCTGCCATTTCTTTATGCGTTGCAGCAACGTTAGGGTTAACGGCTTGCAACAAAGACTCAGCGGACTCAATAAAACCAATCGAAAAAAAATCTGTAACGATAGAAGCTTCAGAACAGAAAGGTAAAGTTGTTTTATACCAGATGTTTACTCGTTTATTTGGCAATAAAACCACAACGAACAAGCCATGGGGCACGTTAGAAGAAAACGGTGTTGGTAAATTTAACGACATTAACGACAATGCGTTAGAAGCCATTAAAGGTTTGGGTGCTAACTATGTTTGGTATACCGGTGTGCTGCATCATGATTTAGTGCGCGATTATACTGATATTGGAGTTAGCAGCGATGACCCAGAGGTCATAAAAGGCCGCGCTGGTTCACCTTATGCGGTAAAAGACTATTACAACGTCAATCCAGACATGGCGGTTGTTCCTGCAAATCGTTTGCAAGAATTTGAAGCGCTCATTCAGCGAACTCATAAGCATGGCTTAAAGGCTGTGATCGATATTGTACCTAATCATATCGCACGTAACTATCAATCCATTTCAAAACCAGAAGGTGTTGAAGATTTTGGTGCAACGGATAAAACTGAATTTGCGTATCACAGAGATAACAATTTTTACTATGTAGAAAACCAAGACTTCGTGCTACCTGAATGGTTAGAAGGTTATCAAGTGTTAGGTGGCGAAAAACATCCTCTGATTGATGGTAAATTTGCCGAAAGTCCAGCGAAATGGACTGGTAATGGCTCACGTAAAGCGCAACCACATTTTTATGATTGGTACGAAACAGTAAAAGTGAATTACGGAGTTCGTCCAGATGGTAGCTATGACTTTCCGCGTTTGCCTGCTGATTATGCTGAAAAAGGCATCTCTGAACATTTCGAGTTTTGGAAAGGAAAAGACGTACCGAATTCGTGGGTGAAATTTAAAGATATCGCACTATATTGGACGGCAAAAGGTGTCGATGGTTTCCGTTATGACATGGCAGAGATGGTGCCTGTTGAGTTTTGGAGTTACATGAATAGCCACATTAAAACGCAAAACCCCGATGCATTTTTATTGGCCGAAATTTATCAACCTAAAATTTACACTGACTTCATCAAGCTCGGAAAAATGGACTACTTGTATGACAAAGTTGATTTGTATGATCGCCTAAAAGAAGTCATTCAAGATAAAAGAAATACTGATGTATTGGATGAAGTCGCCACTAAGTACCCACACATTGACCAACACTTAATGCATTTTTTAGAAAATCATGATGAACAGCGTATAGCTAGCCCTGAATTTGCTGGAAAGCCAGAAAAAGCATTACCAGCAATGGTGGTTTCAGCCACATTAGGCAAAGGACCTACTATGGTCTATTTCGGTCAAACTGTCGGGGAAAAAGGTGAGGGCGATGCAGGTTTTGGAAAAGCAAGTCGCACCAGTTTGTTTGATTACTGGGGCGTGCCAGCACACCAACAATGGATGAACAATGGTAAGTTTGATGGTGGCAGTTTATCTAAGCAACAGAAACAACTTCAAGCTTATTACAGCAAGTTATTGAACTTCACTCGCAGCGCAAGTGCATTAACTGGTCAGTGGGCGAATACTCACATTATGAATAAAGCACAAGCTGGATACTCAGATGATATGTACAGCTATGCACGTTTTAATGACAAGCAAAAGCTCTTCATTTTAGCTAATTTTTCTGAGCAAAACAGTTCAACGTTTGATTATCAAATACCAACTGAAATTATCGAAAAATGGCAATTAGCGGATGGCAGTTATCAATTGATTGATAAGCTTAATGATGCTGAATACCAATTAACAGTCGTTAAGGGTACAGCCAAAGTCACGTTGACAATAGCACCGCTAATGTCTCGTATTCTAGAATTGAAAGCTAAAGCGTAAGGTACATAATAATGATGAAAAAAATATCTGTTTCAATCGCCTTAGCATTGGGTTGCGCGACAAGTTTAATATCTTTATCTGAAGCCGCTGAATTAAAGTCTGCTGAATTTAC
>VSKX01027006.1_pt1 | contig 24976 bp, 21 predicted proteins | sample 4799481 | NCBI WGS metagenome assembly VSKX01 (sample SAMN12179537, study PRJNA552185) | sponge metagenome | biome: deep-sea hydrothermal plumes; feature: spots directly above weak diffusing fluid; material: sea water; isolation source: sponge from the Swan site of a hydrothermal vent ...
TGAAGCTTACTAGAAGCGAGCTTTATAATTCGTTTGGTTTCGCAGGAAAGGTAAATTGAAGTCGGCATTTTATTAGTTCGTGGATATGGTACATCAAGTTCAAACTATATTTTGGTAGGAACTAAATAGCAACGTCCCTTAGATGGTGCAGATTGGGGAACAACTCAGTTAAGAGTCGCGCAAGATGCTCAGGCGACGCTTAATGGTGTAGCGATTAGCAGCAGTACTAACTATCTAAAAGACGTCATCGACGGTGTATCCATTGAAATAAATCAGGTGCATAGAGCGGGTGATAGTCGCCAGATTAATATTACTGCTGATATTGGTTGACTGGTTTTTACTGTTATATTCGACCACTCAAGTATCAGTTATGACCTTTAGGTATGGGGCATTTGTCTCGGTATTGTTGTTCTTGTTTAATGTCTTGCTCGTGTCATTATGCTCTAAAAGAGTCCGCCGGATCGAGGATGGATATCTACTGTATCCTGTTATCTTTGGGGCGCTTTGGTCTTTTGCTATTGTGGTTTTTTATTTGTCATTTTGACAAGTTTCAATCGCTAATGAACGTCATGCATCCAACGCTTAAGTAGCGGTGATATCAACAAAGTAACGACTGCGCCTGAAATGGCAATCCAAGTAATGTCAGTATAAAGCAATGAAAATGTCTGCAACTGATACTGATTCGTTACGCTATTTTCGATCACATCAGCACTCGGCATTGCTGCACTTCCAGCCAACCATGCGGCAATATATTCAGCATCCGCTATTTAGCACAAGCCATCAACCAAGGTTGGCGCGATGTTCATGCCATCAATCAGCATCCGAGTTTTCAAACGTTGAAAGGAAGTATGCAACTTATAAAGCTGGTTAATGAAATCGATTCATTACAAGAGAAGGAAAGGGCGTTGGCGTTCGAGTAAAAGATACCTAACAAACTCTCACATAAAAAATAACAAAACGAGTTGAACGGCTGCTTATGAACTGAATTTAACTCCCTATATACCTTAAGTTAATTTTAAGCACCTATCCTTATATAAGAATTTGTTTTTCTTTTTTGAGGGGCTATGTCAATTCATCAAAGGTTGCCTACTGAAAATTATCCTCTTAAAGTCGAACTAGGGGCATTGCAAACTGAATACAGGATGAAAATTCAATTTCAAGAACTTAGTTTTGATGTGCTACCCAAGCACTCTCATTTATCATTATGCAAATTTTTTGATTCCTTTTCGCATGGTCACGTTAAGTATTCTCCAACAAAAGAACTTGAAATGGAGTACATAGAGAAGTTCCACCAAGCCTACCCAAGTAATAATGATCAATTAGGATCGAATGTTTTAAGTGTATTGAAAGATTTTAATTTCTCTCCAACGGTAGCTTCTCAAAATTTTCTTGCTAAGCCTCCTGTTGAATGGGCTAACTACGGGGATACGGCGATATATTGCAATCTATTTTCTAAAGGCGTTCAAATTGCCTTTAAAGGACTGCAAGATAAAAAATGGTCGGCATCACAATTACTCTATTTTGCTGGTTTTTGGCGATTTTTTATCGCAAATGTTCGTAAAAATGAAGCAGCGAACGAATTTGGAGTCATTAAACAAGATCCTATACATGAAGATGCTCACTACTTCACCCCTCTAGCTTCTAAAAAATACAGTTATGCTTTGAAATTTATAAAAGAAAAACAGGTCACGAAAACATATCAGTCAGTAGAAGCCTATGATGAACGATCAAAAAAGGACAACACTTGCCTAAAGAGGCGCTGTTACGAAACAGATTATTGTTCAGAGTTAACTTTGAAGAGAGTTGTTGTTGGGAGGATTGGCAATAAAGCTATTCCGTTAACTGAAACATGGATTAAATATGACGCATTGAGTAAGCATATAATAACTGACCATAATCCTAGTACTGACTGCTGGGTACACCCATCAGAGGATACAATTCCCATAGTATTACCGTATATTGAAGCTTTGATATTGAAAGCTATCAAAGGTGATTTATCTGTAATTCCTAAAATCCATTGGTGGTACATACATCTAGCTCCAGTGATTCGAGGACCAGGAGGAACGATTGAGTTAGTCATACATGCATTGTGTCAATTAAACGGAGTTAACCTACCTGAATGGAAGGAAGGTGTAGCACCCTCTATTGAAGTACTGCTTAGTGATGATGAGAATGAATTCTGCAAGAATTACCACCTTTTATTTGAATCACCACTTCCTTTTTAGATTATAATTTTCTGATTATCTAGCTCGATATGAAAGTGTGATTTATTTCACAAACACCTACCTCACCATTGGCAAGCTTGAATTGGTAATCATTCATTTGTGCAATCACTCGAGGTGACCAAGTATCATCAAAAAGACTATGTTTCTCTTTAAAATTTATTGGTTTATGTTTTTGTTCTTGAAAAAACAGTGAGTATGGGGAATTTACTGACACCAAAATAAATAGTCAACGATAACGTTTCTCCCGCTTTGAAAGGCTGGCTGATTTCAAAAGGAGTGATGTGTTGCCCATTGGCAACCAGTGCCATTAAATGTTTTTGATTGACTGTTCTTCTGCCGCTCGCTTGGTTAGTCAGAGTGACTATGGCCCACCGTTCTCCAATTTCATTGCTCATTAATGCAAAATTATTGACTTCAAAAGTACTTACACTGGGTCGAATATTGTCTTCATTTGGAAAAGCCAGTGTAAAGTTACTTGGTACAATCCTGTCGAGGGAAAGTGGTTCATCATTAGCCAAAGCTTGAAATGGCAACAAGAGAAAAAGCCAATATATTTTATTAAACATAATATTTCCTGAATAGATAGAATTGGTTACCGATATTTAACCACTTTAACATTAGATTACTTCGGCAAGCTACAAGCTAATGGATTAACACTTAAGTTCGGTATTGGTTAATGTTATTATTTTACCACGAGTTTTACGTTGTTCATTTGGAAAGTGTGGATGTTTTTATTGAGAGAGGTAGCTGAGTTATGCTACTAATGATCGACAATTATGACTCGTTTACTTTTAACTTGGTTCAATACTTCCAGCAACTGGGCCAAGACGTTCTTGTTAAACGAAATGATGAAATTAGTATTGCAGAAATAGAGCAACTGAATCCAAGCTATTTAGTGATATCTCCCGGTCCTTGTACACCTGATGAAGCTGGCATTTCTTTAGAGGCTATCGAGTATTTTGCGGGTAAAATACCTTTGTTGGGTGTTTGTTTAGGGCATCAGGCGATAGCACAAGTTTATGGTTCTAAAGTAGTAAGAGCGAAACGAGTGATGCATGGTAAAACCAGCGCGATTGAACACGGTAGTGAGCGTTTATTTACTGGTTTATCTAACCCATTGACCGTGACTCGCTATCATTCACTGCTGGTGGATAGTGTACCAACCGATTTTCATATTGATGCATGGTTCGATGACTTAGAATGTGGCCGTGAAATCATGGCAATGAGTCATAAAACTTTACCTCTCTATGGCGTACAGTTTCATCCTGAGTCAATTTTGACCGAGCAAGGTTTGGAACTACTGAATAATTTTTTAGCAATATAATAACGAAAGGAAAAAGCATGAAATTGCTGAGTCGAAATCTTGCGCTAGGCACGTTAAGCCTTGCTATTTTATCCGCTTGTGCTTCTACAGCACCTTCATCTAAACCAGTGATAGAGCCACAAACTCAAGTTAAACCATTGGTTGCGCCTCCTAAAATTGGTCAGCAGCTTACTTTGCAGCAAATTATGGCTAATCCAGACTGGATGGGCATACTTGCAAAGCAAGCTTATTGGGGAGATGACAGCGAGTCGATTTACTTCGTAAGACAAGCTCATGGCTCCCCAATTAAGCAATATTATGAACAAGGCTTGAGTGGTAAAGCCAAGCAGATCGAGTTGTCTGAACTGCATCTTGCGGATCAAAATAGAGGTGTTTTTAATCAAGAACACACTAAAAAAGCGTATGTTTACCAAGGTAACGTATTCGTCAAAGATTTAGTCAGTGGAGAAGTGATTCAAGTCACTCGTCAAAACCAAAAAATTAGCGATGTACGTTATCTCACCAATGGTGATTTAGCCTATTACCAAGGCACTGGTATATTTCGCCTTCATGGTTTGACGGGATTGGTTGAACAGCTTGCCGAAATCAAAATGGCAAACAAGCCTAAAGGTGTCACTAAGCCTGAAACTTATCTCGCTATAGAGCAGCACAAGCTCATTAATTTTGTTGCTAATAAGCAGAAAAAAGCTGAGCAACGTGAGGCATATCAACAACAATTACACAGTGCTGATCCTTCTCGAGCAGCCAAAGCATGGTATCTGGGTAAAGATAATCAAATTGTTGAGCAAAGCCTATCGCCAGACGGTCGTTATTTATTTGTTGCTTTAGAAAGCAGTAAATACAGCTGGCGTGATAAGCATGACATTATGCCGAACTACATTGGTCAAGATGGTTTTGTAGATGCTGTACCTGCAAGAGCACGCGTTGCTGAAGACAAATACCCCGGGCAAGATTTTGTAGTGTTAGATTTGCAAGAACACAAAAAACACCCAATCACTATCGAAGGCCTAAAAGGCTACAATGAAGACGTGCTTGCGGCAGTCAAAGCAGAAAACGCGAAACGCCTTGGTGAACGCTATGACAGCAAAAAATCACCACGTAAGCTGCAATTAATGCAGGATTGGGGTTGGTCTCAAAGTGCTATTCAATGGCATGAATCTGACAATAAACTGCTGGTAATGGTCGAAGCCGTAGATAATAAAGATCGCTGGATCGCCAGTGTTGGTGTGAATAACGGTAAGTTTGTTACTGAAGACCGTTTACATGACGATGCGTGGATCAACTATACCCACAATCAGTACAACTGGATTGGTGATACGCAGCAATATTATTTTTTATCTGAAAAAAGTGGTTACTCACAGCTTTACTTGAAAGCATTGGGTGAAAAAGCGAAACAGTTAACTCAAGGAAAGTACGTTGTCAGTAATGTAACGGTAGGGCCTGATAGCCAGTATTTATATTACAAGGCGAATAAAAGCCACCCAGGTAAATACAATATTTATCGCGTGAATATTAAATCAGGTAAAGATGAGCAACTCACCGATTGGGAAGGCACACTTGATTATAACTTAAGCCCAGATGGCAAATCGTTGTTGCTCACGGCCTCAAGTCGTACCAAACCAAACGAGTTGTATCATCAAGAAATTGGCGGCAACTTATCGCAATTGACCGACTACACCAGCACAGCTTTTCAAAACTATAAATGGCAAGCGCCTGAAGTAGTAAAAGTTAAATCAACTCATAAAGCTGCTGATGTTTATGCACGCGTTTATGTACCACAAGGTTTCAGCAAAAATAATGCAGATAAATACCCTGCAGTTATTTTTAACCATGGTGCAGGCTATTTACAAAACGCTCATTACGGTTTCTCAGGTTATTTCCGTGAATACATGTTCCATAACTTACTGGCTCAGCAAGGTTATGTTGTGATGGACATGGATTACCGTGGTTCTAAAGGGTACGGGCGTGATTGGCGCACCGCGATTTACCGCGATATGGGGCATCCTGAAGTAGAAGATCTTGTCGATGGTGTGAGCTGGATGGCAAGAAACGCTAATGTTGATGCTAGCAAAGTAGGTACTTATGGCGGCTCTTACGGTGGTTTTTTAACGTTTATGGCGTTATTTACTGAGCCAGAGTTATTCCAAGCTGGTGCTGCGCTTCGCCCTGTAACAGATTGGGCACATTATAATGCACCTTATACTTCAAATATTTTGAATACGCCAGAAGTCGATGCCATTGCTTATGAACGTAGTTCACCAATCTATCATGCCGAAGGGCTTGAAAAGCCACTACTAATAATGAGTGGTGTACTTGATGATAATGTTTTCTTCCAAGACAGTGTTCGTTTAGTACAACGTCTGATTGAGTTAGAGAAGCCAATGTTTGAAACGGCTATTTACCCAGTTGAACCACATGGTTTTAAGCAGCCATCAAGCTGGTTAGATGAATATCGACGTATTTATAAATTGTTTGAGCAAGAACTTAAGTGATAAATGTTAAGTAAAATAAAATATGTCCGATAAAAAGCTTCTTGACGGAAGCTTTTTTACTTCCAGCGCGCTAATGATTAGACTCGCTAAAAATCGAGCACTATAGAAAGGATAACGAGTGGCATTTTCAGTTGCTGGCGGAATGAAACCGGGCATGATCATAGATGTTGAAAACCGATTTTATCGATTGCTTATTGTTGGTAAAGAGAAGTTGACGTGGGCAGAAGATGATCTTGATGATGAATTGCTGGATATCGCCAATAAACTCGAAATAGAGCAACAAGCATTACAAGAGCGCTTATTGAAGCAACAGCAACAAAAGCAAGTTTTTGAAGCCGTATCGAGTCAGCTTATGTCGACGATCATTGATTCGATGCAGCATCAATTTGACTCTGTCGAGCCATTGTTAGCTCATTCTACTGTTTCTTCGCAGCAATGGTTGTTGTTGGAGTTATTGCAATCAAGCAAATTAGATTTGAATCGATTGAAAATGGTTCTGGATAACATTAGTGGGCTGAGTAGAGATTTAGTCAACTTAGTTAACAGCCCCGCATTTCGCCAAAGTCGTGCACAGAGTACTGAAGTTCAAGTATCAGATTTAAAATTAGTGCTCAATTACATCGGCATCGAACAACTCAAGCTGCTTATTCCGTATTACTGTATGCGCAGTTGGTTACCAAAAAAGAATACATCAATATTATGGATGACTCGTAAGCTTTGGCGTTTTGCTAACGTAGCGGCAATCGCGTCGAAAGCGTTGGCTGAATTTCACCAAAGAGAAACCAGTTTAATTTACACCGCCACGTTAACCAATTTGATGGGTACAACTGTCGTGCTCGGTAATTGCGCTCAGGTTTTTGAAAGTATTCGTGGTCAGTGGCTGAGAGAGGCGAGTGATAGTCGCGATAAAGCCGTCTATGATGCGGTATTAGCCACAGAGTTTCCTGCTCATCAAGTTTTTGAAAACGTGTTGACGCATGGCAGTAAATTGAATTGGAAAATACTAGAACATTTTGAATTCGGCAATTTTAAGCTCAGTAAAATGCTCCATGAACTCGACCAAACATTAGAATTTAATAAGTTATGCATTGATTCAGCCCTAGCGATGAAAGCGACCATTTATGCTAAAACCTTGTTGATGGAAGAACAGCAACAATTATCACCTCAAGAAAAAAAACTCATGTTTGATTACTATGAATTCAGTGAGGAAGAACTTGTACATCTAAAGGGGCAAAATTATCGTAAGCAAGATATTTTATAGGGCACTTAGTTTTATCGTATTATGTTTCTATTTTTATGTGATTAATTATTGCACCTGTATTATGTACAGGTGCAAACAAGAAAATGAATATTAACCTGAGTTTATTTATCCGTTTTTAATTATCTGTAGTTAGGCAATACTTTATTGTTAATGAGAGGATTCTAGCGGAGCATCGGTTCTCGTTAATTGGATGCATAGCTGACTATCCTCAGAAGTGACTTTTATTGTGTATTTTCCTTCTTCTATTTGTACTGTCACAGGATATTCTTCGAGGATTTTTTTCTCGCCTAGCTTAAGCACTGAAACAGCAATCTCCTCTTTAATTTCATTCATGAAAAGAACTTTGTCTGGACTACCTTCGCTCTTCTTTATTTCGAAAACTAGCCTTCCTTCATGCGAAGTAAATGTCGTAAATTTACCTCCTCCAGTCATAGGTTTTAGTGACATTTCAGTGCTTAATTCAGAACGTTCGGCTTCTATTGCTGTAATAGTCCTTTCGGCAACTAACGTTCTTGTTTTGAATTTTTCATTTTTTGTCTTTATTCCTTTAACTATATGAGGTGGAAGTTGTTCTAGTATTTTACTGATTTCATTAGGGTTAACCTTTTGAAATAAATCAAAGTTAAAATTACCAGCTTTATCTTGCTTATGGCAGACAATGAATTTAGTGACAGATCTTGATTTTGAATCCGAACCAGCAACACTATATTTCACTTGGTTTCCTGTAAAAGTGAGAGTTTTCTCTGAATGTGGACCAACATGTTTGTTATCAACGTCTGTATTACTTGTCCAGTGCGTTATCTGAGATCGCGCTGTGGGTGAACTTGCAATACTATTAGCTGGAGTACTCATATATTCCTCGTAATTCATAATAAAGGGGCGTTAGGTGAATATTGTTCATCAAGTGAGGTTATTTTTATAAGAGTTAATTAGAATAAAAGATAAGTATTATTTTTTATTCTTTATAATTGAATTAGTTAAGGCTTAATGAGTTTTGTTTTTAAAAATCAAGTTTTAATCTGATGTAAGAATAAATCCACTTAAACCTAATTCGCTGTGCTAAATATAATGTTGTTAAATGAAAGAGTAAGTAACAATAGGTTTAAGTGACCAATGACAAAACTGAAAAGAATACTATGTACAAAGCCGCATCGAATAGTTCTATCCAAATTACAGAGTGTGCTATAAAATACGTTTTTTTGTACTGCTAACCATTGTTGAATGAGTAACTTTTAATATCAAAAGGTTACTTTTGTTATTTATCAGAGTTAAGTAATTAGTATTACTAATATTTATTTTCACTATCAATGATCGTAGTGACAAAATCGGCAGCTAAGCTGACTTCGACCATTTCACAATCGGCAGAGCACAGTGTGAATGACATCGTTGTGTTTGGCGGCAGCACAAACGCATCTCCAGAACTTAAGTGTGTGCTGTTAATTTTCTCTTGCTCACAAACATTCACCGTTAACGACCCTTCCTTTATGAAATAGAAAACAATGTCTCCATGATGTTGATGCAAAACTGTTTCAGCACCTGCAATTGGCGAGACTATTTGTACATCTGCAATCCCTTGAGTGGCTTGTGCTATGCCGGTTTTTTGTACTTTAAAACCCGGTATGCGCCAATTACTCCAAGGCGAAGTCGCACCGATATGGTGCACAAAACAACTTCCATTGAAGTTTCTGTCAGGGTTGAGCGTTTCATTCGGTAGCTGCATTTCATGATCAATTTTGGTGATATGTTTCGCTGGGACACTAATTTCTAAAACCTGTAAGTCATCTCCAGACTCTAATACACGGTGTCGAATTTCAGGAGGTTGAATAACACAATCGCCCGATCTCAGAATGATTGGCGGCCCTTGATCTTCATAGACTACTTTTACCCAACCTCGATAACAATAAATCAATTGAAATCCGACTTCATGAAAGTGAACCATATCAGGAACTAATCCGCCGTTAGGGATATGGATGTGCGAAGCAATAATAGCACCACCGAGTCGGCTCGGGATTAAATCGCGATAATGCATTCCAGCTCTACCGATTACCCAATCATTCTTGTCAGATAGCTTAGATACACTCAATTCATGCATTGTGCTTGGTTGAATTACGGCGGGCTCTTCTTCCAAAATATAAATTTTAGTGCCATTGGGCGCTGTGATCATTGATTGATCCGAATGTTTTTCAGAGCGTTTTCTACAACGCAGTGTTATTGAGTACGGGCTATTATCAGAGTGTGTATCAAGCTCAATAGCTAAACCAAAGCCAGATATAACTGCGACGGCGGGATCATCAGCGGGATAAATTGAGTCTAAATGAAAGCCTAAAATGTTGACGAAAAAATCAATATCAGCGGCTAAATCGCTACTGGGCAGTTGGATTGTGGCGCTGATAACTTTTTGGTCTAGTGGTTGAGTCAAAGGTGCACTCCGTTTTATGGTATTAAGTTGAGAAATTGATTTAATTGAAATGTTTATCCATTATTATCTACTGCAATTGCTCTCAGGTATATATACAAAACAAAGGTAACCTTATGTCGAGTTGGCAGTCTACTATTTTAAATTTAATGCTGTCATACGTGGCTAAGCCATCAATGAGTCGTGGCAGTTCTAAGTTACCTATCCCTGAAATTCGTAAACGAATGCTACAGATGGATAAGCGCTGGATTGTTTGGCCTGAATCATTGGTTTCTAGCGAAATAGCACTTTCCAATAGCCAACTTTTGGCTTATCAACTTAACACAAGCAACACAGAAAACGATGTGCTTTTTTATGTTCGTGGCGGTGGTTTTTGCTTTAAAACTCCAAATGCTCACGCCAAGTTCATTGCTAATATCATGAGTCATTGTCAGCTTGACGCTTTTGTTCCTGATTATCGACTGGCACCAGAGCACCCTTATCCCGCGCCATTAAATGATGTAATTGAAGGCTATCAAAAACTCATTGAGCTCAGACCCGATGCAAAAATTGTGTTAATGGGAGATTCAGCAGGCGGCAATCTAGCGACAGCATTGTTACTTGAAATTAAGAAGCTTGAACTACCTGCGCCTAAAGTCTGTGTCTTACTGTCACCTGCTCTGGATATTGCTTTACTTGGGGATGTTGAACAAACTCTGGCCGCTGATGATCCTCTATTTACGATTGAATCGTTGCTTAGGCTACGTGGTGCGTATTTAAATGGACAAAATCCGATGTCAGAAAGAGTCTCACCGCTTCAAGGGGATTTTTCTGACTTACCACCGGTATTAGTGATTGCTGGAACGCGTGAGTTACTCTTGCAAGACGCTAAACAGTTAGTGGAAAAACTTCAAAACAGTAAGGGACATGTCGAAAGTCAGTTCTACCCTAATATGCCCCATGTATTTCCACTATTTGAAATGTTACCTGAAGCAACTTTAGCTCGGCATAAAATACATGAGTTTATTCAAAAGCATATGCAAAAATAACGGTAATGTTTTAAGTGCGTTTATTAAACAATTTGTTTTTATCTTCGCATATATAGTGATTTTTTAGTCTTTAAAGTTGAATAGTTAACAGTTACGATACATTTTTAGAGTCAAATAAGTTTTTTGTGATTACTTATGCGTAAAAATTCGCTGTTATGCGACTTTCTACCCCCTATATAGCAATCTTTATTCATTTTTTGAAGATGCAAGTGAATAGAAGATGTCACAAAACTGGCATTTAGATCACGTTTTGGCTAATAATGTTCATAATTCAATAAAGAAAGTGTCCGACAATATTATTAACGTACTAAAAAGTCGGTCAATTTCAGCAGGACTTAGCCTGCATTTTAAAACAAAGGATGGATTGTATGAGCGGTAACATGAATCTGACACGTGCTAAATTTGACGACGTAATGGTGCCTAACTATGCACCTTCTGCAGTAATTCCAGTTCGTGGTGAAGGTAGCCGTGTTTGGGATCAAGAAGGTAAAGAGTTCATTGACTTCGCTGGCGGCATTGCAGTGAACTGTTTAGGACATTGTCATCCAGCTTTAGTTGGTGCACTGAAAGAGCAAGGTGAAAAACTTTGGCATCTTTCGAATGTAATGACCAACGAGCCAGCACTTGAACTTGCTACTAAATTAACGGCATCTACTTTTGCAGACAAAGTGTATTTTGCTAACTCAGGCGCTGAAGCGAACGAAGCGGCATTGAAGCTAGCACGTCGTTACGCTCTAGATAACCACAATGCTGAAAAAGATCAAATCATTGCGTTTGAAAAAGCATTTCACGGTCGTACTTTTTTCACTGTAACGGTAGGCGGACAAGCCGCTTATTCAGATGGTTTCGGCCCTAAGCCACAGTCTATTACGCACCTACCATTTAACGATATTGCAGCACTTGAAGCTGAAATATCTGACAAAACTTGCGCCATTATGCTTGAGCCTATTCAAGGTGAAGGCGGAATCATTGATGCTGATCCTGAGTTCCTTGCAGCCGTTCGTCGCCTTGCTGACAAACATAACGCATTAGTTGTGTTTGATGAAGTGCAAACAGGTGTAGGTCGTACTGGTGAGCTGTATGCTTATATGCACACTTCAATCGTACCTGACATATTAACGACGGCTAAAGCATTGGGCGGTGGTTTCCCTATCGCAGCGATGTTGACCACAACAGACATTGCTAAGCACCTTAAAATTGGTACTCACGGCTCTACGTATGGTGGTAACCCATTAGCGTGTGCTGTTAGTAATGCTGTTTTAGATGTTGTGAATACTAACGAAACGCTACAAGGCGTTAAACGTCGTGAACAAATGCTTCGTGATGGTTTAACGGCAATCAATGAAAAATATAACGTATTTTCTGAAGTGCGCGGTAAAGGTTTATTGATTGGTGCTGTATTGAATGAAAAGTTCCAAGGCCGTAGCCGTGAATTCTTAGTCGCATCAGCCGCTGAAGGTCTAATGAGCTTAATTGCTGGTGTGAATGTTATCCGTTTCACTCCTTCTTTAGTTATCCCTGAAGCCGATGTTGTTGAAGGTCTTGAACGTTTTGAACGTGCTGTAGCCAAAGTTGTTGCAGGCTAACAATTGATTGGGCGCTGAATATCAGTGCCCTTTTATTGTTTTGTCTCAGGCTAAATTTTTATAAGCCACGGAAATCACGTTTGGAGATCGAAAAATGTTAATCATTCGTCCAATCCGAAGTTCTGATCTACCTGCATTATTGCAGATAGCTGAAGAGTCGGGTCACGGGTTTACATCACTGCCCGTCAACGAAGAATTATTACGCAATAAGATAGCCCGCGTTGAAGCTTCATTCAAAAAGAAAACAGATAAGCCACATGATGAAGGCTATCTAATGGTGCTCGAAGACACAGAAACTGGCGATGTGGTTGGTACGTGTGGACTTGAAGCTGCCGTTGGGTTAATCGATGCGTTTTATCATTACCGTGTTGGCACTGAGGTTTATCATTCTGAGCAAATTAATGTTCGTAATGAAGTAGAAACCTTAACACTTTGTCACGACTACACGGGCGCTGCAGAGCTGTGCACGTTATTTTTACGAGACACATATCGTAAAAATAATAATGGCCGGATGTTATCTCGCAGCCGCTTTTTATTTCTTGCACAACATTCAGCACGTTTTGGCGATAAAGTAATTGCTGAAATGCGTGGTGTTTCAGATGCTGAAGGTAATTCACCTTTTTACGGTTGGTTACAACAATTCTTTTTAGGTATCGATTTCATTAAAGCGGACTATTTGTCAGGTCTAGGTCAAAAAGCATTTATGGCTGAAATGATGCCTCGTAATCCTGTCTATGTGTGTTTACTCCCACAAGAAGCACAACAAGTGATTGGCGAAGTGCATCCTAATACACTGCCAGCACTTAAATTGCTACAAAGTGAAGGTTTTCAATGCCGAGGTTATGTCGATATTTTTGATGGCGGTCCAACGGTTGAATGTGAACTTGAAAACATTCGTTCAGTGAAGCAAAGTCGTTTGTTAACCGTTTCAATTGGGAAGCACACTGAATCTGACTCAAATACGCAGTTTATTGTCTCTAATACATTATTAGAAAATTATCGCGCCACCTCAGCGTATTTAACTGTCGATGCAGATAAAGCTGAAGTTGTTATCAGTCCTAAATTGGCTGATGGCCTTATGGTTAACGCGGGTGAACAAATTCGTGTACTTGCAATGTAAATTGCTCGCAAGCCACACAATTAAAATTGGAAATGATCATGACACAGTTTATTAATGGTAAATGGGTTGCAGGTGAAGGCCATGAAATGGCGTCAACAAACCCAGCAAGTAAAGATGTAATTTGGAATGGTGTCAGTGCGACTGCTAACCAAGTTAACACAGCTGTTGAAGCGGCGCGTAAAGCTCAGTTTGATTGGTTTATGCTTGGTTTTGAAGGTCGTTTAGCGATTGTTGAAGCTTACCGTGATGCACTTGAAGCACGTAAAGCTGAAATCGCTGAAACGATTGCTCAAGAAACTGGTAAACCTCAGTGGGAAACTGCAACTGAAGCAGGCGCAATGATCGGCAAAATAGGTCTGTCAGTAGCCGCTTATAACAAGCGTACAGGATCATCGCAAAGCGATATCCCTGCAGGTCGCGCTGTGCTTCGTCATAAGCCTCACGGTGTTGTTGCTGTGTTTGGCCCTTATAATTTCCCCGGTCATTTACCAAATGGTCACATTGTACCTGCGCTACTTGCTGGTAATACCGTCGTGTTTAAGCCTTCAGAACTTACGCCTAAAGTGGCTGAAATCATGTTGCAAACATGGGAAAGTGCAGGTTTGCCAGCGGGCGTTATTAACCTAGTACAAGGTGAACTTGAAACGGGTAAAGCGTTAGCTTCTCATCCTCAGCTTGATGGTTTGTTCTTCACGGGTAGCTCACGTACGGGTCATATTTTACATCAGCAATATGCGGGTCATCCGGGTAAGATCTTAGCGTTAGAAATGGGTGGTAATAACCCTCTTATCGTTAAAGATGTCACTGATACCAAAGCCGCTATCCACGAGATTTTGCAATCTGCTTATATTTCTACTGGTCAACGTTGTACCTGTGCGCGTCGCTTGTACATCCAGCAAGGCGAAAAAGGCGATGCACTTATCGCTCAACTTGCTGATGCCGTTAAGCAAATCAAAGTTGGCCCATGGAACATGCAACCACAACCATTTATGGGATCAATGATCTCCGAAACGGCCGCTAAAGGCATGGTTGATGCGCAAAGCAATCTAGTCAGCTTAGGTGGTCAATCGTTGGTTGAATTGAAGCACCTTGAAGCTGGTACGGGTTTGGTTTCTCCGGGCTTGATTGACGTGACGGCTATCGTAGAATTACCAGACGAAGAATACTTTGGCCCGTTGCTTCAAGTCGTTCGTTATCAAGAGTTTGATGATGCGATTGAAATGGCGAACAATACTCAATATGGCTTATCTGCAGGTTTATTGGCTGACAGCCGTGCGGATTATGATTATTTCATCGCCCGTATTCGTGCTGGTATCGTGAATTGGAATAAGCAAATCACAGGCGCTTCAGGTGCAGCACCGTTTGGTGGTGTTGGCGCTTCAGGCAACCACAGAGCAAGTGCGTTCTACGCCGCTGATTATTGTGCTTATCCTGTCGCTTCAGTTGAAGCTGATGTTGTAAGTTTACCAGGGACATTGAGCCCAGGTTTAAGCCTTTAATTTCTATTTGAAAGATCAAAAAATGGAGAACATGAGTTCTCCATTTTTAAATACTCTGCCAGCATATACTTACAGGTATAGCTGGTCGCATCGCAGTAAGGAGTCCACTGATGCACACTGATGTAAACGCACTATTTTCCGCTTTATGGCAAGACTATATAGAAATGACCCCGTCAGCCGCTAAAATCCAACAATTATTAGGTAAAGGTGAAGCGATCATCAATGATCACATCGCATTACGTACTTTTGATATTGCTAAGGTTAACCTTGATGTTTTGGCTGAACATTTCTTGTCATTGGGTTATGTGGATTGTGGTGATTATAAGTTTGAAGCCAAAAAGCTAACGGCTAAACATTTCGAACACCCAGATTCTACTCAACCTAAAGTATTTATCTCGCAGCTTGATGTTAGTGAGTTCAGTGATGAGCTGCAAAGCATCGTCACAAAACTTGTTGAACAAGTAAATGTTGAAGCGACAACGGCTGAAAACTTCATTTACTCTGGTCGTCATTGGGCGCTTGATCATACTACTTATCAAGCGTTGTTGGCTGAAAGTGAATATGCTGCATGGGTCGCCGCTTTCGGGTATCGTGCAAACCATTTCACGGTATCAATTAACCATTTACCGGGTTATGAGAACATCCTTGAAGTAAACCAAGCACTTAAAGATGGCGATTTTGTACTGAACGGTGCTGGTGGTGAAGTAAAAGGTTCTAAGGAAGTGCTCCTTGAGCAGTCTTCAACGATGGCCGATAAAGTTGCAGTTAAGTTTGATGACGTACAAGTAGAAATTCCAAGCTGTTTTTATGAATTTGCAATCCGTTACCCAAAAGCTAATGGTGAAATCTACACAGGCTTTGTTGCGGCTTCTGCAGACAAAATCTTTGAAAGTACCAATGTGAAAGTTTAATAAGAACAATATGTTTCTAAAGCGCCTTAGGGCGCTTTTTTTACATGCCAACAATCAAGAAAACTGTGTGTAGCCATATGTCTGTTCAAACACATTGTAAAAGTTATTCTGTTGGGTTTTCGCTGCAGTGCTTTAAAAGGATATTCAAGCAAATTTTTTATCTAAGGTGTATGTGGCTGTCATTTTTGACGACTGTAGCCTTACAGATGCTATATGTTTACCGGCTCTATAGATCTCTTTCATAGCTTGTTTGTCAGACCAGCTACATTTCTTTTGGATGAACTCACAATGTTGGCTAACGCTCTCTTCTGTCTCGCCAAATTCAGTACCCGCTCCAGCTGCTAGCAGAGTATGAGCGATATCTTCTTTCCCATGCGCCAAAGCGCAATCTAGTGCTGTCAATCCATCGTTATTTTTTAGCGTTACATCTGGGGTGTATTTTAAGACCGTTTCGGCGACTTCATCCATGCCTCTTTTCGCAGCAATCATTAACATGGTGTTTCCATCTTCATCAACTTTATCGACCCTTGCCCCATGCTTAAGTTTTATTTTCAGGGCGTTGTCATAACCATAATGTGCAGCTTCGAAACAAGTGAGGTTAGTATGATTGAGAAGGATATGCTGAGTGTAAGCAGCTAAGGTTTGTATGCATGACATAAATGAGTGCTCAGCATTGCGGGGAAGATATATAGATAGTAATTCTAAGAATTAAATTTGAAAGAAGATTTGCATTAAATCGAACAGTACTTCAGCGAAAAAACAGGTTTGAATGATTGGTAATAAAAATGCCAGTTTAAATCTGGCATTTTTAGCTGAAACAATGATTACTTATATGATCTATCTCGTTCCATACACCACGATAGTTTTACCGTGTGCTTGGATCAAGTTTTGCTCTTCAAGCATTTTCAAAATCCGTCCGACAGTTTCTCTTGAACAGCCAACTATTTGGCCTATCTCTTGTCGAGTTATTTTGATTTGCATGCCATCAGGATGAGTCATCGCATCAGGTTGTTTTGCAAGGTGCAGCAATGTTTGGGCAATACGTCCTGCTACATCTAAGAAAGCGAGATCACCGACTTTTTGGCTTGTGCTTTGTAAGCGGTATGCCATTTGTTGCGAAAGCTTCATCAAAATTTCAGGGTTAACTTGAATCAACTGTTTAAACTTCTTATAAGAAATTTCTGCAATTTCACAAGGTTGCTTTGCCCGAACCCAAGCCGTACGTTCTGCCTGTTCTTCGAAAAGACCAATTTCTCCAATAAAGTCGCCTTGGTTTAAATAAGACAAAATCATTTCTTTGCCTTCTTCGTCTTTAATCAGTACTGCTACGCTACCTTTTACGATGTAATATAAGGTATCAGAACTTTCGCCAGCATGAATTAAGGTGCTTTTTGCTGGGTATTTGTGAATGTGACAGTGTGATAAAAACCATTCAAGTGTCGGATCAGGTTTTGGTTTACCAATCAGAGCCATAGTTATGTTCCTCTATCGGTTAAAAATAAAATCTAAGAAAATTAATTACATTCAATGTACGTGATTACTTTTGACAAAACTTTGATTTAGATCGTCAATTATCTCGCAAAATTTTGCAAATAATCTTTTAATTTAATGGTTTAGGTTAAGTTTTTTATATGTTTTGTGTTGTTTTTTTGTTTGTTTTATATATTTTTACGTGTATTTTCAATAATCTACAGGATTGAAAATGCAACAGAAAGTGATCTAATTTTTACCGTGTCGTGTTTTAGCAACAATAAATAAGCTTCGCAAAATGAAGTATTGGTAAAGGGTAAGCTTTACACAAGTACACGAACCACGATGATTTTTGACATAATACCTTCGAGATACAGAAAAACGCAATGACCTTTCATCTCTCACGGGGATAAATGACTTTGAAGAAAGCTGCTTCTAGTTAAGTTGAGACTTGTACCTTCGCTCGACATCAACTCGATTATCTGGCTAACTAGAAGTAATCGCAAATATATTACAGTTGATACAGGACATTATGAAGTCAATTGGTCAGTTTTTAATGTGTAGTTCAGTACTTAGTTTAGTTTTGTTGAGTCTGCCAAGCCTTGCATTTCCTACACCGCAACCTAAAGAAGAAAAAGTAGCCAGTAAGATTGCTTTCATTCAAGTAAAAGCTGAACAGGGTGAGGTAGAAGCGCAATACCTTTATGGTTTATTGCTGATGTCTGGGCGTATTATTGAAAAAAATACCTATTTAGGCATGAAATGGCTGGTCGCTGCAGCAGAACATAATCATAAAAAAGCACAACGTTTTATCGCTGATTTATCGTTCGATGGCAAGTTTGTCGCGAGAGACTTAAAGCTTGCTGAGAAGTGGTACTTGACACAGAACACTCAATGGTCGCATTTTCGATTAGGATTTATTTATGCGGCTGGTGGTGATGGCGTAGAGCGTCATTGTGGGAAAGCCATTAAACAGTTTTTAATGGCTGCAGATGAATTGTCTAAATCAAACGCCGTTTGGGTCATGGCAACGTGCCCTGATGCAAAGTACCGTAATGGCAAACGAGCTATTGAGCTTGGTCAGCAACTTTATCAATCAAATCCGACGAGCCCTACTGTTATTGATAATCTTGCTGCAGCCTATGCTGAAAACGGTGAATTTAAAACCGCTATTGAATTGCAAACTAAAGCCATTGCGTTTTCGGCGAGTCAACGCAAAGATAATCTTTCAAGTGGATTAAAACAACGGTTAGCTTCGTATCAAAAACATCAACCTGTGCGGGAAGTTATTGCGCTACCTTAAGGTCTATACTTATCTTGAGTTAGATTAATGACGCGTATTGGCAGTATGGAGATGAAATGAAAAAATTAGCGATAGGGTTATTACTAGGTTTATCAGCTTGTGCAGCTACTGCTGAACCAATGAATGGTGAAGTTAAACAAGTTGATAACGGTTCGTTGACGATGTGGAATACCAATAGCCAGTCTTGGTTGAGTGTGGAGGCTTTTTGGGTCGAGTACGCAAAAAATAATGGTGGTTTAACTTGGGGAAAGACGGACGTATATCCTGATTACGATAAAGTAAAGGAAGGCGATAAAATTCTTATTCAACTTGATCAAGGCACGTGTTTAATGCAGTTTTTCCATTCTCGCTGGCGTATAGCTAATGATGTTCGCCGTTGGAATGATCAAATTAATGATTTTGGCGGTTGCCCACACGTTTTTGAATGATTAATGATGAGTAATATTAGAGTCTCAAAATGATTATTTCGAGGCTTTAATTTTGATGAGTTAACACTAGGTTACGTTTATCTAATAAATCTTTCACGAGCGGCGTCAGAATAATTTCCATTGCGAGGGACATTTTTCCGCCCGGTACGACGAGTGTATCGGCTCTGGATAAAAAAGATCCTTGGATCAGTTGTAGATAATTAGAAAAATTCACGTCCTTAATTCCTCTAAAGCGAATTACCACAAAGCTTTCATCAGCGTTTGGAATCGCTTTTGCACTGAAAGGGTTCGACGTGTCTACCGTCGGCACACGCTGGAAGTTAATGTGAGTGCGTGAAAATTGGGGTGTTATATGATTAACGTAATCATCCATACTTCGCACTATCGACCCCATGACTTTTTCACGGCTATGACCGCGATCTTTGGTGTCACGAATAATTTTTTGAATCCATTCAAGGTTAACGATAGGCACCATGCCGATGAGTAAATCGACGTGTTGAGCAACGTCTGTTGAATCCGTTATTACACCACCATGCAAACCTTCGTAGTACAACATATCGGTGTCATCAGGAAGTGGTGACCATTGAGTAAATGTTCCCGGCATTTGGTTAAAAGGCACAGCTTCGTCAAAGGTATGAAGATAATCGCGAGTCTCGCCTTGTCCTGATGTGGCGTAATCTAAAAAGCATTTTTCGAGTTTTTCGAAATCATTGGCTTCTGAGCCAAAGTAGCTAACGTTCTTATTTTCTTCTTGAGCTTTACGGATCATCAGTTCCATTTCAACACGTGTATATTTGTGGAAACTGTCACCTTCTATTTGTGCAGAACTAATTCCAAGCTGACGAAAAATGTGATTAAAGGTTGTTGTCGTCGTCGTCGTGCCTGCACCTGACGACCCCGTCACTGCTATTATCGGGTGTTTAGCTGACATAGTTTTTCAATCCATTAATTTGATCAATATGGCGGATCCCAATTGATTCGTCATTTTCGCTGTATTCAACAACTAAGGTACCTTGTTTGAGCATTTGCTTACATTGGTCAATAGCATTATTTATTTGCTCATTATCCATTGTAGTAAAACTGCCGTCTTCGACTTGAGTTAATAGATATTCTTTTACAAGATTATCGAGGGTCTTTTTAGGCAAATCGGTCAGGGCAGCATATGGCACTAGCATTGGGTTGCTCACTTATTATTAGAATCGTTGTTGTGGCAAGATAAAAAATTTAATACGCGTGGCTCAAGGTAGAAGTCGGGACGCCAAGGTTTGCCCCCTTGAATAAAGCCAACATGTCCACCGTAAGGGTGCAATTCATATTCTACCATAGGAGAAAGTTGTTCAGGTTTAGGAATGACATCCGCCGTCATAAATGGATCATCTTGAGCATGAAGAATCAAGGTAGGGATCGTGATACTGGCAATAAACGGTAATCCGCTGGCTCGATGATAATAGTCTTGGACGCCAGTGAAACCATGTAATGGCGCAGTCACTTTATCATCGAATTGATAGAATGTACTCAGAGCCGAGACATCATTTTTAGTGAGCGGCATGTGTTTACCCAGTATGGGGTGAGCAATTTTATCTGCGACCTTTTGTTGCAATTGCTTGATTAAATAACGTTGATAAACAGTAGAAAACCCACCTTCTAAGCGTTTCGCACAAGCATTTAACTCTAAAGGGGCTGATACAATCGCGGCACGACGAATAAGGCTTTGGCTCTGTTGCTCTCCAAGATACTTACATAATACATTGCCGCCAAGACTGTAACCGATAGCCCAAATCGGTGAATCAGAGTAGTTGCTTTTGATGAACTGTAATGTGTTCGCCAAATCTTGAGTATCACCACTGTGGTAACTGCGTGCGAGACGATTAGGTTCACCAGAGCAGCTTCGATGATGATGCACAACCGCTGAGATATTTTGTCGTTGGCAGGCGGTTAACATTCTTCGGGCGTAATGCGATTGCGCACTGCCTTCTAAACCATGAACGATAACCAATATCGGTTGATTATTTTTAGGCTTGCAGAGCCAATCTAAATCAATGAAATCTCCGTCATGAGTATCAAGGCGTTGTCTTGTAAGCGTGGGACTTTTAACCTTAGTGAGTAAAGGCAAAATAGTCTGAATGTGCGGATTACGAGCCCACCAAACGGGATTGAAATTACTCTTTTTCATAACGAATAGTTGCCATGTTTAGTCAAGTTTTGTTAGTTTGATTGTCTTGATATTCAAATGTTTAACTGGAATTACATCGGGTATATTATACATTTGATGATGAGTTTAACATATTTCAGTGCATGCAAAGGAAGTGGTCGTTATGAATCGCCGTACTTTTATTTTAAGCAGCTTTGCGGTTACGGCAGGCTTGGCTGTTGGAACAACTTGGTATAATAGTCAGTGGCAACAAAGCTCATTACAGCCTGAAATGAAGCACTATTTAGTACTCAGTGTCATATTACCTATCTTTCTTGAGGGAGCCTTACCTGAGGTTAGCAATGTACGTCAAAATACCATTCTGCATACCATTGAAAGTATTCACCATACATTGAAGTTATTACCTGATGAGTCGCAACAAAAATTAGAACAACTCTTTGACTTATTAGAATCAAGATTAGGCTTATTGTTGTTAAGTGGGAGTATTACACCACTCATTTTAAGAAGTCCCTCGCAGCTCATCAGCATGTTAGAAGCGTGGCGTCATCATTACCTCGCATTAATGAATGAAGCATACTTCGGACTCAGAGAGCTCGTCATGAGCAGCTATTATTCAAATCCAGATCATTGGGCCGCACTCAATTACGCTAAACCACAACTTTTTTCTGAAAATACCTAAGGTCAAGCAATGACAAACGATCCAATGAAAGCAGGCATAGCCTTAGGATGGGATCATATCGATGCCAGTACGCTCAACGAAGATAAAGAAATAGAAACTGACGTTGTTATTGTGGGAACAGGCGCAGGCGGCGGCACCGCAGCAGAAATATTGTCACAAGCAGGCTTAAAAGTCGTAATGCTTGAAGCAGGGCCACTTAAAACATCCAGCGATTTTGACATGGAGGAAAGGACGGCTTATCCAAATTTGTATCAACAAGCGGCTTCTATGAAAACTGCTGATTCGGCCGTGGGGATTTTTCAAGGTCGTGCGGTAGGTGGTTCAACTACGATTAATTGGACAACCTCGATTCGTACTCCTGAAGAAACACTCAAGTATTGGTCGGCTGAAAAAAGTGTGGTTGGACTGACAACTGAAAGCTTAACCCCTTGGTTTGAGAAAGCCGAGCAACGATTGAATATTCACCCTTGGCAATTGCCACCCAATCCTAATAATCAAGTGCTGGCGACAGGTTGCGATAAACTTAATTGGCATTACAAGTTGATCAACCGCAATGTTAAAGGTTGCCTAAATTTAGGATATTGCGGCATGGGTTGCCCCGTAAATGCTAAGCAATCGATGTTAGTGACCACAGTGCCGGCGGCACTAGAAAATGGGGCGACTTTAATCAGTCGCGCGAAGGCAGTAAAACTCGAACATTCTAATGGCAAAGTGTCTCAATTAAATGTTAATGCATTAGATGAAGGGTTGAAACCAAGTGGCATTAAACTAGTTATCAAGGCTAAGCATTATGTCTTAGCGGCAGGGGCTATTCATACTCCCGTGCTATTGATGCGCTCCAACACGCCTGATCCATACAACTTATTGGGTAAGAGAACATTCTTACATCCGGCTTTGCTCTCAGGAGCCGTGTTTGATCAGCCTATCAATGGCCACAGTGGCGCACCTCAATCAATCTATTCAGATCAATTTTTATGGCGAAATGGCACGACAGGTTCGTTAGGTTATAAGCTTGAAGTACCACCTATTCACCCAGTGTTAGTCAGTAGCAAAACCTTGGGCTATGGCGAAAGTCATGCTGAGTTGATGCGAGAATTTAATCACTTGCAAGTTACTATTGCACTCATTCGTGATGGATTTCATGATGAAAGTATAGGTGGCCAAGTACAGTTAACTGATACAAGCTTTAAATTGGACTATCCATTGACGAACATATTTTGGGATTCGGCAAAACATGCACTGTCATCAATGGCTGAATTGCAATTTGCGGCAGGTGCAAAAAAAGTGCTGCCGATGACTGATGGCATGGAATATTTGCAGAGTTGGACTCAAGCGAAACAAGCAATCAATGACATGCAATTAGCGCCGCATAAAACCATCGTTGCTTCAGCACACGTGATGGGAGGTTGTCCAATGGGCGAAGACTTAACCAAAGCTATGGTTGATTCCAATGGTCAGCATCATTACTTAGAAAATGTGTCAGTGATGGACGGTTCTATATTCCCGACGAGCATTGGTGCCAACCCGCAGTTGAGTATTTACGGGATTGTGATGCGTAATACATATAAATTGGTTACTGAATTAAAAACGTCATTTTTTTACAAATGATGAGTAACTTTTAGTTATTTTCTCTATTTTTTCTCTGCATATAGGGCATTCACATAACTGTTTTACACTTTCTTTATATTTAATATGGTCTGTGATGCAGGGTTCACAGAATAAATGCCCACAATTTGTCGACATGATAATCGAGTCTTCATCGAACGGTTCCGTACAAATAGGACAACCAAGAACTGGTGTAGCTTTAACCGGTAAGACTGATGTTACGTCGTTAATTTGGTGTTCGTGTTGATGAGTAGTCTGTAAAGACAAATCTTTAAGTCCAAGCAATGTCCTTGGGTTTGAATTAGTCAAGTTTATGGGAGTAGGCAGGCTCAAGTGTTCAGATCTTTGTCTGTAGACGATAGCGGGGCTAACACGAGGAGCAATCGCTTTGGTGAGCTCATCGATTGCCCGAGGAATCATTTGAGGGTATCGGTCGGCGAAAAAACTCCACATGACATCAAGTTCAAAATATTCGTTAGTGTGAATGTTTCTTGCTGTTAACCATTGGTAAAGCTGTGTGCTGTCGACTTTATCTTGTTCGAGTTTATTTATGTGTGCATCTTGCTCGTATAAAACTTGCTTTAAAGTATTACCACTTGCTAGCTTGAACTGTGCACTTGGCTGTTTGGGATTATAGACAGTAAGTGGGATGCATTGGTCGCATACATCCATTTCATGTTGCACGCAATGTGCTATATAGGTTTGTTTAGCTGTTGATGTTTCTGGGTTGTCATAGATAAAGTCAAATAGGAGTGTGTCACAAAGGTCACATTTCCCCGCACTGGTGCCTACTCGATCTAACCGATGCAGTCTATAATACTCTGGTGCGATAATACCAACAGGGGTTTTGATTAAACCTGTCCGACATGAGTTTTCACAAGGAATCAATTGATGGTGTTTCGCGGGTACCATATTGGTATTCTTCCTAAGTAAGTCGACATCAGCTCTTAATAATGTCCCGCGCCCTTTACCTCTTTGTGCAGAAGCAAATGATAGCCAAGCTTCAGAAATTGTGAGTGTACTATCGATAGATTCATCTGCGACCAATTGTGCCCAGCGTTTAAAGTGAGATATATCAAGTTGAGATTCTCTAATTTTTAGTACGTATTCTTGTTGCTGCATTAACCATATAAGGTGTGTATCGGTAAGGAGGTTTAATCCTTCTTTTTCATTTAGAGAATATAGACTACTCGCTACAATGTGCGGAATAAAACGGGGAACAAATTCTGAAATAATCTGTAATTGATTAGTTAATTTGGCGAAAACAAATAATAATATAGGCTTAACACCTTCGGCGTTAGGGTCGATGTTACCTAATACCGTTATGAAACTTTTAAGTGTTTTGCTATCACTTGAACGTTCATTTCTTAGTGCTTGTTCTGCTTTTTGTTTAATATCAGAAAGTGCTATCAGGCCATTATATTCTTGGCATATTTGTAACGCTGTGCATTTACTGAGGTTTTCAGTGGTAAAGTCA